>Ga0073928_10004685_pt1 | contig 19961 bp, 11 predicted proteins | sample PaiPotPPA55metaG_FD_76969 | JGI IMG/M metagenome (GOLD analysis project Ga0073928, IMG submission 76969) | Iron sulfur acid spring bacterial and archeal communities from Banff, Canada, to study Microbial Dark Matter (Phase II) - Paint Pots PPA... ...
CTCATTGTGCACTCCCGGCGGCAGATGAATTGTTGCTTGTTCGACTGCGGACGGCGAAACCCGCCGTTGTGGCAGCCTGCGCGGTGGGCTTGGTGCCCGTGAACTCGATCGAGTATCCCATAACGTCGATATTGCCTTTCATGGTGCCGGCGTCAAAGGTGCCCCTGAAGACGACGTCGGTGGGATTTCCTTCGATGGGAATGTTGATGGTAAAGCTGAATTTGTCCACACTGACGTAACCACTAATGATGCTGGCGGTGCCCCGCTTGCTCGTGGTCGTTCCAGAGAGCGTGCCATCGCTCGCCATATCAAGATCTAGCGTTGAATCTTCCGGGCCTTCTGGCGTGGTGTACGCGAGCTTCCACTTCCCTGTCATGTTTCCTTTAGGAGGATCTTTCGGTTTTTCCGGTTCTCGCGATTCGAACCGTTTCCCATCCACAAAAACCATTTTGATTTTGGTCTTCTCGTCAAAGAGATCGCCATCTGTCACGACGAGGTTGGCGATCTTTCCGTTTTCGATGGAGCCCATCCGATCGCCAACCCGGTAGATTTCTGCCGGTGTAAGCGTGAGCGCGCGCAACGCGGCATCGGGTGCAAGACCTGCATCAATGGATTTCTTCGCGGCTTTAAGAATGTCTTTCGGCGCCGTGATTCCGCCGGAGTAAAACGCAAACCGCACACCGGCTTTGGCGAGCGCGGCGGGTGAAGAAGGCGCTTTGTCGCGGAAGCGCAGCGTCCGGAGCGATGGCTTCTCGTCCGGGTCCGCGTCTTTCTCCCCTTCCGGCCACTTCAGATTGACAAGCACAGGTATTTTCTGTTTCCTTGCGCCGATTTCGGCGGCGACTTCATATGCCATTTGCCCGCCATAAATCACCGCGTCCACATGGTCGCCATGGTCCAGTTGCCAGAGATCCACCAGTTCTAGGGCGCGCCGGAGTTGCACGGAATTATTCGCGGGAATCAGCACCAGCATGTGCTCCTCAGCTGCCTGGACGAGTACGGCTTCCGTGCGGTCGTAGCGCGGCCGCGCAACGCCTCGTGGATTCTTTTCATACATCGCCTGGGTCCTGCCGCTCCATTCCATGTCGATCCAGACCTGGTGAGCGTACGCGAGAGCGCCCATCAGCGACCCGGGGAAATTTCCAAATCCACCGCCGGGTTGCAAGGTCACGGGAAAGGCAACCGGGGTCTTTACGACCATTTCGCTGGCACGGTCGCCTGCGAGGTCCAGCACCGCGGCTTGCCCGGGAAACATCCCGCCCTTTGGCGCGGAGACGACCGTGGTAAAGCCGGCGTTGCGCCACGATTCGACGCGCTTGTCGCTCAAGCTGACTTCATCGGCGGCGCTCCGCCACGGGGTGGTTCCGGGACGGTCTTCAGGGCCGCGAGAGACTTCGCCTGTCGGCGCAGCGCGCCTGCCTCCTCCTTCGCCAGCGGTGGCTGGAGCGGGAGGCGCGGACGGCAAGCCCACATCGGTGAACGAATCGAAAAGCCCCGGATAAACGGTGAGGCCCTTACCCTCGATTATCCAAGCGTCAGGAGGTATGGCGACGTCTTTGCCAATCGCCGTGATAACTCCGTGCGCCATCACCACGGTGGCGTTTTCGACGGGCGGCCCTGACACCGGGACAATTTTGGCTCCGCGAATCGCGAAGTACTGCGGCTCGCCGCCCTGCGCCCTCATTTGGGGCGCGGCAGCGAGGACCGCAAGAAGAGTTACCACAAACGTAAGTGCAAAGAGGTACTGGCGCGCTAGGATAGAATGCATGCAAGCTCCTTGTTGGAAAAGTACAGAACCCTATCCCCCGACTGTCGTTTCAATAGACGCAAGAGGCTAGTAAGAAGTTGCGGAAGAGTCAAGGCGCGTGCGCGTGGGTAATCAGGGGTATGCCAAAGTGACGGCCACAAGGGCTCGCTGGGAAGTCCGTAAAAATCTTGAAAAAACTGGAAACAAAAACCTGGTGAGCTTCGTTTCTTCTATTGTCTTCCCATAGGGCCTGTGGCATCTTCGATATGGGTTTCCCATAGGAACCGAGAGGAGAACGATGGGTGATAAGGCAGCCGACAAAAGGGATGTGTGGCAAGGCACTTTGGCGCTGATGGTGCTGAAGACGCTGCAAGCCATGGGCCCACTGCACGGCTACGGGATTGCGCGGCGTATTGAACAAACCAGCGGCGATTTGCTTGCCGTGAATTACGGGACTTTGTACCCGGCGTTGTTGAAACTCGAGCAGGAAGGTTACATCAGCTCTGAATGGGGTTTCTCGGACAATAATCGCAAAGCAAAATATTACAAGCTCACTCGCGCGGGCCGGAAGCAATTGAATAAGGAAGAGCGCGAGTGGGAGCAGACGACCGCGATCCTCGCGCGATTTCTGGCGCCGGGCGAGGAGCGGTCTTAGTCGATCTGGCGGAGGGATTTCATGAGGCGGTTGCGGGCGTGGTTTTCTCGATTGGGCGCACTGTACGGCAAACAGCGCCGTGAGCGGGAATTGGCTGACGAGATGGACAGCCACATCCAGCTGCACATGGGCGACAACTTGCGTGCGGGTATGTCGCCGGCACAAGCGCGGCGGGAGGCCGTCATGAAACTTGGCGGCGTCGAACAAACCAAGGAAAACTACCGCGAGCGCCGCGGGCTTCCCATTCTGGAAACGACTCTACAAGACTGCCGGTACGCCTTGCGTTTGCTGCGCAAGAATCCCGGGTTCACGTTGGTCGCCGCTTTGACTCTTGCGCTCGGTATCGGCGGCAACACCGCCGTGTTTAGCGTGATGAATAGCGTCCTTCTTCGCAATCTGCCTTTGCCCCACCCCGAGCAATTGATGTTTTTGCGTCTTCCAAACGAGCAACCCAGAGGCGCTAGCAACACTGGCGACGGCGATACGTCTTTCTCGGAGCCAGTCTTCGAGGCTCTTCGCAAAGAACACGCCGCGTTTTCGGACTTGATTGCCTACGTGCCTCTTGCGATTGGCAAAACCGCTGTTCGCATCGGAGAAGATCCCGAAGAAGCCGAAGCGGATATGGTGAGCGGCAACTTTTTTTCAGGGCTGGGCACGGCCTTCGCCCGCGGCCGCGGCTTCACGCTCGCAGACGAAGCCGCGCACGCTCCGCTCGCGGTGCTCAGCTATTCGTTCTGGACCGGACGCTTCGCTCGCAACCCCGCCATCCTCGGCCAAACTATTTACGTAAAGGGGTTGCCATTCACGGTTATCGGCGTGACTGCGGAAGGTTTTTATGGCGTGGAGCCGGGAATCTCCACCGACCTGTGGATCCCCTTGCAAAATCGTCCTGAACTGAATGCGTGGGGTAATCCGGCGTCGGGCAGCACGCTCTACGGCACGCCGACGTGGTGGTGCATGCGACTGATTGGCCGCCTCGCGGCCGAGGTGACAGTTCCCCAGGCACTCGCGACTTTGGATCCCGCCTTTCAAAGTGCGGCTTTGATCGGCCTCGGCACGCCCGACCCCAAGAGTCGAAAAAACATTCTTGCGCTTGCCCCGGCAAAAGGCATTCAAGGACTCCGCGATCAGTACGATCAGCCCATCAAGATTCTCATGGCTATGGTCGGGTTGGTGCTAGTGATTGCATGCGCGAACGTGGCCATGCTACTGGTCGCGCGTAATTCCGCCCGCCAGCGCGAGTTTTCCCTGCGCGTTGCGCTGGGAGCTGGACCTGGCCGCCTTTTGCGGCAGTTGCTCGCTGAGAGCTTCCTTCTCGTAACGACGGGTGCGGCTCTCGGCTGGATGTTTGCGATTTCCGCCAGCCGCGCTCTCGCCGCGTGGTCGAGTTTGGAAGTTCCCTTCTCTCTCGACTCCAACGTACTGCTCTTCACTCTCGTGATTTCGTTCGCGTGCGCGGTGGTATTCGGCCTCGCTCCATTGCACAGCGCGGTCAATGTTCAGGCCGGCTCGGTCGTGAAGACCTCCAATGCCTCTGCCCAACGCACGAAAAAAAGCTCGTGGGCGGGGAAAATGGTTGTCGCCGTTCAAATGGCGCTCTGCCTCATCTTGCTGGTCGGCGCCGGGCTGCTGGTCCGCTCACTTCGCAATTACGAAACTCTGCCACTCGGCCTGCGCACCAATGGACTGCTCGTCTTCGGCACCAGCCCTCTCGCCACCCATTCCGACGATGAGAAGGCGCGCTTTTACCAAAATCTTCTCGACCGCCTGCGCGTCGTCCCCGGCGTCGAGTCCGCAACCCTCTTGAGCAACCGCCTAGGCTCGGGCTGGAGCGACAACAACGTCTTCGCCATCGATGGTGTAGTTCCCACAGGCAACTTTGCGGATATCGGCATGCGCTCGAACGACGTCGGCCCCGATTATCTCCACACGCTGGGAATTCCGATCCTGCGTGGGCGCGATATCTTAGACTCCGACAGCCGCACCGCGCCGAAAGTTGTCGTCGTTAACGAAACGTTCGTAAAGCGTTTTCTTTCAAAGAGCGACCCGCTGGGTCATACCGCGGGCGGAGTGAAGCCGGAGCAGAGGTTTACGATCGTCGGCGTCGCTGCGGATAGCAAGTACACAAGCGTAGAGGAAAAACCGCGGCCAATGTTGTACTTCCCCTTCTGGCAGCGCAGCTCGGTTTCCGACATGCAGGTGGAGTTGCGTACCGCCGGTAATCCCGAAGCGCTCATACCGAGCGTCCGCGCCGTTCTCCATGACCTCGATACCAATCTTCCGATGCAAAAGCCCATGACCCAGCGCGCCCAATTCGACGAATCGTTTTCGCAACCGCGCCTCTTTGCGCGGCTCTCCATGTTCTTCGGTTTGATCGCCGCGCTTCTCGTGGCTACGGGCCTCTACGGCACCCTGGCCTATCGCGTCAACCGGCGCACATCGGAGATCGGCGTGCGCATGGCCCTCGGAGCACAGCGCACGGCAGTGCTTTGGATGGTTTTGCGCGAAAGTTTGTTGGTCAGCGTGGCAGGTGTAGCCGTTGGCGTTCCACTTGCCATCGCGGGTGCTCAACTCATGCGCTCGATGCTCTTCGGCGTCATACCCGGCGATTCTCTGTCGTTCGTTGGGGCACTCCTGGGCGTGACGCTGGTCGCGCTCATCGCCAGCGCTATTCCGGCGCGCCGCGCCATGCGCGTCGATCCCATGGTGGCTTTGCGCTATGAATAATTCACTACCGGCCAAGTAGCTCTGTGATCCTCGCGTCCAGTGTCCGCGGGTGAATTCTAATTCGAAGCGAGGCTCTCCTGCGGCGATTCCGGCTCCTTGTTCCAGCTGTCCGCAAAAACAGCACTTGACAGCCAACCTCACTCACACTATTTTACTCTAGGCATTGTAGCGCACAGCCTCTACGAATGCGGAGCCGACGATGAAAAAGTCTGAACAGCGTGACCTCTTTCCTGGCGCGCTCGAGATGATGATTCTCCGCACGTTGAAGCGCCAGCCCCTCCACGGCTACGCGCTAGTCCAACGCATCAAGCGCACCTCTGATGATCTCCTCCAAATTGAAGAAGGCTCGCTCTATCCCGCTCTGCAGCGACTCCTTAAGGAAGAGCTCGTCAAAGCCGAATGGAGCATCTCCTCCACCAACCGGCGCGTCCGCATTTACAAATTGACAGCCGCGGGAGCAAAGCATCTCGTGCGCCAAGTTTCAAGTTTCGAAAAAATGCTCGAAGGAATCACGCGTGTCCTGGCCCGGGGTGAATCATGAACTGGCTGAAGCAATTGTTTTCGCGCCGCCGCCTCTACAACGATCTCTCTGACGAGATGCAGCAGCATCTTGAAGAGAAGATCGAAGAACTCGTCGCCAATGGCATGCCCAGAAAAGAAGCCACTGCCTCTGCCCGCCGCCAATTCGGCAATCTAACCTTGATCGAAGATGACAGTCGCGAAGTCTGGCAATGGCCCTCCATTGAAAGTTTTTTCGACGACGTCCGCCACGCCTTCCGCGTCCTCCGCAAAAATCCCGGCTTCACTGCCATTGCCGTCCTCACACTCGCCCTCGGCATCGGGGCTAACACCGCCATCTTCAGCATCGTAAACGCGGTGATTCTCCGCCCGCTCCCATATAAAGACTCTTCCCGCATTTTGACGTTGCATACCAAGACGGCGATGTTTCCAAACTTTACTCTCGGCCTGTCTTGGCCGGCTTTTCAGGCGATTCGCGCGGCTAGTTCTATCGAGGAGGCGGCCGCATGTTGGGAAACAGATCGCACGCTGACCGGCACCAATCAACCCGCGGTGCTAAGCGTCGCGGGAGTCTCTAGCGGATTCTTTGAGGAGTTAGGCGGTCGTGCGGAACAGGGGCGCCTGTTGTCCGATCAAGACCAAAAGGCTGGGCAGGATCGCGTGGCGGTGATTAGCAATACACTCTGGCGCGCACGCTTTGCAAAAGACCCGACGGTGATCGGGCGCCAGATGATTCTGGACAATAAGGTCTACACCGTCGTCGGTGTCGTGGCCAAAGGATTCTCGTATCCGGAACGCGCCGGCGTTTGGGTGCCGATCTCTCTGACTTCGGATATCGAACAGAACCCCACATTCTTTACTTTTGACGTGCTGGGAAAACTGCGAAAGGGCGCTAGGCTTGAAACGCTTCGAGCCGAGCTCGCTACCATCGCTCCGCGATTGGAGCAGCGGCTCGCCAAGGATGAACCAGATCTCGCCGGCGACTACAAGATTACCGCCGAAACGCTCCTCGACAACCGCTTGCAAGATGCGCGGCAGAGTTACTTCGTCTTGCTGGCGGCGGCTACCCTCGTGCTCCTCATCGCTTGCGCCAACTTGACTAGCTTGCTGCTCGCGCGCGGCTGGGCTAGACACCGCGAGATGGCCATGCGGGCCGCTTTGGGCGCATCGCCGGGAAGACTCCGGCGCCAAGTCTTGGTAGAAAGCTGCTTGCTGGCGCTACTGGGAGGCTTGGCCGGAATCGGGTTGGCTGCCGCCGGCGTACAAATCTTTCACGCCATCGCGCCCCCGGACACCGCGCGCCTCAGCGAGGTGTCCATGGACTGGACACTGCTTTGGTTCGCGCTCGCCAGCTCTCTGCTTTCGGGCCTCATCGTCGGCTTGGCGCCAGCGCGTCGCGCCGCCCGGATGTCGCCCAACGAACTCTTCAAACAGGGAACAGGTGCAGGCGCTGCAACCCCGTCGCGATTCGGCAACATTCTTGTCGTCGTCGAAGTCGCTCTCGCGTTCATTCTGCTGGCTGGATCAACGCTAATGATGCAAACGCTCGCTCATCTGCTCTACCAAAATCCCGGTTTCCGCACCGACCATTTGCTGACCTTCGATTTGCCCCAGCAGCAAAACTGGGATGAAAAAGGCGCGGACGCTCGCGCGGCAAGTCAGATCGCTCGCATGCGGCAGATTATGACAGATGTGCGGCGCTTGCCCGGCGTGCAGGACGTGGCTGCTTCCGACCACGGCGTGCTCAACGGCCTAATGTTTTCCCATGCCGGCACCAAGCTCGAAGGAGTGTCTCCGGAAAAAGCCAAGATCTTGGAGGGAGTGGTGTCACGCTATCTCTCACCCGGATATTTCCGCATGCTCGGAATCTCTCTCCTGCGTGGCCGGGAGTTTGAAGAGCACGACACACGCGCATCAAACAAAGTCGCTCTCGTCAATGAAGCGATGGCCCAGAAATTTTGGGGCACCCTGGACGTCGTCGGAAAACGAATCAGCGTTTCCACGGACGGCAAGGGAAACCCCGAATGGAACGAAATCGTCGGCGTGGTGGCCAATGTGCGCGATCTGAACATCCAGGATGCAGCGCAACCGGAATTTTTTCTCGCGCTATTTCAGTGGGGTGTCGGTTCGCATCATCTTGTCGTTCGGACCGCCGCGAATCCCGATGCAATGACAGACACCATTTCGCGCCAAATCTGGGCAAGCTTTCCTGATCAACCTCTGACGCACGTGTTGACGCTGACGCGGACCATCGCTGACTCCGTGGGCGACCAGCGTCTGCACACGGCGTTGCTCGGAATCTTCGCCGCGTTAGGCCTGGCGGTGGCGCTGCTAGGAGTCTACGGCGTGGTGTTCTACTCCGTGGCCCGCCGCACGCAGGAAATTGGCGTGCGCATGGCGCTGGGCGCGGCGCGCGGCGATGTCCTGCGGATGGTCCTGCGGCAAGGGCTGACTCTCGTCGCATTGGGCGCCGCGATCGGCGCGGCCGGAGCGCTCGGAGCAACTCGCGCAATCGCCAGCGAACTGTACGGCGTAACTCCCACCGACCCCGCTACCTTTGCCGCTGCCATCGCACTGATGTTATTGGTCGGCTGCCTCGCCTGCTGGCTTCCCGCGCGCCGCGCCATGCGCGTCGATCCAATTCTCGCGCTGCGTTACGAATAATCTAGAGAAACCCTCCAACGCAACTTAGAACGAAGAGTAACGCATCCCTCTTTTCTCTTATGGCTGCTGTTCTGCAGTTGCAACTGGTCTGCCTACTGTGGCGGTTTTTTCTTTTTGAAGAGGCCGCCGAGGGAGTTTATAGCGTCGGCAGGAACAACCTTTCCTGCGTCTTTTCCAGCGCCAGTTCCTAGACCGGCGGCGCAGCCTAACTGCGATTTGAGCATGCCGGCGGCTAGTCCTCCTACGTCCGGGATAAATTTGGGATCAGCGGTTGTGCCATGAATCAGGAAGGGGACGGTTGTGCCGCTCTTGCAGTTGCTTCCACCGCCTGTCACTTCGCCAAGAAGGCCGCTAGCGTCCGAAACCGGGCTTCCTACGTCGCCGAGCGTGCTGGTCAGCATGGCGGCCATTTTGAAATCAAGATTGTTCTTTGAGTCGATTGTGCCCGCGCCGGTAAGATTTCCAACCGTAGGAACAACCGCGACGAAATTTTCTGCCTTCAGACCATCGGGAGCCATGCGGAGATTGGTGGTCAGTTTCTGAATGTCAAGATCCTTGCCGCTCTTGATGCCCGCCAGCGAAGCAATGCCGCTCATCTTCGAGCCGAGATCGAAGCCCGCCAGCTTTCCGTTAAAGAGACCGACGTTGCCCGTGGTAATTAGCTTGCTCAAAGGGCCAGTAAGATTCAGATCGGCGTTGAGCGTGCCCGCCTGAAGAGAAGTTCCCTTTGGAAGAATGATGCCCAGCGCGGGGAGAAAAGCCTCGAGATCCTTCGCGGGCATATCCTTGGCGTCGAGCTTGATGTTGACGACCGTAGCTTCCCCTGCGGTTTGATACGTGCCGTTGAGATGCGCGGCCGCGCTGCCGATCTTGAGCGTCGAGGGCTCCAGGACGCCGGTGTTTTTGCGGAGATTGTATTTTGTATTGAAATCGACGGTGACAGGAACGCCGGCGGCGGAGCCGCCCGCAATGAAAAGAGCCTTGGAGATTTTTGCGTTGCCCTTGGATTCCGCTTCGCCATTTTGCGAGGAGAGACTAGCGCTGAGGTCGAGAAGGCCGCCGAGACCAGCGCTCGCATCGACAAAACCGGTGGAGGCGAGATCGAGAGAGGTGACGTCGAGCTTGGCATCGATGGGTGTCAGGGAAGCGTCGGTCTGGTCAATGGGGCCGGCAGTTCCATCGAGCTTGAATTTTCCGCCGGCAGGAAGGTCGGCGGTGACGGTGACGGGAAACTTAGAGGTCATGGAAAAGTTGAAGGCGATCACGCTCACGTGATCGTAGGTGCTCCGTTTCTGGTTGGCCGTGGAACCGACGATGATGCGGCCATCCTTGAGCGAAAATTTCTGGACGGAAAGATCGGCCGGCGAGGTTGATGCCTGCGTTTGTTGAGACTTTGCAGCAGCGCCGCCGAGACTGGAATAGTTCCACTGGCCAGCGGGATTGTGAAGAAGCACGACTTCGGGACTCTCGATGGTGATGCCCGTAACGTTGAGAGTCTTGCTGAAGATAAGCGGCAAGATCTCGACGCCGACTTTGATGGATTTGGCGGACAGGAATGGCGATTGGCTGAACTTTGGATCGTCGCCAATGGAAAGACTTTCCGCTGCGAGCGAACCGCTGATCAGAGAAAGACTTAGATTGCCAAGCTGCACTTTACGGCCGAGCGCTTGGGAAGCTTTTTCCTCGATAGTGGGCCGGAACTTGTCGACAGGAATCAGAAAAGGAGCGATGACCACAAGAACGATCAAGACCACGACTACGATAGCAACGATGCGAAGGGTGCGATTCATGACAGTCTCCATTCGGCAGGGCTGGGTAACGGAGTGTAAGTGATGATAGCACGAGGTCGTGACTGTGACTCGTAACTGGTGACGAGAAAAGATGACACAAAGAAGACGCGACGGTTGATCGCGAGCCTTGGCGGGATTGGTCGAGCGGCCATGGCCGCGGCCGTCCGGCATGGACTTGAAAGGAGGAGCGTGGATCGCTGAAAAAAAGATGTGGCGTTTAGATGGCAGGCGAGCATCACAAAACGCATGATAAGATGGCCACAATGAACAAAGGAATCCAGGTTTTGCTGGCAGCGGCGGCTGTCCTATTGATGAGCCGAGCCACGATGGCGCAGGAGAAGCCGGATCGCGCGAATCTGCCCGATGCACCGGCGCCCAAACAGGATCAGCCTGGCGCAGGGCAGAAGCCGAGCAAAAACAACCGGCAGACACCGATGGGGCTGATCGCGAGAAGGTCATTTTTCTATCCGGAGTTGGCGACCACGCCGGGGGCGCTGAGTTCGCTGCAGAAATTTGAACTGTTTCTGGACAAGAGCGTATCTCCTCCGCAGATTTTGAGTTCGGTAGCCGGAGCGGGAATCAGCGAAGCGCGCGGGACGCTGGCGGGCTATGGACAGGGGGGCGAGGGATTCGGAAAGCGATTTGGATCGTCGATGGCCAGCGGGGCTTCGAGCCATTTTTTCGGAACGTTTTTGCTGCCGGCGTTGCTGCACGATGATCCCCGATACTTTGTGAAACTGCATGACGGGTTTAGGGCGCGAGCCGCATACGCGTTGCGCCGGGCGGTGGTGATTCGAACAGATGCGGGAACGGAAGCATTTAATTGGCCGGGAACTTTGGGGCCCTTGGCAGCAGAGGGACTGGCGAACACCTATCTTCCGGATTCGGAAAGAACGGCGGCAAAGACGTTTGAGCGCTACGGCATTCGAATCGCTTTCAGCGCGGCGAACAATATGTTGAAGGAATACTGGCCGACGATCTTCAAAAGGTTGCGGATCGACAAGGTCGCTCCCGGATTGCAGCCGGATATGAGACAGCCTGCCCCGACGAGCGGCTCGCCGAATTAGTTTCCCTTCACGGCGAGGCAAAGGGCTGCGCCGCGGCAGGCAGGGAACGTATTACAATGTGGAAGAGCGGGGCTGTAGCTCAGATGGATAGAGCAACGGTTTCCTAAACCGTTTGTCGGGAGTTCGAATCTCCCCAGCCCCACCAGTTTTTTGATGGCGTGAATCGCTTTGCAGATTTGCACGCCATCGCGATGAGATGAGATAGGGTTTGATTTTGATGGCTCGAAAGCAACTGTGCCGCGGGAAGATGAAAGAATGAACGAAACGATTCCAGTTCGTGTCCGACCGGCAAACGCAGCCGTGCTTGCCCTCTTGACAGCGCTGGCTTTGGTGATTGCGCCTATATGCGCACCGCTCTGTGCGGCGAGAAGTTGTTCTTCGCGCGGAAATCAAGAACGATGTCACGAGATGGCCAGCGTGGGCGCTAGCGGGATCGAACATTTTGTTGCCCCCAGCAAAGATTGCGGGGTGCCCGATGTTTCCGCGGTGCTGCTCAAGGCGGATGACCGATCACTGCTTGCGCGGGGAGCAGGGAGCAATGGCGCGCCGGCGCTGACGAGTGCACCAGAGAAGGGCTCCCGAATTTTGCGTACCTCGCCAGCGTTTTGGGACTTGCTTCGAGTACCTTTAGCATCCTCGGATTCCACGCTGCCTATTACAATTCTGCGCATCTGAAGCTCTGTTTCGAATCCATCAAATACAAGAGTCTGTTCGCGTAGAAGAGCGAAAGTCACGCATTCGCGCCGCGGGCGAAAGAGCGGCCCGTCTCAGAAGGCGGCCTCTACAAGTGCTCGCGAGCGGACCCATTTTTAGGACCGGCACGGATTTGGCAAACAATTTCAACCGTAATTTCGGGAGGGAAGAATGAGCGGCAATAGAAGAAGATTTTTTCAGGACGCGGCGTTTTTCGGGGCGGGATTTTTCGGATTGGCGAAGGCTTTGCGCGGAGAAACGCAGGCGAGCGATCCGCAAACGGCGCGAGCCATTGAACAAGGACGCCACCACAGTCCCTACGGCAACCATAAGAAAAAGGATGCGGCGCCGGCGCCTTCTGGGCCAGATCCGTTTTTGCCGATGATTACGCCGGACGTGGCGAACCTGCCGCATGAAATGGATGGCGGCGTGAAAGTTTTCAAGCTGGTGGCGGAACCGGTGAAGCGAAAAATCGCGCCGTTCAAGACGATTGACGCTTGGGGTTACAACGGCAGCTGCCCGGGGCCGACAATTCAGGTGCAGCAAGGCGAGCGCGTGCGCATAATTTTCGAAAATAAATTGCCGGAATCCACCTCGATTCACTGGCATGGATTGGAAGTGCCCATCGAGCAGGACGGTGTGCCGTGGATCAGCCAGAAACCCATCGCGCCAGGAGAAAAATACACTTACGAATTCACGGTCCATCAGGAGGGGACGTTTTTCTACCACTCGCACGGAGCGATGCAGGAAATGATGGGAATGATTGGATTTCTTGTGGCGCATCCGGAAAGGAGCTACAAGCCGCGGGCCGATCATGATTTTGGCATGATTTTGCAGGAGTGGGCCGTCTTGCCAAACAACAGCGTGCCGAACACGGCGGCGATGGAATACAACTGGCTGACGTTTAACGGAGTTTCCGCGCCGGCGATCACCCCGATGATCGCGCGGCTGGGAAGCCGCGTTCGGTTGCGCATCATCAACATGGGGATGGACCACCATCCGATTCATTTGCATGGGAATCAATTTGTTATGACCGGAACGGAAGGGGGGCGCGCGCCGGAATCGACTTGGTATCCGATGAATACGGTGCTGGTCGGCGTAGCGCAGGCACGCGTGGTGGAATTCGAGGCAAAATATCCCGGCTCGTGGATGGTGCATTGCCATCTGCCACATCACATGATGAACAGCATGATGGATCTCTTGCAGGACCGGGCGATCGAGACGGCGGATTTGACGGATGCCAAGGCGATGAGCCAAATGGAGACGCTTGCAAAGAGCGTGCCGTTCGAACACGTGCATCCCTCTCCGGTCGCGGCGAATGCAAATAGCGTGCCGGGCTTTCCGCAGGATGCGTTCATGGAAATGGGGATGGATGACGCCGTGGAAAAACCGGAGACGCACGGACTGCCCCCGAATTGGAGTGCGGGGATGATGGGGATGATGACGCTCGTGCGTGTGCTTCCGGATAAGGAGTACGAGGAGATGATGGCGCGAATCAAATCAGGAAGCGAAAGCAAGAAAGAAGAACACCATCATGAGTCGTGACTTGGGGCAGAAGGGGATTTCGACACAGAGTCGGCAGTGGACACAGAGAAGAGGGAAAGAGGGATGGTCGGACATGAGACTGGGAATTAAGTTTTTCGCTGGTTTTCTAGTTGGGACGATGACATGGGGAGCCGTGTGCCGCGCGCAGGAGAAGCCTGCGCAGCAAGATACGAAAATGCCGCCGGGAATGGCAATGCCGGGTCAGATGCAACACCACCATGGGGACGTCTTACTGGTGAAGCCGGAGTATCCGCAGATGGGGCGGGCTCAGGAGCGCGCGGGTGGCCAAGTTGTGACGCTGGAACAGGCGGAGAAGATGGCTGGGGAGTCGAATCCTACCCTGCGGCAAGCGGAAGTGGAGATCCGGGCGGCGAAGGCACGGCAACAGCAGGCGGGGCTCTACCCGAATCCGTCCGTCGGCTACACCGGTGATGAGATACGCGGCGGCTCGGTGGGCGGAGGCAAGCAGGGATTTTTTGTGCAGCAGACGATTGTAACGGGCGGAAAACTCGCCAAGAGCCGCGAAGTGTTCGTAAAAGAGGCCAAGCTGGCGGAGATTGAAGCGCAAGAGCAACGCACGCGCGTCGAAACCGCGGTGAAGATGGCGTTCCTTCGCGTGCTGGCCGCGCAGGAATGGCTGGATGCGCGGCGCGATCTGGCGAAGATCGCGGAAAACTCGGCACAAACTCAAAGTGAGCTGATGAATACCGGGCAAGCGGACGAATCGGAGGTGCTGGAGGCCGAGGTAGATGCGCAACGCATGCGCATGGCGGCGCGGATGCAGGAGAACACCTTGCGGGAAGAATGGCGTTCGCTGGCGGCGGTGATTGGACAACCTTCGTTGCCGATCACCACGGTGGCCGGTGATCTCGAACGGGGCTGGCCAGAACTGAACGAAGAAGAGGCCGTCGAAAGCATCGCGAAACAGAGTCCCGCCGTGGAGATCGCGCAAATTGCAACCGGGCGCGCCCAGGCAGTGCTGGCGCGGGCTCAGCGAGAACCTATTCCGGACATATTGGTCCGCGCCGGAATGGAATACAACCACGAAACTTTGGGAAGCGTGCCGTTCGCGAAAGGTTGGGAAGGGTTGGCGGAAGCAAGTGTGGAAATACCGCTTTTCAACCGCAACCAAGGAAACATCGGCGCGGCTCGTGCAGATATGGAGCGTGCGGATCAGGAAAAATTGCGTATAGCGCTCACGCTGCGCGAACGATCCGCCACGGTGGTCGATGAGTATGCGAACGCCAAGTTGATGGCCGGCGAGTACCGCGACGAAATTCTTCCGAATGCAAAGAAAGCTTACAGCCTGTTGGTGGAGAAGTATGGCCAGATGCTGGCGTCGTATCCACGCGTGCTGTACGCGCAGCGCAAACTCTACGAATTACAAATCGAGTATATTGCCGCGCTGGAAGGCGTGTGGACCAATGGACTGGCCTTACAGGGCTATTTGCTGACAGACGGACTGGAAGCACCGTCGCGGCCCGGCGAAGTCGACCGGCCTATCCGGGAGACCAACGTGCCAGTGCCCGAGCGAAGCATGTCGCCAGGCGAGGCAATGCCGCGGCCATAAGGCGAGGGCATCGAGACGGCCTCTGCGTTTGAGAATCTGGATAGGCGATCCGCACGATCCGCAGGGGTAATTTTTGCCCTGAGTCGCTCTGGTGATTCGCCACGTGTCGAGTGCGAAACACTGGTACCCCAGTAGCGTTGACCAACCTAAAATTTAGTGGGTACTGTGCATGATAGGGCGCCCGGGTGTCAGCAAACGTGTATCCGTGGTTTCAGCAAGCGGAAGACTACCCATTTTGACGTGCGCCATTCGGCTCGGGGTGTCCTAAAGGCGTGTGGCTCGCTTTCTCTAGACAAAGCCTCGCATTTAACCAACTGATTTAACAGCACGGGCCAATGTAGGCTCGCGACGAATGTGGTAGATGGAAAGCAGAACGAGGCAATGACAACAGGTTTAAAAGCAGGACGTTACGAGATTATGGGCGAGTTGGGCCGCGGCGCCATGGGTGTGGTGTACAAGGCGACCGACCCGGTGATTGGGCGAACGGTCGCGGTAAAAACGATCAAACTGAGCGAAGAAGGCACGGGATTGTCGCGTCCCGAGTTGCTGACGCGCTTCCAAACGGAAGCCCGCGCGGCGGGTTTGCTGACCCACCCGAATATCGTGGTCGTTTTTGATGCCGGCGAAGAAGACGGTCTGTACTACATCACGATGGAACTGGTGGAAGGCAAGAGTTTGCAGGCGCATCTCGATGGTGGACAAGCGTTTGCGATGCCGCGCGTGCTGCGCATCATGGAGCAGACCTGCAGCGCGCTGCAGTTTGCGCACGAGCGAAACGTCGTGCACCGGGACATCAAGCCGGCGAACATTATGCTCACAGCCGACGACACGGTGAAAGTCACCGACTTCGGCACGGCAAAAATTTTGCAGTTCGGCACCATGCAGCAGACGGCTCACGTGATGGGCACGCCCAGCTACATGTCGCCGGAACAGGTGAAGGGCCGGGCGGTTGACGGACGGAGCGACATATTTTCCCTGGGCGTGATGCTCTACGAGATGGTGACGGGTGAGAAGCCCTTTCCCGGGCAGAACATCACCACGGTCATCTACAAGATTGTGAACGAAGAGCCGGTCCCGCCACGTCAAATTAACCCGTCCATTCATGCTGGCATCAACGCGGTGGTGCTGAAGGCGCTGGCCAAGGAACCGGAAGCGCGCTACCAGAGCTGCCGCGAAATGCTTGAAGACTTGCGGAATTACCGAAGTATCGCGCCTGGCGGAAGTCCGGATAAGACCATGGTCGCGGGCGGGGCGGGCATGCCGAACGCGACGCTGCCAATTGGTGGCACCGGCATGGGCGCGCAAGGCGGCCGCAGCTTCCACGCGGAAGATCCGATGACCGTGGCGACGACGCGGTCCCTGAATGCGCGAGCTTCGAGTCCTACGCAAACACCCGCGGTGCGCCGCACCGGTCCTATAACTCCGCTAACGCCTATCGAGAAACCAAAAAAGAAGAGCGTCATCGGCAGCATATTCATCGCATTCCTGCTGCTCGGCGTAATCGCCTACGGAGTGCAAAAGCTGCGTCCGGTGATTGAAGATGCCCGCAAGATTAATGCTGCACAAAAGCGCGCCGACAACGATTCGGCGGCGACGATAACGGTCCCAGCACAGAGCGGGACAAACACCACTCCGGCAAATCCGGCTGAAAATGAAGCACCGGCGGCGGCGCCCCCCGAACCAGTCGCGGCGGAAAAGAAACCGGCAGAGCCTCCCGTAGAGAAGCCAGTGCCGAAGAAGACTGAGCCGGTCGTGAGTGCGCAGGCGGCAGAGTATAAAGGGCGAATTGAAGAAGCCATCTCGGAAAAGGGATTGAATGGACGGGCTAGAGTCCAAGCCATTGGAAATACGCTGGTTCTGGCGGGCAAATTACGTCCCGCGGAACATGGGGCGCTGCTGAAATTCCTGCGAGATGCTCCTCCGAGTGTACGGGTGGTGGATCATATCGAGTATGAGGACGCGCCGGTGGCCGAGAATGGACATGACGCGGGCGGAGGGCACCCGGTTCCGACGGGGGGCCGCGGCGCGATCCACGTAGTCACGGATCTTATTGGAGCAACAGCAGTTCTGCGCGGACCTGCGGGACGGGTTGTGAATCAGTGCCAGACGCCGTGCAGCTTCAATGAGCTAGTTCCGGAACGCTATAGTCTGGAAGTTCAGAAAGACGGCTACCAGCCAATGCAGACCGCTTTGCAAGTGAAGGCGGGTACCGTAGTGGATCAGAAGGTTACGCTCGAATCGCTGGCGAAGGGACTGTACTTAACGAGCAAGCCGGCGGGAGCGGATGTATTCATCAATGGAGCAAAGCAGTCCGGCCAAACGCCAGTGACATTGCCGCTTGCACCGGGATCGTACAACCTGGTGCTGCGTATGCCCGGCTACGATGCTTACGCCGGAAGCGTGCAGGTGAAAGACAATATTCAGACGCAACTCGACGTGCCGTTGAAGGAAAAATCAACTGTAAGAGTAGCGTGGGCGCAGATAGAAACGACGCCAAAGGGTGCCGAGATTCTTGTGGATGGTAATTCGACCGGACAGACCACGCCGTCGCGGGTGCAAGTGCCAGCTGGGCTGCATACAGTCACCCTGCGGCTGGCGGGGTACCAACCGGTGAGGCGGACTATCCAGGCGACCGAGGGCGGAACGGTCAGCATCACCAACGTGACGCTACAGCCGAAGTAAGTTCGCTTTGAGTGAAGCGACAGCTGAAGGCTGGAAGTGCGGTGCCGCAGAACTCATTTAGGCGATGACTCCCCTACTAAGAACGTAACTTTTTGTAACCATCTCGTTGCGTGGGTTCCGGGACCACGGAATCAACCTATTAAAAACAAATAACTTAATGGTGGAAGGTTCGGGCAGGCAGCGTGCTTGCTTTATAGGCAAGGGTACCCTGCCCTCTGGCAGCTTTTCTGTTGGGGTATGCGGGGCGGGAGCCCGTAACGGTCGGTTAAATTCGCTCGGTGGAAGCAAGAGGGGAAAGCCTTGGTACTTCGGGCCATCATGCCGATGGAGGAGCAGCGTTACGACGCTGAAGCACGTCCTCACGCCGAGCCGAAGGTGCGGAACGCGGTACGCCCGCTCTCGGGCACAGTGCCTGAGGTGAGCGCGGCAATTCCGGATGCGCGAACGACGGGGCTGATCCATTCGCTGCGGTGCCTTCATCTTCTGTTTCGGTCGGAACGATTGTATGACCGGAACCACCCTCGACGACTTCAGAGTTTGGACGCCTCGTATGAGACTTTGCACGATCTCGCCGGCGCAATGAACGGCATCGAAATCCACATTGAGCGCAGCGGGTTGGTTGTGCCGAAGCTCAACGATGCGCATCTTCCCGATGTACGGGGGGAAATGCAATCTCTCGCGCAGGATTTGCAGCGCGCGGGAATTCAATCTCTGGCATTCGCAAGACAATTTCATGTAGGCGAACTGGACACGCTCGCGCAACTCTTCAAAGCATCGTTGTTAAGATCGGAGGAGTCTATAAAGCGCGGGGGCAGCCCTTGGTGGGCCGCGCGATTTTTGGAAAATCGCGTGGAAGGGATTTCCATTAACACGCAAACAGAACGCAAAGTGGATACGGTGCTCGCGAGCCTGATGGGCACGCTGGTGGCCTACGGCGGAAACTCGCCGCGCGAGGTCAACGAGACGCCGATTCTTCCACCGGAAACCGACGATCTAATAGCCGCGCTGCGATTGATTGGGCGGCTGACGCCGCCGCTGGAAGCGGCACGCGGACTTGCGCCGGAAGAAGCGGCGCGAGCGATTCACGGGGCGATGGAGGATGCCAGCCGCGAGACGGTGCGCATGCTGCTTAGTTCGATTTCGCAGTATGCACCGCGCGAGGGCGAGCGGCCGCAGCCGTATTTACTGCGTCTTTCTGAGAGTTTGATTCTGGAGTTCCTGGGAGCGGAGTTTTCCGCCGGGACGCTTGCGCCTCACGCTGTGCGCCAGACGTTTCATCGTTTAAGCGATGTGCTGGTCAGCTCGGGCGGATATACGGGACCGCATTCTTCGCAACACCTGACGTTGCTGGCGACGGCCTGGGCCAGCGACACACATAGAGAACAAATTGTCGAGAAATTCTGGCTGGAACTTCCGCCGCGAGAGAAGTCCCTAGTGCTGCGCGGGCCCGAAGTGTGGTCTGTGCCGGTGGTGGCGCTGAAGCGGACGCTAGGGCAATTGGCTGAAGCGGGAGCGGACGCTCCACGCCGCGAGGCACGAAATATTCTGCTCAACTATTCGCGGCGCGTGGAAAACGAGAACGTTAACGCGCGGCGTGCGGTGGCGGCGGGATTAAATGAAATGACGCCGATCATTGAATCGCTCTGGCCCAATCAATTGCCGGAGGATTTGAGCCGTGGAACGATGAAGGCATTGGACAAGGAAACTATCCCGGAAACCGCAGCGTTGCTTGCGGCTTTCCTGGAGACGCTGGGGCGTGTGGCCGTGATTCGCGCCGATTACGTGGGCTTCGAAAACATTTTAATCGGCCTCGAACGCTCGCCGAAGGACAAAGAGCACGATCACATGTCGGCGCTCGCGCATCGTTTGGTGGCGCAGGACCGCTGGCTGCTTTTAGTGGATGCGGCTTTGGCCAATCGGCCGCTCGATCCGGTTTTGCCGCGGCTTTTGCAGCGCGACCCGGAGAGACTGCTCGACCGCTTGACGCTGCTTTTGACGGAACCACGCGGCGCGGAAATGATTGCGCCTATGGCGCGACTGCTGCGAACCATCGGCGTGCCGGTGCTGAACCTTCTCGAAACGCGGCTTTATGAAGCGCGCCGACAGCGTGTGAGTGCGGCGATTAAGCTGCTGGCCGCCGCCGATCCGGAACGCTTGTTGCGCGGCTTGGCGCGTGCCTTGGCGAGCTGGGAATGGAATTTGCAGGACCTGGCGGTTAGCGAACTCTCGCGACCGGCTAATGCGGGTTCGGCGCAGAGCGCGGCTTTCGTGTTTTCCGCGGTCCTGGCGGACGCTCATCCCC
>Ga0073928_10004686_pt1 | contig 19961 bp, 15 predicted proteins | sample PaiPotPPA55metaG_FD_76969 | JGI IMG/M metagenome (GOLD analysis project Ga0073928, IMG submission 76969) | Iron sulfur acid spring bacterial and archeal communities from Banff, Canada, to study Microbial Dark Matter (Phase II) - Paint Pots PPA... ...
CGGACGACACGCGGATCTGGGAAGTGGCCCAGAACTTTTGCCGCGCCGAGATGACCGCGCCCAGCCATCCCAGCGGCACGGACCGCATCGCCGATGTCGCCGCGCGTTGCGCCTGCGACGCGGTGATCAATATTCAAGGGGACGAACCGATGATGGACCCGGCGGTGATCGACGCCGTGGCGGGCGCGCTCGAACACGCGGAAATGGCAACGGCCGCCTCGCCGATCCGCGACCCGGAGGATTATGACGATCCGAACGTCGTAAAAGTCGTTGTCAACGCCGCCGGCCGGGCCTTATATTTTTCCCGGCGCGCGATCCCGTATTTGCGCGACGCCGCCAACCGTTCGGTGAAGGAACAGTTGGCGGCGTTTCCTTTTTCGAAGCACCTGGGCATTTATGGGTATCGGCGGGAGACGTTGTTGCGGCTGGTGAAGTTCCCGGTTTCGCGGCTCGAACAGGCGGAGAAACTCGAGCAGTTGCGCGCCCTCGAAAACGGCATTCCCATCGCCGTGGTGCAGGTGGCCTACGAAAGCGTGGGGGTGGACGTGCCGGCGGACGTAATGCGGGTGGAAGCTTTGTTGAGGAAAAGTTAATGAAATACATTTTTGTAACGGGTGGCGTGGTGAGTTCGTTGGGCAAGGGCCTGACGGCGGCCTCACTCGGGACACTGCTCGAAAACCGCGGCCTCAAGGTCGCGCTGCAAAAGTTCGACCCCTATCTGAACGTCGATCCGGGCACGATGAATCCTTACCAGCACGGCGAGGTTTATGTGCTCGACGACGGGGCGGAGACGGACCTCGACCTCGGCCATTACGAGCGGTTCACCAACGTCAAGCTGACCCGACTCAACAACCTCACCAGCGGCCAAGTCTATCAGACCGTGCTCAACAACGAGCGCGAGGGAAAATATCTCGGCAAGACGGTCCAGGTCATCCCGCACGTCACCAACGAAATTCAAAACCGCATCCACCTGCTGGCCGACAAGACCAAGGCCGACGTTATCATTACCGAGATTGGCGGCACCACCGGCGACATCGAGGGCCTGCCCTTTCTGGAGGCCATCCGCGAATTCGCGCTCGAAGTCGGGCCGCACAACGCGGTGTTCCTGCACGTGACTTACGTTCCGTTCATCAAGGCCGCCGGCGAACTCAAGACCAAGCCCACCCAGCAATCGGTCGCCAAACTGCGCGAGATCGGCCTTGCCCCCCACATCCTCGTCTGCCGTTGCGAAAAGCCGCTCGACAAAGAGTTGCGCCAGAAAATCTCGCTCTTTTGCAATGTGCCCTTCGAGGCCGTCATCGAGGAAAAGGACGTGGATCACAGCATCTACGAAGTGCCGCTGATGCTCCAGCGGGAGCGCGTCGATGATCTGGTTTGCCGGCTGTTGCACCTCGATACTCCGCAGCCGAACATGGCTCATTGGCAGGAGATTATTCGCAAGATCATCGCCCCGCAACACCGTGTGCGCATCGCTGTGGTCGGCAAGTACATCGAATTGCAGGACGCTTACAAATCCGTGTATGAGGCGATTATCCACGGGGGAGTGGCCAACGATTGCGGCGTGGAGATCCAGAAGGTGGACGCCGAGCAAATCGAGCGGGAAGGCGCGGACAAAGTGCTCAAGGGCCTGGGCGGCGTGCTCGTGCCCGGCGGCTTCGGCGGGCGCGGAATCGAAGGCAAGATTCAGGCCGCCCGGTTTGCGCGCGAAAACAACTTGCCGTATCTTGGCCTGTGCCTGGGGATGCAGGTGGCGACGATCGAGTTCGCGCGCAACGTGTTGAAACTGAACAAGGCGCATTCGACCGAGTTCGACGCCAACACGCCCCACCCGGTCATCGCCATGCTGGACGAACAAACGCGGGTCACCAAGAAGGGCGGCACAATGCGGCTGGGCGCGCAGCCGTGCCAATTGGTGGTAGGCACCAGGACCGCGCGGCTCTACGGCGCCTTCGTCATTTCGGAACGGCATCGCCATCGTTATGAGTTCAACAACACCTATCGGGAGCGCTTCGAGAAGGCGGGGATGGTTTTCTGCGGCCACACGCCCGATGGCCGGCTGGTCGAGATCATCGAATTGCCGGAACACCCGTTTTTCATCGCCAGCCAATTTCATCCGGAATTTCAGAGCAAGCCCCACCAGCCGCACCCGCTGTTCAAGGGGTTCATCGCGGCCGCGCACGCGCACAGCCATAAACGGGCGGTGTAAACCATGATGAGTGCCGGAATCGTTAACGTCCTTCGAACCATAGTTGCCGGTGCCGCTGGCAGAAAACTGGGCTTCCTCGTAGCTGGCGGACATGCGGTACTCGCTCACGGCCACTTGGGGAACACGTTTGGCCTGGATTTGATTATTCGTGGCGAGGAGCGCGAGTCGTGGAGTAACTTGGCCGATGATTTGGGCTACAGACCTCGCCTTGAGGGACCAAATTTCCTTCAGTTTGATCCGCCGGCTGAAGGGATTCCGCTCGACCTGTTGTTTGTAAACGGTGAGACGTTCGCGAAACTCATGGCTGAGGCGGACCCTTTCCCGCCACTGCGCACGGAGGTGAAAGTGGTGTCGTTGCGCCAACTGCTCGCCCTCAAGTGTCACGCCATCAAACGCGGCCGCGCTGGTCGAGTTATGAACGATGCCGATGATGTGATACAACTGGTTACGGCGAACGGCATCGACATGGACCTTTCCGAGATCACCGACCAGTTCATGAAAGACGGGACGGCAGGTTTGAAAGAGTCCAAAGAATTTGCACGTTACGCCGATTCTTCGGATCTGGAGCTGCCAGACTGGAGCGGTATGACCGTGTCCACCGGTCGAATGAGCGTCGAAACCGCCATCGAACTGTCAGAACAATATATGAAAATGTTTCCCGAGGCGTACCGCCGGCGGCAAAGGCAACCTCCGGAGAAATGCAAGGTGGAATTCGTCCTCTGAACAAACTCGAAGACACCGTCGAACGATGACCTACCCCGACGCCATTCGATTTCTATACCGCCTGCGCTGGTTCGGGGCGAAGTTCGGTTTGACGAACACGCTGAAGTTGGCGGCGCTGGCCGGCAATCCGCAACGGGCGCTGCGCTTCATCCACGTGGCGGGCACGAATGGCAAAGGCTCGACGTGCGCGATGCTCGAGAGCATTTATCGGGCGGCGGGATTGCGCGTGGGATTGTTCACCTCGCCGCACCTGGCCGCCTTTGGCGAGCGCATCCAGATCAATCGCCAGTCGGTTTCGGAGCACGATGTCGCCCGACTGGCGGCGGAAATGATCCCATTGATCGAGAGGGAATGGGGTTCGCCAGAAGGAGATGCCGAGGTCGAAACATTCGAAAATCAAAAATCAAAAATCAAAAATACCCAAACCGAGCATCCGACGTTCTTCGAAGTCGTCACGGCCATGGCCTTGCGCTGCTTTGCGGCCCGGAAATGCGATTTGGTCATTTGGGAGACCGGGATGGGAGGCCGCCTGGACGCCACGAATATCGTCACTCCGCTGGCGAGCGTCATCACGAACATCCAATACGATCACCAGAAATGGCTGGGCGAAACGCTTGAGAGCATCGCCGCCGAGAAGGCCGGCATCATCAAGCCCGGCGTTCCCGTCATCACCGCCACCGACGAGCCGGCCGCCTTGCGGGTGATCGAGGAAACGGCGCGGCAGCAAGAGGCCCGCCTCACGCTAGTCCCGCCTTCTGCGTCTCGTCGTCCGCCGCTGGATGGGCTGGAGCTTCCCCTGGTGGGACGACACCAACGGATGAACGCGGCGGTCGCCCTAGCCACCGTGCGCGTGCTCGCCGCCCAAATTCCCGTATCGGACGATGCGCTTGTGGCCGGCCTTTTGAGCGTCCACTGGCCGGGTCGGCTGCAATTAATCGAGCGGCCCTCCGGGCGGAAAATCCTCCTCGATGGCGCGCACAATCCGGCTGGCGCGGAAATCCTCGCCGCCGCGCTACAAGAATATTTTCCTTCCCGGCCACGCACCCTGATCCTCGGCGTTTTGGGCGACAAAGACTGGTCGGGCATGTGCAAGATCCTCGCGCCACTGGTGGAGCGTTTGCTGCTGGTTCCCGTGGCCAGCGAACGAAGCGCGACGACACCGGAACTCGCCGCTGCCTGCCGCCGCGCCAATCCAGGCGCGGAAGTTGCGGAGTGTTCTTCGTTGCGCGAGGCCTTGTCGGATGCGGTCAATGAACCATTCGTCGTCATCGCCGGCTCGCTGTACCTGGTCGGCGAGGCGATGGAATTGCTTGAGCTGTCGCCGGCCATCGCACACGGCGAGCGCGCGCTGAATGAATGGGAGGGGCGGGCGGCGGGGAAACCGTTGTCTGCGGGGCGGTAGCTGATCGGGGTGGCCTTGGAATTGGGATGGTGCGCTGGATGCGAGGCTTGCCGCCCGAAATCCGAAACCCGAACTCCGATAAATCGCGAGCAAGGGTCGAAATCCGAAAGAAGGCCGAAATCCGAAGTCCGAATCAAGCTTGCTGCGAAAAGGCTAAGGAGGCCTTTCGCGATGACGCGGCGCACCAACTGCACTTAAGAGTCTGCCTCGTCGCAGGCAATCTGTTTTGCGTCGGGCCTTGACATTGCAGGGTTCGAACTCGCGCCGGCAAGTAGCAACTCTGATTCATAATCGCGCATCCATTAAATGAATTTCTGTATCCGTACTTGTACGGTTGGACAGCCTTTGTCCCACCCCCCCTGCGATGATTCTGCGCAAAGAAAGGATACATATGATGATAAATGGACAATTGGAACTGGGTTTCGAATGCGGACAGCAGCGTCCGCCGGCAGCCAAGCATGCGCGGCGGCAGGGCCGGGCGCACTGGTGGTTTGAGCGGATGCGGCAGGTGGTGGACCGGGCCTTTGATTGGCAACCGGCGCCGCTGCCGCGCCCGGAGCAAACCTGGTTTGCCGCCACACTGGCGCAGGGGCCGGGAACGGTCCGGCGCGCCACGGACGAACGGCAGATTTGCGAATGAGGCCATGGAGATGCCGCCGAGCCCAAAAGGTTGGATGCATCTCGGTACTCGAGGCCGGCGCTTCTGCCTCGCCAGAGGTAGAAGCTCCGGCTACACCTCGGGCGGACCATGCGTAGAATTTCCATTCGGGCAGTCACGTTCGATGTGGGCGGCACCCTCATCGAGCCCTGGCCGTCCGTGGGACACATTTATGCGTCCGTGGCCGCCCGGCATGGCTGGCCGGGGCTCTCGGTCGAGACGTTGAATTGCCAGTTTGCCGGGGCGTGGCGCGCCCTCGAAAACTTCCGCTACACTCGCCAAGAATGGGCCGGGTTGGTGGATGCCTCCTTCCATGGACTGATTGGGACGCCGCCAAGCGGGACCTTTTTCCCGGCATTGTACGAATATTTCGCCCGGCCGCAGGCCTGGCGCGTGTTCGAAGACGTCGTGCCGGTGTTCGAAGGACTGGCGGCGCACAAGCTCAAGCTGGGGGTGATCTCCAACTGGGACGAGCGGCTCATCCCGCTGCTGCGCCGGCTCGAACTGCATGATTATTTCGACAGCGTAACGGTATCCTGCGACGTTGATTTCCCCAAGCCTTCGCCGATTATCTTCGAACGCGCCACCCAGGCTTTGGCGCTGCCGGCCGAAGCAATTCTGCACGTGGGGGACAGCGCCGCGATGGACGTCGAGGGAGCGCGTGGGGCGGGACTGCACGCAGTGTTGCTGCGGCGCGGGGCCGAACCGCGCGAAGGTCAAATCAATTGCTTATGCGATATAGAAGCATTACTGAATTCTTCGATGGGCGCTTGAATTTATATAGATGAACTAATGCAAAGAGATTATTTTGAAATGCGTCTGAGTCTGGGGCGCGCTTTGGGCTCCGAGCCATGGCGTTCTTGCGACGCCGGGCGAAAGTGCGGGGCTGGCGCCCGCAACTTCCGATGAACGTGGTCACGAACATATTCAAGTCGTCGCTAGGCAAAAAATATTTGATGGCGATTACGGGCTTTGTGCTGTTCCTGTTCGTCATCGCGCACCTGGCCGGCAACCTGCAAATCTTTCTCGGCCCCGAAGCGATCAACCGTTACGGCAACTTCCTGCAAACCAATCCCGAGCTGATTTGGCCCGCGCGCCTGGGCTTGCTCTTGATGGTGGGCGTGCACATCTGGGCCGCAACGAAACTTTCGCTCGAGAACCGCGCGGCGCGCCCGCAAGGGTATGCGGAATATCGGCCCGTGGGTTCCACTTACGCGTCGCGCACCATGCTGATGAGCGGTATTATCGTCCTCATCTTCATCATCTATCATCTCCTGCATTTCACCGTTCAGGCGCGGTTCGTCAATCTGACCGGGCAGGATTTCGTGACGTTCGTCGATCCGGAAACCAAGGTGCATAATATTTTCAACATGATGGTCGTGGGATTTAGCAACCCCTTGGTTTCGGGCTTTTACCTATTGGGCATGGCGCTGCTGTGTTTGCACCTCAGCCACGGCGCCAGCAGCATGTTCCAGTCGCTGGGATGGAAAAACGACGCCTACCGGCCGTGCCTCGACCGTTTGGCGCGCGTGGTGGCCTGGCTGATTTTTCTTGGCTATGCGTCGATCCCCGTCGCCATCCTGTTCGGTTATGGAAAGGAGGCGCTCAAATGACGGCGAGCCTTAACCCATCAATTCCGAGCGGCCCAATCCAGCAGAAGTGGGACAAGCACAAGTTCGAACTCAAGCTGGTCAATCCGGCGAACAAACGGAAGTTCGACATCATCGTGGTGGGCAGTGGACTGGCGGGCGCCTCGGCGGCGGCTTCGCTGGCCGAGCTCGGCTACCAGGTCAAATGTTTCTGCTTCCAGGACAGTCCGCGCCGCGCGCACAGCATCGCGGCGCAGGGCGGCATCAACGCGGCCAAGAATTACGCGAACGACGGCGACAGTATTTACCGGCTCTTTTACGACACGATCAAAGGCGGAGATTTCCGCTCGCGCGAGGCCAACGTGTATCGGCTCGCGCAGTTGAGCGTGAACATCATCGACCAATGCGTCGCGCAGGGCGTGCCCTTCGCGCGCGAATACGGCGGCCTGCTGGCCAACCGCTCCTTCGGTGGCGCTCAGGTTTCCCGCACATTCTATGCGCGCGGCCAGACCGGCCAGCAGCTTTTGCTCGGCGCTTACCAGGCGCTCAGCCGCCAGATCAGCCTTGGCGGCGTGCGGATGTTTCCCCGCACCGAGATGCTGGAGTTGGTGGTCATCGATGGCCACGCCAAGGGCATCGTTGCGCGAGACTTGGTCACCGGCGAAATTTCTTCGCACGCCGCGGACGCCGTCGTCCTGGCCACGGGCGGCTACGGGAATGTCTTTTTCCTTTCCACGAACGCCAAGGGCTGCAATGTCACCGCCACCTGGCGCGCGTATAAGAAAGGCGCGTTTTTCGCCAACCCCGCCTATACACAGATTCATCCGACCTGCATCCCGGTCAGCGGCGAGCATCAGTCCAAGCTCACGTTGATGTCCGAATCGCTGCGCAACGACGGGCGGGTGTGGGTGCCCAAGCGCAAGGAGGATTGCGCCAAGCCGCCCGCTTCGATTCCCGAAGCCGACCGCGATTATTTTCTCGAACGGAAGTATCCGAGCTTCGGAAACCTGGCGCCGCGCGATATATCATCGCGCGCGGCCATGGAGGCTTGCGATCAGGGCCGCGGCGTCGGCCCCGGCGGATTGGGCGTGTACCTGGATTTCTCGGACGCCATCCAGCGCCTGAGCGAAAAGGTCATCTGCGAGCGCTACGGAAATCTTTTCGACATGTACGAAAAGATCACCGGCGAAAATGCTTACCGGGTGCCGATGCGCATTTATCCGGCGGTGCATTACACCATGGGCGGTAGCTGGGTGGACTATAACCTGATGAGTTCGCTGCCCGGGTTGTTCATCCTTGGCGAAGCGAATTTCTCCGACCACGGCGCCAACCGCCTCGGCGCCAGCGCCCTGATGCAGGGGTTGGCCGACGGTTACTTCATCTTGCCGTACACGATTGGCAATTATTTCGTCACGGCCAAACAGCCCAAGCCTTCTGCGAGCCATGCCGAGTTCAAGAAATCCGAAGAGGCCGTCCGCGCCTATATCAAACGGCTGCTTGGGATTCGCGGCAAGCGGACGCCGACATCGCTGCACCGCGAACTAGGCAAATTGTTGTGGGAAAAGTGCGGCATGACGCGCAACGAGTCCGGCCTGAGGGAAGCCCTTCGGCGCATCCCGCAACTCCGCGAGGAATTTTGGAAGAACCTCAATGTCACGGGCGAGAACGGAGAGTTGAACCAGTCGCTCGAATACGCCGGGCGCGTGGCCGATTTCATGGAATTTGCCGAGTTGCTGTGCCTCGACGCGCTCGAGCGCCGCGAGTCGTGCGGCGGCCATTTCCGCGAGGAATTCCAGACGCCCGACGGCGAGGCGCGGCGCGACGACGAGCATTTTGCCTATGTGGCCGCCTGGGAATATCGGGGAGCGGACCAGCCGCCGCTGTTGCACAAGGAACCGCTCGTCTATGAGGAAGTGCACCTGAGCACCCGCAGCTACAAATGATGAACGCATGAACCTGACTCTCAAAGTCTGGCGGCAGAAAGACGCGGCCACGCCGGGCGGCTTCCAAACTTACGAAGCTCGCGACGTGCTGGCAGACATGTCGTTTCTCGAAATGCTCGACGTGGTGAACGAGGGCCTTATCGTGCGCGGCGAGGAGCCGATTGCGTTCGATTCGGATTGCCGCGAAGGCATTTGCGGCATGTGTTCGCTGGTCGTCAACGGCATTCCCCACGGCGGGCACCTTGGCACGGCCACCTGCCAGCTTCACATGCGCCGTTTCCGCGACGGCCAAACCATCACCGTCGAGCCCTGGCGCGCTCGGGCCTTTCCCATCGTCAAGGACCTCGTCACAGATCGCCGCGCGTTCGACCGCATCATCCAGGCGGGCGGGTTCGTCTCGGTGAACACGGGCGGCACGCCCGACGGCAATGCCCTTCCCATTCCCAAGACCACGTCGGACCTGTCCATGGACGCCGCTGCGTGCATCGGTTGCGGCGCCTGCGTGGCCGTGTGCAAGAACGCCTCGGCAATGCTCTTTGTGGCCGCGAAAGTTTCCCACCTGAACTTGTTGCCGCAAGGCAAGACCGAGAAGGATGGCCGCGTCTTGGCCATGGTCAAGCAAATGGACGCGGAAGGCTTCGGCAACTGCACCGTGACCGGCTCCTGCGAGGCTGTTTGCCCGAAGGAAATCAGCCTCAGCTTCATCGCCAAGATGAACCGCGATTATGCGGTGGCCACGTTGAAGGGCCAGTAGATTGGCGAGAGGTTCTGCGCGCCATGCGCGCCATGCGCGTCCGAACAAGGACTTGTGTGCGGCTGTGTCGAAGAGAGGCCGCAGCACATCCGAACCTCAAGCGGACCTCGGCTGCCCTCCAGCGCCGGGCTGATATTTCGAAGCCCGAACCTATTGCCAAAAAAAGGCACAAAAGAGCGCAAAAGCCGAAGCGGGATGAACGCCGGGCCTGTCTGCGCCACAATTCAAAGGCTTGACTGGGCTTGACTCGGCTTGACGGGCACTCCCGACCGAATTCTCCCGCTCGCGTGTTTTATTGGAGTTCGGGCTTCGGGTTTCGGATTTCCTTCGGCCTTCGGCCTTCGGATTTCGGAATTCAGGGCCGCACTGTGCGGCCCTGCCCCCCATTACCCCCGTACAGACCGTCAACCCGTCAGGAACCCGATAAACATTGCGTCAAACTCACTTTCAAACCGTCAACCCCCTGCAAATAACGTTAAAGATCGACCTCTCGCCGAAAAAATGTGCGAAATCCTTAGGAGATTTGCTGTGTCAAGCAACAACAAACCGTCAGGAAACCGTTAGGAAACCGTTAGGAAGCGGCAAGGGTGTCCAACCCCGAACTCCGATGAATCGCGAGCAAGTGCTTTCGCGAGCAGGTCGCGAGCGCACCAAAGGTGCGAGTCCACAGGAGGGAAGGGAACGAAGTTTTGACCGCAGATGACGCAGATAGACGCAGATTTCATGGCTCGGTTAGCCGCGACCAGATTTGATTCGACTTGATCCAGCTTGACCGGACCCTCTAAGGCTTTTGGCTCCATCGAATGATCTGAGAGTGGTGCGGCCTTTCCCACGCTATCTCTGGAAAGTAATGGGCCAGCCAGTCGTAAAAAATCCTGGTGTTGGCTTTGATTTCCCAGCGGTAAGGCAGCGGAACGTCCTCGCATTTTTGGTGAATCCAATTATTAACAGCACCGAACCGGAGGTTTCTTTCGTCTTTCAAGAGAGCAAATCGCTAAGAGGGAGTTAGGTCTCGGCCTTTGGAGCCCAGCAGCACTCACAGCCCCCTGACTCGGTGGCAAGGCGCCGCTCAACATATATCCGCAGCGCGAAGGAGTTCACCATCGCTCGCGATTTGGAGGGCTTCGAGTATTTCGGTGTCGGACATTCCTTTGTCCTTGAGGAATTGCCACTTTTCATGCACGAATCCTCCCGGGTCGCGCATGATGGCGACAGCGCGTTCGATTCTGCCCTCAGTGGTTTTGACTGAGTGCTTGAACTGTAGGTGCTGCGCATTTTTGTTGCTCATAGTGAATCCATTTCTTGCGGGCTACATGACCCAATAACGGGCCTTGGTGGGAATGATCCACCGAACGCCGCCGCGCGGGTCAGAAACGTCGCCGTCGTATCGGGGGATCAAATGGATATGTGCGTGCATGACTGTCTGACCAGCGGCCTGGCCCACGTTCACTCCCACGTTGAAACCGTCCGGGTGCAGGTCGGATTCCAGCATGTCACCAGTTTGCCAAACCAGTTCAAGCGCGTCCCTACGCTCATTCTCGGTCAATTCAAAGAAGTTGGCAACGTGGCGAAAGGGGACGACCAACAGATGCCCTTTACTGACGGCATGCTGATCATACCTGGCGTAGCAAAAAGAATTCCGGAGCACGATCTGCTCCAGAACCGGAGAACAAAATGGGCACTGGGCTTCCACAGAGAAAAAGGCTCACATGGAGGGTGAGAGCATCTGGATGAACTCGGCTACGACCCGCAAATCAGCGTTGTCTTCAACCGAAAAGGCGAGAATCGGGAATTTCTCGCGATCCGGATTATCCGGAATTAACCGAATGGATTCATGATGCCAACTTTCGTCGCCTATTGATTTGATACTTTGATAACGTTTTACGGTGTAGTTGCCGCCAGTCTCCGGATCCGTCATGATCCGTTTTTGTACGAGTACTACTCGCCCTTGCCTTGTTCCGACAACCGGACTACGAAAAACACAATAGGAGCCGTTCCTGATGGTTGGCTCCATGGACTCGCGGACAACCCGTGTTACAAACATTCCCTCAGTGAGGCGTTTTGAAAAGCCATGTTTCGAGGCCTCTACCCAACCTTCGGGTTCAACAGCATCGCCCGCCAAAAAACCGCCTGCGGCTATCGCCAAAGAATAAAAGGGCAGGTAATCACCTGGGGATTTTGGCAGGTTGTCCCGTGGAAAGAATTCAATGATGACTCTCCTAGAAATGACTTCCGCGACAGCAGTGGGAGCAACGCGATCCGGGACCTCATCGTGCATACTGTGGCGTTGCATTAAGGTGGCGATTGCTGGCGCCGGCATTCTCCAACCTGACCGGAATCCTTGATTTGCGGCAATCTGTGCCTGAGGCACAATGACCTCGCGAAACTTTTCCACCAAGCCGCCGCTTGCGTTTAGGCACAGTAATTTTCCAACGTCCATTCTGAAGCAGTCGGTGTAATCCTCCAGGAGCTTGGGGCGCGTTTTTGCGACCTCGATGGCTGCGGAATGAAGTTCGGCGAGACGGGGCAGGTAAAGGTCGAGATCCGGCAGCGTGTCGTTCTTTGCAGAATTTGTGGCTTGTTCGACTGGCGTGAGGTTCCAAAACAAATCGTGGACGACGAAACTCCAGGGCAGAAAGTGGTCGATGGAAAATTTTTGCGCCAGCGGTTTCTCTGAGTAAATATCACGGAATAGGTTTAAACGGTCCAATTTGCCAAGTTCGATGCGAATGAACTTCCAGAACTGGCGGGCTTCGTTAAGTTGCCGTTCCGTCGGAGCACGCAGCTTGTTCACCACGCCAGGCACATTTGGGTTGCGAGCCTGCAGATAGAGAGCCAGGTGATGCTCGGCAAATGACTGGACAACACCCAAGTTTTCCATGAAAAACGACCGCCATGATTCGTTGAGTCTGATTAGATCGCGCTCGAAATAGTAGGGCGTGGCGAACAGAGTTTTCTGGCTTTCTGAGGCCATCGTTTGAATCTCCCGTGTGCGCGCGGCGTCATCGCGATTACCACGCAGCTTCTCGGCAAACCACGGCGTCAGAAATCGTGTGGGAACAAAACGTTTGAAGAATTCGACTTTTTCCTTCGTCTCCTCTGAGTAAGCGACAAATTTTCGGATGGATTCGGGAGTCGTGTTCGGCCGCAAATCAGAATTCTGCTGAATTTCCTTTATTACGTCTTGGAGCTTGTCCTGTCGGCCAAGCGACAGCCGGTAGAGGCAGACCGGGTGCCAGGCAGCAGCCGCCATCTCCGCGAAAATATCCGCGAGAGGCAAGGAACGCTCCTTGCTCCGCTTCATCAGTGAGAGAATAGCGAGAAACCAAAACAGTTTGTAAGAGTTGGTTGTGTGTCTAAAAACTTGTCCGAGGTAAAAGGTCTTTTCAGGGTAATGCAACGCCACGCCCGCGAGGCCGGGCGTCAGATTGGTTGCGTTGTCTTGGGTCATTACATCTCCCGGTCCTTTGCCGATTATGACGGCCATGCCGCGCGAGTTTCGGTGTAAGCTGCGTCCGTCTGCGACGGTCTGCAAGCCTGAAACACGACTTGGCACATGAAGGACTATGCTCCGATTTCAGAGCGGATTTTCGAGAGCATTAATCTTTGGTTTGCGGTGAGACGAGCCTGGTGCTGGCGCGCCGGCGCCCAGCCGGGACGATAGTCGCGGCGGACGAAGCGGTTGGCGTCTGCCAGGTCGAAAGACGTCGCGGGCGAGTTCCAACGGAGCGTCATTTGCAGGAAGCGGCAGGCGACACTGCCGAGCAGGACGGCTTCGGTCAAGGGTCCGGCGTAGTCGAAGCCGGGCGGAGGTTTGGCCGCGCCCAAGTCAGGCCGTGACGAATTGGAGCCAATGATCGTCGGAGGCGACGTCCGGGTATTTGAGACGGGCAAATTTTTTGTCTAGGTAAAGCAACGGAGGGGCGGCAAAGTCTCGCCAGGCCGATCACGGGCAATCCATTACTCCGCGGCATCCCTGCCCGGATGCAGGCCGAATTGCACGAGCTTGGCCTTCATGGTGATGCGGGAGATGCCGAGCCAGCGGGCGGCTTTGGCCTGGTTGCCGTGCGCCTGTTGGATGGCACGCGAGAACACTTCGCGCTCGGTGGCTTCGAGCGCGCGGGCGTGGGCGTCGCTGATTTCGCCGCGGCGGGCGGCCGCCAGGAGGTCATCGACGTATTCGCCGAACGGACGCGCCTGGGCGCCGGCCAGCTCGGCCGGCTTGTTGAGAGCACCGCGTACGTGGTTGAGGTTGATGGTGTAAGTCTGGGCCAGCAGCAGTGTCTTGCGCATCACGTTTTCCAACTCGCGCACGTTGCCCGGCCAGCCTTGGCCCTGGAGGAATTCCATCGCCTCGGGATGGATGGAAGGTTTGGGGTTGCCCAACTCGGGGCCGTACTTTTGCAGAAAATAACGGACGAGGTCGGGGATGTCTTCCCGGCGCTGACGCAGCGGAGGCAGAGTGACGACGACCACGCTGAGCCGGTAATAAAGGTCCTCACGGAATTGTTTCTGATGGATGGCCGCTTCGAGGTCACGGTGCGTGGCCGCCAGCACCCGCACGTCCACGCCGATGGTTTCCTTGCCGCCGAGCCGTTGCAGGCATTTTTCCTGCAACACGCGCATGAGTTTGACTTGCGTGCCCAGCGTCATGTCGCCGATTTCATCCAGGAAAATCGTGCCATGATCGGCTTGCTCGAATCGTCCGATGCGCCGGCCTTCCGCGCCGGTGAAAGCGCCGCGTTCGTGGCCGAAAAGCTCGCTTTCGAGGAGGGTTTCGGGAATGGCGGCGCAGTTGATGGCCACGAAAGGAGCATTGGCGCGTTCGCTGTGCTGGTAAAGGGCGCGCGCGATGAGTTCCTTGCCCGTCCCGGTTTCGCCGCGGATGAGCACATTGAGGGGCTTGGAAGCCACGCGGCCGATTTCCTTGTAGATGGCCTGCATGGCCGGGCTTTGGCCCACCAACGCATCGCGAGCGGCTCCGGGCAAGCCCAGAACCACCGGCTCGGACATGATGCGGTTGCTGTCCGCCGCTTTGCCGACCAAATCCAGCAAAGCGGGGACATCGAACGGTTTAAGCAGGTAATCGTAAGCGCCAAACTTGGTGGCTTCGATGGCCGTCTCAGTAGTGCCGAAAGCGGTGATCAGGATGATCGGCAGGCGAGGCTGCGCCGCATGGAGTTGGCGGACCAATTCCAGGCCGTTGAGCCCCGGCAAACGCAAATCCGTGATGACGACGTTGAAATCATCGGCCCCTGCCCGGGCCAGCCCGGCGTCCCCGCGCCTTTCGACCACCACGTCGTGCCCTTCCTCGACGAGAACGCGCTGGAGGGTTTCGCGGATGCCGGCGTCGTCTTCGATAAGAAGAATTCTCGCCGCTCCGCTCATCTTATTGAGTTGCGGACTGGGTCGATGGGATAAAATTGCCTGCATGCGTCAGCGTGGCCGCCCCGCTGTTTTGCGGCGCCCGCCCGGGACCGTTCATCAAAACCCTGTGCGTTGTGTTGGTTATATACGAGAGCTTGACGGTGTTCGTCAGCGAAAAGTTACCACTATTATCGACGGCATAAGCCTGGAGGACATTCGTGCCCGGGGTCAAGTTCAGGACAGCGGTCCAGTTGGTCCAGCCATTGGACGTTTGAGCCGGGTTCCATCCCGCTCCGTTGAGCTGAAAAAGCACCGAGGCCACCGCCACATTGTCGGCTGCCTTGCCGGTTGCCATGAAGACGGCATTGGTCAGGTGCGCATTGGCCTTCGGGGAGAGAACCGCCACGACAGGCCGCATTACATCGACGAAATTGGCCGTGAAGGTGAGATTGGACGCCATAAGGAAGGTCAGCTTTGTGCTGTTGTTCGTCGCGCTGCCGGTCCAGCCGCTAAAGGCGAACCCCCTGCCGGGACGGGCCGTCATAGAGTAGGATTGCCCGACGGCCAGGAACTTGCCGTTGTCGTTCGGCGAAACCGTTCCGAAACCGTTCGTCCGCACGGTGATCGGCGCGCTTAAGACATAGTGGAATTTCACGCTATTCGTGAGCGAGATATTGCCGCTCTCATCCACCGCGTAAGCCTGGAGGAGATTCGTGCCCGGCGGCAGAGTGACGTTGGCCGACCAATTGGTCCAGGCATTGGTGCTTTGCGCCGAGTTCCAGCCCGCGCCGTTGAGCTGATAAAAGACGGAGGCCACCGGGACTTTGCCTTTGGTCTTCCCAGTGACGGTGAGCACGGCGTTGCTTAGATGACCATTGGGCTTGGGATTGATAATGGCGAGCGTCGCTTTGATGACGACGACACTGAGGAAAGCGTCGGAACTGGTCACGACGCCATTCGATGAACTGACCACCAAGGCATAAATACCCGCCGCAGAGGCTGCGACGTTGCTTACCGTCAACGAACTCGTCGTCGAACCGGCGATGTTGCCGCCATCGGATAAATTCGTCCCGTTCTTCAGCCAACGATAGGCCAGGGAGCCGGTGCCACCGGCAAGGACGTCGAACGTCGCGTCCGAGTGATTGATGATGGTCTGGCTTTGCGGCTGTATGATCACGAACGGCGGTGCCGTGAGCGAGTATTGGAAAATCGTGCCGCCGTCGCTGGCGCCGCCGGTAGACGTCGTGCCGTACAAATTGCCATCCACGGCCTGGACGACACTCGCATAGGGAGTCGCGCCATTGCCGCCGTTGAAAGTGACCAAAGGAGTCAGCGCGCCGCCGGTCGTGATGAGGAAAAGACTTCCGCTATTGGTCGTGTTTCCGGGGGTCGTGCCGTACAGGTTGCCATCGCTGGCCTGGAAAAGGCTGGCGTAAGGATTTGCGCCGTCGCTCCCGCCCGTGAACGCATAGAGAAATGTAAAGACGCCCGCGTACGATATTCGAAATATCGATCCGGGGTTCGCCGTGCCGCCACCGGCGGGCGCCACGCCGGAAGTCGTTCCGTACAAGTTGCCGTCACTGCCTTTCGTCAGTGCGGCGTAAGGATAAGCGCCGTCGGACCCTGTGAACGAATAGTACGGGGTGAGCAAACCGCCGAGAGTTATCTGGAACACTGTTCCGTAATTCAGGTTGACCGCGGCGCTGGCGCCTCCTTCGGCTGCCGTGCCGTATAAATTGCCATCGTCCCCCAGAACCAGGCCCGCAAAAGGATAAGCGCCGTCGCTCCCGCCGGTAAACCCGTAGAGCGAGGCGAACGCGCCGTTCGTGCTGATGCGATAGACTGCGCCGAAGCCAGAACCGCCGCCGACGGAGGCTGTCCCGTACAAAAGGCCATTCTGGGCTTGCACGAGTCCGCCGAAAGGATTGCCTCCGTCATTGCCGCCCGTGAAGGAGTGCAGCGGAGTCAGAGTGCCATTGGTGGAAATTTCGAAGACCGTGCCGGCATGCGAACTGCCACCATTCAACGTCGTGCCGTAAAGATTGCCATCGCGGCCCAATATCAAAGCGGCATAGGGATTGGCGCCATCGTTGCCGCCCGTGAACGAATACAAAGTGGCGAAGGCGCCGTTGGTGGAGATTCGGAATACCGTGCCATCGTTGTTCGTGCCGCCGCGCTGGGTCGTGCCGTAAAGAGTGCCGTCCGACGCCGACACCAAACCGGCCGACGGGGAATTGCTGATGTTGAATGAAACCAGATTGGTCAGGACGCCGCCGCGAGCGCCGCCGGCCAGAGACCACGACATAAGGGCAGCGGCGAGAACGGGCACGCGGATGGAGTTCGGAGTTTTCACATTAATAATCCAAAACTACGAAACGTTCTTCGTTTCGTGGACGACCAACAAAGTAGAAGTCAGCTTAGTTAATGTGATAACAATGAGGCGCTGTCAAGCCCGCCGCGCAGGCAGATTGCAGCAAATCGATTTTGCTGGCAGGCAAATCGAATAAGCAGCACCGCCAGTTGACTTTCTTTTTTGTCATCGGGTTTTACCCGACGAGAGATCCCATCAGCGGCAGCTTTTCCCTTGAGTTTATTGGCCTTTGGCGGCTTGGCGAAGCGAAGCAGGCGCCGGATGCGAACACGCGCGCGCCTCTTTGGCACGGCGTTCGCTAACACGTATCCGACTCGTCACGCGCGAATTTTGGACCCATGAGAAGGCCTGATTTTTTTATCGTCGGCGCGCCCAAGTGTGGCACGTCGGCCATGGCCCATTATCTGGCCGCGCATCCGGACATCTATATGGCCAGAAAAGAGATGCACGTCTTTGGGGAGGATTTGCATTTTGGAGCGAAGTTTTACCGGAGGGACCTTGCGGCCTACCTGCGGGAATTCGCAAGTTGCAGCGGCCAGCGCCGGGCGGGCGAAGCCTCGGTTTGGTATCTCTTCTCGAAAAGCGCCGCGAGCGAGATTCGCGCCTTCAATCCGCAATCGAGCATCATCGTCATGCTGCGCGAGCCGGCGGACATGCTCTATTCCCTTTACCACCAGTTCCGCTTCGATGGCAACGAGCACCTGCCGTCTTTCGAAGAAGCCCTGGCGGCGGACGAGGATCGGCGCGCAGGCCGTCGGATCGGCCGTCAAGCCTATTTGCCGCAAACTCTAGTCTATCGCGACGTCGTCCGTTATGCCGAGCAGCTTCGCCGCTATTTCGATGTCTTTGGCCGCGAGCGCGTCTGCGTCGTCCTGTTCGACGAATTCGTTTCGGATCCTGCCGCCGCTGCTCGCCGCACCCTGGAATTCCTGGGGGTCGATGCGACCGCGTTCGGAAATCAATGCGCGATTATCAATTCGGCCAAGCAGGTGAAGAGCCCGGCGTTGCGCGCTGTATTGGGTGATCCCTGGCTGCGCTCGGCGGTGCTGACATTGCGGCCAAAGCTGCCCCGCTGCGTCTTTGGCGCATTTCAAAGAGCCGAATCCCGGCTCCAGAAACTGAACACCCGCGTCGAAAAGCCGCCGCCTCTTTCGCCGGAGACTCGGGCGCTGTTGCAGCACGAATTTGCTCCCGAAGTCGACCGTCTCGCCGAACTGCTGAATCGGGATCTGGGGCATTGGACAAGGCCCGATGGGACCCGGGCCAACCCTTCTGCGCACCCGGCCCTCTCCACCGATGAGCACACCTGTCTGGCTTCTTCCTTACCTTGATCAAACCGAACTGTCTCCAGGCGGGCAATATGATCTTCTGGCTGACGATTCGAGCGAGGAGGCACGTCGAACCGACTCCCCCGCTCCCATGCCTGTGCGCCCGCCGCCTCTTTTGAGTGTCGTCGTCAATAACTACAACGGCGCACTCTGGCTGGAGCGCTGTTTTGCCTCGCTGCGCGCCCAAACAATCGCCGACCAGATCGAAATCATCGTTGCCGACAATGCCTCGCCCGACCAATCCGCCGCGCTGGCCGGCACCCTCATGCAGGGCTGGGCCAACGGACGCGTCGTCGAGCACGCCAAAGATCTGGGTTACTGCGAAAGCAACAATCGCGCGGCAAGACTCGCCCATGGGCGCTATCTTTTTTTCCTGAACAACGACACCTGGCTGGAGCCGGACTGTCTGGAGAAGCTCCTTCAGGAAGCCCAGGCCAAAGGAGCGACCATCGCCGCCCCGCTCGTGTTGAATTACGTGGACGACACGATACAAACGGCGGGCGAGGCGGGCTTTGATCTTTTTGGCCTCATGTCTCATCAGGCCGATTGGTCGGCCACGCAGGAAATCTTCGTGGCGGCCGGCTGTTGCCTGCTGATCGAGGCCAGCCGCTTTCGGGAACTGGGCGGATTCGACACCCAATTCATGTTCTATGCGGATGAATTTGATCTTTGCTGGCGCGTCTGGCTGACGGGCGGCACGGTGATTCTCGTGCCTGCGGCCCGGATGCACCACCGGGGAGGGACGGGCGTCAATCCCCAGGGCCGCGAACAGATCTTGGAAAACCGCACCTCCGACACGAAGCGCTACTACGCCAACCGCAACAACCTGCTGGTGTTGCTCAAGAATGGCGAGCATGTGCTACTGACCCTGGCCCTGTTTCAACTCTTGCTTCTCGCCGCCGAAGCCCTGTTTACCGGGGCTTTGACGCGCCGCTGGTCCCATATCCGGCGGGCTTACCTCGAAGCTCTGCGGGATTGCTGGAGGATGCGTTCGCACATCTTTTTCCAGCGCCGCTTCCTCCGAAAACTCCGGCAACGCGGCGACCTCTGGATGCTTCGTTTCCTGCGCGGACGTTTCAATCGCTGGGAGGAACTGCGCCGTTTCCTGCGATTTGGGAGCTTGAAGGTGGATGCCAAGTGAAGTCGCCGTTGCCGTCGCCTTCGTGGATGAATCGGGGAACAGGTTTTGGCGCCACTTTTCTTTTGCTGTTTGCCGTTCTCTCCTTGCTGTTGTACCGCAGTTATCTTCCGGGGAGCGTCCAATTCTCGAACGACGGCCCGTTCGGACGCCTCTCCTCTGAGTGCCATCATTTGCCGGATCGGTTTACGGGGGATTGGGAAGATTTGAACAGCGTCGGTTATCGCGGCGTCGGCGCGCCGCCGAATATAAGCTACGGCCTGCAGTATTTGCTGGGGCCGGAAGGCTTTGCCAAATTCAACGCGTTCGTGGCTCTGCTCGTCCTGGGGCTGGCCGCCTGGTGCTTTTTCCGACAGTCGGGCCTGGCGCCGCTCGCATGCATCCTGGGCGGATTGGCAGCCACGTTGAATTCGTGCTTCTTTTCCAACGCCTGCTGGGGCGTCGCCGCCCATCCACTCACCATCGCGATGAGCTTCCTGGCC
>Ga0073928_10004688_pt1 | contig 19950 bp, 16 predicted proteins | sample PaiPotPPA55metaG_FD_76969 | JGI IMG/M metagenome (GOLD analysis project Ga0073928, IMG submission 76969) | Iron sulfur acid spring bacterial and archeal communities from Banff, Canada, to study Microbial Dark Matter (Phase II) - Paint Pots PPA... ...
AAGATGACCGTCAACGAGGACTTCCAGTTCTCGCATTAGGGTGTACCTCCTCTGTGAGTTCGCGCTCCAAAGGAAAGTACGCCCTTTTCTTTTCTTCTCAAAACCGGAATTTACACAAAAGACTTACGCTACCGATGGCGACGATGCCATTCTCGCCGTGGTTATAGTGAACTCTAAGCCCGCACGCGCAAAACCGGCGGCGTGTGCAGCACGCGGTCCGCGGTTAGCCGGTATGGGCCTGCCACCCGCCGAGGAACGCACACTAGAGCGCAAAAATACCCGGCCGATTCCCACTACGGTGTTCGCAGCCGAATTGTTAACGGCAAAACTCGAGGCCTCGCCAGGGCTGAATGTGTTGCCTGGCGATTCACGCTATGTGAAAAAGACGCCGTTTTGCTCACGTCCGAGCACAGAAACCAAGTTCGCTTTAGGGTCGGGCGGCGTGTCTGACTGGAATCGAAAGCCAGGCTGCTCGGCAGACCAGCAAATCGTGGCTCCCGTGCTGAGGAAACTGCCTTTGAAATGCTGCGCATCGTTTTCAATTTGCGCCGTATCCACGGCTCCATTCCATTCCACGTCGAAGGAAACCTTCGCGCGGACAGGGAAGACTCCCGGGATGGGCGGACTGGGAATTCCCAGCCCTTGGGTCAATGAGTTAGCAAGGTCGTGGTCATCGAAAACGTCCAAGCCGCGCACGTGGAGACGGGCGCGCGCGCTGTCGAAGTCAACCTCGACGGCGTCGTGGTTCACCGGGATCATCCAGAACACGTCGTTTCGATCAACATGCACGTTGTAATCGTGAATCTGTAGAGGGAGGCTCGCCGATCCAACCGGACCGGTATAAACGTCAAGTCAAACGAAAGCGAACGTACCCTCATGGCGGCGGCCGTCCGTACCGATGAATTTGCCTTGACTGAAGCCCATATCAGCCTGGAACGACAGCCGCGTGGGGGCGCCCGTCGCGTCTATTCCTGTTCCTCCGCCGCGGATGTGCGTTAGTCCCACGAACCCGTCGAAGTCTGTAATCTGCGACGGATCGCTGATGTCGGCCAGGGCGACCTTGGGATTTAGCGGATTATGGTGGATGAAGGTTCCGAAGGGTTTCAGTCCGACGACGCCACCCGGAATCGGATTAGGACCAACACATGCAGCGTGCTTGTCCTCGTCATCATCATCCTTACCGTAGACCAACTTTGGACGTAATAAACCAGCGCCCAGCGCTGTTCCCGCCGCTCCGCGGATCAGACTGCGCCGGGTTAGCCACTGCTTTTGAAGTCTTTTCCATGGACTGTAGTCCTGTTCGTTCATTGTCGTTCTCCTTCGACTCGCTGCCCACACACACGAAAAGAATGCGTTCACTGGCGAGTGATGGCCCGGGGTCCCGAAAATACGTGGTGAAGTACCATGATGAATCACTGAGAAAGCGAGAAACCGAGGGAAACTGAAATGAATGTGCTCCCGTCGGTCTCGATTTGTCAAGTATGAAAATCGCCGACGGGAGGCTCAGGTCCGGAGCGGCGCGAAACGCGCGCCGGCAGATTTCGAAGAAAGAAATCCAAAGCAGAGAAGAACGGGAAGAATCGTCAAGCAGACTCGCCACATAAGGACGCCTCGCTCGCAAAACGTTCTGAGGGTAGCGATGCACTGATCGCGCAGTTCCCTTGGCCCGAATCCCGAGCGACACTCGTTATGGCACTCAGAACCAAAGAAGCTTGCGCGGGTTGCCCGAGCGCGTGGCGAACGAGCGGGAATGCGTAAGACTTGGGCGCAGCCCACCGACAGATGATCCAAAGTGTCGGCCCGATGGGGATTGACAGGCTGGCGTATCCGGCATACCGTTCGCGGCCAATGAGAAACTTGAGTTGGGGCCGATGAAAAACAAACTTTTGGCGGCGGTGCTTGTTGCGGCGACGGTGGCGATTGGCGCTTCGCTGCTTCAGAGCTGGGATGTGGTGTCGATGCCCGCGCTGGCGCCCTTGATTTTGCGCTGGCTGGCGATTGTTTTGATCGCGGCATATTCCACTTCGCGGCGGTCACTGACGGGGTGGATTTTTGTTGGATTACTGGCGGGGGCGGAACTGGGGCATGACTGGCCGGACGCGGCGGTCAACCTGCAGGTGCTGGGCACGATTTTTCTACGGTTGATCAAGGTGATTATTGCGCCGCTGCTTTTTGGGACGCTGGTGGTGGGCATTGCGGGGCACGCGGATTTAAAGAAAGTGGGGCGGCTGGCGGTCAAGTCGCTGGTTTACTTTGAAGTGGTCTCGACGCTGGCGATGCTCATCGGCTTTGCGGCTATCAACCTTAGCCGCGCAGGCTATGGCGTGAGCTTGCCGGCTGCTGCGGCCGGCGAAACGGTCAGCGTCGTGCCGCACACGGCGACGCAAATCATTACCGACATTTTCCCCGAGAGTATCGCCAAGTCCGTGGCGGAAGGACAGCTGCTGCAGGTGGTGGTGTTCAGCGTGCTGTTCGCCATGGCTTTGATTCTGGTGCCGGAGGCAAAGCGGCGGCCGATGCTGGAGTTTGCGGGAAGCCTTTCGGAGACGATGTTCAAGTTCACGAATTTGGTGATGTATGCGGCGCCGATTGGCGTGTTTGGGTCGGTGGCTTACACGATCGGGCACCTGGGATTGGGAGTGATGCTGCCGCTGCTGAAACTGTTGGGGACGATGTATGCGGCGCTGGCTTTTTTTGTGGTGTGCGTGTTGTTTCCGATTGCGCTTTTGGCGCGCATACCTATCAAGCGATTTCTGAAGGCGGTCACCGAGCCGCTGACGATTGCGTTTGCTACCGCCAGTTCCGAGGCGACTTTGCCGCGGGCACTGGAGGAAATGGAATTGTTCGGCGTGCCGCGGCAAACGGTGGCCTTTGTTTTGCCCACCGGCTACAGCTTTAATATGGATGGCGCGGCCATTTATCAATCGCTGGCGCTGATTTTTGTGGCGCAGGCTGCGGGGTTGCACCCTTCGCTGGGGCAACAACTCACGATGCTGCTCACGCTGATGATCAGCAGCAAAGGAACGGCGGGTGTGGCTAGGGGTTCTCTGCTGATCGTTTTCGGAGCGGCTACGTCGTTTCATTTGCCGATGGAGCCGTTGTTTTTGCTGTTTGCCATCGATCAGCTGATGGACATGGGGCGGACTGTGGTTACGGTGCTGGGGAATTGCGTTGCTTGCGTAGTGATCGCGCGGTGGGAAGGGGAGTTTCGAGCGGAAGAGGCGCGTTGAATTCGGCGAGTTGTCCGCTCCCAGGAACGAAGGCTAGGACGGGCACGGCGTGCCGTGCCCCTACGGGATGTCGGCGTGCTGGTGGTTACATTTCGCGGTAATTCAGAAGAAGAAGACCGATCAGAACCAGGCACGTGGGCCATAGCCAGGCCAACCTGTCGCGCACTTTGTCGTCTGCGGGGAGACGGAGCTCGAGCCAACGCGACCAGCCGGCCATGATGCCTAAGACCGCCAGAGGGGCGTGACTTAGTTCGGCGAGGACTTCTTCTTTTATGTTGCCGAGACTGTGGGAATGAGTGAGAAGCAGAGCGCTGGCGACGGCGACTAGCGCGGGAAAAATGAGGCGGGCACGTTCGGTGGCGACACGGCCGGTTTGCACACGCCATTCAAAGATCGCAAGGGCGATGACGAGGAGCGCGAAAATTCGGTGAAGAAGGACTTCTGGATCCTGGAGCGTGACCCAAAAACCATTAGGGCCGAGCGGCCACGTTTCGGGATCGCTTCTCAAGAAAAGAAACAGGGAGAGACCAAGAAAGAGGAGGGGCCAGTTTCGGGCCCACGGAAAATGCTTCGTTTGGGCGAGAAAAGCTAGAAGTCCGATGGCGAGAACGGTCAGGCCGGCCCAGTGATGGTTGTACTCCGACCAGGATTTTTCCGCGGGAGTATTGGGGCGCATTCCGGCCTGGCCGGGAACGAAAGATGCGGACGAGAGAGTGCCGGCGTCGAAGGCTTGCACTTGGGCGGCGTAAATGTCTTCCGGGAGGTCCTGGATGGCCGGGCTGGCGAGGCGCGGGATTTGTGGCGCCAAACGAGCGGCAATTTCCTGCGTGGAGACTCGGTCTGTTCTGAGATCGACGGCGGGCGGAAGAGACGTTAGCGAGGCGGCGGTGAGAATTACGGTGATTCCGATGCCGATTTCCGCCTCGCCAAAGCGTTTTAAGCTGGCGATTACAGCGCCGCCTGATGGAGAGCGTGCGATTTGAAAGTTTAGAGCGCCGAGGAGCAGCAGGGTGCCAAAGAGGACGACTTTTGTGGCGACCATGATGCCGTAGGAAGTGCCGTAGACGGCGTCGAGCGAACCGACGTAGGCAAATCCCAGCGTGAAACCTGCGGCGGCGAGGACGGCCACACTGATCAGGGCGAGTTTTGAAAAACGCGCGATGAGTTGGCGCGCGAACGGGTTATCCGGGGAGCGCGGAATGGCGATCAGAAGATAGAAGAGACCACCAAGCCAGGTGGCCGTGGCGCCTTGATGGAGCGCTGTGACGATAGAGAGCGGAAAACGGTAATCGAGGCGAGCCATGGCGTGGCTGGTCATCACGGAGGAGAGGAGGATTAGCGCGGCTGGGAGGAGCAGGACGGCGTAGTTTTTTGGAGGCTGGGCGCTAGCGAGTGCGGCGATGGTCAACGCTGAGGCGATGGCAAGAACGCCGGCGAGGACGAAATTCGCGCCACTGACATCGCGGAGCGTCATGTCCGCGGACTGCATGAGGATCAAAGTGCTCGCAAGAATGTAGGCCAGCTGCATGACGGACAAGGCTACGGCTGCGCGGCGAATCCAGCGAAGGCAAGCTTGGTTGATGGCTTCCGATTGCGCGTTTGCGGTGCGCGCCACGAAGTTGAGAAAAAAGATGCCGCCGATGGTGAGCGATTCAAAGCTTAAGGTCGCGCCGCGGAAAAGGACGGAGAGGAAGCCGAAGATTTGGAGGAGACGGGCCATGATGGTCTCAGGGGCGCGTGACTTGAAAGGGGATTTCGCCGCGCGTGATGTGCCCGTCGGAAGCCAGGACTTGCCAGCGGATGCGGTATTCGCCCGGAGTTAATCCTTGGGCTTGCGATGCGAGGATGTCGGCGGGGGCGGCTTTGATGATTGCAAGCAATTGCGTGGAAGCGTCGGGCTTGACCAGCGTGAGGCGGGAACGGGTGGCGTCGATGCGCACATTGAAGCGCAGTTTGATGGGGATGGCGGGGCCGGCGACGCTGCTGTTGATTGAGGGACTGGATTCCAGCAGGATGGCGTGCGCCCTGGCAGAGCGGGCCGTTAAGAGCATGACAACGCCGGCGAACAAACACACTGAAAGGAGCACTCTTTGACCTGGGCGCATCGCTCTCCGCTTCGCACCTAAGAACTAGCTCGTGGACGAAGGTTCCGAACAACGACAAGGGATGACAAACCGCAACTAATACTTATGTTATTTCAATCCGCGGATGCTGCCAAGACGTAAAGACGATTTGTGCTGGCTTCGTGACAACCTGAGAGCTGATCGAAATAGAAAAAGAGAAAAGACGTGCAACTATTTTCCTGTTGACATGCCACAGGAAGGTAGGATACCCCTGTGGGTGAGCCACAGGAGGAAGCATGGCAGATGGAAAATCGGAGATTCTGCAGGGAACGCTGGATCTGATGGTGCTGAAGACGCTGGCGGCGATGGGGCCGCTGCACGGCTACGGGATCGCGCGGCGGATCGAGCAGATCAGCGAAGAGGCACTGCAGATCAATCAAGGGACGATCTATGCGTCGCTGGTGCGGCTGCTGCAGCGCGGATGGATTTCCGGAGCGTGGGGGGCGTCGGAAAACAACCGCAAAGCGAAGTTTTATTCGATCACGCGGACGGGGCGGAAGCGGCTGGCGTCGGAGGCAGAGAACTGGGAGCGTATCAGCGGAGTGATTGGACGGGTGCTGCGGATTTCGGAGCGTGGGTGAGGGCATGTTTAGCTGGATGAGAATACTTGGCGTAAAAATTCGGAGTTGGGTTTCGAGGCGGGGCGAGGAGGACGAATTCGCGCGAGAGCTTGAAGAACACCTGGCGCTGCTCACCGAGGAAAATATTTCCCGGGGCATGACCGTCGATGAAGCGCGGCGGATGGCGCGGGTCCGACTTGGTGGAACTACGCAGCTTCGTGAGATACATCGCGAACAGTATGGATGGCTTGCGGCGGAAACAGTTTGGCGAGACGTACGCTATGCGCTGCGAACGCTGCGAAAAAGTCCAGGATTCACTTTGGTGTGTGTGCTGACGCTGGGACTGGGAATTGGAGCGAGCACCGCGATCTTTAGTGTAGTGAATGGCGTTTTGCTGCGCCCACTTCCCTATCCGAACCATGAACGACTTGTGCGCATTGGAGAGAGGCATCCGAGAAATGGCTGCGGGCTTTGTGGAAACTTTGGGAATGCTACGTACGCGAATTTTAATGATCTCGAGCGCGCTGCGAACACTGTTGAGAACGTTTCAGCGTTTCGCGAGTGGAGTTTCAATTTAACGGGCGACGGTGAGCCGGAGCAGGTTCCGGGCGCGCTGGTTTCCGGAAATTTTTTTGCGGCACTAGGAAGCAAGCCCGTTGCGGGCAGAATGATCACGCCTGAGGATGACGCACCGGGCGGGGACAATCACATCGTAGTGTTGAGCTATACGCTGTGGCAGCGGCGGTTCGGAGCGGAGCGCGGAGTCGTAGGAAAAACGCACGGATAAACGCGGAGAATTATCGCGTCCTCGGCGTGATGCCGAGGGGACTCGACTATCCGGAAAAATCGGAAGTGTGGTGCCCGCTGGTGCCGCGCGGCGAGTTTCGTGACAACCGGCGCGCGCATTTGTTGACGATCGTGGCTGATTTGCGAGCTGGCCGGACGATCGCGAATGCGCAGGCGGAGATATCGGCGATTGGAGAACGAATTGAAAAACAAAATGCGAGCGAAGACCCGGATATGGCGCTCGCAACGGTTTCATTGAAGAAAAACATGGTCGCACCGGTGCAGCCGGCGCTGGTGGTTCTGGTTTTTGCTGTGGGACTCTTGCTGGTGATGGCATGCGCGAACTTGGCGAATCTGCTGCTGGCGCGTGCCGCAGCGCGGGAAAAAGAGTTTTCGCTTCGCACGGCGCTGGGGGCGGGACGTTTGCGGCTCGCGCGGCAATTGCTAACGGAAAGCTTCGTTCTGGCGATGCTGGGCGCAGTCGTGGGCCTCGGAATTGCGGCGTGGAGTTTGCAATTTATAGCGGCGCTCGATTCGCAAGACCTGCCGAGATTTGGCGAAATCAGCATCGATTGGCGGGTGTTGGGATTTACGCTGCTGGTTTCGTGGTTTTCTGGATTGTTCTTTGGATTGGTTCCGGCGCTTTCGGGGACAAAGGCTGATTTGAATACGTCGCTGAAAGAAGGAGCGGGTGTCTTGTTGGGCGCGGGCCGACGGGGAGCGAGCCGGGCGCTGATCGTGCCGCAATTCGCGCTGGCGGTGGTGTTGCTCGTGGGGGCCGGCCTGCTTGGGAATAGTTTTGTGCGATTGCTGCGGGTGAATCCGGGATTTAATCCGAGCGGCGTGCTGGCTGTGCAGTTATTTTTTTCACCGGCGGAATACCCGGAGGGAGACGTAAGAGGCGCGCTCGTTCTGCAACAGATGCTCGAGAACGTGCGGAGCATTGCAGGCGTGCGCTCGGCGGGATTGGTGACGGCGTTGCCAATTACTGGCGGCGCGAGCACGGATTTCGCAATCGAAGGCCGGCCGTTGCCGCCAGTGAACGATGAACCTTCCGCTGACATTCGCTCCGCAGACCCCAACTACTTTCGGACGATGGGAATCCCGCTGCTCGCGGGGCGCGAATTCACGGAAGCAGACAATTCGACGGCGCGGCGCGTGATGGTGGTTAACCAGACGATGGCGCGGCAATACTGGCCGAATGGCAGCCCGATCGGGCAGCATGTCACGATGAAGGATTGGGGACCTGCGCTCACAGGCGAGATCGTGGGTGTCGTGGGCGACGTGAAGACGAACGGATTGGATGAAGCGGCGGGGCCAATGATTTATTGGCCACACTTTCAGTTTCCGGAGCTTTTCAACACGATCGTGGTGCGCAGCGATGGTGAGCCGTTAAGTGTTTTGCCCGCTGTGAAGGCGGCGATCTGGGCGGTGAATAAGAATCAACCGATTTCGAAGATGGAGACGATGGAGCAGGTGCTTTCCGAATCGCTGGCACGGCGGCGGCTTTACATGATTCTGCTGGGCGTTTTTGCGGGAGCCGCGTTGCTGCTTGCCGGAGTGGGCATCTATGGAATGGTGTCGTATTCGGTGAGCCAGCGAATACGCGAAATGGGGATTCGCATTGCCATTGGAGCGGAGCGCGGTGACGTGTTGCGGCTGGTGCTGGGTCAGGGAGCGAAGATTGCACTTCTAGGAATCGTGATCGGGATTGCGGCGGCGCTGGGACTTACCCGGCTGATGACCAGCCTGCTGTTTGGCGTAAGCGCCACGGATCCGCTGACCTTTGTAGGAGTCGCGAGCTTGTTAACACTTGTGGCGCTCGGCGCGTCTTTCCTCCCCGCGCGGCGCGCGATGCGGGTAGACCCAGTGATGGCGCTTCGCCACGAGTAGCAGAGAAACAGTCGGAATCTTCATCCGGTTGGGCGACGGCCTCGGAGAAGGCAAGCCGGTCAATTCCCGCGGCTCGGACAAACAAAATCGTCATCGAGATGGGTTGCGCGAATTTTCGTTTGAGGTACCAGCACGGCGGATCGCCATTGTGCGGAAACAGTGTATGGACGCACTCGGCGGTCTGCTGGGGTTGCAGCGGGTCGATGCTGTATTCGGTCTTGTTGCCTTTTTCGCCGATGGCCAGGATGCGAAGCGCAGTGACGGTTTCGAAAGGGCTGCCGGGTTTTGCGTGCAACATACGGACGCGAAGCGAGACAAAGTCGCCGGCGTAAACTAGTACGACCGCCGATATTAGTGCGATTAGAATGCGCCTCGCCAGTGTGCGCGTTGGGACCAAACGAACGAGTCCTCTCACCAAGTAGACAGCACAAAGGGAATTTCGTCACTCAATTTTAAAATTTGCAGTAAACCGCTAGGGCTTTTGCTTCGGGACCTCGGTGGCCTCGCCGATCTTGATGGTCGATCCAAACCGCTTGTAATTCTCATAGCGCACCGTCATGCGGATGCGTACGCCGCCTCCGCTGAATTGCAGGGTGTCTTCGGAGTGCGTGTACGTCGGAAACCAGAAGTGGCCTTCGATGTTTTCGCGGAATGTTTCAAAACGCGGGAAGACGTTTTCCTGACCGTGCTTCTTAATGTCGGGAACGGCTTTGCCGTCGGTTTTGACAATGCCAAAATCAGCTTGGTCGACCCACACGCGGCCCTGGAAGTAGCGCTGATTTTTCTCGAGTTTCTTGGGGGCGACATCGAACACGTACGCGTTGATTTCATCGAGTTGCTGCTGGCCGACGTATTTGACGTCGTACTTCTGCACTTCGTCCGTGGTGAGCACGAACGGCTGCACATGTTCGAGGTCGTCGAAGTCCTGTTGTGACATTTGGATTCGCTCGAGGGACGGAGCGGGCGCGTCAGTCACATGCTCGGTGCGCTTGCCTGCAGGAGTGAAGACGATGTCGCTGGTCATGCGATATTCGCCGTCGGGACGGCCGGAGTAGTCGTCGATGGTTTGAATCACGAAAGTCTGCGTATAAGTGTAATTGTCGCGCTCTTTTTTGAACTCGAGTTCACGCGCGGCGAATTTCTGCACAATTTGATCGGGAGGGATCTTGGGCTGATCGGTTATAAGAGGAGACTCCGTGGTCGTCTGATGAGGCGCAGTTGTGGGCGTGATAGCAGGCTGAGGAAGGGGCGTGGGCGCGGAGTAGGTCGGCGGCGGGGGCAGAGGGCCCGTTTGCTGCGCGGCAAGCGGCAGCGCGATGAACAGCGTGGCTGAAAAAGCAACAAGAGCCAACGGTGCGAGGATTTTCTTCATTTGTGTCCCGGCAATGTGTTCCATTCCTTCCCTATTCCTTTCGATGTGTGCAGCGGCCTAAGAGTTGTGAGCTTCAGGATAGCGCCGGGGTTGCTTCGCGTCCAGAAGGATGCGGCATCGGACTTCGGAATTACGCGATGGACTAGAGGCAGTTATGTTCCCGGCGGGGTGTGATAGACTTTTGGAGTATCCCCCGGTGGGGCCGTGGCGCAGTTGGGAGCGCGCCTCGATGGCATCGAGGAGGTCGTGGGTTCGAATCCCATCGGCTCCACCAAATAACTCTCCACTCTGGGTTCTCTTTTCGCTACAAATTCAGATTCTTGTTCGCGAGGACTTTCATGCTCATGCGCTCAAAGTTGCTTCCCAACTTCTGTTTCGCTGTCATTGCCATATTGTCCGCGGCGCAAGCACATGCACAGAGCGCGGGCGCAGTGAGATTTGCGACCGAGGTGCCGCTGCTGGATTGCGACGGAGTGCCGTGCATCGAAGCGCGGATGGGGAGCGGGCCTAACCTGAAAATGGGGATTGATACCGGCAACGTGGGCTCCGTTCTGGATGCGGCGTATACGGAAGCGGCCGGCTTGAAGCCGACCGCGCCTTTGCCGGCGGGCGCGCCTTCGGGAATGTACCGGACGATGATCCCGTCAATCAGCGTTGGAAACGTAACGCTTACCAACGTCGGCGCGCTTGCGATGAGCCTCTCCGACATGATCGCGCAAAACCAAATGCCGCACGTGGATGGGACGCTGGCTTATACGGCTTTCAAAGACCGTATCCTGCAGATCGATTTCGTGGGGCGCAAGGTGCGGATTTCGGAAGTGTTGACGGCGCCGGTTGATTGCTCGGGAGCATGCGACAAGATTTCGCTGATTAAATTCGGGAAAGAAGGACCACCTATTGTGGTCGCCGATGGATTTGAAATTAATGGAAAGAAAGTGTCGGCGCAGATCGACACAATGTACAGCGGGACGCTGCTGGTTTATACGGCGTCGATTGAAAAGTTGCAGTTGGTGGATGCGGCGAAAACCACGAAATCTCGGGATTTTCCTTTCACGGACGGCGGAGTGAAGATGAAAGAAGCTCCGGCGGGGAAAGAAAGTTTTCACGGCTTGACCTTGAGCGGGCCTGCCCCTCTGGTTTACTTCCCTACTCCCGACGTGCATGAGCCGGATGGACTCTTCGACGCGACTGTGGGCTTGGAATTGTTTTATAAGGCGGCGTTGACACTGAATTTTCACGATATGACGATTTCCGTAGAAAAACACTGAGTCTCCACGGAGGCTTAGGAACGCAAGAGTTGCGCCGCTCGGCGCTTGCGAAAATTTCAATCTAAAAAAAGCAGAGCGTCGCTCTGAGGAACGGCCGGAGTGTGCCTCAAGAACGGCGTGGAGCGCGTGAGGCACGCAAGTGAGAAAGAAACGCGTGATTCGCACGTGATAGGGAGCGCCCGCGGAGAATGACGGCGCCAATCGTGCGCGCGGCGCCAGGATCTTCGATGTGCACGAAGCGGCACCGTGATTTTTTATCGATCGCCATTTCCGGAACGATGGAGACGCCCATACCGGCTCCCACCATGCTGAGAAGACTGCTGAACTGGCCGCTCTCAAAAATAATTTGCGGGTAGAGGCGGGCGCGGTCGCACGCCGCGACGGCGGTGTCGCGGAAGCAGTGGCCATCTCGCAGCAGCAAAAAGGGCTGGGCGCGCAAGTCTTTGAGAGAGAGCGCGCGGCGCTTGGCTAGTTTGTGCCCGGGGGGCAGCGCGGCAAAGAGGCGCTCCGTGAGCAAAGGAAATGTTTCGAATTCATGGCCGCGGATGGGCAGCGCGAGTATCGCTAGATCGACCTTGCTGGCGCGTATCTGGTCAAGGAGGACCGGCGTGATTTCTTCGACCACCGTGAGCCGCACCTGGGGGAATTTTCGCGAAAACCACGTCAGGCGCTGCGGAAGAAAGTAAGGGCCGACCGTAGGAATTACTCCGATGGTGACCGCGCCACCGACGGAATCTTTTTGCTCGGCGACGTCGCCGCGGGCTGCTTCCAGTTCGCGGAGAACAGCGCGCGCGCGTGGGAGAAAAGTTTGTCCGGTTTCCGTAAGGCGCACGGACCGTCCGAGACGGTCGAAGAGGCGCGCACCGAGTTCATCCTCGAGCTTCATAATCTGCTGTGACAAAGATGGCTGCGAAACATGCGATTGTTCGGCAGCGCGACTGAACGAGCTGGCTTCGGCGACGGCGCAAAAGTAGCGTAGTTGATGAAGCTCCATAGGCTATGCCTATCTATCCTATCCGAACTATATATTGGAAGTATAGCGGCCGGACGCGTACTTTCTATGAAGCGTGCAGGACTTCGTTCGGAAACGCCGGTGCTGCACGCGAACTGAGGAGGGATCATGGCGGAAGAAAAAAAGATAATGACGACCGACGCAGGACGGCCAGTGGGCGACAATCAGAATTCGCTCACGGTGGGGCCGCGCGGGCCGGTCGTTTTTGAAGATTTCCTGCTGTTCGAAAAAATGGCGCACTTCAACCGTGAACGCATCCCGGAGCGCGTGGTGCACGCCAAAGGCTCGGGAGCGCACGGGCATTTTGTCTGTACGAGCTCGGAGATCACCAAATATACGACGGCAAAGCTATTCAACACGGTAGGCAAGAAGACGCCGACGTTCATCCGCTTCTCCACAGTGGGCGGCGAAAAGGGTTCGGCGGACACGGCACGCGACCCCCGCGGCTTTGCACTGAAGTTTTACACCGAGGAAGGCAACTGGGACATGACGGGAAACAACACGCCCGTCTTTTTCATCCGCGATCCGTTGAAGTTTGGCGATTTCATTCACACGCAAAAGCGCGATCCGGAAACGAACCTGAAATCGCCCACGATGATGTGGGACTTCTGGTCCCTTTCACCGGAATCGCTGCACCAGGTAACGATTCTCTTCTCCGACCGGGGCACTCCCGACGGCTATCGGCACATGGACGGATTCAGCAGCCATACATTCAGCCTGATCAACGCGAAGAACGAGCTCTTCTACGTGAAGTGGCACTTTAAGACAAAGCAGGGCATCAAGAATTTCTTCCGAGAGCAGGCGGGCGCGCTGGAGGGCACCGATCCAGACTATTCGCAGCGCGACCTCTTCCACGCGATCAAGGATGGAAATTTTCCAAAATGGCGCGTGAGCGTGCAGATCATGCCGGAAAGAGACGCGGACACTTATCACATCAATCCGTTCGATCTTACGAAAGTGTGGCCGCACAAAGATTACCCGCTGCAGGAAGTCGGCGAACTGGAGCTCAACCGCAATCCGGAGAATTATTTCGCGGAAGTCGAGCAGGCGGCCTTCGAGCCAAGAAACGTCCCACCCGGCATGGGTTTCTCTCCTGACAAAATGTTGCAAGCGCGCCTGATCTCGTATCCCGACGCGCACCGCTATCGCCTGGGCGTGAATTACGACTCCCTGCCGGTGAACAAACCGCAGTGCCCCTTCCACACCTACAACAAGGACGGCGCGATGCGTTTCGATGGCAATGGCGGCTCCGCTCCAAACTACGAGCCGAACAGTTTCGGCGGACCAACGCAAGATGCGCGCTATACGGAACGGCCGAAGATGGTCAGCGGCACGGTGGCGCGGCACGATCATCGCAGCGACGCCGACTACTACTCTCAACCGGGAGATCTATTCCGTCTGATGCCCGCGGACGCAAAACAGCGGTTGATGGACAACATTGTCGCCAGCCTAGGCAATGGAGTGCCTCAACGCATTCAGGAGCTGCAGATTCAGCACTTCTACAAAGCGGACCCCGCTTATGGAAGCGGCGTCGCCAAGGGACTTGGCTTGAACATCGACTCCATCGTCTCGCAAAAACAAGCCAGCGCGGCAGACTGAAATCGGAGGTAGGTCTTTGGTCTTCCTTCTCGATGATTCGTACCCGCAAGAGTACGAGATCCACGGGGCCAGCCAACTCGGCTTGCCCCGTTCTGTTTTGGTGTACCTATGGGCCGGCAAGTTTTGTTTTGCTGCGCGAATTTGAGGTAAGGTGGAGCGCGGCAGTAAGGACGGTGGAACGGCGAGGCTCATGGCAAAACTGACTTTTCTTGGCGCGGCAGGGACCGTTACAGGCTCAAAATATCTGGTGGAAGCGGCGGGCAAGCGGCTGCTCGTCGACTGTGGCATTTTTCAGGGCTTGCAAGAACTTAGCGACCGGAACTTCAAGCCCTTGCCGGTCGATCCGAAGACGATTGACTACCTGATGCTGACCCATGCGCATCTGGACCACACGGGTTGGCTGCCGGTTCTCGTAAAGGCTGGTTATCGCGGCCCAATTTACGCGAATCCGGCGACCATCGATCTCACCGGACTTTTGCTGAAGGATTCGGCACACCTTCAGGAAGAAGATGTGCGGCACGCTAAACCGGATAGGCACGGAAGCCAGGAAATCCACGAACCCCTCTATGTGACGGACGACGTGGAACCCGTGCTGAAGTTACTGAGACCCGCGCCGCGTACCGGACCGCTTGATATCAGTCCGGAGTTTCACGTCACGGCGTTCGATGCCGGGCACATCCTGGGATCCACGAGCCTGGAGCTAATCATCACCGAAAACGGAAAAAAGATTGTGGTCGTGTTTTCGGGGGACATTGGACGATACGATCAGCCGATTTTAAATGATCCGGTAACGCCGCCGTCGAAAGCGGACGTGCTGCTTTGCGAATCGACCTATGGCGACCGCGAGCATGCGGCAGGTGACCCGTCGGAATTGCTGGCGGGGATTGTCAACCGGGTGGTAAAGCGCGGCGGCTCAATTGTGATTCCCGCGTTTGCAATCGGGCGCACGCAGACGTTCATGTATTACTTGCGCCAGCTCGAGGATCAGCAGCGCATTCCGCGCCTGCCCGTATACGTGGACAGTCCTATGGCGCTCAGCGCCACGGATTTGTACCTGAAATATAAGGAAGACCACGACCTGGATTATTCGCGCGAGGAGAGCAGCGGGAAAGGTGACCCGCTGGACGTCCACCAATTTCATCTGACGCGATCGGTGGAGGAGTCGAAGGCCATCAACAACGTCAAAACGCCTTGTATCATCGTTTCTGCGAGCGGAATGGCGGCGGGAGGACGCATTTTGCACCATCTGGCGCAGCGGCTGCCGGACGCGCGCAACGCCGTGATCCTCGCAGGCTTTCAAGCCGAAGGCACGCGCGGGCGCGCTTTGCAAGAAGGGGCAAAAATGCTGAGTCTCTTTGGCCAGCAAGTGCCTGTTTGCGCCGAAATTGTTGAGTTGGGGCAATTCTCCGCGCATGCTGGAAAGAGCGAATTGTTGCGATGGTTGAGCGGCCTGCCCGCGCCCCCGAAGCAGACTTATCTGACCCACGGGGAACCTCAAGCCGCCCAGGCTCTGCAAGCCGCCATTCAAGAGAAGTTCAAATGGAAGGTCGCGGTGGCCCGGTACCTGGATACCGTCGATTTATAACCCCGATGGATCTAGAAATATTTTTGGAGAATCAGGAAACTAATTTGGCGCTGCCCTCGTCTATAGATACAAGACCACTCGCGGGGTAGGGGGCTAACCACCACAGGGCAACCGACCGTCAGTCTCCTACCCCTAAATAACTTCGGAACGGCCGATATTTCAGATATTTATATAATCTTTATCAACTGTCCCACAATCGAACACTAGGACCTTATCAAAAGCGCTCTCGCTAGCGGCTTCCTAGGTGTTCGGGAAGATGAGACAGCCTCTCCTCGGCTGCAGCGAGCGTACTTTCCTTCTTGCAAAACGTGAAACGGACTTGCGTAGCGCCATCTCGAGCATCCTTATAAAAGCTAGAGCCAGGAACCACGGCGACTCCGACCTTTTCCACTAAAAACTTCGCAAACGCCAAGTCATCGGGGAAGCCAAACCCTGAGATGTCGGTCATGATGTAGTACGCGCCGTGCGGTTTGAAGACCTTGAATCCAGCAGCCGTAAGAATTTTTAGCAAGCGCTCGCGGCGCACGGTGTAGTCCGTGGCGAGCTTGTCGTAGTAAGACTGCGGCGATTTCAGTGCGATCGCTCCGGCTTGCTGCAAAGGTGCTGCGGCTCCCACCGTAAGGAAGTCATGGACCTTTCGGATGGCGGCGGTTGGTTCCGGCGGAGCGATAGCCCAGCCGACGCGCCAGCCTGTGACGCTGTAGGTTTTGGACATGCCATTGATCACAATGGTGCGGTCGCGCATGCCATCGATGCGCGCCATGGATATATGTTCGGCGCCATCGTAAAGAATGTGTTCATAAATTTCGTCGGTGATGCAGAAAGCGTTCCAGCGGACGCAGAGGTCGCGGATAAACTCAAACTCGGCGCGCGTGAAGACTTTTCCAGTGGGATTGTTGGGCGTATTTAGGATGATAGCCTTCGTGTGGGGGCCGAAGGCCGCTGCCAATTCCTTCTCGTCGTAAGTCCAATCCGGCGGACTTAGCTTCACGAAGCGTGGTGCGGCCCCGCTCAGAATCGCGTCGGGCCCATAATTTTCATAGAAAGGTTCGAATACGACGATCTCGTCTCCTGGATTAATGATGGCCAGCATAGTGGACATCATCGCTTCCGTCGAGCCGCAGCAGACGGTGATCTCACGTTCGGGATCGACGCGTACTCCTTGCGTGCGCTCAAATTTCTCGACAATCGCATCTCGCAGCGGTTTCGCGCCCCAGGTTATCGCGTACTGATTGATGTCATCCGAGATGGCTTGTCGCGCCGCTTCCTTGATTTCCGCAGGCGCCGCAAAATCTGGAAATCCTTGCGAGAGATTGACGGCGCCGTGCTTCATGGCGAGCCGTGTCATCTCGCGAATCACGGATTCCGTGAATTGTTCTGCTTTTGCGGAAAGCATGCGTCGCGCTGCCTGCGCCATGCCGGATTCAGAGGGATTCATTTAGCCTGCCAGACGATCTGGATTGTCAGCACAATGGGGCCGAACAAAAAAGGCACTGCCGAAAATCTATCGGCCGTGGCCCGCCGCCGAAGACGACGGCGCGCCCGGCTGACCATAAATCATCCGGTAGACTTCGGAATTGCGCAAGACGATTTGCACATAATCGCGAGTTTCGCTGAAAGGAATGGATTCCACAAGTTCGGGAATTTCGTCGTAATTGCGCTCGGCTTTCCAAGCGGCGATGCGGTCCTCGCCAGCATCAAACGCAGCCAGCGCGTACTCAGGCGCTCCGGTTAATTTCACGAGCCCGGAGATGTAAAGCATTCCAAGCTCGATGTTGTACTCGGGTTGGAAAAGCTTGTCTGGCGAAAAACGCACGCGGAGTTGTTTGGCAAGTAGCTTCCCGGTTTTCGGAATCACTTGCATCAGTCCAATCGCGTTTTGCGGCGAAAGAGCGTCGGCTTGGAAAGTCGATTCTTGCCGCATAAGCCCGGCAGCCAGCATGGGATCGAAATTATTCCTGGCAGCCTCGCGCCGGATGACCGCCTCGTAGGGAAGGGGATAAAGCACTTTCCAGACATCGATGGGCAAATCCTCAATTTTGCGCGCTTCGAAATTGGGAACAATGATGCGCCCGTAAGCCATGCCCGCCGCAAAATGTCCCTGGTCGAAGGCAGCTTGCGCGGCTTCATAAAGAAACCGCGGCGACGAAGTGGCAAAATATGCGTTTTTCAATTCCAGCTCTGCGCTCGCATCGAACGCGATCGTGCGCAACGCCTGTGCGCGCGCCCAACGGTCCGCGGCAGCGGGTGGAATCGGCTCATCAAAGGGTCGCAACGAAGGCGGCGGTGGAATTTTGTCCAAAATTTCAGGCGGGTCTCCGTCGGCCGGTTCCAGCTTGCTCAGCCGCATTGCCGCGGCATGCCCGAAGTAGGTTTGCGGAAAGCGATCTATGTCCTTTCGATAGTAGCTGCGCGCTTCAGCGAACTTCCCGCTACGCTCGGCGTCGCGGCCGAGCCAATAAACCGCGTCGGATGTGTTGCCCGAGGCCGGATACTTCAACAGAAAATTTTTGATCTTATCTTCCGCGTCGGGCTGTCGATTGAGATAAGCAACCCAGGCCACCCGCCATTCCGCGTTGAACGAATTTTTTCCGCTCGGAAACGTGTCCACAACGCGCTGGTAGTAGCTGGCGGCCCTGGTGCGGTCCAGATCCACCCAATAATAATTCCCCGCCGCCATGAATCCCTCTTCGTTCCATTTGCTCAAGGGATATTTCTGCGTGAGTTCATTGAGGGTCGCAAACATTTCGTCGTACTTCTTATCCGAACGATAGAATTGCGACAGCGCATAAAGCCGTTCCGCATCGACTTCGAAATCCGGTGTCTTCAGCGACGCAATAAGTTTTGGCGAACCCTTCGGCTGCGTGCGGGCTTCGGCGACGCGAAGTTCAGCGAGCTGCCGGCTGGGGTTCAGCGGATCATGAAGCATTCCCAAAAGCTTTTCAAATTCGGACCGCGCTTCCTTCCACTTATGCACGTCATAGAAAGTCTGCGCCCGTTGTTGCTGCAATTCGACGGCTGGGTAGGGATACTCCTTGCCCATCTCGTGCAAAATTTTCTTAAGCGCGCCGTCCGCGGGTTTAGCTTCATCGCTCTGGGAATGTTTGTAGAAAATCGCTTGGTAATCCTTGGCGGCGCGGGGAAGCTGATGCAATGCCTGGTAAGCTTGCGCTCTCTCGAGCAGCAGCGTAGGGCGGCCGCCAGTCCCCGGATAAGTATTTAGCGCGTCGATGGCGTCCTGCGCGCGGCCCAGTTCGATGGCCAGCGGCGCAAGACTCTCGAGCAGCTGCTCTTTCATCGCCGTATTCGGATAGTCGCGCTCGACCGTCTCCAAATCAGCTAATGCATCTTTCGAGCGGCCCAGTCCATGCTTCGCTTGCGCTGTCCAGTAGAGATCGTATTCGCGCAACAGTGTGTCCCCGCTCGCCTTGGTAAACCACGCGAGGGCTTGTTGCTCGTGATTTTTCGAGTGATCTTCGTAGCCGAGAGCCAGCGCGGCGCGCGCTCCCCAAACGTTCGCCGCATTTTTCGCCGCATACGCCGAAAGACTGTTGTAAGCGCCCGGCTCTCCGTTATGCATCGCGCGGGCCAGCCCCGAGAGTTCTTTTCGAAGTGCCTGGTCTTCTGGAGTGTCCGCCGTCACTCCGGGTGCCGCCGTGAACGGCTTGCAACCGACGCGGCAAGGAACGGGCGCAGGCTTCTTTACATTTTTTTGTTTTTTCTTCTTTTTTTGCGAATGCGAGGACTGCGCAAAAGTTTCCGGCGCACCACCAGCCATGAGCGCGAAGACCAGCACAAGCGCGCAAACGCTTCGCGCCGCCGCGGCCCTTGATCCAGCCGAAGCCGTATTCTTGGCCCCGATCTTAGCGATGCCGCGCGGGCGTGGCGTACGGGTATTCGCCAAGAGCGTGGGCATCGCCCTCCGCGAGAATTTCCACCATCCAGCGATAAAAGTAATCCACTGGGTGGTCCATGATGGGTTTGAAACGCCGGTCATATTCTCGATGAGCTTTTTCAATGTCATCTTTCAACCGAATGCAAAGATCCTTTTTCTCGCGCCCCAGCCGCACTTGCTCCGGTCTGAGCATTTTAATATCTTGCATCGAAACTTTTGCCACCCGATTTGCTCGCCTGTGCAGTTCTTGCTCCTCCGGAGTCAACTGGTTGACGTCAAAGTCGCCCTCGAATTCGGCTTCTGGAGAAACCGCTGGCGCTTGCGGCTCGATCAATTCTATCGCTTCCGGCTCAGCCTCCAGCTCAATCAAGGGCTCGGGTTCAATATGTGGCGGAGCAACATGCTGCTCAACGCGCGGCGGCGCTTGCACAGTTGCCTGCGCCATCGGCGAAGGAACCGAGGGATGCGGACGCACAGGCTCCGCAGCAGGCTCACCCGCAGCCGTGCTGATTAGATGCGTGATTTGCGTTTCCAGCGGAGATCGCTGCCCAGGCTGCACCGCCATGGTCACGAACCGCGACAATACTTCCAGCGCCGCTGACAACGACGCCGCCGAAGTCTGCGCCC
>Ga0073928_10004690_pt1 | contig 19942 bp, 20 predicted proteins | sample PaiPotPPA55metaG_FD_76969 | JGI IMG/M metagenome (GOLD analysis project Ga0073928, IMG submission 76969) | Iron sulfur acid spring bacterial and archeal communities from Banff, Canada, to study Microbial Dark Matter (Phase II) - Paint Pots PPA... ...
CGAGGCCACGGTGGCAGCGGCTATCCGGGCGGCGCGAAATGACATGGGAATGTGTCCTTTGTGGGTGCGGAAGGGCCGGAAGAGGGGTCGAGTAAGTTAAAGGACTGCTTCGAGGAACGCGCGGGTGCGTTCGTGGGTCGCGGAGTTCAGCACGTCTTCGGGCCGGCCCGTTTCGAGCACGCGGCCGCCGTCGATGAACACGACGTTGTCCGCGACCTCGCGCGCGAAGCCGATCTCATGCGTCACCACGATCATTGACATGCCGCTGAGCGCGAGATCCTTCACCACGCGCAGCACCTCGCCGACGAGTTCCGGGTCGAGCGCGCTGGTCGGCTCGTCGAACAGCAGCAGGTCCGGTTTGAGCGCGAGCGCCCGCGCGATGGCGACGCGCTGCTGCTGGCCGCCCGAGAGCTGCTTGGGATACGCCCCCTCCCGGCCCGCGAGGCCGACCCGTTCGAGCAGCTCACGCGCCGTCGCCGCGGCCTGCTGGCGGGTCGCGCGCCGCAGCGCGACCGGGGCCTCGACCAGGTTCTCCAGCACGGTCAGGTGCGGAAACAGGTTGAACTGCTGGAAGACCATCCCGATCCGCGCGCGCTGCCGGGTGAGCTCGCGCGAACGCAGTTCCTGCAGCCGCTTGACCTTGCCCTGCGAGGTGGCGACGGGCCTATAGCCGATAAGGTCGCCGTCGAGTTCGACGAAGCCGGTGTCCGGCTTCTCCAGGTGGTTGATGCAGCGCAGCAGCGTGCTCTTGCCCGAGCCGGACGGGCCCAGCAGGACCGTGACGCTGCCGCGCTGAACGTCCAGGTCGATGCCGTGCAGCACGGCGTGTGAACCAAAACTCTTGCGCAGCCCGCGTATCCGCAGCAGGGGACCTGCGTCGGTCTGTGTCACGTGAGATCAACTCCCTTGACCGTCGCCGCGCCGCGTGTCCCGCGCGAGTAATAACGCTCGACGTAGTGCTGGCCGATCGAAAGCAGCGTCGTCAAGATCACGTACCAGAGCGTCGCCACCAGCAGCAGCGGCACGATCTGGAAGTTGGCGTTGTAGATCAGTTGCACCGAATAGAGCAGGTCCACCACCGCGATCACGCTGACCAGCGAAGTCGACTTCAACGTGCCGATCAACAGGTTCCCGGTCGCCGGCACGATCGCGGGCATCGCCTGCGGCAGCACGACCCGCCGGAAGGTGCGCAGCCTGCCGAGGCCGAGCGACTGCGCCGCCTCGGACTGGCCGCGATCCACCGACAGGATGCCGCCGCGCACGATCTCCGAGGAGAACGCGGCCACGTCCAGCGTCAGCGTGACGAACGCGGCGAGTTCGCCGGAGAACAGATGCGCGGTGTCGGTCGTGCCGAAGGACGGGCCGAACGGGATGCCGAAGGACAGCCGCGGGTAGAGCGAGGCGAGCTCGTACCAGAACAGCAGTTGGACCAGCACGGGAACCGAGCGGAGCAGCCAGACGAAGCCGAACGCGAACGAGCGCGGGAGCGGGCTGCCCCACAGTCTGACGTACGCCACGCCGACGCCGAGCACGAACCCGGCGGACATCGTCGCGGCGGTCAGCCAGAGCGTGAGTTCGAGCCCGCCGATCACGGAGGAGGAGGTGAAGTACTGGCCGACCACGTTCCACTGGAAGCGGGCGTTGGTCAGCAGCGAGTGCACGAGCATGGCCGCGAGCAGCAGTGTGATCGCGGCGGAGATCCAGCGGCCCGGACGAGGCGGCGCCGCGAGGCGCGCGTCGAGCAGGTCCGCGTCGGAATACGACATGGAGTGGCCCCGGGGTGGTGGGTTTTCGAGTTTTACGGAAAATGCGGGAATAAACCGCGCGGCGGCCGCGCTATCGCGGAGTTGAAGAGAAAGTGGGAAAGGCTGAGAAGCTCAGCTACACAGGGCGCTGTTGACGCGCAGGAGATCGACGTGCCGCCGGGCCACGAGCAGGCCGGTGAAGCGCGCGCCGCCCCCGTTACACCGCTGCTGCACGCTTCTCACCTCGCCTCTCCGCCTCGAAGCCGCTGATCGGATACGATCCCGGTTGACGATAAGGACGGGCTCGACGGGGTGTCAAGTGCGTACCGGGGACCAGTGTGCGGACGTTGATTGACAGTTCTCGGTTTCGGTGTCTAGCTTCAATAGCGGAGGGTTTTCCCGCACGGGTTCGATCGGTACGAAAAGGGTGGAGGTGCGCTGTGCGGTTGACGAAGGATCGCGAGTCCCGCCCGGCCGCGCCGATCACGCCCCGCCTCGTCATCCGGCGGCACGTCGACTTCGCCCGCGTCAGCAGCGCGCTGTGTAGCTGAGTCCGAGTCGCCCCGCCTCCGGCATCGGCCGAGGTCCCGCGGCCCGGATTCGTCACCGATCCCCGTCCGCCTCCCTCGCCGCGGGCAGCCTGCTGCGCCGCCCGCCGCATGAAGTGAGGAGTGTCATGACCGAGAACTCCGTGAATCAGACATCGAATCAGACCTCGGCGAGAACCGTGCGCGCCGGCGTCGTCGTGGGCAATCCCAAGCCCGCCTCGCGCACCTTCCAGGCCGCCGTGCACCTCGCCGAGCAGCTCACCGGCGCCGCCCCCGAATTCGCCGTCGACCTCGCCGCCTTCGGCTCCGGCCTGCTGGACTGGTCGGACACCGAGGTCGGCGAGGCGGTCGAGGCCGTGCGCGGCCTCGACCTGGTGATCTTCGCCAGCCCGACCTATAAGGCCTCGTACACCGGCCTGCTGAAGGTCTTCCTCGACCGCTTCCCCTCGAACGGGCTCGACGGCGTGGTGGCGGTGCCGCTGATGCTGGGCGCCGGACCCGGCCACCAGCTCGCGCCCGAGGTCTTTCTCAAGCCGGTGCTCGCCGAACTCGGCGCCATCCTGCCGACCCGCGCGCTCTATGTGGTCGACAGCGCGTACGAGGACCCGGCCGCGTACGAGGCGTGGCTCGCCGCGTCCCGGGGCCGGATCGCCGCGTCGGTCGCCGCGAGTCAGGCATGACCGTCACCGTGGAGCTCGATGTCGATCCGAGCACGTTGCGCCGCGTCCTGGCCGCTTTCCCCACCGGAGTCACGGCGCTGGCCGCGCTCGTGGACGGCGAGCCGGTCGGGATGGCCGCCAACTCGTTCACCTCGGTCTCGCTCGACCCGCCGCTCGTCTCGGTCTGCGTGGCCACCACGTCGACCACCTGGCCGATCCTGCGCCGGGCCGGCCGGATCGGCGTCAGCGTGCTGAGCCACGAGCAGGAGGCGGCCAGCCGCAGCCTGGCCTCGCGCGGCATCGACCGCTTCGCCGGCCTGTCCTGGCACGCCACCGACGACGGCGCGATCCTGCTGGACGGCGCGAGCGCCTGGTTCGACTGCTCCGCCGAGCGCGAGATCCGCGTGGGCGACCACGAGATCGTGCTGCTGCACGTGCGCGGCCTCGGCACCGACCCGCAGACTCCGCCGCTGGTCTTCCACGGCAGCCGGTACCGGCGCCTCGCGGCCTGACACTCTTCTTCGAAAGATGCCTCCATGTCTGTTCGACAGATCCATCTCGCCGCGGCGCTCGACGGCGCCGGCTGGCACCCGGCCGCGTGGCGCGAGCCCGCGGCCGTTTCCGCGATCGAGCTGTTCGGCCCGCGCTACTGGCTCGACCAGGTGCGACGCGCCGAGTCCGGGCTGCTGGACTTCGTCACCATCGAGGACGGATTCCCGCTCGAACCCGGCGGTCTCCCGCGCCTCGACGCCTCGCTGATCGCGGCCCGTGTCGCGCCGCTGACCAGCCACATCGGCATCGTGCCGACCGTCACGACGACGCACACCGAGCCCTTCCACGTCTCTAAGACCATTGCGACGCTCGACTACGCGAGCGCCGGCCGGGCCGGCTGGCGGGTCCAGGTCGGCGGGCGGGCGGGAGAGGCCGCTCTCTTCGGCCGACGCGAGTTGCCGCAGCTCAGCCTCGAGAACCTCGGCACCCCTGAGGGCCAGGCGCACATCAGTGAGCTGTTCGACGAGGCGGCCGACCACGTGGAGGTCGTGCGCCGACTCTGGGACAGCTGGGAGGACGGCGCCGAGATCCGCGACGCGGCGACCGGCCGTTTCGTCGACCGCGAGAAGCTGCACTACATCGACTTCTCCGGGTCCCGGTTCAGCGTGCGCGGGCCCTCGATCACGCCGCGTTCGCCGCAGGGCCAGCCGCTGGTCGTCGCCCTCGCGCACCAGAGCATCCCTTACAGGTTCGCCGCGCGATCCGTCGACGTCGCGCTCGTCACCCCGCACGACGTGGACGCGATCGCCGGCATCGTCGCCGAGATCCGCGCGGCGCAGGCCGAGGCCGGACGCGCCGACCAGCGGCTGCTGATCTTCGGCGAGTTCGTGGTCTTCCTCGACGAGAACCCGGCCGAGGCCATCGAGCGCAAGGAACGCCTGGACGAGGCCGCCGGCGCGCCGTACCGCTCGGACGCCCCGATGTTCGCCGGATCCCCGGGCGCGCTGGCCGATCAGCTCGAGGCGTGGGCCGAGGCCGGGCTCGACGGATTCCGGCTGCGGCCGGGCGCCGTGCCGCACGACCTCGACGCCGTCACCCGGCAACTCGTGCCGCAACTCCAGGCCAGGGGGCTGTTCCGGCGCGAGTACGAAGCCGACACGCTGCGCGGGCTGCTCGGCTTCGAGCGCCCGGCGAACCGGTACGCGGCCGCGATCGCCGCCTGAAGGGGAGTACGAGAATGCCTGCCAACCGGCTGAAGCAGATCCACCTCGCCGCGCACTTCCCCGGCGTGAACAACACCACCGTCTGGAGCGACCCGCGTTCCGGCAGCCACATCGAGTTCGACTCGTTCCGCCGCTTCGCGCAGACCGCCGAGCGAGCGAAGTTCGACTTCCTGTTCCTGGCCGAGGGCCTGCGGCTGCGCGAGCAGAACGGGTTGATCTACGACCTCGACGTCGTCGGCCGCCCGGACACCTTCACCGTGCTGGCCGCGCTCGCCGCCGTCACCGAGCGGCTCGGCCTCGCGGGCACCATCAACTCGACCTTCAACGAGCCGTACGAGGTGGCCCGGCAGTTCGCCACGCTCGACCACCTCTCCGAGGGCCGGGCCGCGTGGAACGTCGTGACCTCGTGGGACGCGTTCACCGGCGAGAACTTCCGGCGCGGCGGCTACCTGCCGCAGGACCAGCGCTACGAGCGGGCCCGCAGCTTCCTGCACGCGACCCGGACGCTGTTCGACTCCTGGCACGGCGACGAGATCGAGGGCGACAAGGCGAGCGGCGCGTTCCTCGCCGAGCCGGAGCCCGGCGCGTTCTCCATCCACGACGCGTTCTTCGACATCGAAGGCCAGTTCAACGTGCCCCGCTCGCCGCAGGGCCGGCCGGTGATCTTCCAGGCCGGCGACTCGGACGCGGGCCGCGACTTCGCCGCCGCCGAGGCCGACGCGATCTTCAGCAGGCACGGCACTAAGGACGCCGGCCAGGCCTTCTACGCCGATGTCAAGGCGCGGATGGCCAAGTTCGGCCGGGACCGCGACCAGCTCAAGGTTCTGCCGGCGGCCACGTTCATCCTCGCCGACACCGACGCCGAGGCGCACGAGCTCGCCGACCTCGTCCGGCACCAGCAGGTCAGCGGCCAGACCGCGATCCGCTTCCTGGAGCAGGTCTGGAACCGCGACCTGAGCGGCTACGACCCGGACGGACCCCTGCCCGAGATCGACCCGGACCTCGGCGAGCACACCATCGCGCGCGGCCGCGCCAGCGTGCGGATGAACCGGGACCCGCTGGCCGTCGCGAACGAGTACCGCGCGCTCGCCGACGCCAAGGGGTACTCGATCCGCGAGCTGATCGTGAACGTGACGAGCCGTCAGAACTTCATCGGTTCGGCGCGCACGATCGCCGAGACGATCAACGAATACGTGCAGGCGGACGCGTCGGACGGCTTCATCCTCGTTCCGCACATCACGCCGGACGGGCTGGCGGAGTTCGCGGACAAGGTCGTGCCGCTGCTGCAGGAGAAGGGCGTGTTCCGTACCGAGTACGAGGGCACGACCCTGCGCGAGCACCTCGGGCTAAGGCGGTTCGAGCCGTGAAATTCCTTGCCATCAGCCTGATCATCCACACGCCGCACCCTGTCACCGGCGAGACGAAGACGACCGCCGAGCGCTTCCGCGAGGTGGTCGACAACGCGATCCTCGCCGACGACCTGGGCTTCGACGGATTCGGCGTGGGGGAGCGGCACGAGCGGCCGTTCATCTCCTCCTCGCCGCCGGTCGTGCTCAGCCACCTGGCGGGCCTTACCAGGAACATCCGGCTGTTCACGGCGGTCACCACGCTCAGCCTGCTCGACCCCGTGCGCGCGTATGAGGACTATGCGACGCTCGACCACCTCTCCAACGGCCGCCTCGACCTGATCATCGGGAAGGGCAACGGTGCGGCGCAACGCGAGCTGTTCCACGTCAGCACGGACGACCAGTGGGACCGGAACATCGAGAGCTACGAGCTGTTCCGCAGACTCTGGCGCGAGGACAAGGTCACCTGGTCCGGCCGCTTCCGTCCAGACCTGCACGAGGCGGAGACCTGGCCGCGCCCCTTGCAGCAGCCGATCCGCGTATGGCACGGCAGCGCCACGAGCAGGCAGTCGGTCGACCTGGCCGCCCGCTACGGCGAGCCGCTGTTCTCGGCTAACGTCACGAACCCGATCGAGCCGTACGCCGAACTCGTGCGCTACTACCGGGAACGCTGGGAGCACTACGGCCACGATCAGGCGCTGGCCACCGTGGGCGCGGGCTCCGCCGGCTTCTTCACCCGCAAGCGCTCGCAGGACGCGTTGAACGAATACCGGCCGGTCTTCGAGGCCAACCTGCGCTTCCAGCACAAGATCGGGCTGCCGATCGTGTTCGAGACCTTCGAGGACTACGTGGAGCGCAGCTCGGCGCTGATCGGCAGCCCGCAGCAGATCATCGAGAAGGTGCACAAGTACCACGAACAGCTCGGCCACAGCGTGCTGCACCTGCACGCCGACGCCGGCGGGCTCAGCCAGCGGCAGCACGTCGAGTCGCTCCAGCTGTTCCAGTCCGACATCGCCCCGGTGCTGCGGCGGGAGATCCCCGACCCGCCGTTCCCGTGGGCGCCGGTCCTGCCGGCCGAACAACCAGAAGCGGAGACCGCAGAGGTATGAGCGACCGGAAGACCCCCCTGGCGATCCTCGACCTCGTTCCGATCAGCACGGGTTCGAGCGCGCCGCAGGCCCTGCGCAACAGCATCGACCTGGCCAGGCGCGCCGAGGAGTACGGCTACGCGCGCTACTGGTTCGCCGAGCACCATCTCAACCCGGGCGTCGCCGGCACGTCCCCGGCCGTCGTCATCGCGCTGGTCGCGGGGCAGACCGAGCGCATCCGGCTCGGCGCGGGCGCGGTCCAGCTGGGCCATCGCACAGCACTGTCGACGGTCGAGGAGTTCGGCCTGCTCGACGCGCTCTACCCGGGCCGGATCGACCTGGGCCTCGGTCGTTCCCCCGGACGAGGGACCGCGGCCCCCGGCCGCACGTCCCCCAAACCGCCCAACCGCGAAGCGTTCACGACCTCGAACGGCCTACTGATCCCACCGGCGTTCGACTTTACGAAAGTGCTGGGCTCACCGAGGTTCGGCCTTCAGCGCGACCTGCTTCAACAGCCGAAGGCCGAGGCACAGAACTACACCGAGCAGATCGGCGACATCCTCGCCCTGCTGCGCGGCACGTACGCGACCGCCGATGGGGTCGAGGCGCACGTCGTTCCCGGCGAAGGCGCGGAACTCGAACTCTGGATCCTCGGCAGCAGCGCCGGCGAGAGCTCCAACGCCGCCGGTGCCAACGGACTGCGCTTCGCCTCGAACTACCACGTCAGTCCGTCCAGCGTGCTCGAAGCCGTGGAAGGTTACCGCGCGGCGTTCCAGCCCTCCGAGCACGCCGAAGGACTCGCGAAGCCCTACGTCAGCGTGTCGGCCGACGTGGTCGTCGCAGAGGACGAGCACAAGGCGCGGGAGCTCGCGGCGGGTTACGGCCCGTGGGTGCGCAGCATCCGCGCGGCCGAGGGCGCGATCCAGTTCCCGACACCGGAAGAGGCCGCCGCCTACGTCTGGCCGACCGGCGGGCGCGAACTGGTCGAGGACCGCGTGCAAACGCAGTTCGTCGGCACGGCGAAGCAGGTCGCGGACCGTCTCGAGGTCCTGCGCGACGCGACCGGAGCGGACGAGCTGATCGTCACCACGATCACGCACGACCACGCCGACCGCGTCCGCTCCTTCGAACTGCTCGCCGAGGAGTGGGCCACGCGCTGAGCGCCCGGCTATTCGCTAGGGGTGAGTTCCTTGACGAACGGGTGGACGGGGTAGCCGCGGTTCGCGGCGCCGTGGTCGGGAAGTTCCGTGTACCCGGTGGCCAGGTAGAGCGCGACGGCCTCGGGCTGGCTCGATCCCGTGGTCAAGAAAGCCTGCCGGTAGCCGAGCTCCGCCGATCGCCGCTCCAGTTCGCGCAGCACCCGTCGGCCGAGCCCGCGCCGCCGGTGCTCGGCGTGCGTCCAGATCCGCTTGAACTCCGCCGTGGGCCGGTCGGGGAAGTCGGCGTCGAGGACGCCCTGGCCGGCGAGTTCGTGGTCGAAGGCGCGCAGCGCACCGCCCGCCACCGTCTGACCGTCCTCGACCAGCAACAGCAGCGCGCCGCCGTGCTCCTCGGTGAACAGCCGGCTGGGATGCCGGTCGAACTCTCTCGCCGCGTTCGGGCCGTACCGCGAGGTGTACTCGTGCAGCAGACCCTCGAGCAGCGGGGTGACGGCGGGATCCTCCGGCCGCGCCGTGGTCACCGTCATCGAATCCTGACCGGCCATGGTGCTTCTCCGTTTTCTTCGAAAACAGCGTGGGAACAAAGAAGTGCAGCTCCACGGCTCGCGCGAAAATTCCCGCAGCTCGCGTGTTACGTTCGTGAAAACCGCCGTGGACGCTGCCGGGAATTCCTTGACCGACTCGATTATCGATCGGATAATCACCCCATGACTACGCCCACCCCGCTGGTGGCGCGCCTCCATGTGGACCTGATGCGCGTCGTCGCATCCAGCTGTCGCTGACCGGACGGCATTCGTATTTCCCATCGCGCTCGGATTCTCCTCGGCGCGCTTTCATATGTTTCAGGGTTCTGCCATGCGCAGCGCTCTAGGACTCGATCGTCGGCGGCGGCGGTGGCACGTAGGAGGGCCACCGCCGACGTCTTTTCACAGCTGTACTAAGACTTGTACTACGACTGCTTGTACTCGTAGATCGACGTGACCACTTCGCACACCGACGGCTGGATGATCTCCACGCGCAGGATGCCGGTGCCCGGGTCGTAGTCCACGCCCTCGGCCTCGTACGTGCCCGAGCAGATGCTGCTTTGCGGGATCGAGCCGAGGTCCACGACATGGCCGGCGACGTTCCCGTTGCCCAGCGGCGCGGAGAGGTCCACCTCCAGCAGCGGCTTGTCGTTCGAGAACAGCGTCTCGCTGCTGTCGTCCGAGGCGCAGATCAGCTCGGTCGAGGTGACAAAGTCGCAGCCCTGGATGTCGTTGACCTGGTGGTCGAGCTCGATGTAGCCGGACAGGCCGAGCGAGCCGCCGGTCGCGGAGGTCGCCGGGTTCAGCAGCGGCGTCGGGTAAATCTGCAGGTGGGACATCGTGCCCCACTCGCCGGAGATCAACCACTGCGTGTCCGGCGAGACCGCGTCGAAGGAGTTGTTGTACAGCTCGCCGGCCACAAGCGTGTGCACGTACTGATACGTGGCGCCTGACGGCGTGGTGACCAGGAACATCTTCTCGTTCGAGCTCGAACTCGAGTTCTGGTACGCGTCGAAGATGTAGCCGATGGCCGGGTGGGTGCCCGGACCGTCGTCCTCCAGCGACGTTAGCGCCGTGTTCGCCGGGATTCGACACGCCGCCGAGAAACAGTCCATGAAGCTCTCGCTAGCCTTGGGCGATGCCCAGTACGCTGAGCCCCGCGACGAGGCAACACCCGGCCCCACGGCGACGACGGCGTGCGGACCCTGAGATAGAGAACGTCAGAGGTCACTCAGCGACATGACTCTGCATCAGCTCAGCAGCACCGAGTTCAGCACCGTGGCCCCGAACTCGGTCCTGGTGGCCGTGGACCTCTCCCGCACCTCGTTGCGCGCGGCCGACTACGCGGCGGGCCTGGCCCGGCGGACCGGCGTCGGGGTGGTCGGCGTCTACGTGCGGCATCACAACGCGCTGCTGCTGAGCGCGCCCGGGCTGTCGGTCTACGCGCAGTCCGCCGAGACCGACCTCGCCGAGGAGGCCGGGCAGTACGTGGCGGACAGCGCGGCCCGGCTCGGCACCTCGTGCGCGTTCACGGTCCTCGACGGCTCACCGGTCCTCGCGATCCGCCGCCTGGCCCGCGAACTGCAGGTGTCCGCCCTGGTAGTCGGCGCCTCCGAGGGCTGGGCCCACCGCCGCTTCGGCTCCCTCGCCGTCCGCCTCGCCCGGACCGCCCCCTGCCCGGTCATCATCGTGCCCTGAGAAGCCTCCGCTATGCCGTGTATTCGGCCCAGCTGCCCGGCGCCCGGCCCGGATCGAGCGTTCGCAGCTTCGCGATGACCTGCGGGTTCTGCGCGTCGAGCCACTGCGTCATCTGCCGGAAGGAGACGAGGCGGACGTCGGGATACTCGGCGATCTGCCGCAGCGCGTGCTCGACGGCGGTCATGTAGATCCCGCCGTTCCACGACTCGAAGTGGTTTCCGATGAAGTAGGGCGCGCGGTTCGTCGTGTACGCACGCTGGAAGCCGGCCATGTATGCATTCGCGGCCTGCTGCTGCCAGTAAGGACGCATCGACGGGTCGCCGTTCGGGCTCGGGCCGCACTGGTTGTACATCATGTTGTAGTCCATCGACAGCACCGTGAAGTCCGTGCCCGGAAACGGGATGGACTGCAGCGGGAGGTCCCACAGGCCCTGACGCCTCGTCGGCCAGATCTGCAGGCCGCCCGGGGAGCTCGCGTCGTACGTCCAGCCGAGATCGCCCGCGGTCGGCAGCAGTTGGTCCTGGCCGAGCAGGCACGGGGTACGTCCGCCGGTCAGCTCCTTCGCGTAGTCGAACGGCAGCGGGGCCACGTCCGTGAAGCCGGTGTTCGTGCGCCACGCCTGGACGAATCCGATCGCCTGGTCGATCTCGCTGCGCCACTGGTCGGGGGTCCACGTGCCGACGCCCTGCGAGTCGCAGAAGTGGCCGTTGAAGTGCGTGCCGATCTCGTGGCCCTCCAGCCACGCGGCCCGCACCTGCTCGATCGTCGCGCGCACGTGCTCGTCTTGCAGCCAGCCGATCGCCGACGCGCCCTGCGGTTTGCCGGGCGGCGCGTAGAGCATCCGCTGGCTGCGCGGCAGGGTGTAGATGCCGCTCAGGAAGAACGTCATCGTCGCCTTGGTCTCCCGCGCGACCTGCAAGAAGTGCGAGAAGAGGTGGTTGTCGTCCTCACCCGCGCCGTCCCACGAGAACACGACGAACTGCGGTGGACGCTCGCCGGCGGCCAGCCGTTCGGGAACCGGCTGGAACGGCTGCGGCCCGGTGTCCGAGGTCGAGCCGTCGCCGATCAGCCGCACCTCGGCGGGTGGCGCCGCCGCCTGCGCTGTACGCGGCTGCGCGCGGGTCACGGAGTGCCCGCGGACAGGCAGACGTTCGGCCTCGGAACCGCCGACCGCCGCCGCGGCGACCAAGGCAGTGCTCCCGACCAGCATGTTTCTTCGCGAAAAGGCTCCCACGAGTCAATTGCTTACCCATGAGGTCCAGCCAGGGCACGACATGTCCCTCGTTTGACGCAGCGTCACGACGGGATGCGGAAGAATGGGGATCATGCAGGAGGACAGCTCACAGGCCCCGGTAGACGAGACCGCGTTCAAGCCGGCGGGGGAGGCCAACCCGCGCGACGAGCGGCCGCAGTATGTGATGCCGCTGGTCGTGCGGTTGGAGCGGGACGCGGTGCCGCAGCGGACGGACGCACTGGAGACCGCTGCGCGTGCGGTGCTGACGCTGCTCTCCGACCCGCGCGTGACCGGCGAAGGCGAAGAGGCGGAGTGGGCCGCCGCGGTCGGCGCGTGGCAGGACGGGCGTATCCGCAAGGTGGTGCGCCGGGCACGCGGCGCCGAGTGGCGGCGGGCCGAAGCGCTTCCCGGGATCACGCTGACGGGGCGTACGGCCGAGGTGCGTGTCTATCCGCCGGTCCCGCTCGATGCCTGGCCGAAGGACCTGGCCCGGCTCCAGGTCTCGGGCACCGACTTCGGTGACGACGAACCGCCTGCCGCGCCGGAGCCGGGCGCGGCGGTGATCTGGATGAACCCGGACGTGGAGATGTCCGCGGGCAAGTCCATGGCCCAGGCCGGGCACGCGGCTCAGCTCGGCTGGTGGCGGATGGATCCGGAGCGAGCGGCCAAGTGGGCGGATGGGGGATTCCCGCTCAGCGTGCGCACGGCCGTGCCCGAGCGGTGGGCCGAGCTCGCCGCGTCCGACCTGCCGATGGTCCGCGACGCCGGATTCACCGAGGTCGAGCCGGGGACGGCGACGGCCATCGCGGAACTGGAGCGCTGATCAGGGAACTAGGCCGCTGACCGCACCTCGCACGCAATCCGCCCAGCGGCTCAACGACGGCTTGGCTCGCGTCTCACCGGCTGTCCGGCTCCACCGCGATCCGCCCCGACCTCATGGCCGCCTGCATCGCCGCGTAGTCCCGCTCGTTCTGGTCGGCGTACGCCGTCGAGAAGTCGGCGATCGCGTGCGCGAAGGTCGTGTCGTCGCCGAGGTACGCGGCGATCGCCGCCCGGTCGCCCGAGCGTGCGTGGGCGCGGGCCAGCGTCCAGCCGCACAGGCGGCCGTAGTCTGACAAGCCTCCGGCCGTCATGTCCTCGATGGCGGCCGAGCCCTTCCAGTCGGCGAGCTGCCGCACGTAGAAGTCGCGGCGCCGGCCGTCGATGCTCTCGGCCGACTCCCAGCCGAGGAAGATGTCGCTCGCCGCCTGCATCAGCCGCTGCCCCTCGACGACCCGCCGACCCTGGCACTCGACGTCGGTATGGTCGGGACGGATCCCGCCGTACTCCGCGATCACCGATTGCTGGGCCTCCTTGACCTGCAGGAACAGCGGATCGTCGGCGTCCCGGCCGTACAGCAGCGCGATCCAGCAGCGGGTGCCGACGCTGCCGACGCCGACCACCTTGCGCGCCATGTCCACGTAGTCGAACTTGTCCAGCAGGACCCGGCGATCGGCCTGCAGGGTCTTGCGATAGTTGCCCAGCACCGCGCGCATCTCGTCCTCGAACGCGGCACGCTCGTCCGGCGGCAGCAGGTCCCGCAGCGGCATCACGAGCGGCGGATCGGCGACGATGTGGCGTTCCCCGTCCACGAGCTGCGTCAGCTTGCCCATCGCCCGGCGGCTGTTGCGGGTGCGCGCCTTGGCGATGGACTTGTCCACCGACTTGCGTCGCGCCTTCTTGAGCTGGTCCTTGAGCGTGTCCTTGATCTCGGCCACGTCGGCCTGCGCGTACCAGACGTCGAGTTCGTGCATCCCGGCGAACCCGGCCATCGCATCCTGATACGCGCGGACCATCGCCAGCTGGATCGTCCGCCGGTGCTTGCGGCCCTGGTCGTTGGCCCGCGCCGTGATCTCCAGGCTCGCGGCGAGCCGCTTGACGTCCCACTCCCACGGCCCGGGGTGGGTCTCGTCGAAGTCGTTGAGATCGAACACGAGCCGGCGTTCGGGCGAGGCGAACAGGCCGAAGTTCGACAGGTGCGCGTCGCCGCACAACTGCACCCGCAGACCGGAGTCGGACGTCCCGGCCAGATCGGTCGCCATGATCGCGGCGGCTCCACGATAGAAGGCGAAGGGGGAGGCGAGCATCCGGCCGTGTCGGATCGGCACGAGCTCGGGCACCCGGTCGACGGCCTGCCGCTCCAGGATCGCGATCGGATCGCGCTGCGCGACCCGCGACGGGATCTCGGCCTGCGTGGCGGGCGGAGTCACCTCCCGGGCGAGAACCCCGAGCTCAGCCGACGTACGAACCGTGGTGTTCGGCATAGTGCCTCTGCCTCCCGTCGCCTTGGTCATCCGAAGTCGCGCCCGCAGTCCTGCGAAGAGCGCTTCTCGCCATCCTCTGCCCGAACGCCGCTCCTGGCCACCTTGCGGTTGCTCGGGGAGGACCGAGTTGCGCCGAACGAGTTGATGTCGCTGGGACTGCTGGTGCAGACCGCGTTCGCCGCGACGATCGTGAGGATCGCCAGCCAGGAGGCGAGGTCGAGTCGCTGGCCGAGCGCGAACATCCCGATGAGCGCGGCGAACACGGGATTCACGCTCATGAAGGTGCCGAAGCGATGCGCGGGGACGCGGCGCAGCGCCTTCAGGTCCGCCGCGAAGGGCACCGCCGAGGAGAGCACGCCGGCCGCCGCCGCGCAGGCCAGCGCCTTGATCGTGACGGGATGATGGTGGTGCGCGAGCAGCACGATTCCGAGGGGTATGTACAGCGTCGCGGAGACGGCGGACGCGGCGGCCGACGCCTGCGCTCCCGGCAGCAGCCTGCCCGCCGAGCGGTTGAGCAGGATGTAGCAGCCCCAGCAGACGGCCGCGAGCAGGCCGAGCCCGATGCCCGCGTAATCCGTGCTCGCCTGCGGACGCATCAGCACGGCAACGGCCGCCGCCGCGGCGAGCGCGCAGGCCAGGTCGCGTCGGCGCCGTGATCCGGCCAGTGCGACGGCCAGCGGACCGAGGAACTCGAGCGTCACCCCGAGGCCGAGCCCAAGCCGCTGGATCGCCGTGTAGAGCGTGAGGTTCATCGTCGCGAACACGATGGCGAGCGCGAGGATTATTCGCCACTGCTGAGCCGTGAACTCACGTGGTTTCGGCCGCCCGATCGACAGCAGCACGACGGCCGCGACCCACTGCCGCACCGCGACGACCAGCGCCGGGCCGAGCGTGGGGAAGGCGAGGGACGCGAGCGCCGCTCCCGACTGGTTGGACAGCGCGCTGCCGACCATAAGGCCGACACCGGAGGTTGACGAAGCATTCGAGGTCGTCTGCGCGTCCGCCGCCGGTATTCCGGTACCCGGCACGGAAGCGGAAGTCTGTATCGCCATAGCAGCAGACTCCGCCGCCGTGAGCTATACGCAAAATGCATCCGAGCCGCGTTCTATACGCTAGACGCATGCAAGGGCAACTGGAGTTGAAGCACCTTCGCTGCCTGGTCGCGATCGTGGACACCGGCAGCTTCACCGACGCGGCGATCGAGCTCGGTGTGTCTCAGGCCGCTGTTTCACGCACGCTGCTCGCGCTCGAGGGCATCCTCGGCGTGCAGCTGCTGCACCGGACCAGCCGCTCCGTCACCGCGACGACGGCCGGAGTGCAGGTGCTCGCGCGTGCCCGGCACCTGCTCGCGGACGCCGACGACCTCGTGCGTGACGCGGCGACCGGCCACACGCGACTGCGGATCGGGCACGCTTGGGGCGCGATGGGACGGCACACCGCCGAGTTCCAACGGCGTTGGCACGAGCGCTACCCCGACATCGAGCTGCATCTGATCAGGCACAACACCGCGACCGGCGGGCTGGCCGAAGGGCTGTGCGATCTGGCCGTGGTGCGTACGGCGGTGGACGAACGGCGCTACGACCAGGCCGTCGTGGGCCACGAGCCGCGCTACGTGGCTATGGCATCGGACGACGTGTGGGCCCGGCGCCGGTCGATCGGCCTGGAGGAGATCCGTGAACGCGTACTCATCCTTGATCGTCGTACTGGTACTACTCATGCAGGACTATGGTCGGAGAGCGATCGGCCTCGAATGGAGTACACGAAGGACATCGACGACTGGCTGACCGCGATCGCCGGCGGCCGGTACGTCGGCGTGACCCCGCAGGCCACGATCGGGCAGTACCAGCGCGAGGGCATCGTCTTCCGGCCGCTGCGCAACGCCGAACCGGTGCCGGTGCGGTTCATCTGGCGCAGGCACGACCCGCACCCGGCCACGCACGCGGCCGTGGCGCTGCTCGCGGACCTCTACCGCGAGAAGCGCTGACCGCGCTTGGACGGTTCGGCGTAGCCTGCTGGCTCAACAGGTGGCAATAGATGGGCGATGAGCGCGAAGGAGAGATCGGTGGGGATCGATCGCGGCGGCAGCGGCCTGCGGACACCCGGGACGAGGGGCCGGCAGGCCGCCGGGACCCGGGAGGCGATCATGGCGACGGCCGAGCGGCTGATCGCCGAGCACGGCGTGGCGTCCGTATCCAGCCGGCAGATCAGCGAGGCCGCCGGGCAGGGCAACAACGCGGCGGTCGGCTACCACTTCGGCACGAAGTCCGCCCTGATCCGGGCGATCGTGCACCGGCACGACGAGGGGATAGAGCAGTTCAGGCGGCGGATGGTGGACCGAATGCGGACCGACGGCTCGGCGGACGGCGGCGGCGCCGGCACCGTGCGCGCGTGGGTCGAGTGCCTGGTGTGCCCGCTGACGGATCATCTGGCCGCCGTTGGCCGCACCTCCTGGTACGCGCGTTTCTCGCTGCAGGTGAGCACGGATCCGGTGCTGCGCGAGCTCATCAGCGAGGAGGTGCTGGCCTCGCCCTCGCTCGGCCGGATCTCCGAGGGCCTGCGTCCGGGCCTCGCCGCGCTGCCGCCGCTGGTGCGCACCGAGCGCGAGGACATGGTCAGAAGCCTGATCCTGCACACCTGCGCCGAACGCGAGCGCGCGTTGGCCGCCTCGGGCGACGCGCCGCAACCGGCCTGGGAGCGGACCGCCGGGATGTTGGTGGACGCCATCACGGGCCTGCTGCTGGCTCCCGCGTCCGAGATCCGAACCCTGACTTAAACCTGACAGCTGCCTGACATGCTGTGAATCCGCGACAAGTTTAAGTCGGACGCTTGACTTAACTCCATCGGCCGGAGTTGACTCTCCCGGGAACGACAATCCCACCCGCAGGAGGCATCGTGGAGCAGATCGACGAGACGCTAGACGCAGCCCTCGACGTCGAAGTCCCCGCCTACCCGATGCGCCGGGCCGAAGGCTGCCCCTTCGACCCGCCGCCGCAGCTGCGCGAACTCCAGGAGCAGGCCCCCATCACCAAGGTGCGGCTGTGGAACGGCTCCACCCCTTGGCTGGTTACCGGCTACGCCGAACAGCGTCAGCTGCTCGGCGACCCGCGGGTGAGCTCTGACATGGGACTGCCCGGCTTCCCCCGGCTCGTCCCCACGGCGCCGAGCGCGCCGGCGAATCCCGGCCTGAGCTTCATCAGCATGGACGACCCGGAGCACGCCCGGCTGCGGCGCATGGTCACCTCGCAGTTCGCGATCAAGCGGATCGAGACGATGCGCCCGGCCGTGCAGCGGATCGTCGACGACCTGATCGACGAACTGCTCGCCGGGCCCAAGCCGGTCGACCTGGTCGATGCCTTCGCGCTGCCGGTGCCCTCGCTGGTGATCTGCGAGCTGCTCGGCGTGCCGTACCAGGACCACGGCTTCTTCCAGGACAACAGCAAGGTCCTGATCAGACGCTCGATCGATCCGGAGGTGCGGGCCGCGGCGAGCGCCCGGCTGCGCGGGTACCTCGACGACCTGCTCGAGGAGAAGATCCGGGAGCCCAAGGACGACCTGCTTTCCCAGCTCACGGGGCGTATCGCGGCCGGGGAGCTGACCCGGGACGAAGCCGTGCAGATGGGCGTGCTGATGCTCATCGCCGGGCACGAGACGACCGCGAACATGATCGCGCTCGGCACATTCGCCCTGCTGGAGCACCCCGAGCAGCTCGACCGGCTGCGCGACGCCGACGACCCCAAGCTCGTCGCGCACGCGGTGGACGAACTGCTGCGCTACCTCAACATCACGCACAGCGGACGCATGCGCATGGTCGTCGAGGACATCGAGATCGCCGGTCACACGCTGCGCGCCGACGACGGCGTGATCATGGCGAACGACATCGGCAACCGGGACCCCGCGGCGTTCGACGACCCCTATCGCCTTGACATCGGCCGCGAGGCGCGGCACCACGTCGCGTTCGGCTTCGGCGTGCACCAGTGCCTCGGCCAGCCGCTCGCGCGCCTCGAACTCCAGGTCGTCTACGGCTCGCTCTACCGGCGCATCCCGACGCTCCGGCTGGCGGCCGCGTCGGCGGACATCCCGCTCAAGCACGACGGCTTCGTCTACGGCGTCTACGAACTGCCGGTGACCTGGTAAAAAACACCGGACTTACGGCCGGGGCCAGGGCTTGCCGCTGATCCGCTCGATGTCCGCGTTGAACCGGCGCATGTACCCGGCGAACGCGGCGACGTCCTCGGCCGGCCAGTCGTCGAGCAGCTTCTGCAGGCTCGCGATCATCTCGCCGCGGGCCAGCTCCAGCCGACGCCGGCCTTCGCCGGTGACCTGGAACTTGCGGGCCATGCCGCCCGCCGGATCCGGGATGCGGTCCACGAGGCCCTCGCGCAGCAGCGCGGCGGTCTGCCGGTTGAGCGTCGAGTGGTCAAGGTCGAAGGCGTCGCTGAGCTCGCCGATCGACATCGGCCCCTGCACGGTCAACCGGCTGAGCAGGATGTACGCGCTGCGTTCGAGGTTGCCGGTGGTGTGCTTGGCCCGGGCGGTCATGTGCACGTGCCGTCCGAGCAGCATGCTCTCGTACTCGAAATCGCTCAAGTCCGTGGGCTCATCCATCTGTCCGACCGTTCCGCCTCGATCCCGCCGCGCGCGGCCGCTCGCCGCGCCCGCAGGGACCCATCGTATGCCTCGGCACGGTCGGTACTCGCTACGCCGCGGATCAGTACGTGATCCAGCTACAGAGCGATTCAGGCGACCTTGAGATGACGCGCGATCAGGGCGTACGTCTCGAGCGCCTTCGTGTCGTCGGTGCCGTCGTAGCCGTGATCCGCTCCGGCTACGACGTGGTACTCGACCAGCGCGTTCACCGCGTCGAGCCGCTCGGCGTAGCGCTTGCCCTCCTCGTGGAGGAGGTCGAGTTCGGCGGTGATGACGAGCGCCGGGGCGATGCCGGTGAGGTCCGCCGTGTCCGAACGGTGCGCGGGGGAGACGAGCGGGTCGGTTCGGCGCTCTTTGTCGGGCACGTACGCGCTGTCGAAGATATCGCCCATCCATGGACGAAGTACCGGCTTGGCCGCCGCAGCCCTTTTGTCCCGGACATTCGTGGCCAGATCCAGCGGCGGATAGTGCAGTACCTGAAGCCGGATCGGCGGGCCGGACCGGGCCAGGGCCTGTCGGGCCACGGCCGCGGCCAAGCCGCCGCCTGCACTCTGTCCGCCGACCGACAGCCGTCCGGCGTCCCAGCCGAACTGCTCGGAGTGCTCCGCGATCCAGGTCACCACGTCGTACGTCTGGCGGGTCGGCTCGGGGAACGGATGCTGCGGCGCGACCGCGTAGTCCACGTTGACGACCACGACGCCGGCCTCGGCCGCGAGGCAGCGGCACAACGGGTCGTCAAGTTCCGTGAACGGCATGACGTATCCGCCGCCGTGGAAGTTGACGTGTACCGGGACCGGCTCCGAGTCGGCCCCGGCGGTCGGCGCATAGACCACGGCACGGGCCGCGATCACCGACGTCGGGATCGTCATCTCGTGCTTGTCCGCCGGGAACTGCGGGAACCGGTCGTGCGGGGCGAGCCGCGAACCGGCCCTTTTCTCGCCGAGGGCGCCGAGACGCTGCAGGGTCCGGGCCGCGATCGCAGCCGTCGTCGGGCGGGCCAAAATGCTCATGTTTCTTGATAGTCCCTACTGGTCGTGGTCGTCCAGTGTGACCACCACCTTGTCCGCCGCGCCCGGGGTCAGCGCGAGCTCGAAGGCGCGGGCGACCTCGGTGTAGGGCACCCGGTGGCTGATGATCCGCGCGAAGCGCTCTTGGTGCTCGACCAGCTGCGGCGTGACCTCGAAGATCTCGGTCGGGTAGCCCTGCGAGGCCACGAGCGTGAGCTCGCTGCGCAGCATGCCGCCGAGGTCCACCTTGTCGGAGGGCTTCTGCACC
>Ga0073928_10004692_pt1 | contig 19934 bp, 15 predicted proteins | sample PaiPotPPA55metaG_FD_76969 | JGI IMG/M metagenome (GOLD analysis project Ga0073928, IMG submission 76969) | Iron sulfur acid spring bacterial and archeal communities from Banff, Canada, to study Microbial Dark Matter (Phase II) - Paint Pots PPA... ...
AAGCGCGCCTCGATCAATTCCTCGGGGCGCGCCGACGTGCCGCCGGTATAGAGAGCAGGGTGCTCAAGGAGCCAGACCAGTTCCGCCGCCTCGCCGCGCGCGATTGCCGCTGCGCGCGCCGCCATGGCCGCGAGCGCGTGGTCGTATCCAATCAAGCCATTGCTCACGCGCCACTCGACCGGCGATAAGTCGGCCGAAGGCAAAAGGCCGATGGTCACGTCGCCGCGGGTATTTGCCGTTCCACTCATGGCTTTCATGGCTTTTACCGGGTGCGAGAATACCGCACCGCGGTGCGGCGGCGAAGCCGGATCAGGCGACCTTGTCGGGCGAGATTCTAGCTGTTACATGCGCCGCCTGGCGTGGCTTTCACGAACCACCCCACATGCGGCCGTGGCGGAATTGGTAGACGCACTAGCTTGAGGTGCTAGCGGGGCAACCCGTGGAGGTTCGAGTCCTCTCGGCCGCACCATTAAACTCCGGCTGCATGCCACGCAGCGTGCATAATCGATCGCCAAACTTGGGCTTCTGACCGTCGCCTGTCGGCCAATTCCGTTAGCCGCGAGGGTGCCGCGCTATGCAAATTTGGGATTGAGAAAGACGTAGAGGGCAGCAATCTTGCCATCGCGAACAATGACGACATCCAGTCCGGTGTAGTCTGGGGCCTCGCCTTTCGCGCCTGAGCCCCATGCCAGAATTCCCCCGTTATGCAGGGCTTGTGGCTCTCCATAGGGAGTATAGACGAAGTGTGGATGTGTCGCGCGGAGGTCTCCGGCGAACTTGTCCAAAGCGTCGTGTCCAACAAAGACACCGGGCGGAACGTACAGCACGCAGTCTTCGGTATAGAAGTCCTCAATGGCGGCGCGGCGGCGGGCCGCGTCAGCTTCGCCAAAGACTTCCTGAAGGTTCCGGTGCAGAAGCTCAATAATTCGATCATCCATGGTTCTGTTGCCAATCTTAGATGTTCAACGCATAACGTTCTCAGTGACGCAAAGCGGCGTCGAGGTTGTTCAAGACCCCGAGCTGAGCAAAGATGATCGACCCCTCTGGGTAGCAGTCGAAGCGTTTGATCTTGCCGTCTTCGAGTTCGAACACGTCGCAGCAGGGCGCGTCCATTTGCTTACCCGTGGCAGGCAGCTCGCCAAAGGGAAGCTGCAGCGGGCCATCGTGGGTGCCCTGCAGGGCTAGTTGCACCACGACGACATTGCCATCGACATAGATGCGGTTTAGCTCGCGGTGCATGTTGGAAAACGCCGTGCCGTAGTTGCGGACCGGGTCGGCGAGGGCGCGACCACGGTAGGTCGCACCCACCGAATTATCGACGAACACCCCATCGGGCGTGAACAGGTTGATCCAGCCCTCCAGATCTTTCTGTTCGGCAACCGCATAGGCGTTACGAACAGCGGCCACATTGTAATTATTCATGAGTTGTTCCTCTCACAGCAGTGCGGTTCATCTGTTGGTTGCGAGAATAAGTAGATTGACCAGCGGCACGCACAAGTAGGCACACCGGTGTTGCCGAATAACCTCCGTGAGCCCGGGGATTGCCGCGCCGCGAGCCATTAGCAGCAATTGCGACAGCTTTGCCGAATGTTCCGCTTTGCCTCATTACCGCCGCGCTGATGCGCGGTCATCGTAGCGGCTTAGGCCGTAGAGTGGCTGAGCCTAGCGAAGCCCACGCGTTATGTGGCGCCGTCAATGAAACGCAGGCACGGCGCGGAGCCTGTCATCGGGCCGCGCTTTGCGCGGACCCGTTGGCGCCTTTGCCCCCCTATGCTTGCTGCGTGCGAACGAAGCGTTGCCATTAAGCGGAATGAGTGACTTTTGGTCAGTGACACGATGACTTGGTGGCAGACCGCAGTCATTTATCAGATCTACCCGCGATCTTTCCAGGATGGCAACGGAGACGGCATAGGCGACCTCGCCGGGATCAAGCGACGTCTGCCCTACTTGGTCCAACTCGGCGTTGACGCACTCTGGCTTTCCCCGATTTATCCGTCGCCAATGGCCGACTTTGGCTATGACGTGGCCAACTACACCGACATCGATCCGGTCTTCGGCACGCTGGCTGATTTCGACTCTCTCCTCGCGGAAGCGCATGGGTACGGAATAAAAGTCATCCTTGATTTGGTGCCTAATCATTCTTCGGATCAGCATCCGTGGTTCATCGAAGGCCGCGCATCGCGCGACAGCGCTAAACGTGACTGGTACATCTGGCGCGACCCAGCCAGAGACGGAGGGCCACCAAATAACTGGCTGTCCGAGTTCGGCGGTAGCGCCTGGGAACTCGATCCGCACACGGGACAGTATTACTGTCACACGTTTCTAAGCGCCCAGCCTGACCTCAATTGGTGGAATCCTGACTTGCGCGCCGCCATGTACGACGTCATGCGATTCTGGTTGGCTCGTGGCGTGGACGGATTTCGTGTCGACGTTATTTGGCATCTGATAAAAGACAGCGAGTTTCGCGACAATCCTCCCAATCCCGCATTTCGGCCCGGCCAACCACCACACCAAAGTCTGGTGCCGCTTTACACGTCGGACAGACCTGAGGTGCATGATGTCATTCGTCAGATGCGAATGATCGTGGACGAATTCTCAAATCGTGTTTTGATTGGTGAAATCTATCTTCCTATCGAACGGTTGGTTGCCTATTACGGGCGCGAGCTTCAAGGGCTACATCTGCCTTTCAATTTCGCACTCCTTTCGGCTGCTTGGCAGGCTCGCTCAATCGCTCGGATAATTGAGGAATACGAGTTTGCGCTGCCTTCCGGGGGTTGGCCCAATTGGGTCCTGGGGAATCATGATCAGCCCCGCATCGCGAGCCGCATCGGCGAAAATCAGGCGCGCTGTGCGGCCATGCTTCTGCTTACACTTCGTGGCACGCCGACGATTTACTACGGTGATGAAATCGGCATGCAACAGGTGAAGTTGAGCGTCAGTGAAATCCAAGACCCTTTCGAAACAAGAGTACCCGGTTTAGGCGTGGGCCGGGATGGTTGCCGCACACCAATGCAGTGGAATGGTGAGAAATTTGCCGGATTTTCCATTGCAAAGCCGTGGCTTCCGGTCGAACCGAATTACCGCGACCGCAATGTGGCCCGGCAAAAAGACGAACGGGAGTCGATGCTGCAATTGTATCAGCGCTTGATTGGGCTGCGGCGAAGGCACGAGGCGCTTCAGATTGGCAGCTACCGCCCAATCATGGCGGCGGATGAGCTTTTCCTCTTCGTTCGCGAGCATGGTGGCGAAAAACTTCTTATCGCGCTCAATATGGGTCAACAATCTACGTCTGTGGGCTTTGTGAACGGTTTGTTGCGAGGTGAGATCCTGCTGTCGAGCTTTTCTGACCGCGATACCGAATTGATCGATGGCGCCATTAGCCTCAGGTCAAACGAAGGAGCTATCATCAAACTCGCTGCGGATGCGATTCTGCCGCGATAGTTGTTCGTCAAAATTCTCGGCGTTTGAGTAGATAATCCAACCCGCCTACGCGATACCAACGGTACCCATACGCCTCCAGGCAAACTTTGTACTTGCCGTTCGGCAATCGGTTACTGTGATCATCTGACAACAAGCTAATCAGCCTGTCGCTATGGTTTTCCTTAAGACCTGTCGCGAATTCCACCTCGCGCGCTTCGGCGGCGAGGTTGTGCAGCGCTAAAACAGAATTGTTTCGCCAATCGTACCGTACCGCCAGGATCGATTTATCGCCGAGGTCCAGCACCTTGAAATCACCCCAGCCGATTTCAGGCACCTCCTTGCGCATACGGATAATGCGTTCGGTCCAATTCAACAGTGAATTAGGATTACGGCGCTGGTCCGCGGCATTGACATGCTCATAGCCATAGGGGCCGTCCTCTATGACCGGGACCACTGGCTTTTTGTTCTTGGTAAATCCGCCGTGCGGCTCGCGCGACCACTGCATCGGCGTACGGCAGCTTGTCCGTTCTGGCAATGCCAGGTTGTCGCCCATGCCAAGCTCGTCGCCGTACCGCAGGACCGGAGTTCCCGGCAATGTGAACATCAGGCTGTAGGCGAGTTCGATGCGACGCCGGTCGCCGCCGAGCATCGGTGCCAATCGCCGTCTGATGCCGCGCTCATAGAGTTGATCTTCCGGATTTGGTCCGAACGCTGCAAAGACCGTCTGACGGTGCTTTTTCGTTAACCGGCCAAGGTCGAGCTCATCGTGATTGCGCAGGAAATTACCCCATTGACTGGTGGACGGCCGGGTTTTGGTTTTGAGCAATGCTTTGGCCAGGGGCCGCGCGTCGGCCGCGGCCAAGGCATAAAACAAGTTTTGATTGACCTGAAAATTGAACATCATCTGCATCCGATCGCCCTCCGCTCCGAAATACTTCATGTCAGTGCGGGGTAGAACATTTGCCTCGGCCAGGATGATCGAGTCGCCTTCACGCCACTGCAGAAATTCGCGAATCGAACGCAGCATCTCATATTGCTCGCGTGGTTTATGGACGTTGGCCCCTTTGCTGCTGATGACAAAAGGCACAGCGTCCATGCGAAAGCCCGAAACGCCAAGTTGAACCCAAAAGCCCATGATCTTGAGGATTTCCGATTGTACTTCCGGGTTTTGAGTATTGAGATCGGGCTGAAAATTATAAAATCGATGAAAATACCATTGCTTCGCTACACTGTCGTAGCTCCAGGTTGATTTCTGGACTCCCGGGAAGACCATTCCTTTGGTGGCGCCCGCCGGGCGTTTCTTTGCCCAGACATACCAATCACGATACTTCGATTGTGGATCGCGCCGTGCCTCCAGGAACCATTTATGTTTGTTTGAGGTGTGGTTCACGACGAGATCGATAATGACTCGAATGCCGCGCTGAGAGGCGGCGTGGGCGAATTCTACAAAATCGCCGAGAGTGCCATATGCCGGGTTGACGCCGTAATAGTCTGATATGTCATATCCGTCGTCGCGTCCCGGAGAGGTTTGGAAAGGCATCAACCAAATCGCGGTTATGCCGAGACCGTGCAGATAGTCCAAACGGCGCATCAAGCCTTGGAAGTCACCGATCCCATCACCGTTGGTGTCCATGTAGGTGGCGACCGACAGGCAATAGATCACGGCATTTTTGTACCAGAGATCTTTGATCATGCGTTGCGCCAGAATTCCCGCCGGCAATTAACGGCATAACTCCGTGTGCGGTTCCGACTCCACATGGTGTGATGTCCGCGATCTGGCGCTATCAAGCGAAAAGCGGACATGAAGCCGAGGGATTTCGTCGCAAATTGACCCAAAGCGGACATCGAACCGCTGTCGCCCATGGCAGTCATTGGGTGTAAAGCGGACAGCCGGTCACACTGCACAGCGATAGGTGGGGGCGGCAGCGAAATAATTCGTGTCCCTAATGCGCCGTGGGTTGTGCCCGGCGTGAACATCGCCGTGAAAGATTTCACCCGCGCGGCGTCATCTCGGCATGGCGGCCATCGGCGCCGGCGCGTGCGCGCGCGGGTCGGTGGCTGCGCGCATGGTCCGCCTGCCGCTGCTTTGTCCCGGCGTGGGCGACATGCGCTTTTCGTTTCTCGGATGAGCGCGCGAATTTATGCTTGCGTGACCGCGCTTGCGATTTTCCACTGGTCAGCGTTGTTGTCTGCGCCTGCGCCGGCCATTGCACATCACCGACGTCCTCGCCTGCGACGGAGTCGGGCTCAAATGCCGCGACGTCGGGCACCGGCAGTGCGTTGTCTTCGGGCGCGACGTTTGCCGTCCCTTGCGGCCAGCGCGGTTGGCTGCGGCGATCGAGATTGTCGCCAATCGTCGGTTCGCCCGGCTGCGCGGAGGCGACTATCCGTGCGTTCGGCTTGTTGGCCATCGCAATCACGTAGGACGCCGCCGGGACCAGTTGCACGATATGGAAGCCTTTATCCTTAAGCTCTTTGAGCAAGCCGGGCAGCGCGGCGACCGTCTTCGGATGGATGTCGTGCAGGAGCAAGATTCCTTTGCCGCGCGCTTCCAGTCGCCGCATCGCTGCGGCGATGATCTGCTTGCCGCCGATCCGGTGATGCCAATCGTCGGCCACCGTATCGGAAGAGAATACCGAGAGACCGCGTGCCGCGAGTTCGCTTTCGACGGTGTCGGATCGCGCCAAACCGGGAATGCGGAAGAACGGCGCCAGATATTTGGGGTCACCCAGCGCGGCGCTCACGTCGGAAATGCCCCAATCGATCTCCTGGCGCATTTTATCGATCGGCAACTGGCCGAAACGGGTCGGATGATCGTCGCTATGCGTGCCGATCGTGTGGCCTTCCTCGTAGATGCGGCGCACGGCGGCTGGAAAAGCACGCGCCATTTCGCCGAACAGGAAATAGGTCGCCTTCACACATTGCGAAGCAAGAATGTCGAGGATCTGGTTCGAGTAGGGCGGCAGCGGACCGTCATCGAAAGTGAGCACGACCTCCTTGTCGGCGAGCGGCAGCGAGTCCGGATATTGCATGTGGCCGATGCGCGGATGTTCGGCGGGGTCGATCGCCAGCACGCGGCTCGTTCCGAGTGCGTCCGGATGTCCCGGACAGTTGGCAGCGCTTTGCGCAGCCGTTCCCTGAGCGGGGGCTTCTTGCGCGGGCTGCGAAGCGGTTTGCGGTTGCGCCTCTTGCGCCGGTGCTTGTTGCGCAAACAACGATCCGCAGCACAGCGGCAATGCGCTTGCCGCCGCGAAAACTGCGGCCAACAAGCCTGCCCTTAACCTTATCCTTGCGCCTACTTTGGCGCCTAGCTTGGCGTTCCTCATCTCAGCCCTGAAAATCAGCCATCCAGCAACGGCGCTGAGCGGCCGCACGCAACAACCTACACATCCCAGAGTCGCGAATAGGATTGCGAATCCGGTCCGAATCTACGGCCCGGCGACATTAACGTCATGTGAACGCGGTGGGCCGCAAGGCGGTACCGCCTTTAATGTATTGATAAATCTAAGCTTCGCAGCGCTTTCCTTCGGTTCAGACTTTGTGGCCGGGCAGGGTGCCGTATATCTATAAGGTGTAATCAGAAGGCCTTGCGGGGCCAGCGGAGCGGACGATGCTTTCGAACAGCCTACCAGGGCTCGATTTTGGCCTCGGCAGCGACATCGAAATGCTCCGCGATACCGTGCGCGACTTCGCGCAAGACAAGATCGCGCCGCGGGCCACCGACATCGACCGCTCCAACAGCTTCCCGCGCGAGCTGTGGCCGGAGCTCGGCGCGCTCGGCCTTCTCGGCATCACCGTCGAGGAGGAATGGGGCGGCGCTGGCCTCGGCTATCTCGCCCATTGCGTGGCCATGGAGGAAATTTCCCGCGCTTCCGCCGCCATCGGATTGTCCTATGGGGCGCATTCCAACCTGTGCGTCAATCAAATCCGCCGCAACGGCAATGACGAACAGCGGCGGCGTTATCTGCCCAAGCTGATTTCCGGCGAGCATGTCGGCGCGCTGGCAATGTCGGAGCCCGGCGCCGGTTCGGACGTGGTTTCGATGCGCACGCGCGCCGATCGCAAAGGCGATCGCTACATTCTCAACGGCTCGAAAATGTGGATCACCAACGGGCCGCTCGCGGATACTTTTGTGGTCTACGCCAAAACCGATCGTACCGCCGGTGCGCGAGGCATCACCACCTTCATCATTGAGAAGACATTCAAAGGTTTTTCCGCCGGCAAGAAGCTCGACAAGCTCGGCATGCGCGGCTCCGATACCAGCGAGATCGTGTTCACCGATTGCGAAGTGCCGGCCGAGAACGTGCTCGGCGTCGTCGGCAACGGCGTCAATATCTTGATGTCCGGACTCGATTACGAGCGCGCCGTGCTGGCCGCGGGCCCGCTCGGCGTCATGCAGGCCTGTCTCGATCTCGTCATTCCCTATGTGCATCAGCGCACCCAATTTGGTCAGCCGATCGGCCGCTTCCAGCTCATGCAGGCCAAGCTCGCCGATATGTATGTCACGCTCAATGCGGCGAAGGCTTACGTATATGCCGTCGCGCGGGCCTGCGACCGCGGCGAGACCACGCGCGAGGATGCCGCCGGCGCCATCCTCTATGCCGCCGAGCGCGCGACCTGGATGGCGCTTGAAACCATCCAATGCCTGGGCGGCAACGGCTACATCAACGACTATCCGGCCGGCCGGCTCCTGCGCGACGCCAAGCTTTACGAGATCGGCGCCGGCACCAGCGAAATCCGCCGCATGCTGATCGGGCGGGAGATTTTCGAAAAGACGCGGTAGCGCCTCTGATTACATCGGTACCTCGTCATGGCCGGACTTGTTCCGGCCATCCACGTCTTTAGTCTCAGCCCAGGATAAGACGTGGATGCCCGCCATAGGCGAGCCAACGGGTCCGGCCCGAAGTGGCCGGCCCGATGATATAGGCTCCGCGACGCCGTTCTACGAACGGCTATGCGCGGGCACGACAATCCAAACAAACCTCATTCGACCAAACGCCGATCATATTCCAGCACCGCATTGAGCAACACCTGCGCGCCGGCGGCGCATTGTTCGGGGCTCGTCCATTCGGCTTCGTTGTGCGAAATGCCGCCGCGGCTCGGCACGAAGATCATCGTCGTCGGCGCCACGCGGGCGACATAGACGGAGTCATGTCCGGCGCCCGAAACGATGTCGCGATATGAAAAACCGGCCGTTTCTACCGCGACTCTGACGCAATCGATGAGTTCGGGCGAAAAGTTAACAGGCGGCGACGCCCAGATCCGGCTTTCCCGATAGGTCAGCTGTAGGGGCGGGAGGATTTCCGTCAATGCCGCGCGCAAGGTCGCCTCCATGGCGTCGAGAACTTTGTCGTCGGGATGGCGGAAATCGACGCTGAAGAACACCTCGCCGGGGATGACGTTGCGGCTGTTGGGGCGGTTCTCGATCAAGCCAACGGTGCCGACTGCGTCAGGAATGTCCCGGGCGATAGCCTCGATGCGCTCGATCAGGCGCGCCGCGCCAACCAGCGCGTCTTTGCGCAAGCCCATCGGCATGGCGCCGGCATGCGCATCCTGACCAATCACAGTGACATCATACCAGCGCACGCCCTGGGCGCCTTGCACGATGCCGATCATGCGATTTTCGTGTTCGAGGATTGGCCCTTGCTCGATGTGCAGCTCGAACATGCCGGCGAATTTACGCGTGCCGGCCTTCTCTGGGCCGCGGTACCCGATGCGCTGCAATTCGTCGCCGAAAGTTTTGCCGTCACGGTCGCTGCGGCCATAGGCATAGTCGGCGGTGAAGACGCCGGCGAAAACGCCGGAGGCGAGCATGGCGGGGGCAAAGCGCGCGCCTTCTTCGTTGGTCCAATTGACGAGTGCGATCGGCGCATTGGCGATGTGGCCGTGGTCGTGCAGCGTACGGAGCGCTTCGAACCCGGCGAGCACGCCAAGCGGCCCATCGAATTTGCCGCCGGTCGGCTGGGTGTCGAGATGCGAGCCGATTGCGATCGGCAACAGTTTCGGGTTTTTGCCGGGGCGGGTAGCGAACATGTTGCCGACCTCGTCGACCGCAACCGTGCAGCCGAACGTCTGGCATTGCGCCTTGAGCCAATCGCGCACTTGGCGGTCGAGATCGGTGAGCGTGAGCCGGCAGATGCCGCCCTTCGCCGTCGCGCCAATCCGCGCCGTCTCCATCAGCGAGTCCCAAAGCCGCTGCGCGTTTATCTGCAGATTGTGCACGTCCGAAACTTCTTCCATCCCTAGCTGCAAGCCGCTGACGGTCATTGGCCTAGTCGGCCATTGCATCTATAACGCACTGGCCGAGTTCAGGGCAGTCATACTAACTCACTGAATCCATGGCGAATCAGCTATGATCCCACATCCATGGCGAATCAGCTATGATCCCACGCTGGAAAGCGCGGGAGCGAAACGCGATGCTTCGCGTGCGATTGAAAGCAGACGGACGCCTGGTCGAGGTCCTTACCGACGGCAGCGAGCGCCCGATCGCCAGCGATCCGCGCGCCATTGCCACGGCCGCGCACAATGCGGCCCGCGCGAACGAAGCGCGCTACGCCCGTAACGTGCGGGGCGGCACCGGCCTCACCCAGGCTGCCTTTGCCGCGCGTATCGGCGTGCCGGTCGAAACCGTGCGCAATTGGGAGCAGGGCAAGCGCTCGCCGCGCGGGCCGGCCCGCGCGCTCCTCAAAGTGCTCGAAGAAGCGCCGGATGCCGCCTTTGCCGTGCTCGGCAAAGCGCGCTGACGGCGTATAGGCCTCCCCCTTCGCAACCCGCTGGAATTGCTGCCGGCAATCGCCGATGCTGCGGTGCGCCCGATGTCTCGGGCAGAATTTAAGGTCATTACCGGCACGGAGGTCATTGCCAGCATGGATACCATTGAGGCTCACGGCGCGCGCATTCCCATTCTCGGCTTCGGCACGATGACGCTGAAAGAGGATGTCTGCGTCCAGTTGGTCGACGCTGCCCTTAAACTTGGCTATCGCCATCTCGACACCGCGCAAATGTATGGCAATGAGCGCGAGGTCGGCGCCGGCATGCGCGGCTCCGCGATCAAGCGCGAAGAGATTTTTCTCACCACCAAGGTCTGGTTTAACCGTTTGGCGTCCGGCGATTTCGAGCGTTCGGTCGACGAAAGCCTGGAGCGCCTGGGGCTGCCTTGGGTCGATCTGTTGATGATCCATTGGCCGAACGCCCAAGTGCCGCTTGCGGAATCGATCGCCGCGCTGTGCAAGGTGAAAAAGGCCGGACTTGCCAGACATATCGGCGTCGCCAATTTCAACACCGCAATGATCGATGAGGCGGTGAAGCTCGCCAGCGAACCGATCGCGGTTTTGCAGATCGAGACGCATCCGTATCTCGACCAGAGCAAAGTGCTTGCAGCGGCGCGCCGACATGGCATGGCGGTGGTCGGATATTGTCCGCTGGCGCGCGGCAAAGTGCCCACCGATCCGGTGTTGCAAAAGATCGGCGGCGCCCACGGCAAAACGCCATCACAGGTGGCGCTGCGTTTTCTCGAGCAACAGGCCATCATTCCGATCCCGCGCACGTCGAAGCGCGAGCGGCTTGCGGAAAATCTCAGTAGCCTCGATTTCAAGCTGAGCGAGGCGGAGATGGCGGAGATTGGCAAGCTCAAGCGGCCGGACTCGCGGATCGTCAGCCCGCCGCAGGCGCCGAAGTGGGATATATGAGCACGGCCGGATCGATCCCGGGTGTTACCGTCAGCAACGCCAAGATCCCGCTCCTTGGGCTTGGCACGTGGGACCTGCGCGGCCGCACCTGTGCGCGCATCGTCGAAGCGGCTTTGCGGCTCGGCTATCGCCACGTCGACACCGCCGAGATGTACGACAATGAGCGCGAAGTCGGCGAGGGTCTGCACGCTTCCGGCGTCAAGCGCGGCGACGTGTTCGTGACCACCAAAGTGTGGCCATCGCATTTCGCGCCGCGCGAGCTGGAGCGCGCCACGCGGGACTCGCTCAGCCGGCTGCGCCTGCGGCAACTCGATCTGTTGCTGCTGCATTGGCCCAATCCGCAAATTCCGCTGCGCGACACGCTCGGCGCGCTGTGCAAGGTCAAGCGCGACGGGCTCACCCGCCATATCGGCGTTTCCAACTTCACCGTTAAGCTCGTTGCCGAGGCCGTGCAGCTCGCGAGCGAGCCGTTGGTCTGCAATCAGATCGAATGTCATCCCTTTCTCGACCAATCCAAGGTGATCGCCGCGTGCCACAAGCATGGCATGGCGGTGGTCGCCTATAGCCCGATCGCGCGCGGCAGCGCGCGCAACGACAAGGTCTTGGCGCGTATCGGCGCGGAGCATGGCAAGACCGCGGCCCAGGTCTGTCTGCGCTTTCTGGTGCAGCAGGACATCGTCGTGATCCCGCGCACAAGCAAAGAACAGCGGCTGTCGGAAAACGCCGCGATCTTCGACTTTTCGTTGAGCACGGGGGAGATGGCCGAGATTGCCCAACTCGCGCGCCGCGATGGCCGCCTCGTCGATTGGTCCTATTCGGGCGGCGCACAGTGGGATTGAACGTGAGCGCTTTTCCAAAGGCAAGCGTCGGCGTCGCTGCAGCACCGCGGGTTTTGTAGGCACCGCGGCGAGCGGTGGCGAGGAGTGCGTCGTTTAGGGTTTCGGTTTAAGCTCGCCGAGCGTTTTTTCGGCCGGCGGATGCTCCTGCGGTTCGCCGCTACCAAAACGAATAGAGCGATCGGCGAGCGCCAGCCATTTTTCAGCCAAGGCAAGCAACCGGCTCCTGTCGCCCGCCGTGCCAGCGCGGTTGGCAAGGTCCATGACTTCAGCGGCGTTGTCGCGATACTCGGCTGCTTTGCTCATTGGGTTAGCCCCAATGCGGGATCGAAGCGCGCGCCACCTTTGTCATGCCGAATCAATGGCGGAGTTCCAAACAACAATGCAATCAATTCCCCGACTGACAAGTGAAATCGTGCAACTCGCTATCGCCGGAGCTCCAAATTAAGCGCGATCGCAGCCGCGTTGCCTGGCCAACGTCGAAGTCTTGCTGCGGGCAAAGGGGAGCGCGACGCAACTGTCCGATTGCACAGGACCGATTCGGCAATGCGGGCGAATCGGCCAGATGCTTGATCCGCCAATCATTTGACTGCCGACTATTCTATTCTGGCTATCGGAAGTTAAGAATATTCTCGTTTTGTTAGAGTTCGACGCGATTCGCGCGGCATCGTGTTCTAGTCTGTTGCTCTCGACAGCAGGGACGCGCGCGATGGACTCAAAAGCCATTGACCCAAAAGCCATTGACTCAAAAGTGGACTCTAGAGCCGATGAGTATCGCGCCAGAGCAGCCGAGTACGACCGCAAAGCCGCGACTCTGGGCCACGGTAATGCGGCCATCGCAGCATATTATCAGTCGCTCGCTAGACACTGGCGAAGCCTGGCGCTGCTGAACGAAAATAAAACCGAGCGCGAGCAAACCGGCCAGGGTGCCGGGCGCTGATCTTCGCCGTCATTGCCGGCAATCTGGCTATCATTGCGCGGCGATCCGGCTATGCCCCGCGAGGACGAACGAAAATCGCGGCACTACTCGCTGCAACATCGGGAACCATACCGCCATTTCTGCGTTTACGGCTGAGCGCGGGGTGGGTGAGTAGTGTCAAAATCCAGGGAATATCAGCATCGAGCCACCGAATGCGTTCGGCTGGCGCTTGCGGCGCGCGATCAGACGAACAAGCTTCTATTGCTCGACATGGCGCAGTGCTGGCTCACCCTGTCCGAGCAGGCGCTCACCGAGGAAAACGCTGTGAGTGCTGTAAGCGCCGAAAGTCAATGAGCGCGATTTAAACGAAGGTTCGCACTTAGTCGGTTCGGCGGCGCCCAGAGGATCGCACAGCGCGCCGTCGTCCATTCCCATTTCGGCCTTTAAGTCCGCGCGCCAGACGATGCGCCGCCTCGTTGGCGAGCTGCTTCGCCCGCAAATGTTTCTCGAAATCGACGGCTGAAACCGGCGCACAGTAGAGAAAGCCTTGCGCCTCCTCACAGCCTTCGGCGAGCAGAAACGCCGCTTGCGCTTCGGTTTCGACGCCTTCGGCGATAACCTCAAGTCCGAGATTGTGTCCCATCACGATCAAGGAACGCACGATCGCGGCGGCATCGGCATCGTCGGGGATTTTGCGGACGAAGCTCCGGTCGATCTTAATTCTTGAGAGCGGGAAACGCGTCAAATAGCTCAACGACGCATAGCCGGTGCCAAAATCGTCGAAGGCAATTTTCACGCCTTTTTCATGAAGCTTTTGCAGCGTCTCGATTGCATCGTCGTGGTTGAGCCTGCTGTTTTCAGTAATTTCGAACTCAATGCTTTCAGGCGGCAGATGCGTCTCGCGCAATGCATCGTCGATTGCCTTCAACAACACGTCGCCTTGGAATTGCGGCGGGAACACATTGATGCCAATGCGGTCCAGCCGCAGCCCCATTGCGCGCCAGGTCGCGGCTCGTTGGCATGCCGTGAGGATAATCCATCTGCCAACCTCCAGCGCCACCGCGTTGGTGGCAAGCGTTTCGATAAAGGCGCCGGGCATCAGAATGCCGCGCTCGGGATGTCGCCAGCGCAACAGCGCTTCGGCGCCGACCGTTGCCCCGTCGATGAGCCGGATTTCCGGCTGGTAATAAATTTCAAACTCCCTGTCGGCATAGGCCCGCGTCAATTCGAGGTCGAGCACGCGCCGCGCTTGAACTTGCGCACGATGCACCGGCAGGAAGAAACGGCGCGTGCGGCCGCCGGTCGATTTGGCCTGGTAGAGTGCAAGATCGGCATTGGCGAGCAATTCATCGACGTTGGCGCCGTCACTGGGAGCGATCGCGATGCCGGCGCTGCCGCCAATACGAACAGAGTGCTCGTTGATGTCAAAGCTTTGTGCGAGGCGATTGAGGACCGTATCGACGATCTCGCCGACAACGCGCGGATCGCCGCATTCCGGAACAACCAAGACAAACTCGTCGCCGCCGAGCCGGAACACCTGAACCTTGTCGCGGTTTTTAGTCGCGCCAACGAAGCGATGAGCGACTTCGACGAGGAGCTGATCGCCCACCGAGTGACCGAGCGTATCGTTGACATCCTTGAAACTGTCGAGGTCGAACAAGGCCACCGATATCGGCCGGTTCGCGCCATCGCCGGCAAGCAGCCGACCCAAAATCTTTTGCAGCGATAGCCGATTGGGCAGCCCAGTGAGCGGATCGTAATGCGCGAGGCGTTCCAATTGCGCCTCGGCCTTTCTGCGCTCGGTAATGTCTTGATGGGCCCAGGCGACGCCGCGGATCGCGCCTTCCGGACTGTACATCGGGGCGGCCGCGACTTTGACATGGACCAGCGAGCCATCCTTGCGCTGGCGCAGCACGTCTTTGTTGCGGATGGTCTCGCCGCTACGGGCGCGCTGATACATTTCGCGGGATTCGGCTTCGCCCTCAGGCGGCACGATTTGCACGCTCGTGCCAATCGCCTCTGCAGCGGTATAGCCGTAGAGCTTCTCTGCCGCGCGGTTCCATAGCGCGATCCGGCGGTCCAGATCGGAGCAGGCGATTCCCACCGGCGATGCGTCGATCACGGCGGCGAGAGTGTTTTTGGATTCTTGGAGTTCGAACTGCCGGCGTTCGATAGATTCCGCCATGCAGTTGAACGCATCGGTCAGATTGCCGACCTCATCGCCTGACTTGACCGCGCTGCGGTGACTGAGATCGCCGCCCGCGATCGCGAGCGCATCGCGCTCCAATTGGCGTAACGGGCCGACAATTCGTCCCGACAGCATCCAAGCGATGGCAAATCCGGCCAACAGCGAAATACCGGTAAACGCGCCGCCCCATTTGAGGTGATTCATTACCGCGCGAGAGCCGAATTCGGTCGGAAACCCTACCGAGACGAGCCAGGGGACGCGGTGCGCGGTTGACGATGCGGTTATACGTCTGACCTGATCGGGCCAGATCGAGAGCGCGGACGATTCCTTTGCCGCCAACGCCTGAGCGACGTCATCTGAGCCGCTGAGATCACGGCCGATCCAATACGGACCATTGTCGCTTTGTGCGACAACAATGCCGTCTTGATTGACAACCCGCACGATGCTGCCGCCCGGCGCGCTCTGCATCCGCAGCGCGTCTTGAAATCGGTCGAGCTTGGTTCCGACCGCGATTACCGCGCGCAATCGGCCAGTTTGATCCTTGACTGGAGAAGCAACGGCGACGACCCATTCCCCCGTCAACTTGGTGCGAATCACATCGCCGATTGCCAGGCGCTGGCCGGCCATCACCTGCTGAAAATACGACCGGTCGCCGGCATAGAAACGCTTAACATCGGCATCGAACGAGCTTCCAATATTGCTGCCGTCCGGAGCAAACAACAAAATATTGGCGATGTAGTCGGGCAGATCTTTTTTGATCTGGCGCAGGAGCGCGTCGTTGGCGTTGGTGTCCGCCAAGCGGGGTGAGACCGCCTGGCTCACCCCGAGCAGCAGGTTTTCAAGATTGCCGATATGGTTGTCGACTTGCGCTGCGAGCAGCCGCGCTTCATCGAGCACGCGTTCCGTTGCTTCGTCTTGGTCGTCGCGCAGCTGGCTCCCTAGGCCGCCAAGGATGACGGCGACCAGCGGAATGACAGTTGCGAGCACCAAGCCCAAGAGCCGCGATCGGATTGAGCGCAGCAACATCAACCACCCATCGGCACGTATCGCGCGTTTTGCGCAGGCGTGGGGGCCGGTTATAGGCTGACTGGTTTGCGGCGAGGTTTTACAAAAAAGATTACAAAATAATCTTCTTCGTCAGGTTTAATTCGACCTTAATTGCTTACGAAAAACGCCACCGATCTGGAACAGTGATCGGTCCGGAACCGTACATTTGGTCCAGCGTTTGGGCGATCGCGTCGACACAAAAACCTTACGGGATCGGCCTCGCGTCAGCGCATTGCCGCGGCGATGTTACCGCCGTCGACCGTCGTGACATCGGCGGTCGTTTTCAATGCCAGCGCCTGGTGTAAAAACGCCTGCGCGACGTCATCGGCGGTCACTTCGCGGCCGAGCAGATTGCCGGTCATGTAATCCTTCTCGCTCACGCGGCGCGCCTTGGCGCGCGAGGCGATCATCTCCGGCGTCAGCAGGCCGGAACGAATGCGGTCGGCATTGACGGCATTGGCGCGAATGCCGTCGGCGCCGTAGTCGAGGGCATATTGCCGCATCAAAGCCAGCGCCGCCGCTTTTGGAATGCCGTAGGGCCCGAAATTCGGTCCCGGATTGACGGCCTGCTTTGAGATGTTGAAGAGCAGACAGCCGCCGGTGCCTTGCGCGCGCATGATCCGCACCGCGGCCTGCGCAACGCGCTGATGCCCGTAAAAATTCAGTTCGAAGCTTTTGTGCAGAATTTCCTCGTCGACCTCGCCGATTCGGCCCTGCCAGGCCGCACCAGCGTTCGACACGACGATGTCGACGCCGCCGAAATGCTCGGCGATGTTGTCGAACGCAGCGCTCACCGATCCGGCATCGGTGACGTCGCAGGCGAGCGCCAGCGCCTGAGCGCCGAGCGCTTTGGCTTGTTCGCGCGCGGCGGCACGGTCGACATCGAGCAGCGCGACCTCGGCGCCTGCCGCCGCGAATGCCTTGGCGGTCGCGGCGCCGATCGCGCCGCCGGCGCCGGTTATCGCGGCGACTTGCCCGGCCAGCGCGGGCTCTTGGCGCAGTTCTAGGCGCACGCCGAGCTTGGCCTGTTCGAGCGGCCAATATTCGCAATCGAACATGTCGGCTTCGGAAATCGATTCGAAGCGGCCGATCGCTTCGGCATCGCGCAGGCATTCCAGCCAGGCCTCGGCGATGTCGGCGGCGATGACCGCGTCCTTTTTGCAGCGGCCGAGGCCGAATAGGCCGAGCCCGGGCACCAGCACGACGCGGGGCAGGGGATCGAGCGGCCTTTTATGGCCGCCGGTGCGCTTATTGTGGCGTGCGAAATAATCCCGGTAACGTGTTGTGAATGCTTGCGCCCTGTGGCGTACGGCTTGGGCGAATTCGGCGAGCTTTTCGCTTTGCGGGGTGCCGAGAACGAGCGGCCAATTCTTGGTGCGAATGGTGTGGTCCGGTGTAATCACGCCGGCCTCGCTCAAGCGCGGCAAATCCTTGCCATTGACGAAATCCACAACGGCCTCGCCATTGCGAAATTCGAGCACGAGCCGCCGCCACGCGCCCTCGGTGTTTTCGTCTTGCTCGCTGCACGCCCCGCGCACAATCGGCGCGACTTGAGCGACCGGCGCCGTTTTGATCGGGGATGGCGCCGCTGCAACGGACTTCCGGTTTCGCGCGATGAAGTCTTCCGCGCGCGAGACAAACGCGATCATGCGCTCATAGGCTTCGCGCGCGGTTTCGCCGAAAGTGACAAGCCCGTGCTTGCTTAAGATCAGTCCTTCGCAGCCGGACGCGCCTTCGAAAACTTCGATCGCCTTTTTGGCAAGGCCAAATCCCGGCATCAGATAGGGAACGAAAGCCATGCGGCCATCAAAAACCTCGCCGCAAATCTGTTCGCCGCGCGGTTGGTCGATCAGGCTGAGCACGGCGGTGGCGTGGGTATGGTCGACGAATTTGTGCGGCAGAAAGGCGTGCAGCATCATTTCGACCGAAGGATTCGGTGCGCCCGGGTCGATCAGATTGGCGCGTTCGATGCCGAGGAGCTCCGCGTCGTCGATTGCCTCGAGCACGCGCAACTTGCGCATCGGTTCAAACCGCACCGCTGGCAAGCCGTCCGGCGTGATGCTCGCCATGTCGATGCCGGAGGCTTTGACGCGCAGAACCTCGACCTCGACGCCGCCGCGATCGCGCATTTTCGCTTTGAGCGAAGTGTTGCCGCCGCCGTGCAGCACAAGCTTGGGATCGCGGCCCAACAGGCGCGTCGTGTAAACGCGAAGTGCCAGATCGCGGCCGATACCAGCCTTGGCGCCATCAGCGACAATGGCTTCGGCGTCGCGATCGACCCAACCACTCTTCATTATCTCAGCCGCCGGCGAAGCGACGGGACCACCATCCGGTGCGGCGCGGCCGTTCGCCTTCGGAAGCCTCGTTCGTTTCGGTGATGACCGGCTCCGACGAGGACGAGGGCGATGGCGACGCCGTCGGCGATGGATTGGCCGCCGTCACCTCGCTGCCGGCGCCGGGCGCGGGCTCGCGCACGGTCGATCGCCGCCGGATCGTTTCGGATTGTTCGACGGAAGGCGGCGCTACGTCACGCGGCGCGGCTCGCTCATCGGCAGACGCACGGAGCGGCGCGTCGAGATCGGCAACCGCGTGCTTAAATGCCGGCTCGGTTGCTGGCGGCGTGGCAAGTTGCTCCGCCAGCTCCTCACCTGCGGCAAATTCCGGTTGGGGGTATTGGCCAGATTGTTCGCGCCCGGCATAGCCGCCTTCGCCATTGCGCTGCCGATTGCGCCTGCCGCCGCGGCGGCCGCGACGGCGGCGCCGGTCGTCACGGCGCGGTTCGCCGTGCTCGCCATGCACCTCGCCATGCGCCTCGTATTGCGTACCATCGCTTTCGGCAACATCTCGACCGCCACGGTTTTGATCATCGTCGGTCTGCGGCTCAAATTCCCCGCCCGATTCGATCGTGGCTTCGCCTGCGGCGATATCCTGATCTTCCGCGGCCAAATCGCCGGCTTGCCCGATCGGGATGTGCTCGACGCGGTCTGATGCCTCGCCGTGCGGCTGTGCGTAATCCGGTCCGCGAAACTGATCGCCGCCATTGCGGCCGCCGCGGCGTCGCCGTCGCCGGCGCCGTCGCCCGCCGGCTTCGCCGTGGTCCGGCGCCGCGGTTGCGGCTTCCGCTTCGGCGCCTTCTTCCTCGACCAGGCTGAAATCTTCCAGATCGTCCTCTTCTTCGAGCGGCGCGGCCGAAGCCTGCGCCCGCTCGGCGAGGACCTTGGCGGCCTCGATCGTGTGCACCTGTTCGCCGCGATCGATCACGAAAGTCTGCGGCGCCCGCACCGTCTCGTCGGCGCTGACCGTGATCGTAATGGCGAATCGCTCCTCCAGGCTGCGCAGATGCGCGCGCTTTTGATTGAGCAGATAGAGCGCGACATCGGGGCGGGTGCGCGCAATCAGATTATGCGTGGCGCCTTTGATGAGGTGCTCTTCGAGCGCGCGCAGCACCTGTAAAGCCAGCGACGACACCGAGCGGACATGACCGCTGCCGCCGCAGTAGGGGCATTTCTCGGTCGAACTTTCCAGCACACTGGTGCGGATGCGCTGCCGCGACATTTCGAGCAGGCCGAAATGCGAGATGCGGCCGACCTGGATGCGGGCACGATCGTGCTTGAGGCATTCCTTCAGCCGCCGCTCCACCGTGCGGTTGTTGCGCTTCTCATCCATATCGATGAAGTCGATGACGATGAGCCCGGCAAGGTCACGCAAGCGAAGCTGCCTTGAGATCTCATCTGCCGCCTCCAAATTGGTTTTGAACGCGGTGTCCTCGATATGGTGCTCGCGGGTGGCGCGCCCGGAATTGACATCGATCGCAACCAGCGCCTCGGCCTGGTTGA
>Ga0073928_10004693_pt1 | contig 19929 bp, 19 predicted proteins | sample PaiPotPPA55metaG_FD_76969 | JGI IMG/M metagenome (GOLD analysis project Ga0073928, IMG submission 76969) | Iron sulfur acid spring bacterial and archeal communities from Banff, Canada, to study Microbial Dark Matter (Phase II) - Paint Pots PPA... ...
CAGCCCGACGGCGCGCATCGTCCAGGCGGCGGCTCCTCCTTGCAGCATGGGCCAAGTATGGACCGGGGGCGCCGCATAGGGGAGCGCTGACGTCGCGCGCGCGTCAGCGGAGGTGTCGGGATCGATGCTCACGTATACGACGCTACGTTCCGGGCCGGCGTCGGCACGTCGGAGCGCGGTGGGAGACCCGGGTTGAGCCGGCGTGGCCGGTTCTAGTACCGCGTGGTACCAGGTCAGGGGCGGGAGAGTCATACTCCGGCCCGAACCGTGGGCTGATCCGGTTCGGGGCGTTCGGCGGCAGATTTGGAGTTGCCACCGCGACACCGAATCCCCGAACCGCACGCAGCGAAGGAGCCCGAAATGTTCAGCGAACTGACCCAGGCCGAGATGATCAACGGCATCGTGCTGGCCGTGACCCTGCACAGCGACCTCGGCTCGCAGAAGAAGATCGGCGCCTTCCGACTGCTGCGTCCGCTCCTGACCGCCGGGGCCATCGTACCGCTGTTCATCGACCCGGTGGTCAAGCACGGCAACGGCCTCGCGATCGAACTGGCCGGCGTCGCCGCCGGGCTGCTCGGCGGCCTGATCGCGACCTCGCTGATGAAGGTCTACCGCAGCCCGAAGACCGGAAAGGCGGTCAGCGCCGCGGGCTGGCCCTACGCGCTGCTGTGGCTCATCGTCGTCGGCGCCCGAGCGGCCTTCTCCTACGGCACCTCGCACTGGTTCCCGCAGCAGCTGGACAGCTGGTGCCTCGCGCACCAGGTCACCGGCGCGGCGATCACCGACGGCCTGATCTTCATGGCGGTCGCGATGGTGCTGACCCGCACGGGGGGCCTCGCCGCCCGAGCCGCCCTGCTGCGCGGCCGTCCGGTCGACGAGCGCGCCCTGTCCGCGGCCCGATGACCGAGGTCCGACCGACGAGCGCGACCCCGACCCCGACCCCACAGCACGGCCCGCCGACCCGGATTCCGGGTGGCGGGCCGTTCCGCGTGCCGTGCCGCGTGATTCAGGCTCAGCCGATGGCGAACTCGTAACTGGCGTAGTTGTCCTCGGGCCGGTAGCCCATCGTCCGGTTCACGGCGAGCATCCACTGGTTCTCGTCGTTGTTGTACGTGTGCACCCAACGCGTGTCCGGCCGGTCTTCGAGCGCCCACAGCGTTGCGGCTGCCTTCAGGCGCAGGCCGAGGCCGTGGCCGCGGTGCGCCCGGACGACGCCGGTATCCCAGATGTCGATGTGCGTCGGCTCGTCCGGGTACGCCGTGAGCATGTTGAAGCCTGCGACGTTCCCGTCCGGATCGACGGCGACCTGCGTGTACTTGCGCAGACCGAACCGCCGCGCCTGCTCCTCGCGAAAGCGCAGCCGGTCCACGTCGTTCTTCGCGAATTCGTACTCCAACGTGCCCATCGGCTGGTCGGCCATCGCGTCCAGAGCGGCGCAGAAGGACTCCGCGAGTTCGTCGGGACAGCGGGCCTGCCACCGCACCAGCGTGTACTCGCCGTTCTTCGCGGACGGTTCGGCCCACGCCGCGTACCGGGCTCGGTCGATCGTGCTCAGGTCGAGCGTGGAACGGATCGCCGTGTCCGTGAGCTTCCCGCCCTGCTGTTCGGCGAGGGCGGCCGGTCCTTCGCTCTCCGGCATCCCCGCCAGCAGCCGCTTGCGCCCGACTTCCGCGGTCATCCGCTTGGCCTGGTCCAACAGCGCCGTGTGGACGCCGCGGTCGCGAGCCTCGGCCGGGATGCAGAGGGTCACCTCGGCCATGTCCAGGTTCTTTTCCAGATTGACCTCGAAGATGGCCCCGCCATCGGCCTCGGTCGCGTGCTCGTCGGCGAAGACGCCGAAAACCGTGGTCTGTTGTCGATAGCCGGTCGAGCACCAAAGACGAAGCCTGGCCTCCCCGAACTCGGGGGAGCCAGGCATGAAGTCGCGGTTCCACTGCTTGAAGGCGGGTAGCGCCGCGGCGAGATCGCGGGCGTCGTCGGTCGGGTTCAGTCGTCTGATCTGCATGAGCTCAGGACAGCACCGGGCCCGCCCGCGACGCCACCGATTTATTCGGCTCCCGGCACGCTCAGTCCGCCCGGACCGTGAAGGCGCTCAGCCGCTCCGAGGCGTAGAAGACCGTGACCACCACCGCGATGACGGCCAGGACCAGCGACGGGGTCATCGTCAGGTGCGAGCCGAGGTCGTTGTCGCCGGAGATCGAGTGCGCGAGCCCCAGCGACCACTGCTCGACCGAGAGGTACTTCGCGCCGCCGACCAGGGTGCTGATCAGCTCCTCCCACAGCGCCACGTAGGCCAGCGAGTAGATGACCGGATGCCGCAGCGCCGCCGAGATGAACACGAAGACGCAGGAGTAGACGATCGAGCCAAGCACGGCGCCGAGGAAGCAGCCGAACGCCAGTGAGTGCGGCCCCTGCGCGATGATCCCCGCGACCAGCACCGGAACCGCCGCGAACAGCATCGTGACCAGTGCCGAGACGATGCTCTTGGAGACGATCACGTCGCGCCGGGGGACGGGCGTGGCCAGCAGGTGCAGCACCGAGTTGTCGTCGATCTCCGAGCCAAGCACCGACGTGCCGACCAGCAGCGCGGTCAGCGGCACGACCGCGCCGACGCCGACCCGGCCGAGGACGAGCGCGGGCCAGTCGGCCAGCGTCCCGTGCGCCCCCTTGAGCGCCAGGGTCAGCACGATCAGCACGAGTGCCGGGAGCACGAACAGCAGGGCCCGCTTCCGCCCGAACAGTGCCCGGAAGGTGATCCAGGCGACAGTGGAGTTGAACATCTCACGCTCCCACGAGGTAAGCGAACACGGATTCCAGCGACTCGTCCGAGGGAACGACCTCGCGCAGCCCGATCCCCGCCGCCCGGCTGACCTTGGCGAGTTCCCGGGTGAAGGTGCCGTGGTCGCTCGCGTGCACCTCGAGGCCGTCCTTCGTGAGCTCGACCCCTTGGACCGCCGCGCTCTTGATCAGCACTCCGGCGAGCGCCCGGTCGTCGGTGCTGCGCAGCAGGAAGACGTGCGGCCGCGTCGTCATCAGCCGGCGGATCGTGCGGTAGTCGCCGGAGGCCGCGAGCCGCCCCGCGACCACGACCTGGACCGTGTCCGCGAGCTTCTCCACCTCCTCCAGGATGTGCGAGGAGAACAGGATCGTGCGGCCCTCGGCGCCGAGCCCGCGCAGCAGGTCCATCATGTGCATCCGCTGCCGCGGGTCCATGCCGTTGAAGGGCTCGTCAAGCAGCAGCACCTTCGGGTCGTGCACCAGCGCCGCCGCGACCTTCGCGCGCTGGCGCATGCCCTTGGAGTACGTCTGGATCGTCCGGTCCGCGGCCGGCGTCATCTCGACGAGTTCCAGCGCCCGTTCGGCCGCGGCCTTCGGGTCGGGCAGTCCGTGCAGCTTGGCCGATGCGATGACGAACTCACGGGCCGTCAGGAACGCGTAGACCGAGTCGCGTTCCGGGACCAGGCCGACCGTGCGGAAGACGTCGGGATGGCGCCACGGGCCGACCCCGGCGATCGTGACCGAGCCGCGCGAGGGGTTCAGGAAGCCGGACAGCAGGTGCAGGATCGTGGACTTGCCGGCCCCGTTCGGCCCGAGCAGCCCGGTCACGCCGGGGCCCAGTTCGAGCGAGATGTCGTTGACCGCGACCACGTTGCCGTACCAGTGGGTCACGTGGTCGAAGCGGACGATCGCGGGTCCGTCGGGTGCGGTCGTCGTGTCGCCGACCGGTGTGGCCGTTTGCTCGATGGCGCTCACGAAACGCTCACCTTCCGGTATCGCAGGAACATGCCGCCGGATGCGACGACGACGAGGAGAGCCAGTTCGGCCGCGTAGAGCGGGCCGATCGGCGAGGGGTTCGGGATCAGATCGTCGGTCGAGTTGAAGACCCAGATCTTGGTGCCCTCGACCACGTTCACCGGGTCGATCATGCCGCCGGCCTTGGCGATCATCGAGTAGACCGGGGTCTGGTACGTCACGGTGATGTCGGCGTAGCCGGGCTTGTTCGGATCCAGCGTGCCGTTGACGCCCGTGACGTTCTCGTTGTTGCCGACGCCCGGGCAGAGCTGGGAGACCCCGCCGGTCGGCGGTCCGTTCTGGCCGCCGCCGAAGCCGTAGACGTTGCCGTTCGCCGTGTTGATATTCACGGTCGGCTCGACGCAGTTCACGGTGTGCGAGACGTACGTGGTGCCGACCGCGTCCTGGAGTACGCCCGAGATCGCCGTCGTCGCCAGGAAAAGGATCGCGATGGCGCCGGTCGCGATGACGCGGCGGCCGGTGGTCGAGGCGATCAGCAGGCTGATCAGGCTCAGGAGCGCGGACTGCGTGAAGGCGACGAACACCGCGGGGAAGGCGGCCCTCGAGTCGAGCCAGATCTCGTGGCCGGACGTCGCCGAAGCGATCTGGCCCACGTACGTGACCAGCACCGGAAGCAGTTCGACCAGCAGCAGCGAGGAGAACAGCGCCAGCATCTTGGCCAGCGGATAGTCGCCGCGGCGCAGCGGCCGGGAGAAGTACAGCGGCAGCGTGTGATGCCGCAGGTCGCGGGAGACGAGCTCGGGCGCGGCGATCGCGACGAACAGCACCGCGAAGAGCATCAGGTGGTAACCCAATACCCCGTAGCCCAGGGCCAGCGCCTTGTTCGACGAACTCATGTAGACGTTCAGCGCCGCCGGAACCAGCATCACCGCGATGACGAACCAGGGCACGATCTTCGCCTTGGGTCCGCGGCCGAGGCCGAAGATGCCGCGCACACTGTGCATGTAGAGGGCGCGCACGATTTGCGCGCGGCCCTGGCGTGGCCCGGTATAGGGCTTGTAGCCGATGTCATGGATGACGCTCGTGGGGGTGGTCGCAGTACTCATAGCTGCGCCTCCTGCGCGGTCGGCTCGGCCTGGACCTGGGCGAACAGTTCATCGACGTGGTGCCGGCGGTGCTCGAGCCGGGTCAGCGGGAGTTCGAGGTCGGCGACCGCGTCGCGCACGGCGTCGAACACCGGCTCCTCGTCCAGCCGGACCAGCAGCTGACGCTGGACCAGTTGCGGGCTGACCGTGAGCCCCCGCTCCGTCAGCCGGGCCCGCAGCAGCTCAGTCCCCTCGTCCACCTCGACCGCGAGCCAGGGCAGCGCCTGCGTCATCGAGTCCAGCGAGGCGGCGCGCAGCAGCTTGCCGCCCTCGATCGCGACCAGGTGGTCGCAGATCCGCTCGATCTCGCTGAGCAGGTGCGAGGCCACCACGACGGCGATGCCGAACTCGGTGCCGATCCGGTGGATCAGCGCCAGCATCGCGTCCCGGCCCGCCGGGTCGAGCCCGTTGGTCGGCTCGTCCAGCAGCAGCAGGCCCGGATCGCCGACGAGCGCCTGGGCCAGCTTGACCCGCTGCTTCATGCCGGTGGAGAAGGTGCCGATCTGCCGGTAGCGCTCCTCGTGCTGGCCGACGTGCCGCAGCGCCTCGGCCGCCTGCTCCTTGGCGGCCGTCGCGGGCAGCCCGGACATCCGGCCGAGGTGGGTGACGAACTCGGTGGCGGTCACGTCCGCGGGCAGGCAGTCGTGCTCGGGCATGTAGCCCACCCGCGCCCGGATCTCCTCGCCCCGCTCCCGTGCGTCCAGGCCCAGTACCCGCACAGCACCCGAGGTCGGGGTGAGCAGGCCGAGCAGGATCTTGATCAGGGTGGACTTGCCGGCGCCGTTGGCGCCTACCAGGCCGGTGATCCCCGGCCTAACCGTGAGTGTGAGGTCGCCGAGGGCCGTGACGCCCCCGGGATAGCGCATGGTGAGCGCCGTCGCCTCGATGATCGATCGCTCGTTGTCTGACACGTCTAGAAGGTATCCCCGATGTGGCGCGCGCCACATCCGGCAGAAGTCTGGTTTATGAGTCATCCATGAGGATGGTGATCCCTGAGCCCGCTCAGGGGTTTCCCCCGAGGCGGCCCGCTGGTCTATACCTCTACCTGCGGTTATCCGTTCGGCGGCTAGAGTGGGGCGCGGCAATCGCGGAAAGGAAACGGTCTTATATGTGCGGAATCGTCGGTTATGTCGGTGACAAGTCGGCCCTCGAGGTCGTGCTGGAGGGCCTTCGGCGGCTCGAGTACCGGGGCTACGACTCGGCCGGCGTGGCCGTCGTGGCCGCCGGGGAGCTGACCGGGCGCAAGAAGGCCGGAAAGCTGGCCAACCTGGAGAAGGAACTGGCCCAGAACCCGTTGCCCGCCTCGGGACTCGGCCTCGGCCACACCCGCTGGGCCACCCACGGCGGCCCCACCGACGCGAACGCGCACCCGCACTTCGACTCCGCCGACAAGGTCGCGGTCGTGCACAACGGGATCATCGAGAATTTCGCGGCGCTGCGGCACGAGCTGCGCGAGGCCGGCGTCGAGCTGCGCAGCGAGACCGACACCGAGGTCGTCGCGCACCTGATCGGCCGGGAGTTCGCGCTGTGCGACGGGGATCTGGCCGAGGCGATGCGGCGGGTCTGCCGGCGTCTCGACGGCGCCTTCACCCTCGTCGCCGTGCACGCGGACGTCCCCGACGTGGTCGTCGGCGCGCGGCTCAACTCCCCGCTGGTGGTCGGCATCGGCCCGGGCGAGGCCTTCCTGTGCAGCGACGTCGCCGGCTTCATCGGGCACACCCGCGACGCGATCGAACTCGGCCAGGGCCAGGTCGTGGAGGTGCGCCGGGAAGGCGTGCGGATCACCACCTTCGACGGCGGGGCCGCCGAGGGCAAGCCCTTCCACGTGGACTGGGACGTGGCCGCCGCCGAGAAGGGCGGCTACGACCACTTCATGGTCAAGGAGATCGAGGAGCAGCCGCGGGCCATCGCCGACACGCTGCTCGGCCGGATCGGCGACGAGGGCCAGCTGCAGCTCGACGAGATGCGGATGAGCGAGGCCGAGCTGCGCAGCGTGGACAAGGTCATCGTGATCGCGGCGGGCACGGCGTACCACGCGGGCATGATCGCCAAGTACGCGATCGAGCACTGGACGCGGATCCCGGTCGAGGTCGAGCTCGCCTCCGAGTTCCGCTACCGCGACCCGATCCTCACCCGCGACACCCTCGTCATCGCGATCTCGCAGAGCGGCGAGACCGCCGACACGCTGATGGCGCTGCGCCATGCGAAGGAACAGCACGCACGCGTTCTGGCTATCTGCAATACGAACGGCGCGACGATCCCGCGCGAGTCGGACGCGGTTGTCTACACGCACGGCGGCCCGGAGATCGCGGTCGCCTCGACCAAGGCCTTCCTGACCCAGCTGATCGCCTGCTACCTCGTCGGCCTCTACCTGGCCCAGGTGCGCGGCGCGAAGTTCCCGGACGAGATCAAGGAGATCCTGGCCCAGCTGTCGCAGGCCCCGGCGAAGGTCCAGGAGACGCTGGACCGGATGGAGCCGGTGCGCGAGCTCGGCCGGCTGCTCAAGGACGAGGAGCGGGTGCTCTTCCTCGGCCGGCACGTCGGCTTCCCGGTGGCGCTGGAGGGCGCGCTCAAGCTCAAGGAGCTCGCCTACGTGCACGCCGAGGGCTTCGCGGCGGGCGAGCTCAAGCACGGCCCGATCGCGCTGGTGGACCAGGACCTGCCGGTCGTGGTCGTCGTACCGCCCGCGGACCGGCCGCTGCTGCACGACAAGATCGTCTCCAACATCCAGGAGATCCGGGCCCGCGGCGCCCGCACGATCGTGATCGCCCAGGACGGCGACGAGACGGTGGCCCCCTTCGCCGACACGCTGATCCTCGTGCCCGAGCTGCCGACCCTGCTCCAGCCGCTGGTCGCGACCGTTCCGTTGCAGATCTTCGCCTGCGCGCTCGCGGACGCCAAGGGACTCGACGTGGACCAGCCGCGTAACCTGGCGAAATCCGTAACTGTCGAGTAAGGGACCTTCAATGATCGTGGGCGTGGGCATCGACGTGGTCGACATCGCCAGGTTCCAGGCCTCGTTGCAGCGCACGCCCGGCCTGATGGAGCGGGTGTTCACCGAGAACGAGCGCTCGCTGCCGCCCGCCTCGCTGGCCGCGCGGTTCGCCGCCAAGGAGGCGGTCGGCAAGGCGCTCGGCAACCCCGGCGACCTGAGCTGGCAGGACGCCGAGGTGTGCAGCGAGGCGAACGGCCGCCCGTACCTCGTGGTCAGCGGCGGGGTCGCCGCCCGGGCCGAGGAGCTGGGCGTGGCCCGGTGGCACCTGTCGCTGAGCCACGACGCGGGGATCGCCTCCGCGATGGTCGTCGCGGAGGGCTAGATTCCGCCGCCTTCCGGCCGATCAAGCAGGGTCCCGCCCCACTCCGCCGGGTCCACGTCGCGCACGCTCTGCGTGAAGTGCCAGCGGTGTCCGGCGAGGTCCTCGATTCCGCACTCCCGTTCCCCGTACGGATACTCGCGCGGCTCCGCCAGAATCCTCGCCCCGTAGGCCCGAGCCCGCTCGACCAGCGCGTCCACGTCCTCGACCCGCACCTTCACGGCGGACGTCTCGATCCCCGGCGTCGGCGCCGTCCGATCGCCTGTCGTGTCCGCGATGATCACCGCCCCGTCCTCGCCGACCCGCATCTGCGACCGGTGGTCCTCCCCGATCCGGATCCGCTCGACGAAGCCGAACGCCCCCGCCAGCCATTCCACGGCCGCGGGCACGTCCGGGTAGACGAGTTCGGGGACCACGGTGACGGCGGGGGCGGAACGGTTAGTCCTCATATCGCCAAGCTACTGCGCGCCCAGCCGTCCGGCAGCTCAGAATGGACCCATGAGGTACGCACACGCAGTCGCCGATGTCCGGTCCGCCGAGCGGGAGCTGATGGCCCGTCTGCCCGAGGGCGCGCTGATGCAGCGCGCGGCCTTCGGGCTCGCGACGGTCGCCGCGGGAATGCTGCGCGGCGGGTCGGGTGCGGTGTACGGCTCGCGCGTGGCGCTGCTCGTCGGCGTGGGGGACAACGGCGGCGACGCGCTCTACGCGGGGGCCTTGCTGGCGCGGCGCGGCGCGGCCGTGCATGCGGTGCTGGTGGATCCGGATCGTGCGCACGGGGGCGGCGTGTCAGCTTTGCGCGACGCTGGCGGCCGCGTGGTTCCCGCGTCCGATGCCGAGAGTGTGCTGCGACGGGCCGACCTCATCATGGACGGCCTACTCGGCATCGGCGGACGCGGCGGGTTGCGCGGTGCGTTCGCCGAACTCGCGGCCGTCGCGCATTCGGCGGCCCAGGCGTCCGGAGCGCCGATCCTGGCCGTCGATCTGCCGAGCGGCATCGACGCGGACACCGGCGAGGTTGCGGAAGCCGCCGTGCAAGCCGACGTCACCGTCACCCTCGGCACGCACAAGCCGGGGCTGTTCGTAGATCCGGGCGCCGGGCACGCGGGCATCGTCGAGTTCATCGACATCGGGCTCGAGTTCCCGCCGTCGGCGGCGCCGGTGATCGAGAACCTGCAGGAGGAGGACGTGCGGGCGCTGCTGCCCGAGCCCTCGCGTTCGTCACACAAATACAGCCGTGGAGTGGTCGGCCTCGCGGTCGGCTCCGAACGCTATCCTGGCGCCGCGCTGCTGGCCGTGGGCGCGGCGCTGCGCTCGGGCGTCGGCGCGGTGCGTTACAGCGGCCCGGTGGACGTCGTGCGCACCCACCCCGAGGTCGTCGCGGGGGAGGGACGGGTTCAAGCGTGGGTCGTCGGCTCGGGGATCGGACAGGACGACGAGGCGCGGCGTCGACTGCATGACGTGCTCGCGACGGACGTGCCGGTGGTCGTGGACGCGGACGGGCTCCGGCTGCTGCCGCAGAAGGCCCTCGACCGCTCCGCGCCCACGATTCTGACGCCGCATGCGGGGGAGGCCGCGCACCTGCTCGGCGTCTCCGCTGCGGAGATCGAGGGACAGCGGCTCGCCTCCGTCCGCCGTCTGGCCGAATCGTATGACGCGACGGTGTTGCTGAAGGGCAGCTTTACGTTGATCGCCGATCCTCGTAACAGCACGGTCCGCGTGAACACGCACGCGAGCCCGGCACTGGCGACGGCCGGGAGCGGCGACGTATTGGCCGGGCTAGTCGGCGGGCTGCTGGCCGGCGGGCTCTCGGCGTACGACGCGGCCGCCGTCGGGGCGTACCTGCACGGCGCCGCCGGCCTGCTCGCCGCCCGCAGCGGGCCGGTCGCGGCCGGTGACCTGGTCGCGACCTTGCCGTTGGCCTGGCAGAATATTCAAGAGTCATCTTCTCGGACCTAGATGTAGAGGACCGGGCTTGCGGGTAGGTGTGCGACTGGCTGTCGCGTTGCCTCCCGCGTCTGAGCGCTCCTTGCGGGGTGCTGGGACGCGTGACTCACGCCCCGCTGCCCACATGTCTTCGCCCCGTTGGGCGATCACACGGGGGGCATTGAGGTCCGCGTGCGCAACGACGCCGCATGACCTGCACTCGAACACGGCCTGAGAAGGCCGGTTGCGTTTATCGACGTAATGGCACTCGGCACACTCCTGGGATGTGTAGGCCGGGTTGACGTGGACCACCGGCACCCCGGCGTACCGCGCCTTGTACACAAAGAACCCGCCGAGTTGGTGGAAGGCCCAGGAGTGGAGCGTGGCCCGTTGGGGCTTGCGAAACCGTGCCCGCTCGCGGATGCCCCGCAGATCCTCCAGGGCGATACCGCGACCGGTGCGTTGAGCCTCGGCCACGATCCTCTTCGAAATACAGTGATTCACATCGGTCGCGTGCCGCGACTCCTTGCGCCGGCGTTTCTTGAGCAGCCGCTTCGCGCTCTTGGTGCCCTTGGCCTGCAGCTTCGCCTGCAGATCCTGCTCACGCTTGCGGTGCCGGTTCAGCCCCCGCCCCGCCATCACTACACCGTCGCTGGTCGTGGCGATGTTCACGATCCCCAGATCCACCCCGACAAACCCCGACGGCTCCGCGTTCAACGCCGCCTCGGGCAGCTCCACGGCGGCGTGCAGAAACCACATCCCGTCCCGGTGCACGAGATCAGACTCGCCCCGCCGGTGCTCGGCGACCTCCTTGAGCTGACCAGGCTCCCCGGTGTACGCCACGTCTCTGAGCCGCCCGGAGACCGTCCAGATCGACACGGTGCGCGCGTCGTGGCGCCAGGAGAGCATCCGGTCATCGAACGGCTGCGCGGAGTGCGCTCCGAATATGATCGGCTTGCCCAGCGCATTCATTCGCCGCGTACTGCCCGCCTTTCCCAAACGGCCCGCTCTCGCTTGCGCATGAAGTGTCGTGTAGGCGTCGACGGTCTTCTTCATACACCGCACGGCCGCCTGCGCGCCCAGCCCGCGCTCCTCGCGCACCCGCCGATACATCAGATCGTGCACGCCGTTGCGGTCGAACACGGAGGCCTTGTACGCGGCCTCGGATATCAGCCCACACGCCTGATTGCACGCGCGCAGCGTCGTCGCCAGCGCCGAGGCCTGCTCAGGCGTCGGCAGCAACTTCACCACCCGCGTCACGATCACAACACCGAACGCTACCGACACCCACCGACAATCCGTTCGAAACATCACGCCGAGTTTCGGAAGGGTTACCGAACCGCAACCACGATCGAACATAGTCGGCGGCAACCGGCGTTGCCGAGTACCGTTGACCCCATTCCACCTCGGAACCGCTACCTTTGACCTGCTACGCAGGAGTCCAAATCCTCCCGGCCGTCAACGACCGGGTTTCCTTGGAGAAGTCCGATGAACGCCCCCGACGTCCCGAACCCCGCTCGCCTGGAAGCCCGGATCGACCTCGACGCGCTCAGGGCCAATGTCCGGCGGCTGCGTGAGATCGCCGCGCCGGCCCAGGTCATGGCGGTCGTGAAGGCCGACGCGTATGGGCACGGCATGATCCCTTGCGCCCGCGCCGCGCTCGAGGCCGGTGCCACCTGGGTCGGCACCGCGGTGCCCGAGGAGGCGCTCGCGCTGCGCGCGGCCGGGATCGAGGCGCCGATCCTCACCTGGCTGCACGCCCCCGGCGACGACTTCGAGGCCCTGGTGCGGGCCGGCATCGACATCTCCGTCTCCGGCCTGTGGGCGCTGCACGAGATCCTCGAGGCCGTCGAGCGCGTCGGCCGACCGGCGCGGATCCAGCTCAAGGCCGACACCGGGCTCGGCCGCAACGGCGCCGCACCGCTCGACTGGCCGCTGATCGTCGACGAGGCGGTCAAGTCCGAGTGGGACGGGATGGTCAAGGTGACCGGCCTGTGGTCCCACTTCGCCTGCGCCGACGAGCCGGGCCACCCCTCGATCGCCCGTCAGCTGACGGCCTTTCACGAGGCCCTCGCGTACGCCGAGGCCGCCGGGGTGCGCCCCGAGGTGCGGCACATGGCCAACTCCCCGGCCACCCTCTCCGTCCCGGACAGCCACTTCGACCTGGTGCGCACCGGCGTCGCGATGTACGGCCTGAGCCCGGCCCCTGAGCTCGGCCGTCCGGAGGACCACGGCCTGCGCCCGGTGATGTCGCTCGTCGCGCGCCTCGCCTCGGTCAAGCGGGCCCCGGCCGGGCACGGCGTGTCCTACGGCCACACGTACCACACCAGCGAGGAGACCCGGCTGGCCCTGGTCCCCGCGGGTTACGCGGACGGCATCCCGCGCGCCGCCTCCGGCCTCGGCCCGGTCTCGATCGGTGGACGCCGCTACACGATCGCCGGCCGCGTCGCCATGGACCAGTTCGTCATCGACCTCGGCCCGGGCGGCGAAAGCGAGCCGGAGCCGCGCGTCGGCGACGAGGCGGTGCTCTTCGGCCCCGGAGACGGCGCGACCCCCACCGCGCAGGACTGGGCGGACGCGACCGACACGATCGGCTACGAGATCGTCACCCGGATCGGGCCGCGGGTGCCGCGGGTCTACTCCGGCACGTCCGTTGCTGGTCGACAGGTTGGCCACAGCTTGGCCGCGCACGCTTGAACCCGGCTTGACGGGCGATACTAACCAGTAGATAGTCGTGATCCCAAGGCGGGCAAACGGGGTAAATCGAGCGTCGGCGCAGCAGTGCGCGGTGTGGAAGGCGGCCGGAGGAGTGGCACAGGCATCGGGGAAGGGCAGGAGGGCCGGGATCCTCGGCGCGGCCGTCGGCGTGGTGGCCGCGGGCGCGGCCGTCGGCTTCACGGTGGAGCGGCTGACGATCGGCCGCGCCGTACGCCGGATGGCCTCGATCCACGACCCCGGCGAGCCCTTCGGCACCCTGCGCGGCGACCCCATGACGGTGACCGCCACCGACGGCGTCGAGCTCTACCTGGAGATCGACGAACCGCGCGGCTGGGCGGCCAGCCCCCCGCGCGCCGGTTCCGGCTCCTCGGCGAACGGGGCAGTCAACGGCTCGTCCGCCGCGTCCCCGAACCGCCCGGCCGACGCCGCGTCCGCCGCGTCCGCCGCCGCCTCCGGAGGCCTGGCCGCGGCGATGCGCTCGGCCCGCGAGGCCGCGACGTCGCCCGCCGTCCCCCGCCCCACGCTGCTGTTCACCCACGGCTTCTGCCTGCCGCAGGACTGCTGGCACTACCAGCGCGCCGAATTCTCCGCCACGCACCGGATGGTGTTCTGGGACCAGCGCGGCCACGGCCGGTCGGATCGCCCCCCGCGCGACGAGAACGGCCGGGGCAAGCCGGTGACCGTCGACCAGCTCGGCGAGGACCTGAACTCCGTGCTCGAGGCGACCTGCCCCGAGGGCCCGGTGATCCTGATCGGCCACTCCCTGGGCGGCATGACGATCATGGCGCTGGCGGCCCAGCGCCCCGAGCTGTTCGGCGACCGGATCGTCGGCACCGCGCTGCTCAGCACGTCTGCAGGCCGCTTCGAGGACGTCGCCTTCGGCCTGCCGCGCCCCAGCGCCAAGCTGCTGCACCGCACCACGCCCGCCCTGCTCGACCTGCTGGCCAAGCAGAGCGGCCTGGTCGAGCGCGGCCGGGCGCTCGGCGGCGACCTCGGCCTCGTGCTCACCCGCCGCTACGCCTTCGGCTCCGAGGTCCCCGAGTCGCTGGTGCGTTACACCCAGGACCTGATCCAATCGGTCCCGATCGACGTGATCGCCGACTTCTACCCGATCTTCGGCAAGCTGGACTTCAGCGACGCCCTGCCGGTCTTCGACCGCGTCCCCACCCTCGTGCTCAGCGGCGCGAACGACCTGGTGCTGCCGGTCGCGCACAGCGAGGCGCTGGCCGACGCGATCCCCTCGGCGGACTACGTCGTGCTGCCCGACGCCGGCCACGCGGTCATCCTGGAACACCCGGACGCGGTGGGGGAGGCGTTGCGTAACCTGGTGGACCGGGCCGAGGCTCAGCTCGGCTCGTCATCGTCCGGCAGGAGAGCCGCGCAGTGAATGTGCTTGAAGGTCAGTCGCACGAGGCCACGGCCTCCGCCGCATCCTCGGTGGTCGAACGCGTAACCGCCGCCGACGCCGCGGCCACCCGGGCAGCCGGCCTGCGGTTCTCCCAGCGCCTCGTCCCTGGAGACCTCGTCATCCTTTCGGGTGAACTCGGCGCCGGAAAGACGACTTTCACCCAAGGCCTGGCCGAGGGCCTCGGCGTCCGCGGCCCGATCACCTCGCCGACGTTCGTCCTGGCCCGCGTGCACCCCTCGCTCGTCGGCGGCCCCGCACTGGTCCACGTGGACGCGTACCGCCTAGGCAGCCTCGCCGAACTCGACGACCTCGACCTCGACGCCTCCGTGGACGACTCGGTGACCGTCGTCGAATGGGGCGAGGGCAAGGCCGAGGTGCTGGCCGAGGGCCGCTCCGGCCACTACGTGGTGCGGCTGGACCGCTCCCGCGAGGACGACGTCCGCGAGATCAGCGTTTCCCGAGCCTGAGCGAGCCTGAGCCCGAGTTCGTCGCCCGACTACGGCACGACCACGACGGACGTGCCCACCGACGAGAACTGGTAGAGCGCATAGGCGTCGGTCTGAGCCATCCGGATGCCGGCGGTCTGGCCGGTCGGCGCGGGCGGCAGACCGGACACGTTCGCGTCGGCGTCGAAGCCGTAGGTCGTCGACGAAGAGCTGGAGTCGAAGCGCACGACGTAGAGCACCTGCACGCCGTCGGACCCCGTAGCGCCCGGCGACTTCGCGGAGACCTCGTACGTCGCGTCCGGGGCACCGATCGTGCCCGGCACCACTGCCATGGTGCGATCCACCGTGTTGTCCTGGATCAGCCAGGCGCGCTTCTGGCCCGCCGAGTAGACGATCCGGGTGCCGCTGCCGGAGTTCGCGGGCAGCGGGTAGGTGACCGTGGTGGTCGTCGAGCCGGAGCCCGACTTCGAACCCGACTTCGCCGCGACGATCGTCGTGGTGGCCCGGACCCTCGGCGCGGTCGCCTCGGCCTGCGCGGCCAGCACGCCGACGGCCACCAGCGAGGCGATCGTCATCATCAGGACCGAGAACGTCGCGCCGTGCCCCGACTTCGGCTTGCCCGCGCGCTGCGCATCGGCCCGCCGAGTCGGCGGGGGCGAGGTCGGCCCGGAAGAAGACGGCCCCGACGAGGCTTCGCGATTGCGTTGGCCGGCGGCCCGGGTTCCTTTGCCCATGGGGGCCATCATGCCTTACCGGAACCGTACGGGTTAAGAGGGACCTTAAGAAGCTGAAGAGCGCTCACTCATGGCGATCCGCAACGCTACGAAGGGTATCCGCCGCGGTACTCGACGGCGCCGGTTGCCCCTGATAGCCAACCGTCAACGCGCGCGAGGTACGTATTGTGTCCACCGCCCGCCGCTTCGTGTCGGATAATGGCCAGGTGCTGCTCTTGGCTTTCGACACGGCGACCCCCGCGGTGACCGTCGCGCTGCGTGGAGACGAGGGTGTGCTCGCCGAGCACACCGAGGTCGACGCCCGCAGGCACGGCGAGCTGCTCGCCCCCGGGATCGAGAAGGTGCTGGCCGCCGCGGGACGCGCGCGCACCGAGCTGACCGGCGTAGCCGTGGGGGTGGGCCCCGGCCCGTTCACCGGCCTGCGCGTCGGCCTGATGACGGCGCGGGCGCTCGGCGACGCGCTGGAGATCCCGGTGCACGGCGTCTGCACGCTCGACATCCTCGCCGCCGAGGTCATCGTCGGCAGGCCGCGCCGCGTCACCGACCGGGCCGCCGGCTTCGGCACGCTCAGCCCGGTCGAGCCCATGGTCCGCTTCCGGGACGCTGCCGCCGCCGAATCCTCCCGCGCCGAGCACCGACGCGTCTTCCCCGATGGCGGGTTCGCGGTGGCGACGGACGCGCGGCGTCGCGAGGTCTACTGGGCGACGTACGACGCGGCGGGCCGTCGCGAGACAGAGCCCTTCGTCGACCGCCCCGCCGAGATCGCCGAGCGGCTCGTCGGCTTGGCCGTGGCCGGCCAGGGCCCCCAGCTCTACCCCGAGCAGTTCCCGCACGCCCTGGCGCCCGCCCTCCCCAGCGCCGCCGTGCTAGCCGAGCTGACGGCGCGTCTGCTCAAGGAGGATCCGGCCGCGCTGCTGCTGCCGCACCCGCTCTACCTGCGCCGCCCCGATGCCGTGGAACCGGGTGCGCGCAAGTCGGTGACCCCGGCATGAGCCAGGCCGCCCACCTCCTGCCCGCGGCCGCCCACCCCGGGCGCGTCGAGCTGCGGCGCATGCGGTGGTGGGACATCCCCGGCGTCATCCTGCTCGAGCACGCGGCGTTCCCCGAGGACGCCTGGTCGGTCGGGATGTTCTGGTCCGAACTGGCCGAGGCGGCGACACGGTACTACCTAGTCGCGGAACTCTACGGTCCGGTCGACGAGGACCCCGACCTGATCGGCTACGCGGGCTTGCTCGCCGGGGTCGGCGAGGCCGAGGTGCTGACGATCGCCGTCGCCCCGGCGCACGAAGGCAGAGGCCTCGGCGCGGTGCTGCTGACCGAGCTGATGCGCGAGGCAGCCCGGCGCGACTGCGACGACGTCGTCCTCGAGGTGCGGGTCGACAACGACCGTGCCCAGCAGCTCTACCACCGCTTCGGCTTCGAGGGCGTCGGCGTGCGCAAGGGCTACTACCAGCCGATGAACATCGACGCGCTAGTCATGCGCAGCGGCAACGTGATCGAACGCTTCGGAAGCAAGGCCTCTGATTCCGGGAGGGCCGCTGCTGACGACGACAGTGTGCAGAGCAGTGTGCAGAGCATGGATTGGGTGAAGGAATGACCGCCGACCAGCCGATCGTGCTCGGCTTCGAAACCTCCTGCGACGAGACCGGCGTAGGCATCGTGCGCGGTACGGAACTGCTGGCCGACGCATTGGCCACCAGTGTCGAGGAGCACGCACGCTTCGGCGGCGTGGTACCAGAAGTAGCCTCCCGCGCGCACCTGGAGGCCATGGTCCCGACCGTGCGTCTAGCGCTGGACAGGGCAGGCCTAAAGCTCAGCGACATCGACGCCGTAGCGGTCACCGCAGGCCCCGGCCTAGCAGGCGCGCTCCTAGTAGGCGTCGCCGCAGCCAAGGCATACGCGCTGGCCATCGACAAGCCGATCTACGGGGTAAACCACCTGGCCGCCCACGTCTGCGTAGACCAGCTAGAGCACGGCAAGCTCCCCAAGCCCGCAATGGCCTTGCTAGTCTCCGGCGGCCACTCCTCTCTGCTGCTGGTCCCCGACGTGGCCACCGACATCCGCCCGCTAGGCAGCACCATCGACGACGCCGCAGGCGAAGCCTTCGACAAGGTCGCAAGAGTGCTAGGCCTAGGCTTCCCCGGCGGCCCCCTGATCGACCGCGCAGCCCGCGAAGGTGGTGACCCAGACGCAATCGCCTTCCCCCGAGGCCTCACAGGTCCCCGCGACGCCCCCTTCGACTTCTCCTTCTCCGGCCTCAAGACATCAGTCGCCCGCTGGGTAGAAGCAAAACAGCGCGCCGGCGAGACCGTCCCAGTCGCGGACGTAGCAGCCTCCTTCCAAGAGGCAGTGGTAGACGTCCTAACCCGCAAAGCCCTACGCGCCTGCAAGGAAAACGGCGTAGACCACCTCCTCATCGGCGGCGGCGTAGCAGCCAACTCCCGCCTACGCGCCATGGCCGTAGAACGCGCTGAGGCCATGGGCATCCAAGTCCGAGTCCCCCGCCCCGGCCTATGCACCGACAACGGCGCCATGGTCGCCGCCCTAGGCGCAGAACTCGTCGCAGCAGGCGTACAGCCCAGCAACCTAGACCTCCCCGCCGACTCCTCCATGCTCATCACCGACGTAACGGCCTGACTCTGTCCCAGCCTGCCTAGTTCCCAATATCGCCGCTGCGCGCCTGTGACATTCAAGCGTCGCCTCGGTTCGCGCTGTCCGTGATGTGCTTTGGCGTCTTGCTCTGGTTGTGTGTTCCGTGATGAAAGTCAAGGTCAACTGCGCCTCCGGCGGGCCCTCTCTCGGAGAGTGTCCTGGTCTGTCGGGTTGGGGTTTTGGGGTGGTGGGGTGGGGGTGGTGTTCTCTCCTCGCCCGGGCACCTGAGGCGATCAGGAACCTGTCGGGGGTGCAACCGGCGGTGGCTTCGTGCTGGTGGTGGCGTCGGGTTCTCGCCGGTTGCGCCCCCGGCAGAACCCTGATAGGGCTTCGCCTGCCCGACCGAGGAGAGAACACCACCCCCGGGCCGGGCTTGTGTGCGCTGCGCTTGGCTGTTAAATCCCGCATCGGCCTGGGGTCCTATGCGGCGCGGTTGTGTCCGGGGTGATGGCGCAGGACATGATGTTCAGAGCACAGCGATGTCAGATTCCGCATCACCGTGTCTCCGCCGTCCTGGTACGCGGTTTCGTGGTGCGCGTGCAGGGACCAGGTCACCGGCCGCGAACACCCCGGCTCGCCACACTCCCGATCCCGAAACGCCAACGCCACTCGCTGGTCCGCCGACGCTAACCGGGCTCCCGGATCTGCATCCAGTTCGCGCCCGTCCAATGCCACCGGCTCCCCGCTGACCGGATCCACGGTCAGTACGCTCGCTGCGGAATCCCGCATCGACGGCAGCCCATCGGCCGGAACCAGTTCCCCGTAGACCGTCCTGGCGCACCTCTCCGGAATCTCCGACAGTCCCGGAGTGGTGTCGTCGGCTGCGGAATTCGACACTGAGCCCGGTGCGCGGGTGACGAACAGGGTGCGCGGCCGGAAGGCCCCGCCCCGCCGTTCCTGCGAGGCGGTCAGATACACCTCGGCGAGCCGGGTGAGCGCCTGTGCCCCCATCTGCTCGATGGTCACCACGTCCTCGGCCAGCCGTTCGACCTTGTCGTACTGCCGGGCATGTAGCCCCCCGGCGACCATTTGATCGATCACCGACCGCACCACCGCGCCCCGTGCCGCGTCCAGCAACGCATCAATGCGCACCATGCCGTCCTCGGTCTCGCCGACCCGCAGGAACGAGCGTGCCCGCTGCCTCGCCGCGAGGTCCTTGACCGTCCCGGGGGCAAGGGTCTCCTCCAACACTCGCACCCGTGCCTTCGCCGTGGACATACCGTCGCGCTCGATTACCGTGAGAGTCTCCCTAACCGCCGTGCCCGCGTCGATGCCGGATCCGTGGGCGGCTTTGACGGCGCGTTCTACGACCCGGGTCTGATCCTGGTTCAGTACTCCGGCGGTCAGCCTCTCGGCGAGTTCCGGCATGGCTCCGATTCGGCGGGCTTCCTCGGCCAGGCCGCGTGCCCGGCTGCTGCCGTATCCCAGGTCGGTCGAGAGCCATGCGCCGATCCCCGCCCGTGCCGCCTTCCGGCGGTCCGCTTCGGCGAGCAGTCGCAGTTTCACCCCGTGCGCGATCCGCTCCGCCACCTCCACCCGACGCACTGCCTCCAGAAAGTCAGCCGACTCACCGGACTCGCTATCCAGCAGGCTGATCGCCTCGCGCGCCGCTACTGCCAGGCTTTCCAAGCCCTGCCGCATCCCCTGATCCATCCCGACCCCCGCCTATCGCTTTCCGTGCCTGATCTGCTACTTCAAGTATAGCAACGGGGTCCGACAAAAGCAGTATATTTCCATCAAAACCGGCAGGAAAATACAGGAACTTTCGGTACCTGTGATCCGTTGGCCGGGTAAGAGATTCGTGGACACGAGGCGGCCGATGTGAAATCCCGCATC
>Ga0073928_10004695_pt1 | contig 19918 bp, 18 predicted proteins | sample PaiPotPPA55metaG_FD_76969 | JGI IMG/M metagenome (GOLD analysis project Ga0073928, IMG submission 76969) | Iron sulfur acid spring bacterial and archeal communities from Banff, Canada, to study Microbial Dark Matter (Phase II) - Paint Pots PPA... ...
AAATTTATTGGTGAGCGCCATCAATGCTAGCCGCAGACCGCCGTTGTCGGCTGTGTCTTCGCCCTGGGTGAGATGGCCATTCTGCTTCACGCCGGCCTCGGGAATTTCTTGAGTGTATTCGTCAGCAATGCACTCCCCTCGCTGTTCGTAGGCTTTCGCGTCCGCTGGTGTCCACCAGTCGCGCAGATTTCCCTGGGCGTCAAACTTGCGGCCTTCATCGTCAAAGCCGTGCGTGATCTCATGTCCCATCACCATGCCGATCGCGCCGTAGTTCACCGCATCTTCCATGTTGCTGTCAAAAAACGGCGGCTGCAGAATCCCGGCAGGAAAGTTGATGGTATTCAACTGTGAACTGTAATAGGCGTTGATGGTCGGAGGAGTCATGCCCCACTCGGCGCGGTCGACGGGCTTCCCAATCTTATTGAGCTGGCGATGAAACTCGAAAGTCGTAGCCTGATGAACGTTGTCCAGATAGCTGGTACGGATGATTTTTACCGAAGAATAATCGCGCCAGTGATCCGGGTATCCGATCTTGTCTTCGATGGCGTGGAGTTTGATTTTTGCCTGTTCCTTAGTCGCCGGCTGCATCCAGTCAAGGCTGGTGATGTCCTGGTCCAGCGCGTGTTCAACGTCGTGTATCAGCGCGACTGTGCGTTGTTTGTTCTCCGGGGGAAACGCGGCGGCTACGTATGCCTGTCCGAGCGCCATGCCGAGATCGCGGTCGGCCGCGCGTACGCAGCGCCGCCAGCGGGGCGTTTGCTGTTTGGCTCCGAGCAATGTATGGGAGTAGAAATTCCAATTCTCGTCGACAAAGGCTTTGCTCAAATACGGCGCTGAGCCGTGAACCAGGTGCCAGCGGAAATACACTTTCCAGTCGTCCACCGAATGCTGCTGGATGACCGTTTCAAGGCTGCGAAAGAATGCTGGTGACGATACAATGTAGTGCGGCGGAGAAGGCGGAGCCGTCACCACCTCGACGTAATGCTTCCAATCGAAAGAAGGAGTCAGCGCCTGCACTTCTGAGAAACTCATTTTGTTGTTCAGATTCTTGGGATCGCGACGGGCAACGTTATCCATCTGCGCTTGTGCCATAGCGGTTTCTATGGCGAGGATCGTCTTCGCATCCGCGTCGGCTTGTTGTGCGCCTTCTCCGGCCAGCGCCAGCATCTTGCTGATATGGGCCTCGTATGCGGTGCGAATTTCCTTTGATTTGGCGTCGTCCTTTAGATAGAAATCGCGGTTGGGTAAAGCGAGGCCGCCCTGATCGACCGAAGCTACGACTTTGGTTGCGTCGTCGAAATCCTGTTGTTGTCCAAAGCCTAGCAGCGGGGCAGGCGTCTGGTTGTCGTCGCCATCCCACGCCCCGGGGATGTCTTCGTGAAGATGCGCGACTTGGTCGGCAAGCTGAGACTTATTTTGCAACCGATTGATGCGTTCCAGGCCTGCTTTCAAATCCCGCGTTCCTGCGGATTCAATTCCCGATTCATCCATGCATGCAGCCCAATAATCGCCGATCTTCTGTTCATAGTCTGTGCGGTTACCGGTTCCCGCTGCCGCTTTTTCCATGGCTTCGCGGAGAATATTTTCGTTCCAGTAGCGCAACCCGCTGCCGGTGCCCCATGCTACCTGGTCCGCGGGGATGGGGTTGGCAGCAGTCCACTTACTGCACGCATACTGATAAAAATCCTGGCATGGGTCGAGCGTCTTATCGATCAGGTGGAGATCGAAATGCGAGAGTGCAGGCGTGCTGGATGAAGTGTTCTGTGCGTTAGCGCCAACGATTACAAGGATGACGCATAGTACTGTCGTTATGACCGCGAGTATTGAGGTGCGCATTGATAATCTCCGAAGTTGAGAAATGAAATTAGTGGAATTGAACTGCAAACCGATTTGGCTCGAGGTTTATACAAGGCAGGTGTTGACTGCGAAAAAGAAGTTTACCGCAGTTCTGAGTTATGCGCTCGTTGGCGATGACTGGGCACACTGACTTGAGATGTGAGGTGTGGGGACGGATTGCGTTTTCTACGACTCCATTGCTGGGCAGGATCCAAAAAAATTAGGAGCTTGGCCGATAGGCACAAGCTCCCTTACTTACTTCTGATTTACAGCCCGCGTTAGCTGGTCGGGCTAATATCGGAGATATGAATCATGCTGGTGCTGCTGTCCAGGTTGCCATTAATCTTGACTTGCTGGCCTACGAACTGCTTGGCTTTGTCCTGATCATCCAGTTGGTAGTTGGAATCAGCGGTCTTCAACACATACTTGCCACCAGCTTTCACAACTGTTCCGGTGAAGGTCGAGCCGGCTGCATTCTGCATTCCCTGGCTATTTTGCATGGAAGAGGACGAGTCTGGCGTCTGAGCACTCGGCTGTGTGCCTTGCTGTTCCGGGCTGGTCTGTTGCCTATTTTGCATATCGGAAGTGGGCTGAGAATTGGATGGGGCTGACTGATCTTGCTGAGCGAAGCTCATCGCCGAAAGCGTCATGGCCAAAGCTGCGGTGGCCATTCCTATCATAAATTTCTTCATTTTTAGCTCCTCCGTATTTGAAAAAATTCGTGCGGGCTGTATACAGCAAGTGCGGGGCCAAAATGGGGCTACATGCATTCGCAGAGAGATAGCCACTGGTGCTGACGGCGCATTCTCGTTACTCAGAGATTTTTTCCCGAAGTAGATGAAAGTTATTCGTACAAGGAAGACTGTAGCTGGGCCTTAGGCTTTGCCGAATCCACTACCCGGCTCAAAGCGCTTTTCAGATCATCCGGCTTGAAACCGAAGGGACCCGGCTTGCTCTTATATGCGATGCGGCCAGCAGCATCGATCAAATAAAGGCGATCAGGCCAACCGGTGTAGGCCTGCTCGGTAGAGTTGCCAAATTCGTCCAGCACGGCAGGAATTTTAATTCCTAACTTTCGCACGCATGCGCCGGCTACGAGAGCGCGCTCGTCTTCACTTTTCGGACTGGCGAAAACAACGTTGTCTTTGATGTTGCTCTGCATCTGCCAAACGTCGCTGGGGTGTGCCTCAGTGATGTACACGACGAGGAATGCGACCTTGCCTTGGTACTGTTCGTAAAGTCGGTTGAGGGCAGGAACCTCCCGCCGGAATGGCGGTCAAGTGTAGCTGCCAAAAACCAGCACTACTGGTTGCCCTTGCGCAGTTAGCGCGGACAACTTTATCTGCGAGCTTTTGTCCAGCTTCATGAGCGAAAAGTCAGGCGCGGCGTCCCCGACTTGCAAGCTGCCTGCGCGGGCGTGTGTCCACAAGGTTTCGAATGGAAGAACCAGGAACGCAACCGGCCCCGGAACTCGGGCCATCACTCGCGCAAATGCGTCGGGCGACTGTTGCATAACGGCAAACAATGAAACGCAGGCAAGCGTCCAAAATAATGCAAGCACTCCGAATATCGAGAACCAGACACGGAGCGCCGATTTTCGTTTCGTGTCTTTCGTGTTTAAAGAAGTGATTTCCGACGACGTCATGTGAAATTACGGCTCCGTTTGATTAGGGCAATTCGAGAAGTTTAGCTTGATTTGTCCATCTTGGCGATGGTTTCTGCCACCCATTCGCCGGCTTCTTTCGTTCCTAACGCTCCACCTAAATCTTGCGTCGTACGTTTCTGCTGCACTGCCTGCAGGACGGCGGCTTCGATCCGGTTCGCTGGTTCTGTCAAGCCCAGATGGCCAAACATCATGGCCGCCGTCAAAATTGCGCCGAAAGGATTCGCAATGTTCTTACCCGCAATCGGTGGCGCAGAACCGTGCACTGGCTCGAACATCGAAGTTTTTCCGGGATGAATATTTCCGCTGGCCGCCATCCCCAACCCGCCCTGCAAGCCGGCAGCGAGGTCGGTAATGATATCGCCGAACATGTTGTTGGTGACGATTATGTCGAACTGCCGTGGATCGCGCACCATCTGCATGCACAGCGCGTCCACGTACATGTGCTCGGGTTTAATCTGCGGATATTCGCCGCTCACTTCTTTGAACACGCGCTGCCAAAGGCCACCAGCGTAGGTCATGGCGTTCGACTTGTCGCACATGAGCACGCGCTTGCGTGGGCTGCCGTCTAATTTCGGATGGCGTTCAGCGTATTCAAAAGCGTAGCGGATTATTCGCTCCACGCCTTTGCGGGTATTGATGTCTTCCTGAATTGCAATTTCGTCGGGAGTGCCCTGTTTGAATACGCCTCCCGCATCGGTGTAAACGCCCTCGGTATTTTCGCGGAAAACGACGAAGTCGATGTGCTTGGGTTCAACGCCTTTTAACGGACAGAGCGCGGCGTCGAGCAGGCGTACCGGACGCACGTTGGCATACAGATCCATTTTGAAGCGCATGCCCAGCAGGATTTCTTTGGCGTGAATGTTCGAGGCAACGCGCGGGTCGCCAAAAGCGCCGATTAGAACGGCATCGAAATCGTGCTCCAGCATGGTGAACCCGCCAGGAGGGACGGTAACGCCGTCGGCCAGGTAACGATCGGCGCCCCAATCGAAATGTGACAGTTCGACGTCCGCGCCGGACGCAGCAATGACCTTGACGGCTTCGGGAATAACTTCTTTTCCAATGCCGTCGCCCGGAATGATGGCAATACGTTTTTTCGGGCTCACCGCAGGAAGGTAACACAGTCGCGCAAAGTTAGTTAGAAGCTCGGCACGGAAATTGTTTGTTTACCCCATGCCGAACCCGGAAAAGAGACGGGCCCAGCCTGGGCCTATCTGGCAAACGGCTTTTGCAAAAACCGCGACACTAGTTATTTGCTATCGCCGTCGTGGTCCTTGTCCGCGGAAGCTGCCTGTGTGACCTTGGCTTGCGCCTGCGGGCTCAAGGTTACTTTGTCCTGTGGGACCGGCGACGTTTGTGAGGTTTGAGTCTGGCGCGGTGCGGCCTTCGCCGCCGCTTCATTCTGTGCTACAGCCGTACTTTGTACTGGATTTGTATGCATCATTACCTCCCCTTTTCTAATCTTATCGACAGAGAATGGAGAAACTTTAGGCCGTACCTGGGTAGGTTAGGGAGAGACCGCAATTAGCGAACCATGCAGCTAAAGTTAACAATCTAAATGGATCAGCGATGCGTCCCGCAGCCCGATTACCTTTCCTCCTTGTATAATTAAGGGGTACAAATGGTTACCAGCATCATTCCAGGTACGGCCCAAACCGTCGACCTCACCAGGGTTCACGATGAATTTCAGGCATTAGTCTCGGGTTGCGGTGTTTACGACTTGAGCTCAAGGGTGAAAATTTCACTTACGGGCAGCGACCGCGTGCGCTGGCTTAATGGCATGGTGACGAATAATATCCGCGATTTGCCCGTGGGGCGCGGTGTTTATGCTTTTCTGCTCAATCCGCAAGGACGCATCCTGGGCGACCTTTCTGCCTATAACCAGGGCGATTCAATTATTGTCGACAGCGATCAGGCGCAGTCAGAAAAGTTGCTGGCTACCTTCGATCACTACATCATTATGGATGATGTGGAGGTTTCCAAGCTCAACGAGGTGACGGCGATTGGGATCGCTGGGCCGAAGGCAAGGCAGGCCCTCCACGCGGCCGGGCTTGAGATAACGGAACTGGAGCCGCTGCAACTTGTGCAAATGACTTGGCAAAATATTCCCGTGACTGTGGCACGCGGCGACAATGCGAGCCTGGAAACTTACGAGGTGTGGCTATCGAGCGACATGGTCACGGCAGTGCGCGACGCCCTGGCAAAAGCGGGAGCCAAGCCGGTCGGCGCAGATGCGATGGAATTGCTGCGCATTGCGGCGGGGATTCCGCGCTATGGGCAGGACATTCGCGAACGTGATTTGCCGCAGGAGACGGAACAGCAGCGTGCCCTCAACTTCAGCAAAGGCTGCTATGTCGGCCAGGAGATCGTGGAACGCATTCGTTCCCGCGGCGCCGTGCATCGCATGTTTACAGGATTTGAGGTTCAAGGCGAGTTGCCGGCTTTGGGCACGAAGATTCAGGCGGACGGCAAGGACGTTGCTGAAATCACAAGTGCGGCTTCCCTGCCCGTGGCGGGCGGCGAGCGGCGGGTTGCGCTGGGTTATATTCGGCGCGAAATCGGAACTCCGGGCAAGCAACTTCAGTCAGGCAGCACTCAGCTATCAGTAGTGACTCTGCCGTTTTCAGAAATATTCCAACGAGAAAACCGGTAATCAATGAAGGGAACAATTTATGGCTGAAAAGAAGCAGGAAAGTTTTACCGTTACTGACCGGCGCCTGTTTACCGCCGAAGGAGATATCCGCGAAGAGGTCGCGCCAGAAGAAGTTTCGAGCGCAGCGCCTGCTCCGCAGGCTGCGGCACAGATTCCGCAGAACGTTGCTCCGCCTCCACAGGAATCGGAAGTGCCACCCGCGCCCACAGCCGCTGAGCAGAAACAGCAGGCCGACGCGTACCTCAAGTCTGCGAAGGACCTCGACGCGCGAGTCGAACTTAGCGGGCATTCCACCAAAGAGCTGGAGATCACGTTCGAGCGATTCATGGCTTCGCTCTATATGTCCGCAATGATGCAATTAGGACTGATGCATGAGCAAGGCGGGCAGGCGCGAGTTGATCTGATTGGAGCTCGACAGACCATCGACACCCTCAGTTTGCTTTCTGAAAAAACTAAAGGCAACCTCACCAGCACTGAGGAGAATTTCCTGCAGAATGTTCTTTACGAACTTCGCATGGCATATGTTGAAGTGACCAACGCACTGGCCCGCCCGCCGCAGACTCCGGCCCCGACTGCAGCGAAACGATGAAGGCCACGCTGACGGTGCTGGGCAGCGGCACTTCGATGGGAGTTCCGACCATCGGATGCGACTGCGCCGTGTGCCACTCTCGCGATCCGCATGACCGCCGTACCCGGCCATCCATTTTGGTGGAGTACGGCGGCAAAACCGTGCTGATTGATTCCACTCCCGATTTTCGCGAGCAGGCTATCCGCGAGCGCATTCGTAGCCTTGACGCCGTCCTTTACACGCACAGCCACGCCGATCACATTCTCGGGCTGGACGATTTACGTCCGCTCAGCTATCGTCACAAACCCAACAAGCTGCCACTCTATGCGCGGCCAGCAGCGGCTGATTTCATCCGCAAGACATTCCGCTACATCTTCGACGCAGACTACAAATTCGGAGGGTTGGCGCAAGTCGAACTCAAAACCTTTCAGGGACCGATTGAGCTGTTCGGAGCGCGTTTCGATCCCATTCCGGTGATTCACGGCGAGGCAGAAATTGACGGCTTCCGTTTTGGCAGCGCCGCTTATTTGACCGATCACAGCAGCGTTCCCGAGGCATCGCTGGCAAAGCTGCAGGATCTCGACATTCTGTTTCTGGATGCGTTGCGCCACGTTCCGCATCCGACGCATTCGACCGTCGAGAATTCGTTGCGCATCGTGGAGCGGCTCAAACCGAAGCGCGCTTTTTTTACTCATATTTGCCACGATCTGCCGCATGAGGCGACGAATGCATCGCTGCCAGCAAACGTACAGCTTTCTTATGACGGGATGAAACTGGATTTTGAGATTTAGAGTGCGTGGCGCGCGGGTGCCCTCGCCCGCGAAGCTGTGAAATTTCGAATATGGTTTTGTGCCGTTGCGGGCGAGGGCGCCCACCACAATAATAAATGCAAGTTTTTCACAAACTCGAAGATGTGCCCGCCGGATTTGGGCGCACGCTGCTGAGTGTCGGGAACTTCGATGGAGTCCATCGCGCTCATACTCGAGTGCTGGCCAATATCGTGCCCCGGGCGCGGGAGCAAGGCTTTAAATCACTGGCGCTGACTTTCGAGCCGCATCCCATACGAATCCTGAGGCCTGATTCCGGTCTCAAACTGCTCACGCCGACTCCCGAGAAACTTCGCTTGCTGGAAGCCACTGGCGTGGATGCTGTTCTGCTGCTTCCTTTCACGCGCGATCTTTCTCTCATGCCGCCGCAGGCTTTCGCCCATGACATCCTGAAAAAAGCTTTGCAAGCGCGCGAAGTGCACGAAGGCTTCAACTTTCATTTCGGCAATAAGGCCGCGGGTGACGTCAAGATGCTCGCCGAATTCGGCCGCGAGATGGGATTCGAGGTAAAAGTTTATCCCGAGTTGCGTTTGCGAGGAGAACTGGTTTCGAGCACGCAGATTCGAAAACTGCTTGCGAACGGACAGGTCAGTCGCGCACGCTATCTACTGGCACGGCCCTTCAGTATTCTGTCGACCGCCGGTCGCGGCCGCGGATACGGCTCCAAATACACCGTTCCCACAATTAACTTGAGCCGCTATGAAGAACTTGTCCCCCAAGACGGGGTTTACATTACTCGAACCCGCGTGGGCGATGAATGCTTCGACTCAGCAACTAACGTGGGGAACCGTCCCACATTCGGGACTGAGTCTTTTGCTATAGAAACCCACCTGCTAAATTTCCATCCCATCGAACTGAATCCGGAAACAGAAGTTGAAATCCATTTTCTGCAGAGGCTGCGCGACGAAATCAAGTTTCCTTCGGTAGAAATACTGCGCGATCAGATCAGCAAGGATGTAAAAAAGGCTCGACGCTATTTTCATCTGCTGGGAATGAGAGATCGAACCAACGCTTGATGCCGCTCTCGCCTGCTGTGAATCAACTCTCGGCTCGGCGTCGCAACTCCGGGACGAATTCTTCGACTCTGCCTTTTTCCAGCAGATAAACTCCGGGACCCTGTTGTCCTCGTACGGTGCGGCAGAATTCGGCGACGAAGAAACCGGCTCCGATCGCTTCGGTGAAAGCCCAGCGAGTTTGCATCCGCCATTCTTTGGCCGAAGACGCATCCTGTCGCTCGACGTCACCGATGTCGCTTGGAATCTCAATCGCAATTCGTTGGCGGCCGATCGCCGCCGCGAGGTCAGTGCGAACTGGTTTGCCATCGCCGTTGAATCGAATTAACGGAGTCAAGGTGGAGAGCGCGTCCACCATCGCAGCGCGGCTGTCTTTGCCCAGAAGCCGTTCTTCTACGCGGCGACTCGTGAGGGGCCATGTCACCCACAGGCGATCGGTGCTATTGCGGTGCAAGACGCTGGAGGTTTCCTGCCCATAAAAATCCACCTTATAACTTTCCGACACAACTCCCAGCTTGGCAAAATTCAAATGTGCGTTTCGACTTTGCAGCGGATCGAAAGTCCAGGTCATTTCATTTATTCGCAAGCCGCTTGTTCGGAGTTCGTTCGCCCGAAGGTCGCGAGCATCTGAGATTCGATTGTCATGGTTTCTACCGTCATCGATGCGTAAAGCCAGCGCCCGCTCGCGCTGCGCGAGTTTAAGCCGGTAGCCCAAACGCAGATTACGATACGGCTCGCGAACCGCCAGCATATGGGAGTGAACAATTAATTGTCCGTGCTCCATGCCCAGAAATCCGAAGGCAAATCCCGCCAGCTTTCCTCCATCGAAGGCTCCCACCCAAATGCTTCCCGCCTCTTTCGTGGCGATCGCCAAGGTCATCGGCGTAGTGTCAAGGTCAGAAAGTCCCCAGACTTCACGTTCGACTTCTTCCGCCTGTTTCAAGTCGTCAAGACTCTCCAGACTTCTGATAGTGATCACCGGTTTGGAACTGATCTCTGCCATGAGAAACTTCGCGTGGAGTCGGAACAATATACCGAGAACAAAGGCGCATCGCTAGTCCCAGGAAAACCACTTGCCAACGAAGCCACCTGCGTTTCGAAAATTAGCCATCCTCCGTCTACAATGAGGTTAGGAGTTTCCATGCGTGAAGTCGTTATTGCTTCTTCTGTCCGCACGCCCGTGGGACGCGCCTTCAAAGGCAGCCTCCGCGCCACCCGTCCTGATGAACTCGCCGCAGTCGCGATCAAGGGCGCGCTCGCGCGCGTGCCACAGGTCGACACCAAGGAAATCGAAGATGTCATCCTCGGCTGCGCCATGCCCGAGGCCGAGCAAGGAATGAACGTAGCCCGCATCGCCTCGCTACGCGCTGGCTTGCCGGTCGAAGTTTCAGCCCTCACCATCAATCGTTTTTGTTCGTCCGGTTTACAGGCGATTGCCATGGCCGCCGAACGCATCATGAGCGGGGGCGCGGAGATTATCGTCGCGGGTGGTACGGAATCCATGTCGATGATCCCTATGGGCGGCCACAAAATTTCCCCCAATCCCTGGCTTGTCGACCATTATCCGGACGCGTATCTTTCCATGGGTCTAACGGCGGAGAGGCTTGCCCGGCGCTTCAGCATCACGCGCGAGGCGGCCGACGAATTTTCGTACCGCAGCCATCAGAAAGCGCTGGCCGCAATTCAGGCGGGCAAATTTGCGGACGAAACCGTCCCCGTGCCTGTAAGCTTCACCACACCCAACGGCTCGAAGCCGAAGCGACAAGAAATCACTTTCAAAGTTGATGAAGGCCCGCGCGCGGACACATCGCTCGAAGCGCTGCTCTCGCTCAAGGCCGCATTCCATGCCAAGGGCACAGTAACGGCGGGCAATTCGTCGCAGATGTCTGACGGCGCCGCGGCTGCGGTAGTGATGTCGTCTGATCGCGCGAAGCAGTTAGGCATCAAGCCGTTAGCGCGTTACGTTTCATTCGCTACCGCTGGATACAAGCCTGAAGAAATGGGGTTGGGGCCGGTGTTCGCCATCCCCAAGGCGCTTAAAATGGCTGGGCTCAAGTTGTCAGATATCGACGTCATCGAATTGAATGAAGCCTTCGCCGCGCAGTCGTTGGCGGTAGTCAGAGAAGCCGGTCTCGATCCCGATCGCGTGAATCCCAACGGTGGGGCGGTCGCCCTCGGACATCCGCTCGGCTGTACTGGCGCAAAGCTCACGGCTACGATCATTCGTGAACTTAAGCGTCGCAATGCGAAGTATGGACTCGTAACCATGTGCGTTGGCGGCGGCATGGGCGCGGCGGGGATATTCGAGAACTTGGTTTGATCTTCTGAAAAGCACGAAAGGACAACCCTTTCGATTCACCACCGAGACACGGAGTCACAGAGATTTATTTATCCGCTACCGATAGAATGGAGACATTCTCTGTGGCTCTGTGTCTCTGTGATGGAGAGGATTCGATAAAATATGGCATCAACTGCGGTTCCGCAAACCAGAATTTCTGGTGGAAGCTTTCTCCTTGAAGAGCGCAAGCCCGACGAGGTCTTCACACCCGAAGATTTCACCGAACAGCATCTGCTCATCGCGCAGACGGCGGAAGAGTTCGCCGTCAACGAAATCGTTCCCAATATCGAGAAGATGGAGCACAAGGATTTTTCCATCACCCGAGCCTTGCTGAAAAAAGCAGGCGAACTCGGTCTGAGTTCGGCCGAGATACCAGAAGCCTACGGCGGCCTTGAAATGGACAAAGTCACGGCCGCGGTCATTGCCGACCACATCGCAAAATACGCCGGTTTCGCGACCACCTGGGGCGGACACACCGGCATTGGCACGCTGCCCATCGTCTATTTCGGAACTGAAGAGCAAAAGAAAAAATATTTGCCGCGTCTGGCCGCGGGAGAAATCGTCGGCGCTTATGCATTGTCCGAGGCTTCTTCTGGGTCTGATGCGCTGAATTGTCGTTCACGCGCGGAGCTTTCGAAGGATGGAAAACACTACATCCTCAACGGCGAAAAAATGTGGATCACCAACGCCGGGTTCGCGGATCTGTTCACCGTCTTCGCCAAGGTTGACGGAGAAAAGTTCACGGCGTTTCTGGTCGAGAAGACTTTCGCCGGCTTCTCCGTCGGGGCGGAAGAGCACAAGATGGGCATTCGCGGCTCGTCCACTTGCCCCATAATTTTGAACGATTGCAAAGTTCCGGCTGAAAACGTGCTTGGGGAAATTGGCAAGGGCCACGTCATCGCCTTCAACATCCTGAACGTCGGCCGTTTCAAGCTGGGTGCTATGTGTGTGGGCGGGGCGCGCCTGTCGCTTGAGAATGCCATTGGCTATGCCAAGCAGCGCAAGGCGTTTAACAAGGTGATCGCGGATTTCGGCTTGGTTCGCGAAAAGCTGGCCAATATGGCGGTGGGCATTTACACCGGCGAAGCTCTCGTCTACCGCACCGTTGGCATGATGGACGTAGCGCTTTCCGAGGTCGATAAGTCCGCAGCCGACGCTGCGAAAGAAACTCGCAAAGCCATCGAAGAATACGCAGTCGAGTGCTCCATCATCAAAGTTTGGGGCTCGGAGATGGTCGACTTCGTCGTCGATGAAACGGTGCAAATCTACGGCGGCTACGGCTTCGTCGAAGAATATCCCGCCGAGCGCGCCTACCGCGACGCGCGCATCAACCGCATCTTCGAAGGCACCAACGAGATCAATCGTCTCATTATTACCGGCTTTTTACTAAAACGCGCCATGTCAGGCCAGTTGCCGTTAATGCCAGCAATCAAGAAGTTGATGGATGAAGTTCTGTCCGGGCCTTCGATGGGCGAAGAACTTGAAGGTGTGCTAGCCGAAGAACGCAAACTGGTGGCTTCGGCCAAGAAACTTGGCCTGTTCGTAGCCGGAGCGGCTACACAGAAATACATGCAGGCGATTCAGGACCAGCAAGAAGTCATGGGAGCGATTGCAGACATAGTAATCGAGACCTATGCCATGGAATCGGCTGTGCTTAGGGCGCAAAAGATCGCGGAGCGCAACGGCGAAAACGCCGCCGCCTTCCCCATAGCCATGACTCGGGTATATCTCTCGCAGGCAATGGAGAAAATCGAAGCCGCCGCCAAGAAAGTTATTGCGACTGTCGCTGACGGCGACATGCTGCGCACGCAGTTGGCAATCCTGCGCCGCCTGGCAAAGCATGAGCCATTCAACACAATTGAGCTACGCCAACAAATCGCCCAGAAAATAATCGAGCGCGGAAAGTACACGCTGGCTTAGAGCAGATCGAACAATTAGTCGAGAAGTCTAGCCGTATCATAGTGCGACTTGGCGGACGAGGGCGCCCGCGCCACATTTGCTCACGCCGTCTTCAATTTTTCCATCACGCTCTGAATCAACTCTTTCGCGTCAGTCAGATTTTTCATTACCATCTGAATATCCATAACCGGCTTGCCGGGCCAACGTTGGCTTTGGCAATAGACGCCGTGTTGTCCAACGAGCGCCATAGCGTCCGTGATCATGTCCATCGTAACGGCCAGCCGTCCCCGCGGGACGCCCATCATCGCCTCGTAATGTTCCAATTCTTCCTGCTTTTCGTCGAATACTGGCATGGTAAGATTGTAACGGCTGTGTGGGGTAGCGCATAATTGTTGGCTTGCTATCCACCGCAGCGTCCGCAATGAAAGCCGGATAGTTTCTTCCTCCGGTATGCTCAGGGAGCAACTAAGCTGATTGCTCGTGTTCGATGGTTAGGTATTCATTGGGAAGCAGGAACCCAGACCTTGTCGGAGCTGACCAACTCCGCATTCGGCACTTCGGTCTCAACTTTCACACGACGCATTCCCGCTTTTTTCTCCGGCTTGGGGACGAAGGTCAGCAGATACTGATGGTTTAGCTTGCGCGTTATATCCTCCAGATAAGGGGAGAACGTAACCGGCGGAGCAGAACCAATCAGGTAATAACTCTCCGCACCAGTCTCGTCGGAAAGCTGGGAGAGATAATTCTGACCCCAGTAGGTTCGCCAAAAACTGTGGCCGGAGTGTCCCACGCCGGGCGTATAAATGCTATAAACGATGACCCCGGCGCGTTGGGCTTGTTGGATCACCTCGTCGACGTAAGCATTGTCCGGACCGCTGCCCCAGTATAGGTCGATGCCGTCGGTGATCATGAGCACCTCGTGGCGCTCTTGGCTTGCAGGCCAGCGTTTGATGAGATCAGCCAAAGAAAAATAAGGGCTGCCGTTGGCACCAGGACTTCCCATGGGAAGACGCAATGCTTTTCCCGCTGCAGCATGATCGCTGGTAGGGTTCTGCACGATTTGTGCAGTCCCATTCTGCATGTACGCCACACCAATCTTCGTGGTTGGAGGTTGCGCGTTAATAAACTGGCGGAGATCTTCCAGCTGCGAGCCCAGACTCACGCTCGCCGAATCATCAAGCAGAATAATAAACTCCAGGCCCGCGTGCTCGCCTTGCAGCGGCAGCCAGCCGGTGACTCTGTCCCGATCGCGGCCTTCGTAAACCATCACGTCGTCACGTTGAATATCGGGGATGTTGGAACCGTGACGGGCTTCCACTGTGACTACTAAATTTGCCGTAACTTCCGCCGCGGACGGAGCCTGCTGAGCAGTTGCCAGTTGCACACCAGCCACAAGCACGGCGATTGCAATGAGGCGCGCAACCATCAGGGAACATTTATTCATAGCTTCTACCTTTCAGACCGTAAGAACGACATCGAGCTGTCGAGACACTTTAGCGGCCTAGTTATATGATGCTGGCCAATAAAAAAAGAACGCTGCGTAAGGTTCAAGGTCTCAACTTTTGTGTAGCGGATCGCAGGCTTGCACTTTTGGCCGTCCGCCGACGATACTGGAATCAGATAAATTATGAAGACAAACCTTTCTTTTGCTAACCCTTCCGAAGTCGAAACCGAATGTCTGGCCGTGGTGGTGTTGGACCATGGACCAAAAGATAAAAGTGAAGTGAGGATCGAAACCAGTGACGGCGCCATCAAGGATATTACTAGCGACCTGATGTCTACTGGCGAAGTAACGGGAAAAATCTTTGAAACCACTCTACTTCATCGTCCCGCAAAGCTGAAGGCCAAACGCCTGCTTCTACTCGCAGGAGGCAAAGCGAAAAACTTTACTTCCTCCGACTTGCGCAAACTTGCTGGCGCAGCGGTCCGATACTTAAAGCCAAAAGGCATTCGTTCTTTCGCTTTTTTGACGCCCGACAGTATCCCTGCCGATCAAGCCGTGAACGCTATCGTGGAAGGAGCCTTCGTCGGTGATTTCGATCCCGATACTTACAAGAGCGATCGCAAGGATCAGAAGATCGATTTCATGACTGTGGTCGCGCGCGGCGACCAATCCAGATTGCAGAAGACGATAGAAGAGGCTCGCATTATCGGTGAATCGCAGAATTTCACTCGCGACCTGGTAAACGAGCCCAGCAACCGTATGACGCCAACCATTCTTGCCGAACGTGCCCGCAAAATGGCGCTGGAGACCGGCCTGAAAGTTGAAGTCTACGGCCCCGACAAACTAAAAGAATTGAAGATGGGCGCTTTTTGGGGAGTCGCTCAAGGCTCCGATGAGCCGCCAGCTTTGATCGTATTACGATACGAACCTGCGGATGCGCCCGCGACTCCAGTGTTGGGCCTGGTCGGAAAAGGTGTCACTTTTGATACTGGCGGCATTTCCATAAAACCAGCCGATGGCATGGAGAAGATGAAATACGATATGGCTGGCGCCGCCGCAATGATCGGCACTATGCGGGCCATCGCGTTGCTCAAACCGAAAAGCCGCGTAATTGCAATTATCTGCGCCACCGAGAATATGCCTTCCGGCAAAGCGCAGAAGCCTGGTGACATACAAATCGCGATGTCAGGCAAATCGATTGAGATCATCAATACTGATGCCGAAGGCCGCCTGGTGCTGGCCGACGGCCTCTGCTACGCGCGCCAGCTCGGTTGTACTCATCTGATTGACGCCGCGACGCTAACAGGCGCCGTCGTGGTGGCTCTCGGTTATGTCAATGCCGGAGTTTTTGCCAACGACGAAAAGATGTATGAGCGATTCGATCGCGCGGTGCAAAAGGCTGGCGAGAAGTTCTGGCGCCTTCCGGTCGATGACGAATACAAAGAGAATATCCGATCGAATATCGCCGACATCGTAAATTCAGGTGCTCGCTGGGGAGGCGCGGTCAATGCCGCCATGTTCCTCAAAGAATTTGCCGAGGATACTCCGTGGTTGCATTTAGACATCGCAGGCACCGCATGGATGGAAGACAATAAAGCCTGGATTGCGAAAGGTCCGTCGGGAATCGCAGTGAGAAGTTTGGTGGAATTCGCCAGGGAATTCGCGACCCAATTCTCATGATGCAATCTGCCTGTCTAAGCAGCCTCTTCGGCTTTGTTCGCATCAGAAGTTGCGCTGGCATTTGTCTACAAGTGAGCGTGCACATCCGCCTGCGCAAACAGGAGATCTCATGAAAGCATTGTTTGGTATCGGGTTGGTAGTGCTGGTTCTTGGAGTGCTTTCGTTTTTCGTGCCTGTACCACATTCGGAACGCCATGGCGTCAGCGCCGGCGACCTCCAGCTCGGAGTCACGACTCATCACGAAGACCGGGTGGCTCCAGCCATTAGTGTGGCGCTGATAGTGGTGGGCGCGGGTTTGATGATCGCAGGACGCGGTAAGAGCTAAGCTTCCAAAACAATTGGTCGCGCGTTCTGTCACATTGCCGATGGAACGCTGATTCCCATGACAGCGATAGCCCGGATCAACTCGCGCCGCACCACGGCGACGGTAGCGAGCAAAAACCCTTTTCGACCTTCATCGGATTCCGCAAGAATAGGATGCCGGTGATAGAAAGCATTGAAAAGTTGTGCCAACTGGAAAACGTGCTTGGCTAAATAAGCTGGCTCAGTAGTGGCGATGCACTGGTCGATTACATAGGCTGTTTTCGACGACGCGAGCCACAGCTCCCAGATTTCGTTCCCCGCTGGTCCATCCAAATACTTCGCGAAATCATCTGTAGAGACGCGGCCAGCCATGTCTCTGGAGAAACTCTCCGCATCCAAACCGCCCTTGCGAAAAATGTTGGTGGCGCGAACTACCGCATACTGCGCGTACGGCCCGGTCTCGCCCTCAAAACTTAGCGCCTCTTTAAAATCGAATGCAATCACCGACGGCTTGGTGAACTTCAACATAAAATAACGCAGCGCGCCCACCGCAATCTGCGTAGCGATAGTCAGGCGTTCTTCTTCGCTCAGTTGCGGATGACGCGAATCAACTTCTTTTTTTGCCGAGGCGATCAACGTGTCGATCAGGTCATCCGCCTTCACTCCGAAACCTTTTCGCCCAGAAACCTCAATGTAGGAACGCGTCTTTTCCTCGTCCGATAACTGATACCCCAGTTCGGCCGCACAACGCGGCGTAAGCGCCACCATTTCGTAAGAAAAATGTGTGTAGTGATCAGCCTGCTCGTTATAACCAAGGCCGCGCAGCGCTTCAATCACAGTATTTTGAGCTTCAGCTTGCCGAGCGTCGATTACGTTGTAGATTTCCGCCACATCACCAAAATGTGGATGATCCAACGCCCCCACCTTGGTGGAAATCCAGCATTCATGTCCATTCGGATAGCGATAGAACTTGCGATATCCGAAATCGCGCCCCAGCAATCCGAACTTCCAAAGGTGATAGGCAATGTCCTTGCCAACGTAGCCGACGGTACCATTCGATCTCACGATGACTTTCTGATCTTCCTCGGCAATGTCGCCGTTCTCCGCATCTTTCGCGGCCACCGTTTTTCCCCGCCGCATGACCCAGCAGCCTTTGTTCTTGCCCTCGGTTTCAAAGGTGAGTACACCGGCTTCTTTAAGCTTAGTGAATGCCGCATCCCAAAAATGCAGGTGCAGTATTTCGCTTTCGCGGGGCAGAAAGTCGTATTCGATATCCAACCGGTCCATGGTTTCGAGATGGCGGCGCAGCACGGCAACTGAAATCAGATCACCAATTGCGGCTGTCTCGTTTCCCCCCTCCTCGAGCGCGTGCAGCGTTTCCTGACGCGCTTTACAGTTGGTTTCATTCTCCTGATACCAGCGGGAAACCTGAGCGTATAAATCCCAACAGTAGAAATCGAAACGAGGCTGGCGAGTCAGTTCCTCGATTTCGGGGCGAGACTTTTTCTCCAGATATAAAAAGCCGACAATTACATCGGCGACCTGAACTCCGGTATTGTCGATGTAATTCTGAACATCAACTTCTCTGCCCGCAAAATGTAAAAGACGAACAAAAGTGTCGCCCAGAATGGCATTGCGGAGGTGTCCGATGTGCGCAGCCTTGTTTGGATTAATGCTGGTGTGCTCAACCAGAACTTTTCCGGTCGGAACATCGGCCTTCGGTTTTTCATCAGCCACAAGCGCGGCAGCAAGCCGGGCGCGGTCAACCCGCGCATTAATGTAACCGGCCCCGGCCAGTTCTAGCTTCTCGAAACTTTCGATCGGTCCGATCCCAGCAATAATTTCTTCGGCAATTTTTCGCGGCGGCTTGCGCAGTTGCTTGGCTAATTCAAAAGCGAGCGGCAGCGCATATTCACCCAGATCAACCCGAGGCGGCTGCTCGATGACAATCCGGGAAAGTTCAAGCCCATAATTTTGGCGCAAGAAGTCGCGTATTTGCTGCGCGAGCCGGCGTTCCAGATGACGATACAAGAGTGCCTCGAAGCGATCAGGGAAAACAGTGATTGTAGCAGAGTGCGCGCCTCACAGCGGTTTGACGGTATGTGCACGCTTCCCTATGATGAAAATCAGGCGAGCTTTTATGCGCATAGCATATCTCGATTGTTTTTCCGGCATCAGCGGCGACATGTTCCTTGGCGCGTTGGTCGATGCCGGGGTCCCCGCGCAACTTCTGGAAGAGACTGTCGCGGCTTTGGATATTGGGGCCAGGCTGGAGATTTCTCGGGTCACACGCAATGGCGTAAGTGCGACCAAAGTGGATGTTTTTTCGCACGGGGAGAAAGACTTGCCGCGCGAAATCTACTGGGAACAAAAGGAAAGACAGGCGGAACATTCCACACACAATCACGGCAACGGCGAAGATGCACACGATTACGCGCATTCCCATGCAAAAATAACGGAACCGGTTGCCCTGCTGCAGCACAACTATGCTTTGCAGAACTCAACGCCTGCGAGACATGAAGCTACTTCGTCGCCGACGAAATCTGCGTCCGCATCCCATTCGCACGACAGCGGCCATAAACACGAACATGGCCGCGGGTTGAATGAAATCCGAAAGATAATCGCGCAAGCAGCAATCAGCGACAAAGCGAAGGCTACCGCAGTAGCTATTTTTGAAGCACTCGGCGCGGCTGAGGCGAAAATTCATGCGACCGATATCGAGAAAATTCATTTTCACGAAGTCGGCGCGATTGATGCCATGGTGGACATTGTTTGCGCCGCAGTCGGGGCTGAGGCTCTCGGGGTAGATGAAATTGTGTGCTCGCCACTCAATGTCGGCGGCGGCACAGTTAAGTGCGCCCACGGAACCCTGCCGGTGCCAGCGCCAGCCACGCTCGAATTGCTCAAGAGTGCGCCGCTGTATTCTTCCGGCATTCAAGCGGAACTGGTTACTCCGACTGGGGCCGCGATCGTCAAAACCTTGGCGAAGCGATTCGCGTCGTTTCCGCGAATGAGCGTTGAGAAAATCGGATATGGTGCTGGAACGCGTGACTTTGACGGACACGCCAATGTCGTGCGGCTTACCATCGGCAAGGTTCGTGAGAACGTTTCGTCCGATATAAGCCAAGAGACAATTACCGTCCTCGAAGCCAATATCGACGACTTGAATCCGCAAGTTTTCGGTTATGTCATGGATCGCTTGCTCGAGGACGGCGCGTTGGATGCGTTTGGCATGCCGGTGCAGATGAAAAAAAATCGCCCCGGCATGTTACTAACAGTGCTGTGCCGAAATGAGGACGCACCCAAACTGACGGATATCATTTTCACCGAAACCACGACTCTCGGTGTGCGCCAGCGAGAGGAAGAGCGTCGCACTCTCGCGCGAGAATGGGTGACGGTTGCGACTCGCTGGGGAAATGTTCGACTGAAGGTTGCCAGCATGAATGGCGCGACTACAAACTATGCTCCGGAATATGAAGATTGCCGCCGCATCGCAAGCGAGCACCACGTGCCGCTGAAAAGCGTGATGCAGGAGGCCCTGCAGCTTTATCTGAACGGAAAACGCTGAAGGTCATTAACCACAAAGGACACGAGGGGTCACAAAGGAAAATCTTAAAAGCACGTCGGATCCCTTAGCAGCTTGAACCACACAATGAGCCAAAAGTTCTACCTTACGACGCCGATTTATTACGTA
>Ga0073928_10004696_pt1 | contig 19913 bp, 16 predicted proteins | sample PaiPotPPA55metaG_FD_76969 | JGI IMG/M metagenome (GOLD analysis project Ga0073928, IMG submission 76969) | Iron sulfur acid spring bacterial and archeal communities from Banff, Canada, to study Microbial Dark Matter (Phase II) - Paint Pots PPA... ...
CGGGAACCTCGTCAAACGGGTCATGCTCGGGGAATCACACGGGCTTTTGCGCGGGCAAAACGTCTACTACGGCGCCGAGTTCCTCACTAGCACCGACGAGCGTTTCCGGCCGGTGAACCTCATCACCGGCCCGGACGGGGCGCTGTACCTGGTGGACTTTCATCGCGGCGTGCTGGAGCACGAGCGGTTCATTACCAACTACCTGGCCAAAAACATCGAGCAGCGGAAGCTGGAGTCGCCCGTTCACCTCGGCCGCATCTTCCGCATCATTCGCGATGGCGGCCCGCGGCCCACCCCCTTCAGAATGCCCACCGGCAACGGCCCCAGGCTCGTCGAGTGCCTGGCACATCCGAACGGCTGGGTGCGCGATATGGCCCAACGGCTTCTCGTCGAGAAGCATAATCCGAACCTGACCACAGCGCTCGAGCGGATGGCCGCTGATTATCCCACCCCGGTGGCCCGGCTGCACGCACTATGGACGATCGAGGGGATGAACCAGATGGAGATGCCGCTCGCGCTGGCGGCGCTGGGCGACCGGGATGAGCGCGTTCGGGCGGCCGCCATCCGACTGTGCGAGCCGTTCCTCGTCCCCGCGACGCGGCCGCAGGTGTTGCCGCCTCTGCTCAAGCTCACAAACGATCCGCGGCCGACCGTGCGGCTGCAACTGCTGTTGACGCTCTCGGCCGTGCCCGATGAAAACGCGCAGGACGCGGTCGCGTCGATGCTCGAGGCGGTTGACGTGGTGGACGCGGCGCTCGCTCGTGACTGCGCGCTCAGCGGCATGTGGGGTCGCGAGTTGGAGTTCCTCCAGCGACTGCTCGCGCGACCGGCGTGGGAGAAGGAGTCGGCGGATCGGGTGGCGGTGCTGTCGGCCTTGTCGCGCTGCGTCCTGGCCGAGCGCCGCGCCGAGCCGATCAAGCGGCTTCTTCAGATTGCGGCCGAACAGTCAGGGGAAGTCCGGTGGCGCCAGGCGGCGTTGCTGCGGGCAATCGACCTCCACGTCCCGCCGCCGGCCCGGCGTCTGCCCAAGCTGATCTACCTCGACGCTGAGCCGCCGGCGCTTGCGTCTCTGCTCAACACGGACGACGAGCCGAACCGCAAATCGGCGGCAGCGATCGCCGAGCACCTGGCCTGGCCCGGCAAGCCGGGCGTTCCGCCGCCGCCGAAGCTCGTCCCGCTCACGCCGCCGCAGCAGGCGTTGTTCGACCACGGCCGCCAAATCTTCACGAACGTCTGTGCGGCTTGCCACCAGCTCTCCGGCCTGGGCCAGCAGGGACTTGCCCCGCCGCTGGTTGATTCCGAATGGCTGCTGGGCCCGGAGCAGCGGACGATCCGAATCGTCCTCAATGGATTGAGCGGCCCGGTGAAGGTCGAGGGGATGGAGTATCACCTGGAGATGCCAGCGATCGGCACGCTGCCTGATGATGACATCGCCGCCGTCCTCACCTACGCCCGCCGAAGCTGGGACCACGCCGCCAGCCCGGTCGATCCGCGGACGGTGCATGAAATCCGCGAGCAAACCCAAACCCGCGCCGCCGCCTGGTCGGCCGATGAGCTGATGAAGATCGGGAAGTGATCCGGTCTCCGTCACGATTACGGCGCGAGGCTCTCATTCCTCCGACAGGCAACTCCACTCCTCCCCATAGCCCTCTTTAGGGCCAATGACAGAGCACATCCCGATTGCTTTGATGACGACATGAACACTCGCACCACTTATCGGGGCTCGCACGCGGGCCATGTTGTCAGTCGCGACACTCTCGGCGGCAAATCCGCCAAGAAGCGAAAGAAGGCGGGACGCTCGGTGACCATCGAGCCGCTGGAAGAGCGGAAGATGATGTCCGTCGTCTACCACCCGGTATTCGGCACGGAGGCGCAGAAGAACGGCAATGGGTCGAACCTCAGCAGCCCGCCGATCTACCTCGTCTTCTGGGGTTCGTACTGGGGCGGCACGAACACGCCGCAGGCCCAGGCGATCGAAAACGCGGCGAACAAGGTCGTCAACTCGACCTTCCTGCACGTCGTCCAGCAGTACGGCTCCGACGGAAACGCCACCATCGGCGACGGCAGCGTCTCGTATGCCTACGACGGCTCCAACCCAACCAGCGGCGGGTTCGACGACGGGAATATTTCCAGCGTTATCGAGAACCAGATCGACAACGGCCCGCTCCCCGAGGGCGACGGCCCGGCCAACGAACCGATCTACGTGGTCGTGACCCCGCCCAACGTAAATTCCAGCGTCGCGAACGCCGCCGGCTTCAATTACAACGATCACGATTACGACTTCCCCCTCGACTTCGACACGATGCACTCGTGCTGGGTGTGGAGCGGCACTAACGGCGACAACACCGTCAACGTCGACCAGTTCTCCCTCGTCTTCTCCCACGAGATCGCCGAGAGCATGAGCGACACCGGGGGCGGCGGCGCTGAGTTCTATCCGGGGGCCTCGTGGACCGGCGGAGGCAGCGGCAACCAGATCGGAGACTACGAGCCCAACAGCTACTCCTTCCGCGAGCCCGACGGCGCCCTCATCCAGCCCGAGTGGTCCCGCGTCGACAACGCCGCTGTCGCCGACAACGGCACCACCCAGAATTTCGATCTCTACCCCATCTGGAACGGGACGAAATTCACCGGCACGTACAACCTGGTCGTCAACGGCGACCAGCGCGGCAGCCACGACGATCTCATCGCCGTCGGCAAAACGTCTTCCGGAGGCGTCAGCGTCACGCTGAATGGGGAAAACACCAGCTTCGACCCGGGAAGGATCAAGACCGTCACCGTCAACAGCGGCGACGGGCAAGACACCATCTTCGTCCAGGACACGATCGTTCCGACCACGATCAACAGCAACTCCCCGCTCAATGGGCCGGACGACACGGTCATCATTGGCGACGGCGGAAATACGCAGGGCATCATCGCCCCGCTGACCATCACCAACTCGAGCGGCTACGATGTCATCGACGTCTCCGATTCCACCGACCCCATCTCGAAAAATGTCCGCGTGGCCGATGCCAGCACGCCCGGATATGGCGCCGTGACCGGCATCGCGCCCACCGAGATTGATTTCCCTTATAGCGACACCCGCAGCCTGTTCGTCGACACCGGCACGGGCTTCAGCAATACCGTGAACGTGGTCACGACCCGCGTGCCCACGACCGTCACCGGCCACGCCGGGGCCAACGACACCGTCAACGTCGGCAGTAACAGCACCGTCCAGGGCATTGGCGCGAAGCTGACCATCGGGAACTTCGGCGGACAGAGCGCCATCAACGTAGATGATGGCGTCGACACGACGGCCCGCACCGTCGTGCTAAGCGACGCCGCGCCGGGCATCGGCAGCATTACGGGCCTGGGCGCCGCCGAGATCGATTACAACTACGCCCAGACTCGAAGCCTCAACCTAACGCTCGGCGTCGGCGGGAACACCGTCGAGGTCTTCTCCACCGGCGCACCCATTTCGCTGCTCGGCGGGTGGGTCTATGGGCTTCCCATCATCAAGACGCTCGCCGCCAGCTCCTCGAGCATCATCCCTATCCTCTTCAAGCACGGCGGCCCTGATACGATCAACGTCGGACCGAACGGCACCGTGCAGAACATCCACGGAAGTCTGTCAATCGAAAATGCCTGGGGTTCCGACACCATCAACGTCAACGACAACTCCGATCCGACGGCCCGAACCGTCACGCTGGACACCACTACGCCGGCAAGCGATCCGGTGGCGTACGGCACGATCGCCGGACTGGCACCCGCGACCATCAGTTACGAATACGACGACAGCGGCAGCCTGGCCGTCACTCTGGGCGTGGGCGGCAATACCGTGAACGTGCATTCCACCGGCGCGCCGACTTCCCTACTGGGCGGGGCAGTCCCGATCATCCCGCCGCTGGCGCGAACCAGCGGCATCCGCGCCAGCAGTGCCAACAGCATCATTCCCATCCCCTTTCCGATGCGCGGCGGGCCCGACACGATCAACGTCGGCAAGTTCGGCAACACGCAATCGATCAGCGGCGCGCTGACCATCGAGAACGCCTGGGGACAGGACACCATCAACGTCGATGACGGGACAGACTCAACCGCACAGACCGTGACGCTCGACACCACGACGCCGGCGAGTGATGCCGTTCCGTACGGCACCATCACCGGACTCTCTCCCGCGCCGATCAACTACGAGTATGCTGACACGAAGAGCCTCAGCGTCACGTTGGGCGTCGGCGGGAACACCGCCAATGTCCACGCGACCGGCGTCCCCACTTCGATTCTCGGCGGTTCGGTGCTCTTCATCCTGCCGCTGGCGCGAAGCAGCTCCAGCAGCAACATCATTCCGATCCCGCTGCCGCGGCACGGCGGGCCGGACACTGTCAATGTGGGCAACGCCGGCAACGCCCAGGACATCAACGGCCCGCTGACCATCGAAAACTCCTGGGGCCAGGACACCGTCACGGTGGATGATTCGGCGGACACGACCGCGCGGTCGGTCGCTCTGGGCACCGCGCCGCCGGCGGGCGACGCCGACCCGTTCGGCACAGTCTCGGGGCTCACCCCGGCCCCGATCACCTACGAGGCCGCCGACACCTCGTCCCTGACCATCGACGGCGGCAGTGGCGGCAACACGTTTAACGTGACCGATACTCCGACCAACCAGTTCGGCGGATCGGGCGGCACCGCCATCGCCCTCAACGCCGGCGCCGGAAATGACGCGGTGAATGTCACCGGTATGGGCGACGGCACCACGCTGGCTGTCAACGGCCAGGCGGGCGCCGACACGCTGACCGTCACCGGCGTCAGCGCTGCCGACTCGTTCGCCCTCACCGCCGGTCAGGTCGTCCACGGCTCGAGCACGATCAATTATTCGAACGTCGAGGACCTGAGGCTCAAGACTGGAACGTTCAACGTCACCAACGATCTGAATGGCGTCGCGCTCAGCGCCATCGGCGCCGCCACCAGCGTGAACCTCGGCGCCTCGCAGCACCTGGCAGGCCTGAACGTCAATGGCGGACGGATGGCCCTGTCCGCGGGCGGCGGGAAGACCATCTTCGCCGACGCCCTGGCCATCGCCGGCGGCGGGAAACTTGATCTTGCCGACAACCGGCTGATGCTCAGTTACAGCGGCCCCGACCCCATCGCCACCATCCGCTCGTATCTGTCCAGCGGCTATACAGGCGGGGCGTGGACCGGCGCGGGCCTCAATACCAGCAGCGCCGACCTCAAGCACGGCCTGGGGTTGGGAGACAGCGCCGACGGCGTCGTCGCCGGCCTGCCCGCCAACACCATCTTGATCAAGTACGCCAAGTACGGCGACGTCAACCTCGACGGAAACGTCGACTTCAGCGACATGGTCATCCTCTCCCGAAACTTCGGGAAGGCTAACATGAACTGGGACCAGGGCGATTTGGACTATGACGGGACAGTCGATTTCCAGGACCTGGTCACGTGCGCCCGCAATATGGCCTAACTCTTCAACAGCCGACCCTTCCCTCCTTACCCGAGCCCCGGCCTGACTCATAAGGCCGGGGCTTTTTCTCTTCGGGGCACGTGAGGACTTCGTTTCGTCATTCGATCATCCCTCGGCTACGCCTGCGCCATCTGGTTAATGCCGCTCTCAGCGAGGGTGGTTAGCTTCTTGTCGGCCTCGCCTTCCTCGTCCAGAGTCATTTGGAGGATCTGCGCCAGGTCGTTGCGACCCAGATGTTGGGCGAAGGTGCGTACGGTACCGTACCCGGCGATCTCGTAATGCTCGGCCCGCTGGGCCGCGGCAATCAAGCCGGCGTCCCGGACGGCCGGGTCGCCCTTGGCCGAGGCGATGTCGTTCCCTTCCTTGATGATCCCTTTGATGGCCGGGCATGTTTCGGCTTCCGGCTCACAGTCGAGGCCGCGAAATACCTGCTCGAGGCGGTTCACATGCGTTTGTGTCTGGTTGAAGTGGTCCTGAAACGCGCGCTTCAGCGCCGGCGAGTTGGCCGCCTGTGCCAGCTTAGGAAGCGCCTCGGTAAGCTGCTGCTCGCAGTCATACAAGTCCTTGAGCTGCTGCACCATCAAATCGCTGAGGCTGTTGTACTGATAGTTGAAAACCGCCATGGGGGACTCTCCTTTTGCGAAACAACCACGGGATCGAACGGCCGGGCTCGCCGCCCGGAATTCCAACCGCTGCTCCCTCGACCGATATGCTGGCAAGGGACGTACCGATAGACCGGTAACGGCCGAAAGAAGTTGGAAATATAAGTTAATGTTCCACCAGGCGGGCGCAGCCGAATGCGGCCCTGCCATATCGACTCACCGTGCTCTGCCATTTGGGCGATTGCGGCAAATCCGGTTAGGCTGCCGCCCATTGAGTATTCCACGGGAGCCTGACTATGTACGTCATCTGCATCTGCCTCGCTCACTACGCGATCTGGAAGGACTTATTTCTTCCTGACATCCCGATCGTCGAGAAGGTGATCCGCCCGGTCTTGGTTTATTTCTTCCTGCTGATCGGGCTGCGGCTGGCGGGAAAACGCGAGCTGGCCCAGCTCAACCCGTTCGACTTTATCGTGCTGATGACGCTGTCGAACACCGTGCAAAACGCGATCATCGGCAGCGACAACAGCCTGCTGGGCGGCATGACCGGGGCCGCGGCGCTGCTGGCGGTGAACTATCTGGTCGTCCGCGCCGTGCGGCACAGCCGCAGACTCCGGCGCCTCCTGGAAGGGCGGGCCGATGTGCTGGTGAAAGACGGCAAAATCCAGAAGGACCACCTCGAGCGTGAGTTGATCAGCAGGGCCGAGCTGGTGGCGGCGGCGCACAAGCAGGGGATCACGTCGCTGAAGGACGTGGAGTACGGCGTGCTAGAGCCGACCGGCACCATCTCCTTTATCCAGAAGCGGCCGACGCCCGAAGCCAGCCGCCACGACGAGATCATCTCACTGCTGAACAGATTGTCCCAGGAGCTCACGGCCCTGCGTGCGGGTCGCGCGGCCGAAGGACAACGATAGTCGCCCGACCCATTATTTCCCCGATGCCTGCTCGGCCCGCCCGGCGCGCTTGTGCTGAAGGAACCACTCGTACAGCTCCGGGTTGTTATACGATTCCGTCCAGCAATCGTGACCGGCGTTTGGGTATCGAGTGAATTTGACATTTTCGTTGCCGGCCTTCTTCACCGCCTCAACCATCACTTCGCTGCTCTTGATCGGGACCACGGGGTCTTTCTCACCATGGAAGACCCAGATCGGCATCTTGCGCAGACGGTTGGCGAAAATCGGGTCGCCCCCGCCGCACATTGGCGCGATGGCCGCGAAACGCTCGGGGTAATGCTCGGCCCAGCTCCAGGTCCCGAACCCGCCCATGCTCAGCCCGGTCAGATAGACTCGATCCTGGTCAACCCGGTACTTGTCCAGAATGTCGTCCAGTAGCATGTTCAGGTGGTCCGTGTTCCAACCTCTTCGGGCGGCAGGGCACTGCGGGGAGACGACGACAAAGTCCTTCACCGGCAGTTCGGCGCCGCCGGCGGCCAGCAGCTTCGGTGGGCCGTGCTTCTTCACCATGTTGATGTCGCTGCCGCTCTCTCCGCTGCCGTGAAGAAAGACGATCAGCGGCCACTTCTTGTCCTGCTGCTTGTCATACCCTTCGGGCAGGTACAGCAGGTAATCCAGCTTGACGGTGATGGTCTTCTCAAACGTCTGCGGCCGCTGCCCGGCCTCCGTCTTTTCGTCCGCCGCTAAAGCGGCCGGAAGAACCACACACAGCGCCAGTATGAACGCGATTTGTCCTCTCATGGCCCTTTCTCCGTTGGTGTAGGGCGGGCAGCGCCCGCCGCGGTAGGTTTTGGCGGGCAATGCCCTCCCGGCGTCGACTCCAGGGCATCGCGCAGGCGGCCGCCGCACCGCGACAGGAGGTCGCGCGCCGCCGCGAGATCGACCCGCCGTTTCTCCATAACGATCGCCGCTTTGACATGGCCGTCGGCCTGCCGGAGCAGGTCGAGCGCGCGATTGCGGTCGAGGCCCGTCAGCGTGGCGATGATCCGCGCACCGCGGTCCCACAGTTTCTGATTGGTCGCCCGAAGGTCGACCATCAGGTTCTCGTACACCTTGCCGAGCTGCACCATGGCTAGCGTGCTGATCGTATTGAGCACGAGCTTGGTCGCGGTGCCGGCCTTCAGCCGGGTGGACCCGGTCAGGACCTCGGGCCCGACCAGCGGCCGGATGACCACGTCCGCTTCGGGATCGTTGACCATCGGCTGCACGCAAGTGAGAAGGATCGTCCTGGCCCCGCGCTGGCGCGCGCGTCCCAGCGCGCCATGGACGAAGGGCGTGGTTCCGCCGGCGGCGATCCCCATGACCACGTCGGCCGCCGCGACAGACCTTGCGTCGATTGCCGCCGCTCCGTCCTCGGGGCGGTCCTCGGCCCCTTCCTGGGCGCGGAACATGGCTGCGTCGCCACCGGCGATCAGACCCTGCACCATTTCCGGGTCGGTCCGAAAGGTGGGCGGACACTCGGCGGCGTCGAGCACCCCCAGCCGACCGCTGGTGCCGGCGCCCACGTAAATCAGGCGGCCGCCCCGACGCAAGGCGTCCGAAACGATGCGTACCGCCGCGGCAATTTGCGGCCGCTCCTGAGCAACCGCGGCCACGGCCTTGTCGTCCTGTGCGTTCATCAGCGCGACCGCTTCCTCGAGGCTCATCGCGTCCAAACTCATGGACTCGGCCAGTCGCTGCTCGGTCAGAAGGTCAGAGCGATCCTGCATGCTGCGACGGATGATAACGACAGCCCCTTCTGGCGACCAAATACCGCGGCCGGCGAGGGGCCGATAACCGAGTCGTGCCGGAGACCGGACCACTTGTCAAGCCACCTGGTTTCCCCCGCCGACCAAGGGGGTGACGCTCGGTTCTGGCGAGGCCTTACCTGTGGCACGGCCGACTCGGCCGTGGGCGAACGAGCATCACCGCCGGTTGGTGTGCGATTGTGGAAAGCAATGTGTCGCTACCGTGCTTTCCACAATCGTCCATCAACTGGCAATGAAACTCTCTTGGACCACGGCCGAGTCGGCCGAGCTACGATCCAGCCCGCCAAAGGAGCGCGACTCCCGACCAGCGCCGGGAAGACGGACCAACTCCGCTCCGAGCGAGGAATCCGTGCCAAGGACCATCATGCCCGCCAACGCGAGCGACGAACTTCTTCAGATGACCGGCCCGGGCCAGCCCGCGCTCGTCGGAGCCGGGACCGCTGCCCGCGCCGTCAAGATTTGTGCCGTGCTGATCGGTCTGGCGATCGTTGTCCGGCTCGCGATCGCGGCGTTGTCGATGGGGACCAATGACGCCGTGGCTTTTACCTACTTCGCCGGTGAAGTGACGGTCGACGGGGTGACGAGCACCTATCAGATCGACCCGCGGTTCAACCACCCGCCGCTCGTCGGCCTGTGGGCGGGGTGGGTCTTGCGGCTGGTGCGAGCCTTGCCCCTGAAAGGATGGGACGTCTACAAGTTTGCGTTCATCTTCAGGCTACCGGTGATAGCGGCGGACGCACTGGGTGCATGGCTGCTGTGGCGGATCTGGCTGCCAAGGATCGGCCCGGCCAAGGCGGCGGCGATCGCCGCAGGGTTCGCCTGGAGCCTCGACGCGATCCTCGTCAGCGGCTTCCACTGCAACACCGATCCGATCTATGTCGCGCTATGCCTGCTGGCCGTCTATCTCATGGAGGACCGGCGGGCGTTCTTGTGGGCCGGGCTGGCGCTGGGGGCGGCGGTCAACGTCAAGCTCATCGCGGTGTTGCTCATCGCGCCGCTGCTCCTGAGTTGCCGCACCCGCCAGGAGGCCCGCGCGCTTGTGTTTGGACTGGCGCTGGGAGTGGTCCCGTTCCTGCCGGCGCTCTCTTACGCGGCCCCCAGCTTCGTGCGCGATGCGCTGTCCTACAACTCCGGGGTCAATCGATGGGGCATCACCTATTTTCTGCTGCTGGGCAAAGAGACTCCTGACTGGAACGCAACCGCTGGCGGCGCGGCCGCCTGGTGCCACGGGAACGGCCGTTATCTGCTGTTTGCGCTGATCGCGTTGTGGGCGGCGGCGGCGCGCCGGTGGCCGCGCTGGGACCGCTACGAGATCGCGGCAGTCACGCTCGCTTTGTTCCTGGTATTCACCCCGGGTTTCGGCGTCCAGTACACGGTGGCGGTCGGGTTGCTGATGTTCGCCGTGCGGCCGCGGCTCGCGACGGCCTACGCGGCCGCCTCCGGGCTGTTCCTGCTGCAAGTGTATCTCAATCGAAGGGTGCCCAACATCTTCCCCCCGATCGCGGTGTTCGACGGCGCCGTCTCTTCCGCCGAGGCGGCCCTCGGGTCGGTCGCCTGGGGCATCGTGGTTTATTTCCTGCTGGCGACAGTGCTTCCCCGTTCGTCCGCTTCGCGCGTGGAGCGCGCGCCGATGTCTGCGTTAGGCTCTGTCTGAAAACTATTGAGGCCGCGTTGGGCCGGAAATGGCCCGGATGCGAGGACGCAGGGCCGAGGCGTATCAGGTGGACGATACGACGAGGCCCGAGGACGACGCAGACGGGCCATTTCCGGCCCAACCCGCAGGGACGCGGGGTCTTTGGGCCTGATACTTCGTCGCTCCTCGTCTCAGGCCCAAAGCCCCCGCGTCGCGGCCTCAATAGTTTTCAGACAGAGCCTAGCGAGCTCGCCGCTTACCTGAACTCGATCGTGAAGTAAATCGTGTCCGCGATGGGCTTGCCGTGCCGGTCTCTGGCGGGTTGGAACGTCCAATCATACATCGCGGTCTGAACCGGCTCGTCGATGGCGATGCTTCGGCTGCTCTGCGCGACCTTCACGCTGATTACCTTCCCGGTCGGCGCGATTTCGATCCTGCACACCACCTTTGGGAAGTTGAGCTTGAACACGTCGACCAATCCCGCGATTCCCAATTGCGGCCGCACCGCCTTGACCACGCGGCCGTCGCGGACATCGAGCTTGCCGTCGTGATAGATCGCGGTGCTGGTGATGCGAAGGAACGGGTCGGAATCGGAGTCGTTCTCCGGCAGCGGGTCGGCAGAGCGAAGGGGCAGCCCGGGCCGCTGGCCGTCGCCTCGCGCCTGCGGCCTGGGAGTGACTTGTTCCGGCTGCGCTGCCGTCGCGACCTGCGTCGGCGCCGCGGAGGCCATCGCGACCGGCGGCTTGGGATCGACCGCCACCGCCGCCACCTTCACGTCCGGCTCGGGCAACGCCCTGACGACCACGGCCGGCGCGCCGCCCATGACCTCCCGCGGCGGGCTGGGGGCGGGCAACTCGGCCGGCTGAATGGCCGGCGCGGGCGGGACCAGCGCCTGGGCCGCCGCGAGCGGGCCGCCGGCGCCTGAACCGGTCGGTCCGGTCCATTTCGAGGGCGGGTCGCCGATCCGTCCCATGCCGACGGGATCGCGGCTCAGCAGCGCCTGGTCCTCCTCCGCCTCGCGGGCCTGCATCGGCTTGTCGCCCGGCGAGCCGTTGCTAGCTATGCCGGCGCCGCTCGGGTCGCCGATGTCGTCCAGCCGCACGACCAGCTCCTCGGCCCGGGCGGCGACCGGCCTGGCCGCCCGCAACGCGCGGACGTACGAGTAGCCGAGGTATCCCTCGGTGGCGACAAGGTGCAGCCCCAGCGAGCACGCCAGGGCAATCGGGAAGATGTTCCTCTCGCGTTGCATCGATGCGCTGCGCGATCCCCCGGTCCCATTCTATTCCACATCGGACGCCCCCGCTTCGATCATCGTCAAGAGCTCTACGAACAATACACCGTGACAGCAATTGATTCGTCATTCGACTTTCGAGCTTCGTCATTCGTCTTCCGCGCTCGTTGTTGAGACTCAAGCAGGGAACAACTCTCCGCGAGAGGAGGGCGACGAAGGTGGAACGACGTAACCTTTTTCCCTGAAGAAGCTCACCGCCTCGTCGGTATCCGCAAACACCTTGGTCGCGGTCTCGGTGATGAAGGGGGACGGCATGGCGTTGCATCGCCAGATGATGTAGACCTCCTTGCCGCCTTCGAAGGCGTGGTGCAGCTCGCGTTCGACGCCGCTGGAGAGGGCGGGCTTGCCGCCGGGCAGCTCGGGGATCAGGCTGACGATGAGGTCGGACTGGTCGATCATCTTGAAGTCGCGGGCATAAATCTGGCCCAGGATGTCGCCGCTGATCTGGGCGACGTCGGCGGTCTTGAGCACCAGCCGCCCCTCCGGTCCGGCCACGTCGATCGTCGTCCGCCCCTCCTGCATCGCCGCCAGCGCCTGAGTGTGCAGCGCCAGCTCGTCCACGTCGGCCGGGTCGAAGCAGGTGAAATGCTCGTTCATCGTCCGCTTGAACCGCTCGATCTCCGCAAGCGTGTCCGGCATGTCCATTACGTGACTCATGGGGAACGATAGATAAGCCTTTTTTCGCTTCGGCTCGAAGAGCAGCCGGTAGAGCGTCGGCGCGGTCAACTCCGGCCGGCCGCGGCTCAGCATGAAAAAGTGACCATGCCCTTTGAGCACGTTGGCCAGGATTTCGGTGGCCAGGAGCTCCTCCTCGCGCCACACCATGATGTCCTTGAGCGTGTGATCGATGTCGTGATCGCGCAGCAGCCGCTGGTGAACGGCATCGACGTTATCCAGCAGCGTGAGGTACAGGTCGGCCCTGAACGCCTTGATCTGATCGAAGTCGAACGCGGCGAACAGCCCGTGTTTCCAGCGAAACGTGGCGTGTGTGTTGACCACCACGTGCCTATGCCGCTCGGCGGTCCGCAGGATCTCCTTGAAGACTGCCCGCCGCAGCGCGTTGAGCCGGGTGATCGGCAGATTGAGGATCCGCCCCGCCGGCACGTCCGGCGCCTCGGCGTACATCATCTGCCCGACATGGCAGACCGCCAGGTCCAGCCCGCGCCGCACGGCCTCCTTCTTGAGCGCCTCGAGGTAAGGCCCCTTGTCCACGCCGACTTGCCCGGTGACGATGGCCCGCATAAACGCCGTGATTGGGGATGACGATGATCCGCCCGTCAGGGTGCGTGAAGGTGTTATGACTCCCCTCGCATCGCGTCCAGACGAACCCGGCCCGCTCCGCTACCTTGCGCAGGTCGCGGTAGGGGACGACCCGGAGCTGGCTCATGCGGGCACCTCGACTCGCCACGTCCCCACAAACTCGGGCGCGTCGAGGTCGCGGCCTCCGCCGTGGTGCGCCTCGCGGGTTTGGCGGTATACGGCGATCGCTTCGCGGACGTTCTGTCCCAACGTAGCCAAGTCCGGCGCCTGCGTGTAACAGCCTGGCAGCTCGACGACCTCCGCCACCAGCCACCCCGATTCCGGGTCCTTCTCGACGACGACAGTGTAAGGCGTTTTCATGCTCAAAGCTCCACGATGCCTAAGCAATCGTACCGCCCCCTGGGGTGCGGTCAAATCACTGCGTCTGACCGTCCCCGCGTCGATTTTTGGAGGGCAATGCCCGATTGACATGAGCCGCTTGGAAAACTGAATTCAGCGCACCCCCTTGGACCTGGGCGACCACCCGTGCGTCCGTTCAGTGAGATACTCGGCAGAGGCGTCTGCCCAGCAGTACGAGCGGCAGCGCCGTCAACGCGGCCCACGCCGCCGGCGGCAACGGGACGGCCGCGCTGCCGACCCCGCCAGGGTTCTCCTGCCCGAGGGCGGTCAGCGTGAGCTGGAAGAAGCCGCTGGCGTGAGCGAGCGAACGAGCGTTGGAAAAGTCGATCTCCTCCCGGAAGTAGGCCGGACCGTCCCAGGTTCCAGTTTTGGTGGGAATACTGACGCTCGTGTTATTGCCGGTCATTGAATCCGTAAACGGCGGGGTGCTGATCTGGTCGTATGTCCCAAACCCTTCCTCGACGCTTGAAAATACGTTCGTACCAGTCCCCTGAAGTCCGATCTCCATGGTGTACATGACCGGCTGGGAGAACGTGAGGAGCGGCGGCGGCGGAGCGTGCTCGTCGGCCCGCCCGAACCCATTGGTCATCGCCGACATCGAGAAATCGACATCGATCCGCAGGATCGCCATCGTTCCGTTATCCGTGAACGAATAGTGGGCGGTGGTCGTGACGCCGCTCACCGATGCCGTTCGCGTCACCGACACCGGCAGCGTGTTGATGTCCACGTTGCCAATGGAATCTTGTCCGGGTGCCGTTGTCTCGTCGGATGACAGAACATAGAGTCCGTATCCGGAAACGCTCGTAATAAGCCCGGCATTTGCCGCTTGCCCGGCAAGACAAAGCAACACTGCCACAGCGAACATCCGCCGGATGCACGCCAGCGCAAAACGAGTCCGCATAATTGCTCCGATGAAATAGAGACGGGCTCAGCAGCCGATATTCAATCACATCCCCCGCCCGCTGACAATGGGAGAAATGGAATGCGGCGCCGACAGGCCGCGGCGACGCGTAGTGCTGTTCCCAAATGCCTGTCTGGTCAGGAGATCTGGAACTTGCAGAGATACTGACTATGCTCCGCCGCCATGAAAACTCGATCATATCTATTGGCAAATACCGCGCTACTCCTGGCCTGGATATCTTATGCGCACGCGGCGACGCCGCTGCCGCGGAGCACGCCTGAGGCGCAGGGGGTTTCGTCCCGGGCGATTTGCGATTACATCGAGACGGCCGATCGCCAGGTCAACACGATGCACAGCTTCATGCTGGTGCGGCACGGGCACGTGATCGCCGAGGCATGGTGGAAGCCGGAGGCGCCAGACAAGCCGCACGTTTTGTGGTCTCTCAGCAAGAGTTTCAACTCAACGGCTGTCGGCCTGGCGATCGAGGAGGGGAAGCTGAGCCTCGACGATCCGGTGCTGAAATTCTTTCCCGCCGATGCACCGGCCGACCCTTCAGACAACCTCAAGGCGATGACGGTGCGCGACCTGCTCACCATGACCTGCGGCCACGACACCGAACCCAAGGCGGTCGGCAGGGCGCCGTCGGTGAGGCAGTTTCTCGCCCATCCCGTCTTGCACAAGCCCGGCACGCACTTCCTGTACAACACGATGGGCAGCTACACGCTGTCGGCCATCGTCACCAAGGTCACCGGCCAGACCTCCCTCGAGTTCCTCAAGCCGCGATTGTTCGAGCCCTTGGGAATTGATAATCCGCAGTGGGAGAGCAGCCCGGAAGGCAATTCACTGGGCGGCTATGGCCTCAAGCTGTGCACGGAAGACATTGCCAAATTCGGCCAGCTTTACCTGCAAAAAGGGATGTGGAACGGCAAGCAACTGCTCCCGCCCAAATGGGTCGAGCGGTCAACCAGCAAACAGGTGCCGAACGACGACGAATCGCACGCCAATATGGGCGGGGATTGGCGGCAAGGGTACGGCTTCCAATTTTGGCGCTGCACCCACAATGCCTATCGCGGCGACGGCGCCAACGGCCAGTTCTGTGTCGTGATTCCCGACAAGGACGTGGTCGTCGCAATCACCGCCCAAACCGGCAACATGCAAAGCGAGTTGAATCTTGTGTGGGAAAAACTGTCTCCGGCCTTTGGGAACCAGACCCTGCCTGACGATGCCGCCGGAGAGGAGAAACTGAAACAGAGGATCGGCAACCTGGAAGCCCATCCGGCAAACAGGGGAAAGTGATCGATAGTGAGCCGACCGTCGCCGACGATCTGCTGACCCTGCCGCTCAGATCGCGGCGGAGAATAGCGCACAGCCGCAGTGCCGCTGGGCGGGTGCGTATCGGCGTACACAGCCGCCATCACGAACGCCCGATAAGAGATTTTTTGTCGCGAGCCGATTTCTGGCGATGCGATAGGAGCGCGGCGTGGTATAATTCGATTGAGCAAATGGGCACATGTCTTGCTGTGCGTTACAAGTCGAATCAGCCGTACCGGGAGTTTGCCCAATGATTAAGCTGGATGCCGGAAACGTGCTGCTCAAACCATCACACCGCAGGCAGTTGATGGCCTGGCTGAAGCGGGCCTTGCGGATGGGCAGCCGGTTAGGTGAGTTTGTGCTGGTAATCACGATGCGCCGCAGCGGGCGCCAGTGCGAGGTCCGGGCCGAGGTGCACGACGCCGCCGGCGACTTCGTCTGCCGGTCGCGGCAGCACGAGTGGCGCGACGCGGTCCGCGACCTGGTGCGGACGCTGGTCATCCGCCTGCACGAGCAGCAGCTCCGTCAGGCCGCGATAGGGTAGTCGGCCTCGTGCGACGAGATCTGGGGCGCGTCGTTCGCCACGGTCACACCGTTGGCGGGCATTGCCTGCATATCGACCCGCGGGCATGCCACTCGTGCTCGATGCCGCGCATGAGCAGCGCGGAATCGAACTCGACTGAGCCGGGCGGAAACACGCGACTGTCGGAGAAGAAGCTCGACTCGACACGGCTCACCTCCATTGGCTGGACGTGCCACGCCAACGTCCGCAACTCCAAGCCATCATATCTGTCCGCGTCGCCGGCGGGGGAATAGCCCACCGAACCGGACTCGAAGAACGCGGAAATTTCGGAAATAGAACGGAAGACGGACGAGGCGGGCAGGCGGTCGCTCGCCCTTGCCTCGACCAGCACGTGGGCGGACCTGTCGTCGCTGTCGAAGGCAACGTGATACGCGCCGTCCTGCTCGCGGACGTCGAACTGCGCGTGGTGGTGTACGCCGGGGAATAGGCGGCCGCCAATGAGCGCGTTCACGCGAGAGGACGTGTCGCGACGGGGGACGAACACACCATCGCGACGCGCGCCATTTTCCGGCCACGTGACGGCGATGCGATGGGCGGCGTTCTCCGAGCCGATCCCCAGCGCAGCCGGAATGCCCCTGGGCCGGACCTCCTTCAATCGGATCAGGCAGATCCCGGCCACCGCAAATCCATTTACCAATTTCGGCTCAAACGGCCCCGGGAAACACCGGCCGGATCGCATCCGGATCCACATGAAAGTTCACGAGCAGCCGCCGATCAATGATGCCTCGGACGACGGGGAGATGCATATGTCTATTCTAATTCGACAGGGAACAGTCAGAGCGGGTTTCATGGGAACTGAAAGCTTCTCGTGCCCCCGCTCCTCTACCTCGGCGGCTGAAAATACCCCTTCTCGCAACTGATGACAAAGCGTTCGACGATGGCCTTGAGGTCTTCCCACTTCTGGCGGATCTGATCGGCCTCCTGCGAGTCGATCTGGGAATCGTCCTCCAGTGACTCGGTGATCTCGTCGAGCAGTTCACTGAAGTCGCGGACCATGGCCCGGGTTTCGCCGAAAATCGTCTCGTCCAGGCTCTTGCGCAGCTCGGGAACGGGGTTGGCAACGTAGAACCCGCCGGCGGCGTTGCACAGCCAGCGAATCAACCGAATGTCCTTGGTCAGCTCGTACATCTCCCGCACGCGGTCCAGCGGGTTCTTGGCCCCGCTCTGGTCGGGATCCTCCTTCTCGGCGAGGGGCTCGCACCACTTATAGACCAGGGCCGGTGAGACCTTGAGCGCCGCCGCCACCGCCTTCACCCCCGGCTCGTCCACCGCCTGACGGATGACCTCGTAGGATTTCATGGCGGGAATCTTATCCCACCACGAGTCGGGTATCGCAAGGGCGGAGGCTGCAAGGCCACTGGTCAAGACATGTCAATTGCGTTATCTCCCTGCCGCAGTGAAAGCCCGACCCCTATCCGCATCTCCGCTAAAGGTGGAGAGGCGGCTGCTCAACCGCCTGGCCCAGGCGTGGAACCGGCTGTTCGCGCGGGTGTATCACGATACGGCGGTACTGTCGCCCGCGCGGCTGCCGCACCACGGGGCCGCCATTCTGGTGTGCAATCACATCAGCGGCCTCGACCCTCTGCTGCTCCAGTCCGCCTGCCGCCGGCTGATCGTGTGGATGATGGCGCGGGAGTATTACGAGATCAAACCGCTTCGGTGGCTGTTCAAGCAGATTCAGGCGATCCCGGTGGAGCGAAGCGGCCGCGATACGGCGGCGACGCGCGCCGCCCTCCGGTCGCTGGCGGAGGGCCGCATCCTTGGCATCTTCCCCGAAGGGCGCATTGAGACCGATCATGAGTTGCTGCCGTTCCAGACCGGCGTCGCCCTCATGGCGATCAAGACCGGCGTTCCGGTCTATCCGGCCTATCTCGACGGCACCCAACGCGGCAAGGAAATGGTAGAAGCCTTCATCCACTCCAACCGCGTGAGGCTCGCGTTCGGGCCGGCGGTCAAGTTCGATCGCTCCTCCACCTCAAAGGAGGCGCTGGCAGACGCCACCGAAAAAATCCGCCAGGCGGTAGCCAGGTTGAGAATCTGCGCCACCCCGCATACGATTTAACAATGGGCACTGTGCCGGCAAATTCGCGTGAATCGCAACGAAATTTTTCTGGAGATTTGCCCCGTGATCGGCCGATTCTGAACCTTGACAACCCGAATGACGTAAAATCAGGGTTGACTGTGCGGAAGATTGCGGTACGATAAACTAGGCAACATAGAACGCAACGCGCCTACGGCGCATTTTCTCCCCTCCGGAAGACACCGACCGTAACTGGCGGTGTCTTCTTTTTTGCTTTTTGATCTGGCAATCTGGACGAAACCAGCCCCTTATCCCGGCGGCCACGTCATCGGCCTGCCTGCCAGTACGTGCAAATGGATGTGGAAGACCGACTGACCCGCCGCGGGCCCACAGTTGATGACCGTCCGATAATCGCTATACCCCATCTCTTTCATGAGCTTGCGCGCCACCAGGAACAACCCGCCGACAAGCTCCGCATCCGCATCCTGAAGGTCGTTAAGGGTCGCGATCGGCCGTCTCGGGATGATCAGCAGATGGACGGGCGCTTGTGGGTTGATGTCGTGGATGGCGATGAATTTGCCGTCCTCATAGGCGATCTTCGCCGGGACCTTCTTGTCAATGATTTTGCTGAAAATGGTGTCGGCCATGGCCGACCGTTGTCAGCCCGCGGCGGGGAGTTGTCAACCTCGACCGCCGGCCAGGGCGGACCACGAGTTTCAATAGCGCATGAACATCAGCCACGCGACGCCCAGCGCCAGCGTGAGGAGGGTGATTGGCACGCCGGCTTTGCAGTATTGCCAGAACGAGATCGTCACACCCTCACGCCTTGCGTTCTCCACGACAATCAGATTGGCCACCGACCCGAGAATGGTGAGATTCCCGGCGAAGGTGCTCGACATGGCGAGAGCGAGCCACGCAGTTTGCCGGCGCTCGGCCGGCATGGCGTGCATGACCGGCTCGAACAGTAGCACGGCCGGCACGTTGCTGACCAGATTCGACAACACCGCCGATGCGCCGCTGAGCAGGTCGACCGGGTGGTCCAGCAGGAAGTGCCATCCGCCCACCCCCCAGCGGCTGACCACGTGCAACTGGAACGCGTGCACCACGATGAACAGCCCGATGAACATCAACAGCAGCGTCCAGTCCACCTCGCGGTAGATGCGGCTCGGCTTGATCCGGTCGATCATCAGTACCGCCGCGGCCCCGATCGCCACCAGCGCAATCGGCAGGCCGACCAGGAACAGGATCACCGTCACGATGGCGACGACGACGCTTTTGATCAGCAGCCGCCTGTAGACGCGGCCGTGGGGAATCCGGTCTTGGGCACGGCGGGGGACATCCGCGGCCCCAGGCCCGATAGCCAACGATCGGCGATAGACGACGGCTATCACGACGTAATCGATCACCAGACCCCCAAGGGCGACTGGCATCAGGCGTAGCACGAAGCGCAGATAGGGGATGTGCGACTGGACGCCAATGATCATGTTCTGCGGGTTGCCGGTGATCGCGCCGGTGGAACCGATATTGGCGGCGGTGGCCAGGGCAACCAGGTGGGGCACCGGGTCGAGCCGCAGCCGCCGGCTCAGCTGCACCACCAGCGGGGTAAGCGCCAGGCAGACAATGTCATTTACCAGGAACGCCGACAGCAGCCCCGACAGAAGGATGACCGCCGCCAACAGGGCATGTGGTCCCCGGATCCGATCCAAACACCAGTGGGCCAGACGAATGAAGAAGCCGGAGATCCGCAGGTACCCGACAACCAC
>Ga0073928_10004697_pt1 | contig 19912 bp, 15 predicted proteins | sample PaiPotPPA55metaG_FD_76969 | JGI IMG/M metagenome (GOLD analysis project Ga0073928, IMG submission 76969) | Iron sulfur acid spring bacterial and archeal communities from Banff, Canada, to study Microbial Dark Matter (Phase II) - Paint Pots PPA... ...
ACGATGCGCAGTTCTTTTGCGGTCAGGCGATCGCGCACTCGCAATCCCACCATATCGTTCTCGGTCAACTCGCTCGGGACGGCAATATCCTGCACCCAATTCTCGCCGCGAGCGACTTTGCGGACACAATCCACCAGGGCCGCGCTAGTCACATTGCGGTATACAACTCCGTTCGCCCCTGCGCCCATGTAGCGTTGCGCGCTTTCGCCGGTGTCGGCCAAGACGACCACGCGAGTTTTCGCTTTCGCGGCAGCGGCGAGAATTCCATTGAAATCCGAATGAAACCCACCCGCGACAATGAGCACTGCCGCCCGGAACTTATCCAGCGCCATGAACATCTGTTCTTGTGTTTGCGCCTGGGCCACTATGCGCATTTCGTCTTCGACTGCCAGGACTTTGGCAATCCCGGCGCGGAAAATTGCCTGGTTATCGGCCAGAATTAGTTTCAGCATCGCGTCAGCACCTCAGTGTTACTCGTGACGAACGAAATCGTAGGAATCAATAACACAGGCTACACCGCGGGCTTCAGAGCCCTTCACCCCGCTCGCAGGTTCATCGGTTCGCACGACGCGGCCGATGCACTTGACCATTACAGGTTCTTTGGCGCCGGTAACTTCGGGCGGCAATGAAATCTCAAATTCCACATTCGATCCGATTTCAAGATTGGCGTCGGCTCGAATGTAAACTCCAGCAGCGCTGAGATTCCCGGTGACGCCGCTGTGTTCTCCGCTCTCTTCAGCCCTATGAATCTTGATGGGCAGTTCTAAAGGGAACCTTTTTCCCGTCCGTGCTTCGGACACAAGACCTCCTCGCTCCCGACCATTCTTGCCCGCAAAAGCCAGGTCCGCGATATATTGCTCCTAGTAAAGTCTGATGAATCGCTCAGGGGCGGTTATATCACGGAACGCCTGTCCGTTAAAAGCCTGTTAATCCGGGTATTTAGGTAGGAAGTAGGTTCCCTCGCGGCCCCAGTCGGGGTTCCAGCAAGGGGTTACCTCGTGCGGATATGAAGCAAGGAGTGAACTTTTTGGCGAATTCTGGCTTTAATGGTCTTCGAGTGCTGTCGCTCGAAAGCCGCCGGTCCAAGGAAATTGCACAACTGATTATCAATAATGGGGGCCAACCGATGGTCGCGCCGTCCACCCGCGAGGTTCCCGATTCCAATGCCAAGGAATTGGAGTTCGCAGCGAGTTTACTGCAAGACCATTTTGCGGCCGTAATCTTCATGACGGGCGTGGGCACCCGGGCTTTGACCCAAGCGGTGGAACCAGTCTGCTCCAGAGCGCAGTTCGTAGCGGCACTCAGCCGGACAAAGGTAGTCGCTCGCGGTCCCAAACCAATCGCGGCACTGCGCGAGTTAGGAGTTCCTGTGACTCTCGCCGTGCCAGAACCGAATACCTGGCGGGAGATTTTGCTGGCTCTCGATCAAAATGCCGAAAAGGTTCCATTGCAAGGCCGGAAGATCGCAGTTCAAGAGCACGGCGTGCCAAGTCCAGAGCTTTATGCCGGACTACGGGAACGCGGCGCCGATGTTACCCCTGTGCACGTCTACCACTGGTCATTGCCCGAGGACACGGGTCCGTTGCGCGAAGCCATTTCCGCTGTCACTCGAAATGAAATTGACGTCGCCATGTTCACGTCATCGGTTCAGATTGTTCACCTCCTTCAGATTGCTGAAGAAATGAAGGTGAGGGAGGACTTAGTAAGCGCTCTCAATCGTGCCGTCATTGCATCCGTAGGTCCGGTGACTTCGGAGGCTCTGAAGGAATATGGGATCAACGTTGATTTAGAACCGACTCATCCAAAGATGGGTTTTTTGGTGAAAGAGACCGCGGAACAGAGCAGAGAGTTGGTCCGTCGAAAGCGAATCGGCTAGCCTGAGATTTTGACTGTGTGGGGATGGGCGCCCTCGCGCGTCCAGGCCGAGCACAGCTCGCCAGGGTTTTGAGGACAGCGCTACCGCGCCCGTGCCAGGACCAGCGTGACATCATCAGGCTGCTCGTGATCGCCAATCCAATCATCCACCGCCGCAGTCACAATTTCCGTGATCCGTTCCAACGGCAAATCGCGATTCTCCTGGACGATATCAATCAGCCGATCTTCGCCAAATTCGCCAAATTCATTTTCAGGTTCAGTTATTCCATCGCTGTATGCAATGAAGATGTCGCCCCGCCGAAGCTGCGCGGAGCCTTCGTCGTAATCCACTCTGTCGAACATTCCTACGACAGTTCCGCCGCGGTCCATTTTTCGCACGGAACCCTGTTCGCTCAAGATAATCGGTGGAAGGTGGCCGCCATTACTATAGGTGAGTCTTCTTCCGTCTTCCTCGTAGATGGCGAGAAACAACGTCGCGTATTTTTCCATTGGCGTGCTTTGGAAAAGCTGATGGTTGAGCAACGTGAGCAGGGTTCCCGGCGAAACTTCCGCCCCTTGCAGACTTGAACCGAGACTCATGCCCGATCCGCCTCCGCCCACAATGGCTGGCTCCCGCAACATTGGAATCCCTTCGAGACTGTAAGCTCGCACCGCAGAGTGGATCGTGGCCATCAGAAGGGCGGCTGAAATCCCCTTCCCGCTGATGTCTCCCATGGCAAGAAGCAACCGGTCAGAATCAAGCTTCAGGAAGTCGTAATAGTCTCCGCTAACCGTTCGCGCGGGTCGGCAGAATCCGTGAACTTCCAGCGAGGCCATTTGCGAAATCTGCCGGGGGAAAAGCTGCGCCTGCACTTCCTGCGCGATGGCCAATTCATTTTCCAGCCGCTGCTTTTCCTTTTGCTCCAGAATCAACTGCTCCAGCGAGGCAGTCATGGAATTGAAGGAATTTGCCAACGCGGCCAACTGATCGCTGGATCGCACCGGTATGCGGTGGCTGAAATCTCCGCGATTGATATGTTGGGTGGCCTTGTACAGTTGGGCGACGGCACCAGTAACGGAACGAGTGAGCCGCAGGCTGATTAGCAGCGCTGCCAACTCGATCAACGCGAACACAACCGCGACGATGAGCAAGCTGTATTCAATGGCCGGGGCGAATTCTCCTAAAGCGCCGAACAACCTGTCGTAAAGCTTCGACAGCCTCGTCTGAACGCTGATTGCGGCGGGATTGTTATGATCGCCAGTTTCCCAGTCCACTACCCGAACCGCCGTGGCGAAGCTCACCTGCTTATCCATGGTGCGAGTCGGCGCCGGGATGCTTCCTGTGGTGATGGTTGGGATCGGCAAGTCTTTGCCCGTATCAAGCACGTAAACGCCAGCCTGGTTGGTATCCGAAACACGCAGGGCTTTGTCAGTAGTGCTTCCGAGCTTTACCTCGGTGGCAGATTCTGGCTGATCGATTTTGTGAATCGTGAGCCCCGACGCATACAGAGTTATTTCGCCAAGGTCGGTAGCCAAGTCCTGCAGGAGGACGCGATCCAGCGGTTCGCTAGTGAGCACCGTCAGTTCGCCGCCGGCAACCGGAATAGTCTCCGACGCCCGTAGCGATAGCTTGTCGTGATGTCGAACCACGTCCGTGAATGCCGGCTTCAAATAAGCCGGCAGCGGCGGTGGATCGGAGGTTATCCCCCGGGGAGAGTTGCTAAGAATAAGCTTGTCATTCAGCCACACATAAACGCGACGTCCCGACCACGCCTTGTTGGTTTTCCGCAAACTTTCCAGAGCTTCGGTTTCCGGACTTCCTCCGCCCCGCATCTGGGATGCTAATTCGTGAGCAATTGCCGAGTTCGCGGCTTCGAGCCCACGAAGTTCGGAACTCAATTTTGTTGTGACAATAAACGTAGCGAACTGTCCCGCGAACAGATAGAAAGAGCCAACCGTCAAGACCAGCAGTAAGACCACAGGAATCACGCCTATGAACGCGTAAGTGACGATAAGGCGATTCCGGAGGCGCCAAAGCATTTTGCCTTTCGCCCACCGCAGGCCCAACGATCCGAACAGAACAATGACGAGGATGCTTAAGAAAGTGACCCAGCCGCCCAGCCCAGATCCGTAGGGGGAATGAAAGAGCGCAAGTATCCGTTGCAGAGCGAAAAGAAAAATCGCGAGTCCTAGCAGGTACCAGGCTATTTGCGCGAGCCTGCTCTTAGGCAGCAAACCTGCCTCGCTCAAGCGAAGGCGATAATAGCGGTAGCGGGATGGCATGGTCCGGGTGGTTAAACTGCATTATATGGATGCCGCTCGGTCATCGGGATATTCAAATCCCGGTATTCAGATATTGGTGATCAGATTTCTGGATAGAAATCGAAAAACGCATCCAGACTATTTTTCAACTGCTTCTCTATTTCCTTTTTGCTGCCCTCAAGAACGTGCATGGTGACATGCGCCTCGTTGCCATTCTTCAGCTTCAGTGTCGCGTCCCCGACCTCGGCGACCTCTTCCGAGGGTAAGAGACGTAATCCGTAGACAAGGGTTAGGTTCGCCATGGGTTCATTGTAGTCGAGCATTTAGCGATCAGCACTCAGCAGTCAGCAATCAGCAGGCCGGGAAGTGGAGTAGGGCCCGACCTACGCGTAAGTGCACTTCGCTCTTGCTGATTGCTGAGTGCTGATTGCCTTTCTTCACTCTGCAATAAAAGGCTTCCACTTCTCAGGACTGGGCGCACGGGTGGCTAGACTCACAATAACTAACGCGAGCACGGACACAACAAGCGCCGGGAAAATTGCGTCCCGCTCAGCCCATGCTGGAGGCAGGAAATGTTTGCCTCCATAATTCCATGCGATCGTTACCGCAGTTCCGACGGCGATAGAGGAAACCGCTCCAGCGGCATTGGCACGTTTCCAGAAGAAAGCCGCCATAACCACGGGAGTGATCGCGGCGGAGTAAATCGTATAAGCGTATAGCGCCATCGCTAAAACCGAGGTCCAATATGCTCCTTGCGCCAGTGCAAATAAACCCAGCAACAGCACCATCAATCGGGAGAGCAACAGAATCCTGGATTGGGGGGCATTCTTATTAATGAAACGGATATAAACATCGTTGATCAGATTTGTTGCCGGCGAAAACAGAAAATTGTTCGCTGTCGAAATAACTTTCGCGAAAATTGATCCCATCAGCAGGGCGCCCATGAGAGCTGGCATCCCATGACGCGCCACAAATGGGATCAGCTCCCGGGGCTTTTCTGCCACTTCAGGATTTGTGCCGAATAACGCTGTGCCAATCACAGCTATGGTGATGATGACGGTTTCAAGGATCAGGGTTCCGACGATCCACCCGGCGACCGCGATTTTCGCGTCCTTCGCGGATCTGGCGGAAAAGAATTTCTGATACATGCTTTGATTCCCCAGCATGAGCAGGAAAGTCGGAACAAAAAATTCCATCGCCCGCGTAAAGGTCAAGTGGCCCAATATCTGAAACCGGTCTGGCGGGAGAGCGGCGTGTAATCCTGCCCATCCTCCAGCTTCATGAAGCAACATCGGCGTCGCGATGAGCGTAGTCCCGGTGACGAGCAAGCCAATAAACAAATCGAGATACGCGATAGACGACATTCCCGCCAGGGCCGTGAATACGATCACGAATCCAGCGACGATGTACATGCCGACGGTGTTGTCGATGCCAGTCGCGAGGTGCAGAATATCGCCGCCACCTTTTAATTGATAAGAAGTGATGGCAGTGTAGGCGAACAAAATCGCGATGGTTCCCAGGACGCGTGCGGTCGCGTTGTATCGGGTCTCCAGCAGATCGGGCAAGGTGTATTGGGCGAATTTGCGCGCGCGTGGCGCGACAAAATAAATAATCAGCAGACCGACCCAGCCGCCGGCCGCCTGCCAAAGCGCGGAGAATCCATTGCGAAACGCGTTTTCCGCGCCCGCGAACAGACTTCCAGCGCCAATCCACGAGCAGAGCAAAGTGGCGATCAGCACGTAAGAAGGCAGGTTGCGTCCCGCAACAAAAAAGTCTGCCTTGTTCTTGACCAGACGGCTTCGGAAAATGCTGACACTGAGAAGGACAGCGACAATGACTATCAGGACAATGAGATAGAGATTCAGCAGAGGCAGCCTCTTTCAGACTATGAACGTGAGCACCGGTTTCATTGTTTTCCGCGGGCCATGCTACCAGAATGTGCTCGACAGAACGGTAATTGTTGTGAACAGGCAAATTACGCTCACGAAATGGGTCAATGAGTGAAATTGGGATCTTTCAACAACTACGAAATAGTTCGGCGGTTTTGATCTAGTATGCTCTTACTGTGGCTGGATTCTTCCTCCGCATACTCGCCTCTCTGCCGGTGTTTTTTCTGTGGCTCGTAATCGTTTCCCTTCTTGTGCGCCCGTTTGGAGTGAGGTTGCCATTGGCACCATTCAGCTTCGAAAAGCGCTCCCGCGCATTGGAGGCTCTCACATTCTCTCAGTATCTATTGGTCTGCGGAGTCCTCTGGTTCGGCTGCGGGACGTTGATCGCCACGACCTTTTCTGATTACCTCGAATGGAAATATTGGCATGGTTCACCTCTCAGCCTCACTTACAAATTCTTTCATGACGCAGTATTCTCCACCCTCTTCGGAGGGGTTCTGTTTGGTTTGATGTCTTGGAGTACAAGGTCCGGCAAAGGTAACGGGTGATCGTTGCGCCACTCGACTTAATGTGACCAGGACTTTCACTTGAGTCAATGAGGAAAATGGCTATTTTATCGCCAGTCTGCCGCTAAACGGTAGACACAACGCCTCACTTCACGCGCTGGACATTGCGTTCTCCACCAGCAGGTCGTAACAGATGGGCTTTCTGCCTACTTCGCATCTACCAGAATTTCTACACCATACGGCGGCAGGTCCACGGTACCGCCTTCCGTGCCGCTCAGTAGAATTTTCATCGTGCGTGGAAGCGAGACGGTACGAGGCTCCTTCGCGAAATTTATCAGGACAAATACGTCGTGACCGCCTCCGCTGCGGCGGCTGGCTTCTACTCCATCCGGAACTGGGCCGAATACAGGAGTGACTCCGCTCTGCTGTACCATCCATTGGGCCGCTGCTGCCATGAGTTTGTCGTCGAGGATGGCGCCGATATAAGTGATCCGCCCTTTCCCAAATGGATGTGTGATCGCAGCGGGCTGATCATCAAGCCAGCCATTGCTCTTGCCATACTTCAGCAACACTTCGGAATCTGGCGCTAGTGATTTCAGTTGTTCCGCCCAAATTGTTGCCTGACCATCGCCCCACGCGCCGGACACCGGCACATCTTTTTCCAGCGCATAGTATTGCTCGACACGTCCGCCGAGAGGGTCAGCGAGAAATCCGGGCTGGCGTTGTTTTAGCAGCGAATTGAATTGATCCTTCATTCCGGAACGCGGACCGAGCACCAAATGACCACCGTTGCGGACATATTCGATCAAATGGTTCGCCAGATCTTCGGGAATTACATTCAGGTTCGGGGCGACCACCAACTTGTAACTCGAAAGCGGTGCATAGGCGCTCACAACATCCACCGACTGCGAAAGTCGTCGCAGATTGGCGTAATAAGCCTTCAGGATTTCAATGTCGTTGTATGACTCTGTGTGCTTCTGAAATTGGATTGCCCAATGGCTGTCGTAGGAATAAAGCAAAGCGACCTGCGAGACGACCGTCGTGCCCTTGAACGCGCTTTGCACTTTTCCAAACTCATGAGCGGTTTGACTAACCTCTTCGTAAAAAGGAACCGGCGTTCCATCCGCGCCCAGCAGCGTTCCGTGGTATTGCTCCTGCCCGTTAAGCGCGCTTCTCCATTGCCAGTAATTAACGTCGTCGGCGCCATGGGCGATCGCCTGCCAGGCCATGGCTCGGGCCTCGCCCCGATTCAGGAAATTGTTGAGGGAGTGCCAATTGACTGCGCCGGGCTGCGTTTCCATCACCCAGAAATTCTCCCCTTTAAAGCCGCGGGTAAGATCGTGAGTCAGGCCATTGCGATCGGGATCGACGTGACCGCTTCCAACGTAGTCATCCCATGACGCGAACGTCAACGGCTTGGTGATCGCATAGTGATCGAAACCATCGAAGAACCCCATCAAATTGCCGGTGATGAATTGGCGAGGCTCCGAATGCTGGCGGATCACGTCAATTTGATTCTGCTGATATTGATCCCATTCGTATGTCACGAATCGCTTCCAGTCCAGTCGAAGTCCAGGATTGTGTCCACCGATTGGAATTGGAATCTCGCTCCAGTTGTCGTACGTCTCGCTCCAATAATTTGTGGTCCATTGCGTATTAAGGTTGGCGATGGTCTTGTATTTCGCCTTTAGCCAATTCTGAAAGAGGAGTTTCGACGCATCATCGAACGACATCAGCGCATAGCCGTACTCGTTGTCGATCTGCCAACCTACAACGTTAGGATTGTGTCCGAAGCGGAGCGCCATTCTTTCAGCAATGTCGCGGCAAAAAACGCGATAGCGGGGCGAGGTCACCGATCCATGAGCGCGGTTGCCGTGGGTCACGCGGCGTCCATTCTCTTCCACGCGGAGGACATCAGGATATTTCTGCGTGAGCCAAGCTGGCGGTGTGGCAGTGGGCGTGCCCAGCACGGAAACAATGTGGTGCTTCGCTGCGAGATCGATTGCGCGTTCCAGCCAGTCGAAATCGTAATGTCCTTCCGCAGGCTCCATCCTGCTCCATGCAAACTCGGCGATTCGGACCACCTTAATGTTTGCAGCTTCCATGAGCTTGAGGTCTTCTTCCCATCGCGATTCCGGCCACTGCTCTGGATACCAGGCTGTACCCATGAGAAGCGCGTCTTGTCCGGGGATCTGAGTGGGAACGGTGATGGGTTGAGAAGTAGCTGGTTGCGGGATTGGCTGAGCGATCAGAAGGATTTGGAGCAGCCAGCAAATTACCGCCAAGCGAACCGTGGAAAATATCAAGACGGGCCTCCCGGTGAATCACCGCCGCGTTATCGGCGACGGTGGATTCTACTGCGACGCCATTATTTTCACCAGTAACTGTATCGGCGGGGGCCCGTGCGAATTAGCGAAATCCGGGAAGGGCGCAAGGGACGCGCCCTCCCACAAAATCAACCGCCCAGCACTCTATTCAACAAAGAGCTACTTCGCAGCTTCGAGAGGTTCGATTTTTTCAATTACCATTGCGGTCGACCCACCGCGCTGAAATACTTTTCCGCTGGCGGTTACTTTCTGTCCGGCGAAGGGCAGCAACTTGTCATTCTGTCCGCTGGACGGCGTGGTGTCGGCGATTGGCCAATAAATGTTGCCTTTGTCCGTCAGAATCACCAGCGGCGAACCGGCCTTGGCACACGCGGTTGCGCATTGGGCGCTGATAGGTTTGGAGAGGCCTTTGGTGAAGGCGCATGCTGAATCCAGCACATATCCCTGCACCACGGCTGGTTTTCCTTCATCTGCACTCGCAGCCAACAAGGCGAAAGCAAATGTAAAACAGATTCCGAGCAGCATTGTATTTTTCATTTTCATCAACGCCTCCTGAGATTTACTGCCCACAAAAATATCAGCGAACACTGCGAGAAACAGCGGGCAAAGTGTCGCCAAACTAACCGCCGTCGCGCAAAAAGCACAATAGCAAAAAACCACGAAAAGCCCTAATCAAAGATGGAGTAATATCTTTGTAGTATTGCTCGGGTTGCATTTCGACTATATTGTCACGCTCACCCGGAGCAAGCTTCGGGATTGAAGCAACAGCCGCTGCTATTAAAGTGAGTCAAACTCTTCCGTTTACGCTGCCGTCTTTGAAGGTGAAACCCTCTACCCGGAGGGTCCTAATGCGCATCTTCCTCGTGTTGGCAGTTCTCTACATTGCTGGCGGCGGATTCATATGGTGGTCGATGCGTCAGCCGCCTGAGACATTTGGGCGAGTGATGTCCAAAATGCCAGGGCCGGTGCCATTCCTGCTCTTTCCATTTGAAACATTGTGGACCCGTGCTCGCGCCGGGACTTTGAACGTGGGAGATCCGGCCCCGGACTTCTCGCTGATGAAACTGGACAAGAGCGGACAGGTTCAGCTTTCCGAATTAAACCAGAAACAGCCTGTCGTGCTGGTTTTTGGCAGCTACACTTGACCACCATTCCGGCGGGAGGCTCCCGCCCTTAACAAACTCTATGAGCAATACGGCGACCGCGTTGCTTTTCTAGTCGTGTACATCACCGAAGCCCATCCCAGTGATGTCTGGCAAATGCAGAGCAACATTAAGGACAAAGTTGTTTTTGCCAGTCCGAAGAATGAAGAGGAACGGGCGTTCATAGCCGGTGCATGCGTGCGGAAACTCAATCTGAAGTTTCCCGCTGTTCTGGATGAGTTCGGCAACTCCACGGAACGTGCCTACACAGGGTGGCCGGATCGCATCTATCTCATCGACTCGCAGGGCAAGATCGCTTACAAGAGCAAGCCTGGTCCATTTGGCTTCAAACCGGAACTATTAGGAACCGCATTAGCTAAAACCCTGCCGAAGGTCGCCAGTAAGTGAGGTAGGTATCGACTGGCTTGAATTGGCGGCCGGTTTCGTCGCAACCAAAAGACTTGACACTATTTGAAGCCTCGCGGTACAACCATTCGGTCGCAAATTCCATTTTCTGTATCGTAGCGAGATAACGTTTCCTGACTTGCAGTCTAATGGCGAGGTGATTTCGAACACCTCGTATTTTTTTGGGTTGCAACTTTCTCTTAGGTGCGACTTCTCATAACTTTGATTCGGTTCGGATCGCTGCCAGCAGCATTTTCGATCTAGGATGCGTTGATTTGACACTTCTCGGGCACCAAGGAAAAAACTGATGATGCCAGTTTTGGCGACGGTAATTCCAACCAGGCTTGTGCACTTGTCTGGCGTCGACGTAGTGATCATAGCCTTCTACTTCGCTCTCGTTCTGGCGATCGGCTTTTACTTGCGCGGCAGAGCCAACACCGGCGAAGATTTTTTTATGGCCGGCCGGGAGATGACGGCCTGGGTTGCTGGATTGAGCTTTCTTTCCGCCAATCTTGGGGCCCTCGAATTAATGGGATGGGCGGGTTCCGCTTATCAGTACGGCATTCTGGCGACGCACTGGTATTGGATCGGCGCGATTCCGGCGATGCTGTTTTTGGCGCTGGTCATGATGCCGTTTTATTACATCTCCAAGACTCACTCGGTGCCGGGGTATTTGAAACTCCGTTTCGGTGAGCCGGCACGTGCTGTCTCCGCGGTCTCTTTTGCATTCATGACGGTGCTGATGAGCGGCGTGAATATGTTCGCCATGGCCAAAGTCATGCAAATCGTGCTGGGATGGGACATCAATTTCAGCATCTGGGTCTCATCACTCACCGTCGCCATTTATGTGGGATTGGGCGGGTTGCGCTCCGCAATTTTTAATGAAGTGCTTCAATTTTTCTTGATCTGGGCAGGCGCACTCCTGATTCCGATTCTCGGCCTGTACGAAGCCGGCGGGTGGAGCAACCTCAAAAGTCAAATCGCACAAAGAGCTTCGGATCAATACGTTCACTTATGGTCTGGCCTTGGCCATTTCAATACAAACCCAATGGGAATTCATTGGACGGGTATTGTGTTTGGCCTTGCCGCAGTCATCTCAATGGGTTACTGGACTACGGACTTTTTGGTTGTTCAGCGCGTTCTTGCGGCCAAAGATCTTCGCAGCGCGGAACTGGCGCCGATTATTGGCGCCGGATTCAAGATGATGGTGCCCTTTATTGTGATTCTGCCGGGACTGATTGGCTTGGCCGTACTGCCTGTGAAGCTGGTTCCAGAATCTGTGGCGGCGGTTACCGGAGGCCATAGCTACAACGACGTCCTGCCGCTGATGCTGGCCCGATACTGCGGCCCAGGACTGCTCGGACTCGGAATTACGGCCCTGATCGCGGGATTTATGTCGGGCATGGCTGGCAATGTGAGCGCGTTTACGACTGTGTGGACGTATGACATTTATCGTCCCTTAATAAATCCCAAAGGCAGTGACCATCATTATGTGAACATGGGGCGCTGGACCACGATTGTCGGGGTTCTGATCAGCATAGGGACGGCATATCTCGTAATGCAGTTCGCAAGCATCATGGATTATGTACAGGCGCTCTTCAGTTTCTTCATTGCTCCCCTGTTCGGTACCGTACTCTTAGGGATGCTCTGGAAGCGGTCGACGGGTGCTGGAGGTTTCTGGGGCCTTCTGTGCGGCACTCTCTCCTCGATTGGCATGTGGACGTGGGTCAAAGTGGACCCTTCCGCACTCCGGTATGTAGCACTCTCTCCCTACGCCAAGGGCCTGGCTCAGGACATGTATCAGGCGCTCTGGTCTTTCCTGGTATGCGTTATTGTGACGGTTGTGGTGAGTATGATGACGACTCCGAAGACGGACGCCGAATTGACCGGCTTGGTCTATGGACTGACTCCGATTCCTGAAGTCGGCGCTGTGCCGCTCTATCAAAAGCCATTATTCTGGGCCGCGATCGTCATAGTTGTGTTCTTCATTCTCAATATTATTTTCTGGTAGGAAGGGCTGGTGAGAGCATGAGCGGCAGAGTGATATCGATCTGGTTCTTTATCGGATTGTCACTGTTGGTGAATGGAATTCTGATTCTGGGCGCAGGGATTTGGGAAGTTTTCAATCCACCCGCGAATCCAGTCGTTCTGTTCCAGTTGCATGCGAGCGTTTGGTGGGGAGCAATCCTGTCGATTTTCGGACTTTTGTATTGTTTGAAGTTCGCCCCTGGACGGGCTTGATCTACTCCACCTAAAAGTCCTCAACCCAAGGATGCGGCTCGGCTTTGCGTTGGAATTCCGCTTTTTACTTTTGCGTTACTCCCAGTTCATTCCAAACAGATGGGTCATCCGTCATATAAAAAATCGGCTCCATTTTTCTATGTTCGACAATGTCAGTTGCGCCGTTTACAGTGATTACTTCATAGAGTGGATAATCCGGAGGGAAACCTTGGGGAGGATGTTTCAGATGGAAAGGCCCGCCGTCTTTCTCCTTGCCATATGCCTTTACGAATACATGGTTTGTGGCATCTTGTACTGTGATTTTTACATCGCTACCCCATGGCCATGGATTATCGTAGTAGCTCATCGTAATTGTGACGTCTGCGCGTGTACGTCCCGATGGAAGAGTAATCCATTTTGGCAGCCTAGACTCATTCGCCAATTTGAATGTTGACTCGGGGAGGTATTCACACCCGCCCATCATCGCGGAACCTGAAATAGTTAGCGCAACAAACAAGAGCAGGAATTTATCGATGCGCCTAATTATTTTGAACATTTGCAATCACTTCCACCGGGGGATTTATCTGAGTGCTGAATGCTGAGTGCTGAACTAGATCGACGAAGCGTAGTAAGTCTCGCCACGAAGCACGGTCTCAATACAATCCACAATCTGACCCGCATTACTCTTCGAAAGGATTCCAGCAGTGCCGGCGTCTCGCGCGAGTTCTGCCAGTTGAGAATCGAGATACATTGAGCACAGAATCACCGAAGTCTTAGGACACTTCGTAGCAATCTCGCGCGCCACCACAATGCCGTTGGTGACCGGCATAAAAAAATCGAGAACGGCCACATCAGGATTTAATTCCACGGCTTTCTCGATGGCTTCCTGCCCATCTTTCGCCTCACAGCAAATCTCCCAACCTTTGTGTGCTTCAATCAGGTGACGGATCCCCGCGCGGACGGAAGGTGAATCATCGGCGATCAGAATTCGGTGGGGCACAATTTCTCCTGAATGGCGATGATAGCCGGGTTTAAGCCTGGTGGGTATTAATTTCTAGCGGAATTAGCGTTCCTCATCGCACCCCGGCCAAAATGTCGATGGTCAGCTGATCAAGCCGTTCGTAGGGCAAGCGCTTCTTCATGATTGCATCTTTGTCGAATACGTGAGCCAATAAGGTTTCGCATCCCTTCTTAGTGAATTTTCCGGCCGCAGGAGTTCCGCTCGAAGCCTGAGAGATTTCCTTCAGAATGGCTTGAATATCCTTATCTGCATTCCAGCGGGAAGCCTTGTCTTTCAGAATCAGGTACGTGCGCATGCATCCACGGGCAAAGTCTTTTACGCCTTCGTAGTCCTCGGTGCGATAGGCGTGGGCATCGAAGTGACGAGGCCCGGCGTAGCCTACGTCTTCCAAAAACTTTACCAGCCAGAACGCGGACTTTAGATTAGCCGAGCCAAAACGAAGGTCCTGGTCAAATCTTCCCGGCATCTGGTCGTTAAGGTCAATGTGAAAGAGCTTCCCGCATTCCCACGCCTGTGCCACTCCGTGAACAAAGTTCAGCCCGGCCATGTGCTCGTGGGCCACTTCAGGATTAACCCCAACCATCTCGGGATGAGCCAGGGTAGGGATGAATCCAAGGTAGTGACCGGTCGTGGCCATGTAGATGTCCGCACGCGGCTCATTGGGTTTGGCCTCGAGTGCGAATTTGTAGCCATATCCGCGGTCGATACTGTATTCGCAAAGATAGTTGACCGCCTCGCGCAAGCGTTTTATAGCTTCATCGGCCCGGCGGCAGGCATCGGTCTCGACGCCTTCGCGTCCGCCCCATAACACGAAAATCTTGGCGCCAAGTTCCGCGCCCAGGTCCATTGCACGCATGGTTTTCTGCAGGGCATAAGCACGAACCTCGGGATCATTCGCGGTGAATGCTCCATCCCTAAAGACTGGATGATAAAAAAGTGAAACCGTCGCCATCGGCACAACGATGCCATGTTCTTTGCAAGCCTTGGCAAATTCCCGGACAATGCCATCTCGCTGCGCAGGAGTCGCATCGATCGGAACCAGGTCGTTATCGTGCAGGTTCACGCCCCACGCGCCAACTTCTGCCAGCATGGCAACGATGTCGACCGGACGAATGGTGGCCCGTACCGCATCGCCGAACGGGTCGCGTCCTCGATTCCCAATAGTCCACAGACCGAAAGAAAATTTGTGATCTGGCCCGGGCCGGAACTCTTCGCTCTTCGTCATGCAGCTATCACCTCGTTATTTGGAGTGCGCTCGAATCGTATAAACTACCTCTCGATCACACGGCGGTGCTAGAGTAGCACGGCACTTTAGGATTGCAAACGATTCCACTTCTACGTCCTCTTTTCTCGGTGTGCGGATCCATCGCCACCATTCCGTCTAAGTCGCGAGGCGGGTTCTTAGCCGCTTTTCATGCAGCTGTGGTCTTCTTTTTGTTGGCGCCAAACGCTTTCGCTCTGGGCCCACCTAAGTATGTTGATGGTTCCTGGCAGCGAAATAGTTTCGCCATCGTGCAGGGAAGGTCCGTCGCCACCCTCTACGTGGATGCAAATGACTACGCCGGCGTCGTGCGAGCGGTCGGCGACCTAGGAGCCGATATCGGTCGTGTCACAGAACGGATGCCGTCGGAGACGCATGATGAGAAGGCTCTCGGGCCAGATGCGATCATCGTCGGGACGATCGGCAAGAGCGCCGTCATCGATCGACTCATCAAGAACAGAAAGATTGACGTTTCAGAAGTATCGGGCAAGTGGGAGTCGTTCGTAGTTCAAGTTGTCTCAAAGCCTCTGCCTGGGGTGGCAAGCGGGTTGGTGATTGCCGGCAGCGATAAACGAGGAACGATTTACGGAATCTATGATCTCTCCGAGCAGATCGGAGTTTCACCTTGGTATTGGTGGGCGGATGTTGCGGTCCAACACAAGAACGCGCTTTTCGTAAGACCCGGCAGGTATGTGCAAGGTCCTCCCGCGGTCAAGTATCGCGGCATATTTCTGAATGACGAGGCGCCGTCGCTCAGCGGATGGGTGCACGAAAAGTTTGGAAACTACAACCATCAGTTTTATGAGAAGGTCTTTGAACTTCTGCTTCGTCTTAAGGCCAACTATCTCTGGCCGGCAATGTGGAACAACGCCTTCAATGAAGACGATCCGCTGAATCCCAAGCTAGCCGACGAATACGGAATCGTGATGGGCACATCACACCACGAACCGATGCTGCGCGCGCAACAGGAATGGAAACGGCATGGCAAAGGACCTTGGGACTATTCAACAAACTCTAACGTTCTTCGCCAGTTTTGGACCGAAGGCATCGAGCGTAATAAAAATTACGAAAGCATCATAACGGTCGGCATGCGCGGAGACGGCGATTTGCCAATGGTCCAAGGCGGTGATACGGCGGCGAATGTTGGCCTTCTCGAAAAGATAGTTTCCGATCAACGAACAATCATCAGCGATCACATGAACCCAAACGTCGCGGCCGTGCCTCAGGATTGGGCGCTCTATAAAGAGGTTCAGGAATACTACGAAAAGGGCATGCGTGTTCCCGACGACGTAACGCTGCTCTGGTGCGACGACAATTGGGGAAACATCCGTCGATTGCCGACCGCCGACGAACGCAAGCGAAGCGGAGGCGCGGGCATTTACTACCATTTCGATTATGTTGGCGATCCGCGTTCCTACAAATGGCTCAACACCGTTCCTATCACAAAAGTTTGGGAGCAAATGAATCTTGCATATAACTACGGTGCGGATCGGATATGGATCGTCAACGTGGGTGACTTGAAGCCGATGGAGTTCCCCATCGAGTTCTTTCTTGACATGGCGTGGAATCCTGCAAGATGGCCGAGGAATAGTGTTTCGGAGTTCACGAAGTTATGGGCGGAACGAGAGTTTGGACCGCAATATGCCGCTGATATTGCGGACGTAATGTCCAAATACACAAAGTACAACGGCTGGCGCAAACCGGAACTGCTCGAACCAGACACTTTCAGTCTGGTGAGCTACGACGAGGCAGACCGCGTCATGGCCGACTGGACAGCGGTTACAAAAAAGGCTGAGCAAATCTACAGCGTCCTTCCTGAGAACGAGCGCGATGCTTTCCTCCAACTTGTTTTATATCCGGTCAAAGCCTCCGCCCAGGTTGCTGAACTTTATATCAACGTGGGCAAGAATCATCTCTACGCCAGCCAGGGACGCGCCAGCACGAATATCTCTGCCGCGCAAGTCCGCGCCCTATTTCAAGCGGACGCTAACCTCTCGGACCAGTACAACCATGCTTTGAATGGCAAGTGGAATCACATGATGGACCAGCCTCATATCGGCTATAGCTCGTGGCACGATCCCCCGGCGAACGTGATGCCCACGATGACGGAGCCTTCGGTTCCGCTTCGAGGTGCATTGGGCATTGCAGTAGAGGGTTCCGAGGCAGCCTGGCCGGGTGCACCGGGAGAACCTCCGCTTCTGCAATTTGACGTTTTCAATCAGCAGCGACGGTTCATCGATGTCTTCAATCGCGGACAAACCGCATTTGAATTCGCTGCCGCGTCCAGCGATCGATGGATCGTGCTGGGTGCGAATCGTGGCACACTCGGGAAAGACCAGCGTATTTGGGTCAGCATCAATTGGGACAAGGCGCCTAAAGGCTCAAGTGAAGGATCGGTGAAATTAGTGGGCGCGGGAGCGAATACCCTTGTCGTAAAAGTAAACATATTCAATCCCGAGGAACCATCCAGAGCCTCCGTGAAAGGCTTTGTGGAAGCTGATGGATATGTTTCGATAGAAGCCGAAGACTATACCAAGAAGACTTACGCTGGTGACGTCAGTTGGGAAAAACTGGATGACTACGGGCGCACTTTGTCCTCGATGACGATTTTTCCGGTGACTGCACAAAGCGTGACCCCGCCTCAAAACTCGCCCTGCCTCGAATATCAGATTTATGTGTTCAATCCTGGCACGATTCAGATTGAAGCGATTCTTGCCCCCACGCTGAATTTCGTTCCGGGACGCGGCCTAAGGTACGCAATATCGTTTGATGACCAGCCGCCGCAAGTTATCGATGCCCTCGCGAAAAACTCAGTCAGCGACTGGGCAACATCAGTGAAAGATAGCGTCCGCAAGAGTGAATCGACTCACACGTTGGCGAAACCGGGATATCACACCTTGAAGTTTTGGATGGTTGATCCCGGCCTGGTTCTGCAGAAGCTGGTCGTGAACCTGGGTGGCGTTACGCCAAGCTACTTCGGCCCGCCGGAAAGCTATCGTGTGGCTGGTGAACCGTAATATTTCGGGAGAAAAGAAAAAGTGTGGCGAAGAAAGAAACCCGAGAAACAGAAGCCAGACCTAACTCCTACGTGCGAGTGCACGTGTCCCAACTGTGATATCGGAGCTCATGAACGCTGCACTTCGCCTGCGTGCAAGATGCCAAAGTGGGAAAACATTACGCGGAAAAAATAATTCTTAGCGGTCACTTAAATTCTTCTGAGCGAACTGGCAAAATTGGGACTCGAACTCTTCAGGCGAGTAAATGCCCTTCTTCACCAGCAGAGTATTCATGGCGTAGACGGTGGCGCGGAAGCGATCATCGCGGGAGAGCCTCTCCATAGCTTCGGTAAAGGTGATTTGGTGTCTTGTACTCGCCGATCTGTCGGAATTGACTGGGATAGTTGCCATCGCGAATTCTCCCAAGCAGCTGTTTCCGTCACTCTAACCGCTCGATGACCTCGCGTCAATAAACGAATTTACTGGTTCCGTCTAAAGGCAACCAGTTGTTTAGAATTCGTGCATCGAGAGTCGAATCTGAGCGATCCCTCAATCAATCCGGCAGTCTTTGTTCGCCGCCGATGCTGAACTCTCCCTTCGCCTGCGGAGCACCTGTGCCCGGCTGTCCTCCGCCAACGCTCACGGTGTAAGTTCCAGCCGACACCATTCGATCTCCATTAGAGTCCGCGGCGCTCAGTGCGCGGCCGTCCAGCGTGAAGTCAACGTGCCGGGTTTCGCCGCCTTTCAGATGTATCCGTGAAACACCGCGGAGCGCGTGAATCTGGGCGCTGGCTGCCTTCGGAAAACTCAAATAAAGTTCTACGACTTCATCTCCTTCACGCTCGCTCGCATTCTTAACATCGGCCTCCACGTTCAGCGAGTCGCCCGCGTTCAGATTCGTCGCAGAGAGTTTCAGATTGCTGTATTCGAATTTCGAATAGCTCAATCCATAACCGAAGGGATACAACGGCTGACCTTCAAAGTACCGGTAAGTCCGGTTCTTCATCGAGTAGTCCTCAAATGGAGGCAACTGATCCACGCTCTTGTAGAAGGTCACCGGCAGTCGCCCAGCCGGGTTGTTCACTCCCGCCAACGTTTCAGCGATTGCGGTGCCGCCTTCCTCGCCCGAATACCACGCGTCAAGGATCGCGTTTGCATTGTCATTCGCCCAGTTAACGGACAGCGCGCTGCCGTTCATTAGAACAACAACGAGGGGCTTGCCAGAGGTCTTAAGCGCCTCAAGCAGATCCTCTTCCGGCTTCGGCAAATCGAGGCTGGTCCGGTCACCGCCCTTGAAGCCCGGAACGGCGACGTTCATCTCTTCTCCTTCGAGGTCAGACGTGATTCCAACGACTGCGATGACGACGTCTGCCTGCTTTGCCGCCGCAACTGCATCAGCGATCGTGTCGGGAGTGGAATCTCCGGTGCCGCCCGTCTTTAGGTCTTTCAACAGGAAATTCGTGCCCGCTGTAAAGGTCACGTGAGCGCCCGCGAACTGCGCACGAATACCATCCAGCGCAGTTGTCGACTTTGAAGGATCGCCGTTGTAGTTGCCCAAGAGCACACGGGACGACTGAGCCAGCGGCCCAATCACTGCAATATTCTTTACGCCTGAACCCAAAGGCAGAATGCCATCGTTCTTCAGCAGAACCATCGATTCGCGAGCCGTCCTCAACGCTAGTTTACGGTGTGCCTCACTATCAATCTCAGAGTCAGGGGTTCTCGCATACTTCACCATCTCAGGCGGGTCAAATAATCCCAGCCGGAATCGCGCGGTAAAAAGACGCTTCAGAGAAACATCAATATCTTTTTCACTCAGCAGCCCCTGATTAACGGCCTCTATGAACTTCACATAGTCTGCGTTGCCAACCGCGTTCGGGCGAAAATCGGCACATTCGTTGTCCATGCCGCGTTTGAGCGAGATCGCAGCCGCTTCCGCCATCGTCTCGGTAAAGTGATGGCCGCGCTCGATGTCCGCTACGGCGTCACAATCCGACACAACATAGCCCGTGAACTTCCATGCGCCCCG
>Ga0073928_10004698_pt1 | contig 19906 bp, 19 predicted proteins | sample PaiPotPPA55metaG_FD_76969 | JGI IMG/M metagenome (GOLD analysis project Ga0073928, IMG submission 76969) | Iron sulfur acid spring bacterial and archeal communities from Banff, Canada, to study Microbial Dark Matter (Phase II) - Paint Pots PPA... ...
AGCGTGGAACGATAGCAACATCTGGAAGCTAGGCTACGATTCCGAGCGCTGGAATATGTACCCCGATCCTACAGTCCTATCGACAGTTATTCGCGACGGCAACTATGATTTCCTGACAAATTCCCAACGTTGGCACAATACGCCGGGAGGATTTGTCATACCAAACTCGATGTACCTGACCTCGAAGCCTGCTTTCTTCGGCAGCAATCCGTGGCCGTGGACCGATCCTACGACAGGAGCAATCTACACCCTTCCTGCTAAAGCATGGTATGACGCCGCCACCCGCAATCTGAACTACACGATTGCGGTCAGTGCGTCACCCAGTGCCGGCGGTACGGTGGCCGGCGCCGGAACATTCGCGTCGGGTAGTTCGCAAACAGTGACCGCGACTCCCAACAGCGGCTACACGTTCGTCAACTGGACCGAGAACAACGCGGTGGTGAGCTCGTCGGCGAGCTACACGTTCGTAATCAGTGGCAATCGCACCCTGGTGGCCAATTTTTCTGCAGGACCGCCCATTACGTTGGGAGAAACCACGGTATTCTCCGGTGACGACTCGGGAAACGGCAATCTGCTCTTGGTGCAAGACGCTACTCTCTCGCAAACCGCAACGATCACGAGCCTCTCATTCTATGTCAACCTCGCAGATGGCGAACTGCGCCTCGGCATCTATGACGCCACCGGCCCCGGCGGCGGTCCGGGCGCGCTCACGGCGCAGACCGCCTCATTCACTCCAGTGTTAGGATGGAACACGCAAAACGTCATCACCCCCGTGTCACTCCCCGCGGGCACATACTGGCTCGCCTACTTCCCGAGCAGTAACAATCTCCAGTTTGCCGCGAACTTCGGCATCGGATCCTTCTGGGCTGCCCAAGTTGGGTTTGGTCCGATGCCGGCGGCATTCCCCACGAATGCCGGCCAGGGCATGACGCATTGGTCGCTGTACGCAACGCTCACAACACCCTAGGATCTTGGGCATCATAAGACGGGCCTGGGACAATCCTCACCGCTGATCTGAGATCTCTCGGCCCGTCGCGCTTAATGGTTGCATGTACGGGGCGGAGCAATAGTAGGCCATGGAGCCGCGGCATTTTGCGGTTGCGTGCGGAGTAAAACCCGGCCACTTTCGCCGGTATTCGGCGCCGCCCGGCTATGTGCCAAGGCTCCACACCCTTCGACGAGCTCGGGAGCCGAAGCTCGGGCCGCTGGTCCCGATCATCGACGCGATTCGCGAGGCCGATAAACGGCCGCGGATCGAACGCGGGTTTGCCGGCGGCTCTACGGTCGCGAAGGATTACGTCGGCCTGACGCGCACCGGCTCGCGCGAGGTCTTCGTGCCGTTCGCTCATCCGCCCGCACGGCTACGTCAAGGACGCGGGCTACGCTCGCGCCGGCGCGGCCGGTGTTTCGCGTCCTTGACAGGATAATAATGATGATGATGATGATATGAACCTGTGCGCGAAATAGCCGTACCGGCTCTTGTCGCCTTCCTGAAACGGCGGATCGGCCTCTGGTCAAATCGCATAGCAGCACCTCGAACCTGGCATTGAGCAAGTCCCGCCACGCCCCACCAGGTGATCCAACACGGCCTGCTTGTGGCGCCAAACGCTGGTCGTGGAGCATTGGGCGGTATGGTTTATAGATTTTGGCTGGTGCATTGGCACCGATCGCTGTGACCATCTTCACCACGGTGACACCGTGAGCATCCGACAGAACAGTTTCTACACTCTGACTGGTGCGTTGGCGCAGGTTGCCGTGACCCTCTTCACCGTGCCCATATTTCTGCGGTTGATCGGTACTGAGCGGTACGGGGTTCTGGTGATTGTTTGGGTATTCCTCGGCCTTTTCGGTGTGTTTGATTTGGGATTGGGGCGTGCGACCGCGCAACGGATTGCCTCTTTGCATAAAGCGACGCCTCTCGAGCGTGCAGAGGTGTTCTGGACAGCCCTCACCCTGAACGCAGCTGCTGGGGTAGTTGGCGGCCTATTGCTCTGGCCAGTGGCACGACACTTTTTCCTCGCGAGTTTTAAGGTCTCGGCCAGCTTGCGCTTGGAAGTCCTCAGCATGGTGCCGTGGATGGCAGCCGCCGTGCCTATTGCGATTGTTACTGGTGTGCTCGCTGGCGCGCTTCAGGGGCGTGAACAGTTCTTGGCACTCAGTGCGAGTAATGCGCTCGGAGGGGTGCTCTATCAAATATTCCCGTTGGGTGTGGCTTGGTTGCATGGCCCGAATCTCGCTTGGCTGGTGGCGTCCGCTCTGCTTGGCCGTGTCGTGGTTTTCGCGATGCAGTATGCTCAATGTTACCGGCACGTGCCGCTGAACATGGCGCCGTCTGTGAAGCGCGAGCTCGTGGCACCTCTTGTTCGGTATGGAGGTTGGGTGACCGTGACGGGAATCATCGCGCCTGTCCTAACCATGCTGGACCGCTTCGTTATCGGCTCCATCGCCGGTGCCTCAGCAGTAACGTACTACACCGTACCATTCAATCTTGCGACCAGAGTCGTCATATTGCCCGCAAGTCTTTCGGAGGCGTTATTTCCACGGTTATCTACCGCGTCGGACAAAGCGGGTCGCAAGCTTAGCGATGACGCCATACAAGCTTTGAGCGTGATCCTGACACCGATAATTATAGCTGGCACTTTTATCATGGAGCCCTTTCTCAGTTGGTGGGTAGGACCTGAGATGGCCAAGAACTCTGCTTCGGTTGGGGAACTCATCGCCCTGGGCCTGTGGTTTAACGGACTGGCGTATATACCGGCTTCTCGACTCCAGGCCCAAGGGAGACCGGACCTGCTGGCGAAGTGCCACCTTGCCGAGATCGTCCCATACCTAACAGTCCTGGCCATTGCCCTGCACGCATGGGGCGCGCTAGGTGCGGCTGTCGCTTGGAGCTTGCGCGTAATGGTTGATGCGATAGCGCTCTTCTCGCTCGATGGGGGTGTATCCCGTGTTTTGGTTCCTAGCCTCGCGCCGCTATTGCTCCTTGCAGCGGTGGCTGTCTCAGTGTTTGGTTTTCCGCCTGGCTCAACGAATCGATGGGTATTAGGTGGCGGTGCGTTTGTCGGAAGTCTGGCGTGGGCGTGGTGGGCGGCACCGAGTTCGGTGACGAATTTTATTAAGCACACGGCGTGGGGAATTTTATTAAGCACACGGCGTAGGAGGGATCCATAGTATGTCTGGACCGCTGGTGAGCGTTGCAATGATTACCTATAACCAAGTTAAATATATTGCAGCGGCAATTGAGGGCGTACTAAATCAAGAAGTGCCTTTTCGATACGAGCTTGTAATTGGGGAAGATTGCTCAACCGACGGGACGCGTGAGATTGTGTCCGCCTATCAAAAGAACCATCCCGAAATAATTCGAGTGATAACGAGCGATAGAAATGTGGGAATGGTACGAAACTTCTTTCGGACGAGTAGAGCATGTACCGGAGCATTTCTTGCCTTCTGTGAAGGCGACGATTACTGGCACAGACGTGATAAGTTGCACCTACAGGTACAATACCTTGAAAGTCATGCTGATTGTGGGTTGGTATGTTCAAACCATGACGTGAGAGACGTTAACAGAGGCACGGTTATTAGGAATTTTCTGACATATAAGAAATGGGAAATCGCGGAGACTTTCAAGCCGTCAGACTGGGTTAGCAGCACAACAACAGTGCCAATACTAACTGTGACTGTGATGCTAAGGCGTTATCTCTTTGAGAATGTAATAAGTGCCGATCCATTTCTGTATGAAAGCGGTTCATTGTTGATGTACGACGTGCAATTGTGGGTCGAAATGGCAGCCGTATCCAAGGTTGGCTATATTCCTGAGTCTCTCGCAACATATAACGTGTCAGAGAATTCAGTAACTCGCCAGAAGGATATTGAAAATGTTTTAAGATTTACCCTATCTGCGTGTGAGATGGGACTATACCTTTGCAAAAAGTACGGAATGGCTGAAGACAAAAGAGTGGAGCGGCAGCAAACGTTGTGGACTACATCTCTTGAGCTTGCATGTCACACTAGAAATAGAACCTTAGCAGAGGATATAAGACGAAAAATGAGCCGGCTTAGGCCCATAGATTGGTTTAGATACTACGCGGCCAAGTCATCAGTTGTATATGTCAGTTACATGGTACTGAGAGTTGTTAAGAGAGTGGTGGTGAGAAAGGAGAGGAAGTGGTACGAATAGTATGGTTCTGGTCGAGGACGTCGCGAGGGCAGGACATTGCTGATTGGCACGCCACGAGGCGCAAGCGCCGCGACCGGTGACGCAACGTCTTCTCCTTCGCACTCTTGCGGACCGTAATATTTGCCGATGGGCGGCTTCCGTCGGGGGTCTCTTGGTCTGGCTCGGTTTCATGGCCGACAACGTGATCAACATCGGTCGAGCAATGCAAAAGCAGCTTAGCTCGTAGCCTGCTCGTCCCTGCTCAAACTGTCTCATATCGCCGACTGCCTCCTCCAGAAGGGCAGCCTTGAATCAAAACTCGATTCCTCTGTCCAAAACCGTCAATACGTTCTAGTCTAGTGCCGGCTGGGATGCAAAGGTACTGGGCAGTATCGGAGGACTTCCCGCCGGAACGGGAGCATCGAGTGTCGCCGATGCCGGTGAACGCGAACAATCCATATCGGCATAGCGCCGCAGAGCGGCCCCCTCATCCGCCGAGGTCGTTTGTTATCGTGAGTAATCCCAATTTCACTGTCGGAGTTGGGCCGCTCAGGGAACGGAACAAGCATGCCCGGAGCTCGTCAGCGACGGTTGCCATTTGGACTACGTTCATCGGCCCTTTCAAGCCAGATTTCCCTCCACCAAGAATAGAGGCATCTTGGACAACCCATTCGAAAGGTACTGTAGCGAGCCTGGCACCAGACGCCTTCCAGGGTCACTGCGGGTGTCTTCAGGAACGTCAACCTTCCGGTCCTTTCGTTGATAAATCTCTCTACTCGTGCTTGGACCCGATACACACCTCCACAATATGGTACGAGTTCAGCGTCAAACGCCATGCCACGATTCTTCATTGTGGTAGTATTCAGCGTAGCGAGAATGTCCTTGTACGATTTCACGCGAACTAGTTCGCCAGGCTGGAGATTTAGAGCGCATGCCGGCGTGGGCCGGTCGGCCGGAATCATACCGTCCCTTCGCGGATATGGCACGCCGCCCACGAGCGCTTGGAACTGGTCATAAAGCCATCGAAACGGTCTACCGATACCCAATCTGTTTTTGCGCGCCAGGTTATGATAGCTGGCATAGACGAACCCTTTAACGAGACGGCCCAATGTCAAATTACCGGACGTATAGTCTTCTACGTATTGTCTCATGTCCCACCATTGAAGAGGCATGGTGAAGTCGGGCAGTTCCGTTGCCTGGCAGAAATATCTTTTTCCGTCCCCGGCTTGCAAGTCTTGGGTACATGTTGATTTCCAAACAATTTCCTCGGTGCGGCTCGTCTCGTCGATCAACCTGTCGCGATAGCGGGCATCGTCCGGCACCGATGTCCTGCCGGTCGTCACTCCGTTTACGGGTTTGAGCCAAGCTTCCTTCCAGAAGATCCGGCACGCGGTCTGGCACCCGCCGTACGCCTTGCCATCGCAACGCAGCTCGAGATGCACTGCGTTGGCAAGCCGTCGGCCCGCCGGGCTAGGATTGACCGTGTCGCAGGTCTTGTGCGCGCGCTTGTAGACCCGGAAACGCTGGCCGCAATATTCAAACATCTGCGGCATGAAGGGGAGGTTCTCCAAACGGCCGTTCTTATCGAGCGACCGCAGAATCTCCGCCTTGCTTCGAACCTCCACCCAATCACCTGCTCGCAATGTCATCTTTCCTTGCTTCGCCTCCCTTCAATCCGGACTGGAACATTGGTCGCATTCGTTAATTGCCACAACGACGGCCGCCGACGCAAGCCTCGCCCGCCGGCGCACGATTGCAGGGGCGCGTCCTCGGCCGGGTAGAGCAGGACGCGGCCTGGGTGCGGCTCCGCCTGTTCAGCGCGTCCGCAATCGACCTGAAAGAACGTAAAGCGGTCGCTTTGATATGCACTGAAATCGGAAATATCGATCGCGTAGATGTGGCTTTGGTAAAGTATTCGCGCCACATTTTAACGGAGGGCGCATTGGTGACAGGCCTGCAAGCCGTATGATCCGTCTCGGGACGGGTCTGCAGTCCAATCTCAAGCAAATTAAATTTCAAATCGCGGTAAGGCGCAAGCAGGAGTTCATAGATGAGCGTGTAGCCCATGACCATCGCCATGAGCCGTCCCCTTGTCGGTGCCATAGTCATTTGCAATTTCAGTGAGCCTGCGTGCCACGTGCGTAGTATCGTCGGGAGATAGCTCGCTAGGTCTTCGTGTCGGCCTTCCACTCGATCCTCGAGCCAATCCTTTAGGTCGTCATGGCCGGCGCCGATCCGATCCTTGAGATCCTTCATGATCTCGTTGAATGAGCCCTTGCGCATGAAGGCGTCGCGACTGAAATTTTCGACTTCATTGACTTTCTGACGAAGCGCGGCGCCGACTTCCCCGAAGCCCCGGCCACCTCCGCCGGGGGACACGGCGCGTCGATCTCTACGGCCGCCACTGGCTCTGTTTTCCTCCGCCCAGCTGACGGTTTTTCTCAGCCGTTGACAGTTGCTGCAAAGCCGATATTGATTGGGCGCGATCACCTCGCACTCTCGGCCGAGCGGCCGGCGCCGAAAACTCGGGTTAGATCAAGAGATGCTCGGTTCTTCCGATTATTCCTGCCGTCACGACGCCGAGCCGACGGCCGCTCTTGAGGCCCTCGTGCATCACGACGGCCCGCTCCTGCTGGATCTCGACGAAACGGCGTATCTACGCAATTCGACGGAAGACTTTCTGGACACTGCTAGACCCGGCCTTCCCGCACTGCTGCTGCTGAGATTGCTCGACGCCATCCGCCCCTGGCGTTGGACGGGCGGAGAAGCCACGCGCGACCTCTGGCGGGTACGCCTCGTGGGCACGCTTATCCCCTGGATATGGATACTATGGCGCAGGCGTGTCAAATCGTTGGCTGCGGAGTTTGCGAACCGGCCGCTGCTTGACGCCGTAGCTCGACGCCGCGGGCCGACGCTCTTCCTCAGCGCTGGCTTCCAGCCTATCGTCGCGCCTCTGATCGCGGCGCTTGGATTTGCCGAGGCGCGGATCGTCGCGTCCCGGTTGGACACGACCGAGGACCGGCTGCGCGGCAAAGTAGCGACGGCGCTTGACGCGCTCGGCGAGGAAACGGTGGCGAAAAGCGTGGTGCTGACGGATTCGCTCGAAGACCTGCCCCTGCTCGACCGCTGCACACGCCCGCTGTGCACGGTCTGGAAAGACGCACGATATCGGCGTGCGCTCAGCCGCATCTACGTCCCGGGTCAGTATTTGACGCAGATCAAGCGGCCGGGCCAGCGCTACATCGTGCACGGCATCATCCTCGAGAATTTTGCGTTATGGGTGCTCTGTTCGATTCTCCACGCCCCGTCACCGGTTACTCACGTGATCGGACTCCTCGCGTTGCTGATCTCGTTCTGGACGATCTATGAGCGCGGCTATGTCGACAACGACCGGGTGGCGCTCCACCACGAGAAGGACCCCAAGCTGAGTGACACCGTCGGCAAGATCGAGGTCGCGACACCGCCACTGCAACCGTGGATCTGGGCCGCGGCCTTCGGGCTGGTCGCCGTCTTCTTGCTCAATAAGCCCGGCGAGTTGCCGCTGCGCGACGTCGCTGCCTGGACCGGCGTGCTGCTTGGCACCCACTTCGGTTTCTGGCTCTTCAACCGCTTGGATAAGTCGAGCCGCATCTGGCTGTACCCCGGCTTGCAGCTCGCGCGCAGTGCCTCGTTCGCGGTGCTGGTGCCGGTTGGTCTACCCGCATCACTGGCGCTTGGTGCCGACGTCATCGCGCACTGGGTGCCGTATTACGTCTATCGAACCAGCGGAAAGGACTGGCCGCAGACACCGTTCTTCCTCATGCGGCTGCTGTTCTACAGTCTACTCTGGATCATCCTCGCAATCACCCAGAATTTCGCAGGACTCCTCACACCGACGGCCCTGCTCCTTCTGCTTTGGAACCTGTTCCGGGCGCGCAAGGAATTGCGCCAGATGCTCGCGGGTATTCATCGGATCGACCGCGAGGAGCCTCCGTCTACGTGAGGATTAGCCTCTCCATCGCCGACAGGCCGGCAGCCCTGCTCGAGGAATTGGTGCAGCAGGAGCTGCTGCCACATGCACGATTCCCGACGCCGCATGTGCAGCAGATCGTGCCATCGCGGATGCCGCGAAAACGATCTTCGTCAACCTTTGTCAACTCGTACGGGGGCCCCAAGAAGCTGGCAAATGTCGGTGAAGACGATCTGGAAATAAGCTGTCAATCGGCCCCGCCGAACGGCGCTGGTAAGCCGAAGCGTTCACCCTCGGCTTGACCCTCATCATGAGTTGGTCGTTTCTCAATAGCCGCGCAGCAAGCGGCGCATCCAGCGCGCGCTTCGGCGGACGCTGAGCATGGGCTCGTGGAAGTACACGGTGTTCCAGGTGCTGTTGATCTGCGTGTGAACGCGTTCGGCGAGAGTCATCGGGTAATCGACCGATTCATGCACGTAGAAGTCGTCGGGAATCACAGCGCGCACTAAGCGGTACCCTTCGCGGCGGAGCTTCGCGCGGAGCTTATCGTATGACTTCGCACCACGCTCAATGGTCATGCAGAGGATGCGAAACTCGTCGAAGGGAAAGTCCTTGAGTGCGAGCCACTCGGCACCCTCGATATCTAGGCTCATGTATTCAATCACAGGGGGGGCGTGGTGACGACGCAGAAGCTCCCACAGGGTAACGCCAGGAACGCGAACCTTTGCGAATTGTTTGTGGGCATAACCCGCGGCCACGAAGTTCGGCTCGGAGAGGTACTGCGGGATGCTACTCAGCTCGGGGCCCTCATGAAGTACGAACTCCACCTCACCAGGCGAATCCACGAGGCAACATTCCTCCACGATTGCCGATCGATTGGCCTTGACGCGCTTATAGCACTCGGGATGCGGCTCCACCAGAAGCCCTCTCCAGTCGAATTCGGTCTCGAGGACATAGGAGTTCGATCCTCGGATGCCGTCCGGACCTGCGCCGGAATCGATAAACCAGCCGCCACGCTTTCCGGGCAACACGCGCTCGATGACCCACTGGTCCTGGCCCTGATGAGAGCGGTACATTCGCGGGGCCTCACCTCACTTTTGAAGGACGTACGAGCAAGTATGGCAACCCGGCATGCAGTTGTCACGTCCCAGGCCTCATCTTGGTCGGACGAGTAAGCAATACTCGTGCCGGGGAAGAGCGAGCGGCCATTAGGCTTGCTCAGGATAAGAGGCGGCCGTTAGTATCGTGCAGCGGGGTGACGCTCGGTTGTCCGGCTGCAGCAATTACATGTCGGGAGGCTTTTTGTCGAGGCCTCGCAACCGGATGGAAAGCACCGGGGCGACGTGGCAGCAGGCCTATAACTCTTGCACACGGGCAACGGATCGTTTCAATGGCTACTGGTCGAATGATTTCTGTCGTCGTTCGAAACGGTTTGCATTCGGGGCGCTTGTGTGTAACTAGCGAATGTGTGTAACTTACCGAGGCCTCTCCCCAAGCTCGCCCGGAGGATGGACTCCAGTGAGCCTTTCTGTCTTCGGCGCCAAATAGTAAGGATTGGGTTCAATGCGTGTTTTGGTGACGGGACATCTGGGCTACATCGGCACGATTCTTTCGCCGATGTTGGTGAAGGCGGGTCACGAAGTGGTCGGCTTGGATAGCGACCTCTATTCACGGTGTACATATTTGGCGGGCGGCGAGCTGTGCAAGGTGCCGACCATCAGCAAGGATACGCGCGATGTCGTGGCTGATGATGTCGCAGGTTTTGATGGGATCCTTCATCTGGCTGCTCTGTCCAACGATCCTCTTGGCGATCTGAAGCCAAGCCTCGCTGATGAGATCAACCATCGTGCAAGCGTCCGCTTGGCAGAACTTGCCAAAAAGGTTGGCGTCCCTCGTTTCGTGTTTGCCTCGTCCTGCAGCAATTATGGTCAGGCTGGCGAAACAAGGATTGACGAGACCGGCAAATTAAATCCCGTTACGGCCTATGGCAAATCGAAGGTGATGGCTGAGCGCGGCATCTCACTTCTGGCCGGCAACGGCTTTTGTCCGGTTTATTTGCGGCCCGCTACCGCCTACGGCCTATCGCCGCGGCTGCGCTTCGATATTGTTCTGAACAATCTTGTGGCTTGGGCGTTCACGACTGGGAAGATCCACTTGAAGTCAGACGGCACGCCGTGGAGGCCGATCGTACATGTTGAGGATATCTCGCGCGCGTTCATTGCGGCGCTCGAGGCACCCGCCAACGAGGTATGTAATGAAGCTTTCAACGTCGGCCAGACCGCCCACAATTACCGCATTCGGGATTTGGCCGAAATCGTGGCCACCATTGTACCCGGATGCTCAATAGAATTTGCCGACGATGCCGGCCCCGACAAGCGCTCGTATCGCGTGAGTTTCGAAAAATTCCGCCGCAAGCTGCCGGCTTTCAAGCCGCTGTGGGACGCGCGCATGGGGGCCGAGCAGCTGTATAAGGCTTATCGTTCATCCGGCCTCACGTTGGAAGAATTCGAAGGACCGCGATATCAGCGCATTGGCCACATCAGGAAGCTGTTGGCCGACGGAATTCTCGATGCTGACTTGCGACGCGCGGGGACCCAAAGCCCTAACGATGTCGCGCTGCCCGCCCCGACGCTCTCGAATGTGTCCTGAGCTAGGGCGAGCGCAGGTCCACGGCCCGTCATGAATCTGACGGAAGCTCTGCTCACCGATGGCATGGGCGAGGAAATCTTCGCGTTTGCTGCCAAGATTTATCCAATTTGCCGCAGCATTACGGGCAATGGCCTACGAGATACGCTGCATCTTATCCGTGCCCACATTCCTTTGGAGATCCATGAGGTGCCGACAGGGACTGCCGTTTTCGATTGGACAATCCCGCGCGAGTGGAACATTCGGGACGCGTATATCAAGAGCGAGGGAGGCGAAAAGGTCGTCGATTTCGCTCGCTCGAATTTACACGTCATGAGCTACAGCGTGCCTGTGCGACGGCGGGTTTCCTTGGACGAACTCAAGAAGCACATCCACACGTTACCCGAACAGCCCGACCTGATACCTTACCGTACTTCGTATTATGCGGAGAACTGGGCGTTCTGCATGGCCCATCGTCAGTTCGAGAGCCTGCGAGACGAGAATTACGAGGTGATGATCGACTCGACCCTGGAGGACGGATATCTGAGCTACGGCGAATATCTGCATAAAGGCGAATCGGAAGATGAGGTGCTGTTCTCGGCGCACGTCTGCCACCCGTCACTCGCCAGCGACAACTGCTCGGGCGTCGCATTGCTCACGCAGCTTGCCAAGCGAATAGCCGGCGTCAAGACCCGATACAGCTATCGGTTCCTGTTTGCCCCCGGCACGATCGGTGCAATCACATGGCTCGCGCGCAACGAAGAGAGAACGCAGCGCATCAAGCATGGGCTCGTTATCTCCATGGTCGGAGACGGTGGCGGCCCGACTTACAAGAAGAGCAGACGCGGCAATGCGAAGATCGATCGCGCCATGCTCCACTCCCTGCGTTATTCCGGTCTGAGACCGACGGTTCTCGATTTTTTTCCGTATGGTTACGACGAACGCCAATATTGTTCGCCAGGGTTCGACTTGCCGGTCGGGCTTTTCCAACGCAGCAGGTTCGGCTCCATTCCCCAGTATCACACTTCGGCAGACAATCTCGATTTCATCCGGCCCGAGCATCTAAGTCAGTCTTACCGTATCATTGTTGGAACAATCGATATTTTGGAAAATGACACAGCATATTGTAATGCGCTGCCGAAATGCGAGCCGCAGCTCGGAAGGCGTGGCCTCTACGGTGCGATCGGAGGAGACAAGGACGCCGCTGGGGCAAATCTGGCCATGCTATGGATACTCAATCTCTCAGATGGAATGCATTCATTGCTGGATATTGCGCAGCGTGCGGACTTGCCTTTTGGGGTAATTCGCAGCACGGCGGAGCAACTGAAACAATACGGCCTTTTAAACAATCTGTGATCTCTAGGCCACCTGCGCATGCGCCGGCTTTGCGCGCTGCGGAGAGTTCCGCAGGCCTCTGCTGCGGTTCGATGCGGTTATTCCGTGAAATTGGGCCAGTGCTGATCCTTCTCAGAAATGTCGGTCACCGGCAAAGGCCATTGAATTCCAAAAGTGACATCATCATGGCGAATACCGCGAGCTGAAGGCGGCTCGTATGACGCCGAAATAAGATAGCTTACCTCGACATCATCACAGAGAGTTTGAAACCCGTGAGCGAATCCCTTTGGCACGTAAAGCTGCCTCCCGCCGCCGCTCGCAAGCTCAAATTGCTGCCAGCGACGATATGTTCGCGAATCACGCCGGATGTCGATGATGACGTCCCAGATGGCTCCTCTAACGCACCGCACCAGCTTAGCTTCGTCGTGGGGATCGCGCTGAAAATGCATGCCTCGCAGGCTTCCCTTACGAGTTGTGTATGAGATGCTGTGCTGTGGAAAATTTGTTTCTAGCCCGCGGCTTGCGAATTCTTCGACGCAGAACGTGCGAGCGAAAAAACCGCGGCGGTCGCGGGCCGGTTCCAGCTCGATGAGCCACGCATCAGCGAGGGCTGTTGCGTGAAATCTCATGGGACTAATGTCGAGCTTGTTCTTGACCTGGCCGCCGGACATGCGCCGGGGCTGCTTTCCGCGCTCTCCTGCAGGACTTCAGCCATCATCGTCTCCGATCACGTTTTGATCATCGGTCTGATATGAACGTCCGTCACCTCGGCGGTTCGCGGGAGGCTGAGTGCGTTCAATATCACGGAGGCGATATCCTCGGGCTGTAATAGGAGCTCCGGCCGGTAGGGCTTGCCTTCCATGCGATGAATGCGCTCCTGCATCTCACTCGCCGATCGTCCAAGATAAACACTCAGCACCCGTACGCCGTGCGCGTTGACTTCACCCCGCAAACTATCGGCTATCGCCTTCAGGGCATGTTTGGTCGAATCATATTGTGCCGACATGGGTTTTGCGACAATGCCGCTACTCGAATTGATAAACACCACTTGCCCGCGGCAGGCCTTGAGCATCGGTAACAGGGCTCGCGTCAAGACGTAGGGAGCCCTGACGTTCGTGTAGTACTGTGCGTCAAATTGCGCGAGGCTGCCCTCCTCGATAGGTCCAGCAGAATACGTTCCAGCACTCTGTACGAGGATGTCCAGCTTCCGAAGGTCACGAGTGAGCCGCCGCGTCAGTTCAACTTGGGCGGAATTGTCGGCCAGATCAGTTGAATAACAGGCAGTCTCGGCGCCGAGCCCACGCGCTCGAGCAGCTACTGATTGCAATCTTTCCAGCCGACGACCGATCAGGCTTATGCTGACCCCAGCGTCGGCCAAGGCGAGAGCGACGGCCGCACCGATCCCAGTTCCGCCTCCAGTGATGACGGCCGTTCGGCCCTCGAACACACGCACTTGCCGTCTCGTGCAATGTTGGCTATTGTCGGCGCCGTAAATAAATTCTGCGTTCCCTTAAGCCCCTGCTCGCCACGCAAACGGACGCGGGATTGACAGCCGGTAATCCTGGTGGCTTCGTGTGATTGTAAGTAGCCGCTCAATCGATTTTTTGTGATGCTATCATGCACTGTGCTAATGCTTGCCTGCCCGCGTTGCCATAACCGCGGCGAGAGAAGCATGCGGACGATACGATTATTATGAATTTGTCTTCGCGTCAATCAACGCCAATGCATTGGGTCGATAGGGACAGGCCGACGATGAACCTGGCTAGTCCTCCCCATCGGCTTTGCCGCCTGTGCGGTGCCCCGCTCACAACGACCTTCGTTAACCTTGGGATGTCGCCCCTCTGCGAAAGTTATGTTCCTGCCGACAAGATCGACCAAATGGAGCCATACTACCCGTTGCACGTGCTTGTCTGCGGCGGGTGCTTCCTGGTGCAGCTGGGGGAGTACGTCAAGCCGGAGCATATATTCACGGAATATGCTTATTTCTCATCGTATTCGACGACTTGGGTCGAACATGCCCTCAAGTATTGTGAGATGGTCAGGGTTCGGTTCGGCCTCGGTTCGAACAGCCGGGTATTCGAGATCGCAAGCAACGATGGATATCTGCTGCAGCATTTCCTGCCGCTCGGCGTGTCTGTGACGGGCATCGAACCGGCCGCCAATGTGGCCGAGGCCGCCTGCCGGAAGGGCGTTCCCACCCTGGTCGAGTTCTTCGGCCTGAAGCTTGCGCAGCAACTTGTCTCCGAGGGTCAGCATGCAGACCTGGTGATCGGCAACAACGTTCTGGCGCAGGTCCCGGATCTCAACGATTTCACCGCGGGAATGGCGCACCTGCTGGCGCCCAACGGCGTGATAACACTGGAGTTTCCGCACCTTGAGCGGCTCATTGACGACAATCAGTTCGATACCATCTACCACGAGCATTTCTCATATTTTTCGATGGTCACCATCGATCGGCTCGCGCGCAAGCATGGACTCAGGGTTTTCGACGTCGAACACCTTTCGACGCATGGCGGGTCGCTGCGAGTTTATCTCTGCCGCGCGGAGGCCGCGCACGCGACGTCGCCCAACGTCGATGCACTGCTGGCGCATGAACGCGAGATCGGATTCGAGGACGTCGGGAGCTACGCACGGTTTGCCGCCAGGGTTCACCACACGAAGCGCCAGCTTCTGTCCTTCCTGATCGAATGCCAGGAGAAGGGCGCGAAGCTATGCGGATATGGTGCTCCCGGCAAGGGCAATACCTTGCTCAACTACTGTGGCATCGGTACCGATTTCCTCGACTTCACTGTGGACCGCAATCCCTACAAGCACGGCCGCTATACGCCTGGAATGCATATTCCAATCTATCCGGTTTCCGCGATCGATGAGGCACGTCCGGACTATATCCTCATTTTGCCGTGGAATCTGAAGGATGAGATCGTTGCGCAGATGCGCCACGTCGGCACATGGGGTTGCAGGATGATCGTGCCGATCCCTACCGTTGAGGTGATAGATCCGCGGGAATCAGTCTCATGAAAGTGGTCCTGTTCTGCGGCGGGCTCGGCACCCGTATTCGCGAATATTCGGAGAACATTCCAAAGCCGATGGTGCCAATCGGACACCATCCGATCTTATGGCATGTGATGCAATACTACAGCCAGTACGGTCATCAAGACTTCATCCTTTGCTTGGGATACAAGGCAAACGTCATCAAGGAATATTTCCTGAATTACAAGCAGACCGCGAACAGCGACTGCATCATCTCGGATTTCGGCCAAAAGATCGAGATCTTGGGTGAACGGCCGCCGGACTGGCGGATCACGCTGGTGGACACCGGAACCTGGCGGAATATCGGGGAACGGCTGCTGGCAGTGAGGCATCTCGTTCGAGATGAAGAGATCTTCCTAGCAAATTATAGCGACGGTCTGACAAATGCGCCATTGGACGAGATGATTGATCGCTTCAAAAAGAGCAACAAGATAGGCTGCTTCATCGCCATTCATCCGCCGATCAGCTTCCACCTCGCGGAGTTTGATGGACAGGACTCAGTGCGGTTGCGTTCGAGCCAAGAATCCGAGATTTGGATCAATGGTGGCTATTTCATTTTCCGCAACAAGATCTTCGATTTTATTCAGGAAGGTGAAGAACTGGTGGTTCAACCCTTCGAGCGACTGATCGCCGGGGGGCACCTCATGGCTTACAAATATGAGGGGTTCTGGCGGGCAATGGATACGCTGAGGGACAGGCAGCTGCTCGAGGACATGGTGGAACACGGCGATTTGCCATGGCGCTTAAGCTCGCAAGCTCTTACCAGTGCTGCATCATGAGGGCGTTGCAGCTGGCCGCACCCGGAGAGCGTTTGGCGGTGCTCTGTTTGGCCGCCCATTCTGACGACATCGAGATCGGAGCGGGTGCAACACTTCTGAGCATGATGGATCGCGGCATTCGCCTCGAAGTCCACTGGTGCGTGCTCAGCGGAGCAGGTGAGCGCGAACAAGAAGCCAAGTCGTCAGCGGCGGATTTTTTAGCCAGCGCAGCCAATGCGAAAATCGAGGTGATGTCGTTCCGGGATGGATTTTTTCCGGAGCAAGATGACGCCATTAAATCGTGGTTCGAAACGCTAAAGCGACGCGCCAATCCCGATGTCATCCTCACGCATCGTCGGGACGACGCACATCAGGACCATCGCCAAGTCTGTCGTTTGACATGGAACACGTTTCGCGATCATTGCATCCTTGAATACGAAATCCCCAAGTGGGATGGAGACCTTGGCCAACCCAACCTTTACATGCCCATTTCGGCGCGTGTGCTGCAGCGCAAGATCGAGCTATTGATTTCGCACTTTGGGAGCCAGGGCTCCAAGCACTGGTTCGATAGGGAGACCTTTCTGGGCTTGGCGCGACTCCGGGGGATGGAGTGCCGAGCTCCCGAACGCTATGCAGAGGCGTTCTTTGCACGAAAGCTCAGTCTCGTTTGAAGGCGAAGAGGCACCGACCGCATTCCCTCCCGTCCCGGTTACTTGGCACTTCATTTCGGGGATCGGCGGGTCAGTCGGCGGCGGCTGGCCGGAGGGTCGGCGGAAGTGCGAGCCGGTGGCGCGCAGCGCGAGGCTTGCGGCGGGGCGCGGGCGGAACGAGCGAGGAAGCGTTTGCCGCCGTGCTCGATCTCGGTCTCGGTCAGGGAGCGAACGCCGGCGATGATCTCGGGCCAGGAGGCTGAGCGACCGAGCGCTGCGATCCGATCGTCCCGCGGCTTATTGAGCAGGCGCGAGAAAGCTGCAGAACACGTGTTCGCCGAGGGTCTGATGGTCTCGTCGAGCTTGTGGAAGATCGGGCGGGCCGCGAGCAGATGCTTGGCGTGCGGAAGGTTTGCTCCACGGTCCCCAATGCTTGTAACAGAGCATGGCTTCGAGCGGGTTGAGATCGAAGGATCATGCCTAACGAGAAGGCGGTCAGCGAACTCGCTTTTCTCAAAGCCGCCGTCGCCGATTACAAAGTCTCGGCGTCAGCGTCGCACGCGCCATGAACCGACAATGGGTCGCGCTAGAAATCCCTCGCCTTCGCGCGCGCCTGCCGCAGACTTAAGATCAAATACATCCGTACCAAGCCCTACACGACCCAAAACCAACGGCAAAGCCGAGCGCTTTATCCAAACGGCGCTGCGCGAATGGGCCTACGCAAGAGCTTATCAGACCTCAGATCAAAGAGCCGTGGAGCTGCCGATTTGGATGCATCATTATAATTGGCATCGCCCACACGGCGGCCTAAAATCTAACCCGCCCATCAACCGCCTCGGGCTCTCCGAGGACAACCTGTTGAGGCTCCGCAGCTGACGCGCCCCGCCGCAGACCGCCAATTGGGACCGTATCGCGATCGAGGCGCAGATCAGCGATGAAGCTGCGAGAGGTCGCTTCCCCGATAGGTTGCGAAGCTCGACCATTCGCTGCGGCTTCATCGGCTACGCAGTTCGACCCTGGTCAGTATTCCTCGATCGGGGATGTGACGCCGGCTTGCAGACGAACATGGCCCAGGAATATAAGCTCATGTTGTCCACCTCGGCGACGATCTCTATCCCTCCAGCTGATCTGCCAGGAGCTGAGGGCGGCAGGTGCCCTCCGAGCCAGCGTCCCGCGCGACACAACGAACCCGGGCTATCCGGCTGTGGCCCCGGCGCCACCAGCGTCGCGGCCACCAGTGTTATGGAGTATCGAGAATGGCGATGAGCGTCTACTTTAAGGACCACTCAATCGAAGCCGGCCATGGACGCCGCTCGTTGCGCGCCGGCGCCGTGATCGTCGGCGCGCGGGTGGTGGTCACAGTAATACAGCTCCTCACGCTTCTCGTCTTGGCGCGTCTTCTTTCTCCCAAAGATTACGGCCTGGTAGGCATGGTGACCGCGATCACGGTGTTTGCGCCACTGCTGGTCAGTCTCGGGACACCGGACGCCGTGGTTCAGCGCGCTCGCATCACGGAGAAGGAGATCAGCGCACTGTTTTGGATCAGCGTAGCCGTTGGGTGCAGCGTTGCGGTGTTGATGGCTGCTTGTGGGCCCCTGATCGCGCGGTTCTATGGTGAACCGAGATTGACATGGATTACGGAGGTCTCCGCGCTCACATTTGTGGTGTGCGCACTGGCCTGCCAGCACAATACACTCTTGCGACGAGCAATGAAATTCAAGGAACTGGCCGCAGTGGAAGTTTCCGCGAATCTGCTCAGCGCGGGTGGTGCGATCGCGATGGCTCTCTATGGACTCGAATACTGGGCTTTGGTGCTGAGACCGGTGATGCTAACGTTATTCATTGCATTGGGAGCTTGGCTACTATGTCGCTGGGTGCCAGGACGTCCTGCGGTGTCGGTTGGCGCGAAGGAAATGCTGCGACAGGGACTCCACGGCGCAGGTTTCTTCCTCACAGATTTTATCGCGGGTTCAAGTGATCGGATCGCGATCGGCTACCGAAGCGGTCCAATTCCACTCGGCCATTACCAGAATGCGATGTTCCTATATGAGAATTTATGTGTGCTGCTGGTTTTGTCCGCACATAATGTTGCGGTTGCCAGTCTTGGCAAGGCACAAAATAACCTGGACGAGCTTCGCCGGCTTTGGCGAAAGGCCCTCCTGACGCTCGATTTTTACGCGATGCCTGCGTTCGGAATTTTGGCTGTGACAGGCCAGGATCTAATAGTTGTGCTGTTCGGAAGCAAATGGTCACAGGCGGGAATTCTCATCAGCATTCTCGCGCTGCGCGGTATTCCGCATGCGGTCGCGCGCACCCAGGGGTGGCTCCACGTGTCGGCCGGCCGAATGGATCGATGGATGCGCTGGGGGTTCGTTGCGATGTGCGCGCAGTTGATAGCGTTGTTCTGTGGCCTGCCTTACGGCCCCACCGGCGTGGCCGTTGCGTTCGTCGTGTGCACGTTCATTCTGTTCATTCCTGCGATCGCCTATTCCGGGCGCCCTTTTGGCATTAGCGCAACCGACGTATTCACGGTCGTTTGGCGCCCGCTGGCGGCGTCCTTATTGGCAGCGGCAATTGGATTCACGTTGCGATTCACACTTCTCGCCGATATATCCGCAATATTGAGGATCATCGTTTTGACTTTAGCATACATGATAGCATACGTAACCATAGTTGTCGGATTTCTCGGTGAACGCATGCCCATGCAGGTGCTTCTCGCGCTCGTTAGGGACGCCTTGCCAGCTCGGTTTGCTCGGTATATGAGCACTTGGCGCTTCCTCGAAGGGCGGGACTAGTCTTACTGAGTTGGCAAGTCGCGGCTTGACGGCGACTAGAATCATCTATTTGGCAAGATTTACACTTCAGCGATGGGGGCGCGGGAATGGATCTGCCGTGATCGAATGATTGGTTTCACGAGCGTGATCGCGGATGCCGGACCGCCAGAAGTTGATCGGCGCAATCAGCACGGCGGCGGCGCTATGCGGGATTTTGGATGACGCCTTCGGCAACTGATTTGTAGCTTTCAGGCGTGCCGCCAGGTCCCGATGAGGCGCAGAGCCGCTCGAACACCATCAGCTTGGCGGTCGTAGACGACAGCGCGCCTTTGGTGCGCACCGTCCTGCGCCGGACCGTCGCGAACACGCTTTCGATGACATACGTCGTCCGACCGACGCGATGCTAGTCTATAGAGCAGCGGCTTTTCGCCAATGCCGGCGTCAAACCGGCCATCGGGGCCATGCGGGCCGCCGTGGATCGCGAGATGTGGCGCAAGCACGTCACCTGCGTTAGCTAAGATTTAATCTGACATGTGGTGTCCTGGACCCCAACGGCGAATCGTAAGCCGAGGCGGGGCGCGGAGCGGTGGGGGTTGCGCAGCGCCCCGCCTCGGCGAATTGGAGAACAC
>Ga0073928_10004700_pt1 | contig 19900 bp, 12 predicted proteins | sample PaiPotPPA55metaG_FD_76969 | JGI IMG/M metagenome (GOLD analysis project Ga0073928, IMG submission 76969) | Iron sulfur acid spring bacterial and archeal communities from Banff, Canada, to study Microbial Dark Matter (Phase II) - Paint Pots PPA... ...
GGCCTGGTCGTCCACCAACAGTAGGAAGTCGATTTCCTGGAGCGTGCGCGGCGCCCCGCCCTCGCGCTCCGCGCGCCTGCGTTCCATGCGGCGCATGAGCGCACGCCCCCAACGGTCGGGCGCGGAGTCACCGATGGCGCCGAACATGGGCGTATCTGGCGCAGTGTGAAACGGGCCCGGTCCAAACTCCAGGGCTGGCTCCAGAGAGAATCGAGCGGGATTTTCCAGCCATGTCTTGTCGTATTCGAAGGTGGCGCTTTCCTTGTTCTTGCGCGTACGGGCGCACAGACGACCCGTCAGGTGCGGGACGCCGTCGAGATCCACGTATACGAGAGCCTCTGTGTCCATCACTTGTCTTTCGTGCGTTTCGGGCGCGCCACGCGAATGCGCTGCGGCAGGTTTTCTTCTTCGAGCTGCAGGCCTACGGGATCGTTCTTCGGGGCGGCGAGATCGCCCAGCCGGTCCGCCATGCCCAGCACAAAAAGGACCGTGGCGTAGATCCCGATCGCGACGCCGGGATCGCCCTTTTCAATCTTGACGAGGGTCGTGCGGCTGATCGAGGCGCGCTGAGCCGCGATGGCCGCCGGGATCCGCCGCCGCCGCCGGGCGTCGCGGATGTCGCGGCCAAGCTTGCGTAGACCCTGCCTTACCGGGAGTGGCAGTATGACGGATGATCGGCTTGTCCTCATATTTAGTGTCCAGAGTAATGGTCGCTAACCTAGTTAATGTACATTATTATGAACGTTGTGTAAATTTCGTCTACTCTTGACTGGTACCTTGGGTGGAACAATTCGACCGAATCACAACCAATGTTGCCCGGCTGAATGGGGAGCCATGCATACGTGACCTTCGCCTTTCGGTGCGCCGAGTGCTCGAGGCGAGCTGAACTCAAACGCGAATACCCCGGGCTTGAGGACGAAGACATTCGCCGAGCGCTGGCCTTCGCAGCTGCCTTGGTGGATCACAAGGTCTTGCCCCTGCCGCAGACACGATGAAACTTCTGGTCGATCAGGGCGTTCAACTGTCCTTCACCTCCTTAACCAGCATCAGCGAATCAACAGAATACTGTCTGAACTCATCTGGAACTTCGGTCTAAGTAAAGTACTTGCAATCACTGTTTAATATCGGCCCTGAAAAGGCTGGCGTCGGGGCTTCAGCTCCCTCCTGGCCACCATGTTTTCAAGCAGTTGCAAAAAGATCTTAAAGTTGCCTCTCGAGTCAATAAACCTGGTTGCCAGGCGCGACCGACATCGGCCCCAGCGGGCGTTTGTAGTGCCAAACGTGGTCAAAACTCGAAATCGATGGAGAACTGTAGTTGTCTCGGAATGCCCGCCTTGTTCGCTGTAGCGAACGCTGGAATGGGTGAACTCTCCGGGCCATAAAACTGATTCAATGCTACGACGTTCGTATGGTTGAGAAGGTTGAATGACTCCACGACGAAGTCTAGCTTTCCATGCTCGCCGACTTTGAAGAATTTCAACACACGCAAGTCAGCTTGCACCTGAGTGCTGGTAAATAGCGAGTTTCGACCAAAACCGAGCGGTCGCGAAGAAAGAGGAAATGCACCGCTGGTGTTCGCGTCGAAGCCTGTCAGAGGGTTAATCGGCCTTCCGCTTCCAACTATCAAAATCGGAGCGGCTTCAATATTGCCGAACAGCCTGGAGATTGTCCCGCTGGGCTTTTTGCCCTCGTCCTCATCTCCGAATGGAAGATCGAAAGTCCCGCTAAATACGAAGCGATGCTTCTGATCATTGGAAGACAACCCCCGCTCAGCCGGGAGCAAGTAGGGGTTTTCCGGTTGCTGGTCAAAGTCCGAAGCATTATCAATCGCTTTCGAGAGCGTGTAGCTGCCGGAAAACTCGATTTCATTCGAGAGCCTTCGGTTCAAGGACAACGACAAGCCGTCATAAACGGAACTGGCGTGATTCTCCCACTGGTAAATGTCATCGAATTGAGGCGACAGTCGTCCGGGTGGAAACACAGGCCTTCCGAGTTGCTGAGGAAAGGGGGTCGAAATTCCGAGGCTGGTGGCGTTCGTCGGCGTGAGCAACACAGGCGGCAAAAGATTTGCATTGCGAGTGCGAGAAAGCCTCACACCACGAGCGAACAGAAATGTTGCACTCGCGGTCAGGTTACTGGTAAGCAGGCGCTGCAGTCCGGCACTGGCAATTTCACTGCGCGAGGTCTGCAACTTCGGGTCAGCGGTGAAGATCGACGGAAGAATTGAGGGAATGGGTGATACTGAGCTCCCGCCCAGTTCCGACTTGAAGGTTTGCGCGGCTGCTTGCCCATACGCGACTTGTTCGAAGGCTTGGAGACCGTTCTTCTGAAGGGCACGGTTTACCGCAGCCAGCAGGTAGCGGTCAAAGAATACGCCGAACCCCACCCGGAGCGCCCAGCTTGGCGAGGGGCTATAGGCAATTCCAATTCGTGGAGCGAAATCGTTCGTGTCCTCTTTGAACTGCGCTGGCAGGTGCTCGAAATCGTAGCGGACGCCTGTATCAATCGTGAAATGCTTGGTGGGCGTCCAGTGGTCCTGGATGAATCCAGAATATTTCGGCGTGGTGAAATTCGTATTGGAATTTCCGAACGCTTGTCGATACTGATCGGGCTTACCGTTCAGGAACGCATCGAGGGTGGGAAAGATGTAGACGGCACCGAAACCGTCATAAGCCGAAACGTTTTCGTGTATCCAGTCCACGTCTCCCCCGAAACTGATTAGATGCCGACCTTTCGCCGTAGACGCCACATCGCTCAACTCGTAGTGGTTCTCGCGTCTTCTGTCATTGCCGTCGTAGGGGCGACCGAAAGCGACGAGGCCAGCGATGATGATTTCCGGCCCAGTCTGGTCAGTCGTTTCCAGTACGGCTCTGCGGGTGCTCGCCTGAAAGCGGACGCTATTAAGGGCATCGTTACTGAGAACCGAAGTGAGAGAGCCGGTCACTCCTTGGTCTTCGATAAAGCTGCTACCTCGACCACTTGGGTCGACGAGGCCTCCGGTGTTGAAAGCGTCTCCGACCTCCCGATTGTTGGTCAACGCATACTTCAATAACAATGAGTGCCTATCCCCGATGTGATGATCCAATCTCGCCGAAACCTCCGTCTCAGCGCGTGCCGTCCGAAATAGGGCTGGATTGATTGCGCGAGTTGCGATTCTCGGGAACGCGCCCGCGCCGAGCACTCCATTGATCGCACTCGAGACTGAGGGTGAGATCAACGAGCTATCGTTACTATGTGCACCTTCCTGCTCTCCAGCGAAGTAGTAGAAAGTGCGACTGCGAACGATCGGCCCTCCAGCCGACAGCCCCGCCCGGAATCGGTTCAGGTCGGGAGCCTGAGTTTCATTGGTGAGTGGCTCTCTTGCGTTGAAGACTCCGTTCTGAACAAACATGAAGGCGTCACCGTGGAGAGTATTAACGCCACTCTTAGTGATTACGTTGATGAGGCCGCTCGCCCCTCCCCCAGATTCTGCGGAAAGCCCGTTATTAACTACCTGAAACTCCTGCACGGTCTCTGGGGACAGTTCCGTACGGGCGGAGCCAGCGAAATCATCATTGTTCTCAACACCATCGATATAAAGGCTGTTGCTGCGAGAGCGCAAGCCTGCGAACGTGAAGCCGCTGTCGGCAAGCGCACTCTTGCCGCCTGCGGCCCCTTGAATATTCGAGCGGTTCAATTGAGGTGCCAGAAGTACGAAGTCGAGGTAATTTCGGCTGACAACGGGCGATTCTTCAATTCGTTCATGACCGACTGTGGTCGCTTCGGTGGTCTGGGAAGGATCAATTGGCGGCGGCTGTTCTGAAACAGTGATTTGTTGCTGGACTGTAGCGGGAGCAAGCCGGACTGTAAGGCGAATAACCATTCCGATTGAGATCACAATCGTGTTGTTCACGTACGGTGAAAATCCGGGTGACTGCACCCGAATCTCGTACTGACCCACGGGAAGCTCACCAGCACGGAACGAACCTTGAGGGTTGCTTACGATCGTGCGCATTTGGTTTGTACCTTGGTTCCGGAGCGTAATCGTCGCACCAGCAAGGGCACTGCCAGTTTGGTCCACGACACTCCCGTCAACTGCGCCCGCCACTCTGGAGGTCTGTGCCATGCAGAAAGGAAGGGTAAGAATGGCAACAACCGCCAAAGGTAAACTCAGCCCTCTTCTTTTTTCCGACAAAAACATGCTCGCCCTCGATCAAGCAGAGTTGATGGATCGATGGATCAATCGTGCTAATCCTGGGTGATGGCGAAGCGAATCAGATTCGGAGAGGTTGGGGTGGTGGGGAATGATCGATGGACACGGCTGAACCTGTTGCGGAAGGAAGACAGGCGACGGACAGGCCCAGAGGGCACGTGGCCGATACGGTGCGGTGTGCCGTAACAGCCACGTGGGCAAGCCCAAGAACCGCGCCGGCCATCAATGCCACGATGACCGTGCTGTATTCAATATCGTTGCCTGTCTGGGACGTGCTGTCCCAATGATCGAAGATCTCTGAAACCTGGCCCCAAATACAAAGGGTCAAGACTACCGTCGCGCCGAAATGGATAAGTCGTCGTCGCACGTTACCCTTTGGAGCCATTTCCAAATACAGGGTGCAAAAGAGCACTTCCCAGATGACTATACTAGTCGTCCTCACCTGAAGGGAACCTGAAGTGCGGCGAAGTGCGGCCTGTTTTCCGTACTCTCTTGGGAAACCCGTCTCTTCTTTGCCGCGACCTTCACGGTTTCAGTGGATATCTTAGTCACTTCGAAGGTGCTGACTATGTGCAAGTTCACCCGTGATCCGTAGTGATCCGTGCCCTCGCTTGACTGCTGGCCTCTCATGGCGCCGAATTGGACTCGTTTGCGGCCAGTTTGTCGCCCGAAATATCTACATGAATTGCCACCCGGTCCACGACCTTTAGGTCCCTCAAAGTGGCCGCTGACCCGATGGCTGTTCACGGGCGCTGAAACCGCGGCCTACCGCCGAAAGCGCACCCGCCATCAAGAGAATCAGAGCCGCAAGCGCCAGCAGCCATTCAAGTCGATTCTTTCGCGTCGCTCCTCTTCTCCTCACTGCGGCTGCATGGAAGTCGTCGGCGCTGGCACATTGAGTTCACGCACAGGTTGGTCCATTCCACCCGGACGGCTAGGGGCCTCTAACCCATCGGTCAAAAGGAACCCTCTTAGCGCGATCGCATTGCCCCACAGACTTTCCAGCGCTGCAATGTAGTCGCCCTGAAGTTGAAATAAGGTCCTCTGCGAGATCAGCACCTGCGGATACGCAGCCGCCATTCTGCCGTAGCTTTTCAGGTAAAGCTCGTAGGCTTTTTGCGCGCGCGGAATCATACGATTCCGGTACTTCTCTACAGTCGCGCGCGATGTCACATAGTTCTGCATCAGCATCGCCGCTCGTTCGCGAAGGACGAGCTGAACCCGTTGGACTTCCCGCTGTGCGCGTTCCACCTCGGAGAGGGAGGCTTGCACGTTTCCCTGGTTGCGGTTGAAGATGGGGATTTGCACGCCAACCTCGGCGAACCCCTGCAAACCGATCGGCCGGTTTGTCAAGGCGTCAAGCTCTCGGTTTTCCTGAAGACCGCCCCGCAATTGCAGGTCGGGAATCTGCTCACGCTTTGCCCGCGCCATGGATGCCTCGGCTCGGAGCACCCCCAACTGCGCGATCTTCACGGCTGGGCTGTCCTGTAGGATCGCCTTCAGCCATTGGTCAGGATTGTCATCTGGCAGTTCCTCGAGATTTCCAGCCAAATGCGCCAAGGGCATTTCCGGTTTCCCGACAGTTGCCGCTAAAGCCCGCCATGCCCGTAGCTGCTTCTGCTCGGCCGCCACCACCGCCAGCTGCGCCTGCTCTCCTTCCACCTCAGCTTGCAGCACGTCCGGTTGGTCCGCCTGTCCCACATTCCCAAGCTGGTGTGAGGTGGTCACCGCATCTTCGGCCAGTTTGCTGAGCTTGCGACGCAGATCCGCCATCTGCTGCGCAGCCAGCGCCTGGTAATAAAACAGGCGCACACTGTTGGTGACGCGCAGGCGTTGCTCGTCCCCTTCGACTTCTGCTTGCTTCTTTTCCTGTTCAAACACTTGGCGGTTGAGTCCGAGCTTGCCCCCCAGAACGAGATCCTGGCTTACAAAAAAACCCTGCTCGCCTCCGCGCTGATTCCCAGCTCGTATCTGTTCACCCTGATACCCCACGGTCGGATTGGGATAGAGTCCACTTTGGAGTCTTCGAGCTGTAGCCGCACGGATCTCCGCCGCAGCCTGCGCCAATGTGGGATTATTATTGACCGCCATCTCCTCCAATTCCGCCAATGTGAGTCCGGTTTCAATGCTTGGTCGTTGCTCTGCGGGAGTTGCCGCTGGTGAGGGCATATTTGGCATCGGCATATCTGGCATGGGCGGGTTTTGACTGAATCCGACCGACGGTGCCGCCAGAGTGACCCAAAGAATGGTCACAGCCACTGCAACTAATGCCGAATCAATTTGTCTCCTCATTGCTTTTTCTCCAATTTCATTGCCGATCGGCTAGCTGTGGTTCTCGTGGTCCATTCCCGGCATCGCTTGCGGCTTGCTGTTCTGTTGTTCGCGCAGAGCCATGACCTTCTCGTACATGTCGGATGGAAGTACTCGCAGGAAGGTCATCATTCCCTGCATGAATCCACTCCAGCCAGGACGAAGCCCGTAGTTCTCGGGCTTCTCCACCTCCTTGTCCATCGCCATCATCGGTCCTTCCATGAAAGCGTCCTGCGGAAATCCCGGAACCAAGTTGGCGCCCTTCGTCGCTTCTGGCGCTGCCATCTGCATGCCTTCGTGCTGCATCCCGGGCAGTGTGGCGCGCTCCATGCCCGCCATGTTGCCCGTCGACGGTGGGGCCTCTTGGGCTCTGAGAGCTCCGTTGCCGAACGCCTTATCACGTGTGGAACCCACACCCATTCCACGGCCGAGGCTCGGGCCTTTGTCATCGGAGGTGGCATGCCCCTCGCGCAAAATACCCATGCCTTCTTCCATGCCAAAGCCTGCGGGGATGCCACTGCTGCCTCGTGTCATCGGACCCATCACGGAGGACATCTGGTTCATCATGTGGTGCGGCAAGTGGCAGTGGATCATCCAGTCGCCGGGATTATTGGCAACGAATTCGACATCGGACGCTTCGGCGACTCCCACAAGGACCGTGTTCTTCGGACCCCAAGTGGTCTTCGGTTGCCGCCCTCCCTCAGTGCCCGTGACCACAAACGTGTGCCCATGCAAGTGGATCGGGTGATGATCCATTCCGAGATTGATGAAGCGCAACCGAACGCGATCGTTCACGCGAACGATAAGCGGAGTGGTGGCCGGACCGACCTTGCCATTAAAGGTCAGCCAGTTGAATTCCATATTCATGGAGTTTGGTATTGGGTTGTTGGGAAGAACGGCAAACTCTTGCAGGATGATCGCGAAGTCTTTATCGACGAGCGGATCATAAGGTTTTTGTGGATGCATGATGAAGGTGCCGATCATGCCCATCATTTCTTGCATCGCCATGTGCGAGTGATAGAAGAACGTTCCCGCCTGGTGCAGCGTGAATTCATAGATGAAACGACCACCCGGTGGAATGGGATCTTGGCTACTTCCCGGTGCTCCATCCATTTCGACCGGGATTTCAAATCCGTGCCAGTGCATTGAAGTCGGTTCGGGAAGGTGGTTGTCCACGATGATCCGCACCCGATCACCCTGGTTGACTTGGATCGTCGGACCAGGAGCGCTGCCGTTGTAGCCCCAGAGGTTCAGCACCTTGCCGGGCATCAAGTCCTGTTTCACGGGTTCGGCGATCAAGTGGAATTCTTTTGCTCCGTTTGCCATCCGCCAGGGAAGTTGCCGAACATCCGGCGTCTCCACGGACGCGATTCGCCTTTCGCGTTGAATCCCGTGCCTCATCTGATCCATGTCCATGCCGGCTCCAGGCTCCTGCTGAGCAGCACACAGGCGAGGCAGGGCTGCGAAACCAGCGCCGAAACCAAAAGTATTTCTAAGGAAATCACGTCTGTTCTTCATGGTTCTTCCTCTTGAAGCGTTACGGACCCAGCTCTCACCAGAAATTTGTGGAAGATTGGGTCGACGAGAGATGCTCAGCCAGGCAATCGACATTAGGTCGTCGCTTCAGCTACACGGCGAATGGAGAAAAGTGGGGACGGAACTCAAATGCGAAGGATGCTGAAGGGCTGAGCGTATGCCGAGAAGGGTTCTGGTGGACTACTATCCAAGAGGCATGACTTGGCAGAGTGGGGCGACAGAAACTTCGCTGTCGTATCAAGGAGTCCGGCGCCGGTCTGAACTGAAGTCAGTTGGGGAACAACCGTGCGCGAAACCGCAAGGCGTTCAGCCGTTATGCAACTCGTCTGACACGATTGGGACATCACTGCAGCGCTCATGGCCTCAACATCTGGAGGATTCATTGCTGAGTGGTGGTGAGCCGTCGCAGGCATGCTCTCTGACCGCTGATCGCAATGGCGCTGAATCTGGCTTCGGTGGTGACCGACACACCTGAGCGCGCATGCATTGGCGGGGGTCACCAACCCAGTCAGCAGGACCGCCAAAAGAGCGACCGACGTTGCTGTTCTTAAGGCCACTCTGGAACTCTACCTTAGCTTGTGTTGGATGCGCAAACTGGTCCTCACTGAGCACAAGGCTTGAAGTGAACCACTTGACTATACCATAGGGGGTATAGTATATAAAAGGAGAATTCAAAATGAGTCACACCATCAAGGAAAAGCAGAGCCTGGTTCTCAGGGCCAAACGCATTCAGGGACAGGTAGAGGCTCTGGTGCGAGCCCTGAACGAAGAGCGTGATTGCTCTGATGTTCTGCAACTCATGAGCGCGGCGCGTGGGGCGATGAACAGTCTGATGTCTGAGCTTCTTGAAGGACACATCAGGAGTCACGTGCTCAACGGAAAGCAGAAGCCCACCGCACAACAAGTGTCAGCTGCCGATGAAGTGATTGCGATGGTCAAGTCCTACTTGAAATGAGCACACTCGGCAGCGGAAGGAGGATTCGATGAGCGCTCCGCAGGTCTTCGACAAAGGCACGGCAAGTTCCCCAAAGCTTGTTCAGGCCAAGGGTTCGCCAGAGCCGGAAACCACGAACGAGGTGGAGCATACCGGACAGGAACACGGCTTCGAGTGGCTGGAACTCGGTCGCATCGCGTTTGTGGCGCTGGCGGCAGCCGCAGTGTGGTTCCGAGTGTGGGAACCGTTCCCGCGCGTCAGCGTAGTTGGGATTATCGCAACCATCATTGGTGGATATCCCATCTTCAAGGAAGCCTTCGAAAACATCGTCGAACGAAAGATGACGATGGAACTCTCGATGACCATCGCTCTCGTTTCGGCTCTGGCCATCGGGGAGTTCTTCACCGCTCTGGTGATTACAGCCTTTGTAGTTGCCGCGGAAGTATTGGAGGGACTCACGGTTGGTCAAGGCCGGCGGGCGATTCAGGACCTGCTTGATTTTCTGCCGAAAGTGGTTAGCGTCCGTCGCGATGGGAGCGTCATCGAAATACCCGCCGATCAGGTTCGAGCCGGGGAAACGGTTATCGTCAAGCCAGGTTCCCATATCCCGGTCGATGGGGTGGTGCTCGGTGGCCGTTCGTTCGTGGAACAAGCCGCTATAACCGGCGAAGCTATGCCGATCGAGAAGGTGACCGGCCATCTGGTCTATGCCGGAACGATCAATCAGTCGGGAGCGCTGGAAGTCGAAGCTCAAAAGCTAGGCCGCGACACAACCTTTGGAAGGATCATTGAAGCCGTTGAACGGGCTGAGAAGTCACGCGCTCCGATTCAGAAAACGGCCGATCGCCTGGCCGGGTATCTCGTCTATTTTGCCTTAGGCGCGGCGGTCCTGACGTTTCTCATCACTCACAACATCAGATCGACGATTTCTGTGGTAATCGTTGCCGGAGCGTGCGGAATCGCGGCTGGAACGCCTCTGGCCATCCTCGGTGCCATCGGACGAGCCGCGCATCAAGGGGCCATTATCAAAGGCGGTCTTTACCTCGAAGCGCTATCTAACGTGGACACGGTGCTTCTGGATAAAACCGGGACCCTTACTTTTGGAACGCCTCAGATTCAGCAAGTTCTCCCAAGCAACGGCTTCGTTGAACGCCAAATCATTGGGACGGCGAGTATCGCTGAAGGCAAATCCGAACACCCTCTTGCGAAAGCGATTGTGGCTCGGGCCCTCGAGCTCGGCATCCCACAGATCGAGCCCGATGAATTCTCCTACACGCCCGGAAGAGGAGTCTTGGTCAGCTACCGGAGAGAGGAGATCCTTGTCGGAAGTCGAGCATTCTTGATGGAGCACGGGATCAGCATTCTGCCAGTGAATGGCCAAGGCACAAACGGGTCGTCGGAGATTCACGTTGCTCGTGCAGGACAACTTCTCGGCAGCGTTCGCATTGCCGACGTGCTGCGTCCTGAGGCGAAAGCTGCCGTAGCGGCGATGCGGCAGATGGGCTTGAAGACAGTTCTGCTCAGTGGAGACGCTCAAGGCGTGGCGGCGTCCGTTGGCCGTGACCTCGGTGTCGACGAAGCAGTGGGAGAACTTCTCCCGGAGCAGAAAGCAAAGTGGGTAACTGAGCTGCGGCGCAAGAACCGCAAAGTCGCGATGGTCGGTGACGGAATCAACGATGCTCCAGCCTTGGTAGCAGCCAATGTCGGAATTGCCATGGGTTCGGGAACTGACGTTGCCAGGGAAAGCGCCGATGTCATTTTGATCGGGAGCGATCTTTCCAAACTTGTCGAAACCTTGAAGGTGGCGCGACGTTGTCGCAGCATCATCACCCAGAACTTCGTGGGCACTCTGACCGTCGACAGCATAGGCGTGGGAATGGCCGCGTTTGGTTTTCTGAATCCATTGCTGGCGGCCTTTATTCACGTTACGTCGGAACTGGCTTTCATCCTCAATTCCACGAGGTTGTTGTCGCGCCGTTCCGAAGCCGGACGATGAGTTGGGCGGGCTTATGCATCTGACTGATGTGAATCGCGGTCGGACGTGTGGTGGTTTTGGCCGTTGGTTGTCACCTGGATTGTTTGTGTTAGGACGGCGATTTTGGTGTGGACGAAATCACAAGGAGCGTTCGGAATCGGATCGTGCTGCCTTCGCCTGATAATCCTATGGGAGCCAAACGTCGGCCGCGATTCGGGCGCCATCTTTCATCTGTATATTTCTGTATCTATAAGGCGGTGTTCCGGCGAACTCCTGCGGGTGTCTTCTCTTCTCCCGGAAGATGGGTGACAGTGGGCGGTATGGCGAGCACGCCCAAGACCAACGTCCGCTAGTGCCAGGAACGTAATAACTGCGCGTTTTAGCCACTTCGATATGCGGTATCGCTGTGAGCAAATCAATCCGGTAGTTGGGTGTGTTGCGGCTCGCGGAGCCAGAAACTCCCGACCAAACTTAGAGAATAAGCGAGCACCGCGAGTGTGCCAGCCGAGTATGCAAGTTTGGCAGTGGCGCTGGTACCGGGCATGATGTTGGCTAGTTGTGTCGTGAACAGCACCCCCGACGCGCCGATTACACGGGCCCCAATGTTGATTGCGAAGCTCTCGCCGGTGCAGCGTAGGTGGGTCGGGTACATGCGCGGCAAATAGTTGCCCCAAAGGCTGAACGGCCCATTCAACAGCAGCCCCCGCAAGAAGGATCCCATACTCCAGCATTTGCAGGCTGTGCGTCGCGGCAAAAAAATAAACACCGGAGAAGACAATCAATCCGGGAATCAGGAAGACGCGCAGGAGGCGCCTCTGCGCCGCGATCCGGATGACCAGGAAGGCAAACAACAAGCGGCCAGCAATCGTGCCGACCTCCTGAAACAACTGCACGCGACTCACCGTTTGCTCCACCAGGCATGGCGCGAGGCCGTGCATCTCGGGAAGCCCGGGAACCAAGCGAGGCGTCTGCAGAATGACTCCTGAGGCTAGGGCATAACTGCACGCTACCAGGAAGGTCGTGACCAAGGTCGTCGATCGCAGCGCGGGTCGGAAGAGTTCCACAAAACTCGACCTCTTCAATGTTCCCGTCGATTTCTTCGTCCGCCAGATGGGGGACTCGGGCAAGAACGGCCGGGCCAGGATCAGCGGCAGCGCCGGGACCAATCCCGACAGTAAGGTGTAGCGCCAGGCTTGGTGCTGGCCATGGATGGCCGGGAAGCGTTCCGCGTAGGTGACGGCAAGATAGTAGGCAGCCGTGACCATCAGGCCGCCCAGGCCGAAAGCAGCTTGAGCGTAGCCCAGCACAGTTTCGCGCTGCTTGGGATTGGGGAAAAGCTCCGCCACCCACGCCACCCCAGCGATGTATTCGACACACACGCCGACGATGGTGGTGCAGCGGAAAAACAACAGCTGCGGCAAGGTAACTGCAAGGCCTGCGGCGCAAGCCGACAGGGCATACAACAAGATGCTCCACACCAGAACGCGCCGGCGTCCCAAGAGGTCGGTCAGGTAGCCTCCCAAAAGTCCAAATAACCCTCCCGAGGCCAGTGGGACATAAAACAGCAGCCCAACCCAGCGGTTGTACTCCGCACTGCCGGCCGGGAAGTTGCCGAGGGCCGTGAGTGCAGGACGCACAATGAGTGGCAGTACCAGCGTCTCGTAAAGATCGAACGCGAAACCCAGGGCGGCGACTCCGCAGATGAGCCATTGCAGCGGCGTTAAGCCCGCGAGCCCATCAGCGATTCCGCCGTTGGCAGTATTGCCATGCGAAGTACGCCTCTCTGCGAGCTCTTCCAAAGACTCCTCCACGCTGCCTGACAGGGACGACGTCCTGCTGCGCTATTTAAGTTCAAAGCTATTTATGATACAAGTTCAAATGATTTGATAGTTGTTGATGAATTCTTCACAATGGATTTTAATTCGCGGCAGTTTCGAGCCTTTCTGCTGGTAGCCCAACATCGCAGCTTCTCGCGCGCCGCCGAAGCGCTCTACATCACTCCGTCAGGCTTGAGCGTTCTGATACGAGAGCTGGAATCGCATCTTGGGTTTCGCCTCTTTAATAGAACCACCCGTCACGTCAGCTTGACCGTTCACGGCAGTGAATTGCTTGGCGTGGTCCGGCGGAGTCTGGACCAACTCGACGACACCATATCGCGCATCGGAAAAGTGTCCACTGAAGCCAGCATGTCGCTCGCCGTGGGCGCGCCCCCGTTGATCGCTGCTAACGTTCTTCCGGAAGTCATCAAGGAATTTCGCAGTCATCGGCCCGACATCCGAATTCAGGTGTCCGATGTCGGGGGCGACGCTCTCACCCAGATGGTCGAGACCGGCAGGCTTGATATAAGCCTGGGGGCGTTCTTTAAGCCCGCCTCCGGCATTCGCCGTACACCCCTGTTTCGCTTTTCTCTAATGGTGATTCGCCCCGATAACGATCCAACTTTGCGCCGCACTTCCACGACTTGGTCAGCCCTGAAGGGAGAACCCATCATCGTGCTAGCGCCGGGCCAACTCGTCCAGCAATTCATCGACAAGCATCTGGCGCGAATGGGGATCGCCATTCATCCCTGCGGCGTTTTCAATTACCTCGATACGCAAATCGCCATGGTCGAAGCGGGCGAGGGCATCGCCATTATCCCCTCCTTTGTGTTACCCGCCTGCCGCAATCGCAAGGTGTCCTTAAGTCGTCTGATCAATCCCGTCGTAAACCTGGACTTCTCCTGGATCAGAAATCGCGGAAAGCCTCTCCCGGCCGGTGCCGACGATTTCACTTCCTTCCTCAAGAGCTATATCGCCCGATGGGCCGGGCGCGCAGGCCTTCTATAGGCCATTTTGCGGCGAGCGCACCCGACAACGTGTTCGCTCCAGGCGGCCTTCCGGACCGGAATACCTTCCCGATTACCCGTAACTCGTTCCCCATCCGCAACCAGCACTAACGAACGGCCTGGCCTCAGCTCGTCCCATCAATAGTTGTTGGGCCGAGATGGCACGGCTCGCAAGTACTCGTAGATTGCGCGCAGTTCGTAGTCAGTCTTCTTTCCAAACACTGGCCACGGCATGCCTTGGAGGATGCGCCCGGGTTTCTGCTGGTCCTGCCCGTGCCGCATGACGTTCATGAACTCGTGCAGCGTCAGTCCGCCCGGCAAACCGAAGGTGGGGTCTGGAGTGATGTTTCGCGACTTGACGCCGGGATAGGCAGGCATCGGCCTTCCTCCAGCCAGGTACAGCTCAGTATTGATCTGTTCGCGTTCGCCCTGGAAGGGATTTCCGCCCTGAGCCCAATTGGGGTAAGTGTGACAATCGGTACATCCACCCGTATTGACGATATAACTCCCCAGGCCGACCAGATTCCGATCCTTCCCCTCAAGGTTCAGTGGGACGGGCGCGATCTCGAAACCCCGTTCAATTCTCATGCCCTCGTTGTCAACGTTTGTGTCATTCTTCGGCTGATGGGCGAACCCAAAAGTGCAGACGGCCAAGGCAAGGGAGAAGGTGACGAATGTGGGGAAAACTTTTTGGACTGGCATGCGCAATCTCCTCGCACGGATTTCGTGCGTTTGCGCATGATGCTTCGGCCTCTCCCCCGTGACAATGGAGCAGTCTGTAGAAGCATCTGAAGCGTTCTGAAGGAGTCTGACGCCGCAACCCATTCCGAAATCGGGGTTTATTGGAACAGTTCCTGGCTGGATGTAGAATTACGCTGCAGTGGGGTGGCGATGCCGGCAGATCTAGTCCGATTCGAAGACCTCGAACTGGACGTGCGGCGCTATTCGCTTCGCCGGGGAGGTCGCACCCTAAAGCTGGAACGGATCCCCATGGAGTTGCTGCTGCTCCTGGTCGGGCGCCCCGGCGAAATCGTTACCCGCGAAGAAATCATTGAGAAGCTTTGGGGCAGGGACGTCTTCCTTGACACCGACAACAGTATCAACACCGCCATCCGCAAAGTCCGGCAGGCGCTGAGAGACGACCCGGAGCAACCACGATTCGTGCAAACTATCCCCGGCAAGGGATACCGCTTCATTGCACCCATCGGAGAAGCCCCTAATCAACCCCTGCTGGCGGAGCTACGCTCTGCGCCCTCACCTACGACCGAGTCCGCTGGAGCAGTTCGGGTCGCACAGGTGCCGCAAAAGAGCCAAATCCGAAAGAGCCCGGTATGGGTCGCAACATGGGTTCTCGTAGTTCTTACGGCGATTTCAGCCGGGGTGGCTTACCGTCACTTCGCTAGGATTCGCTGGGTGCGGGAGCAGGCGCTGCCACAGATTCAGCAACTCGTCATCAATAGAAGGCCGGTCGATGCGTACCTCCTTCTCCGCCGTGCAGAGCAACTGAATCCCAACGACCCAGCGTTGAAGCGCCTGGAGTCGCTCGACTTCTGGCCGTTCCAGATTCGTAGCAATCCACCCGCAGCCGCCGTGTTCTTGCGGGACTACAACCAGCCGGACGGTGACTGGCAATACCTGGGCAAGACTCCGCTCGAAGACATACATCTGGTCCACGATCACTACGTGATCCGGTTCCGCAAAGATGGCTATGAAACCGCCGACATTGCGACGGCTTCCAGTAGGGTCGAACTCAATCTTTATCCCGCGGGGAGTGTGCCGGCTCGCATGGTGCGCATACCCGGCGGAGTTGTGAGTCTCCTCGGAGGGGCAGGTTCGAACCCGAAGCTTGACGACTTCTTGATCGACAAGTACGAAGTCACCAACCAGGAATTCAAGAAATTCGTAGACGCTGGCGGCTACCGCGATCCCAAATACTGGAAACAGCCCTTGGTCGACGGCACTCACACTCTCCATTATGAACAGGCGATGGTCCTGTTCCGCGATAAGACCGACCGCTCCGGACCCTCTACCTGGGAACTGGGAAACTTCCCGTCGGGACAGGAGGACTACCCTGTCAGTGGTGTGAGTTGGTATGAGGCGGCAGCGTATGCGGAATTTGTCGGCAAGAGCCTGCCCACCGTCTATCACTGGTATCAGGCCGCGTTCACTCGCGACATGCTTTTTTCCGACATTCTGTTCCGCAGCAATTTCTCAGGGAAGGGTCCGGCACCGGTTGGCAGCTTTCCCGGGATCGGTCCTTTTGGCACCTACGACATGGCCGGGAACGTTAAAGAGTGGTGCTTCAACGCCAGCGCAGATCGTCGCTATATTCTCGGCGGCGCCTCCACCGATTTTTCCTATATGTATCAAGAGCCGGATGCTCGCCCGCCATTCGAGCGGTCGTCCACCAACGGAATTCGTTTAGTCAAGTATCTTCGCTCTGAACCCCTGCCGGATACTCTCAGCGCCCCGATTAGCAATGTTCAGCGAACCATCGATTACCGCAAGGCGAAGCCAGTTTCGGACACCACCTTCCGAATCTATCAGGGACTGTACTCATACGATCCAACTCCGCTGGAAGCGAAAATCGAATCGGAAGACGACAGCGCTCCCGAATGGAAGAAGCTGCGCGTCAGCTTCAATGCCGCCTATGGCAATGAGCGCGTGCCCGCCTACCTCTTTTTGCCGAAGAACGTTCCTCCGCCTTACCAGACGGTCGTTTACTTTCCGCATGGAGCGGCCCAGGCCTTCCATTCGATTGAGGAAGGACAGTTTGAGGGAGTCGACTTCCTGGTCAGGGCCGGCCGCGCCGTGATGTTTCCGATTTACAAAGACAGCTATGAACGGCTCGGCGTAGTACCCGACCCAGGCACGATTGCCTACCGCGATGAAACAATCCAGCAGTCCAAGGATCTGCGCCGTGCCGTCGACTACCTGGACACGCGCACAGATATTGACCACAACCGCCTTGCCTATTACGCCGTGAGCTGGGGCGCCGATCTGGGGTCGATCATGGTTGCCATCGAAAACCGAATCAAGGTCGCAGTCCTGGTAGCCGGCGGGTGCGACCCCGACAAGGAATTGCCCGAAGCGGACCCCATGAACTTTGCTCCCCACGTGAGAGTGCCGACAATCCTGCTGAATGGCAGATATGACTTTATGTTCCCTCTGGACACTTGCCAGGAGCCCCTGTTCCACGCGTTGGGCACGCCGCCGCAGAACAAACGCTTGGTTCTCTTCGACTCCGGTCACTCTCCGCCCGAGACTCCGAAGATGAAGGAAACCCTAGATTGGCTGGACAAATATCTTGGTCCGGTGAAGTGATCCCACCTTCTTCGCAGGACTTTGCCATCGCTTGAGCTGGGACAACGGATCCCCAAGATTAGAGTCTCAAAGCCCCTCCCGGTGCTGTTGGCGCCTGCCACATCTTAGTCGGGTCTAGGCTGTGGGCAGACCATCTGGGATTGCTCAGCCCATCGTCTCGCGGTCCCAGAAAATGGTGTTGGCTGAACTTGGTACCGTGTTCGCCTCGCACCCGCGTTCTCCGCACCCACCGCCGAGAAGTAACCCCCAAACACTCATTCCGCTGAATCGACAACGGCGTGAGCCACGCGGGTTAGAGTCGCAACGATTGCTTCCTGCTTGTGTCCAGCCCTGGCTAACGCGTCGTAGCTCTCGAAACTGGTGAGCATGCTGAGAACGTCGGCAGCCAGGTTCTGTTGTTCCGCACCCAGCTTTTCCTTTTCCCCCAGTACAGTTCGTCGCAGAATCTCGCGAGCGACATGCTGGCGGCGTGCGTCCCGGGCGCGGATGCCTTGATCAATGTCGGGATCGAGTGTGGCCATTCCGCGGAGCCGCCGGATCACGACCGGGTCCGAGGACCAGAAACCGACGAAGGTGCGGATCAGCTTCTCAAGGGCGACCGAAGGATCGGGTTCGTGAAACACCTGCGCCACACTCTGCACATTTCCCCGTGCGGCCAGGTGATCATACAGGGCCTCCAGCAGGCCGGGGCGCGACTTGAATTGGTAGTAGATCGTCAGCCGGGAAACATCGGCCCGGCGTGCAATGGCCTCCATCCCAAGGTCGATTTCCGATTCATCAGCGAGGAGTTGCCGCGCGGCCTCGAGGATCTGGGCGCGCGTTTCGGCTGCTGCTGCTTGGCGTTTACCCATGCGATAGGGACGAGGAGACATGGCTTAAAGATTAATCATACAGTGTGTATAAATTAGTAACAAGGGTGGTTCCTCCCTCCGGGTGGTTTGCAACTACATGTCGGCTTCGGGGACTACTGCTGCCAGCCGCCGCCGAGCGATCGGTAAAGTTGCACCAAACTCTGATACTCGTTGCCGCGCGCCTGAGCCAGTGTCAGTTCGGCGGCGAAGAGCGAACGTTGTCCGTCCAACACTTCGAGATACGTCGTGGTGCCGCCCTTGTATCGCAGGTTGGAGAGGCGAACGGACTCCTGTAGATCGGCGACAGACTCCTGCTGTCGCACACGAACCTGGTGGAATTTCTGATAGCCGATCAGCGCATCGGAGACATCCCCAAAGGCGTGCTGGACGGCTTGCTGATATGCGATCAAGGATTGCCGGTGCTGGGACTCCGCGAGATGCAAGTTTCCGCGAAGCGCGCCGCCGGTGAAAATCGGCTGGCTGATTTGCCCTCCGTAGGACCAGATCCCAATCTGCGAACTCATCAGGCTCGAGAAGACGCTGCTTCTCCCGAAGGAACCGCCGCCGGAGCCGGTCAGAGAGATCTGCGGAAAGAACTGCGCTTTGGCGACTCCGATTTCGGCGTTCGCGGCGATCAGACTTTGTTCCGCCTCGCGGATATCGGGACGGCGCCCGAGAATGGACGAAGGCAGACCTGGCGGCACTTCCGGAGGAAGTATTTGTTCGACCAGCGGGAGGCCGCGCGCCACATCCTGTGGATAATTCCCCAGCAGGATGCTGATGGCGTCTTCCTCCTCCGCGATTTGTCGCTCCAGCTCAGGAACCTGGGCGTTAGCTGTATCGAGCACTTGCTGCGCCTGGAGGACATCGAGTTTCGTGGCTACACCATGATCGAGGCGCAAGTTGGTGAGCTTGACCGAATCGGTCTGGGTCTTGACGGTCTCTTTCGTGATCTCCAATTGCAGGTCGAGTTGTAGCAGCGCGAAGTATTCGCTGGCTACGTCGCTAACCAGCGTAAGGATGACGGTTTGCCGCGCATCCTCAGTGGCTAGAAGCTGTGCGCGTGCCGCTTCGTTGGCGCGCCGCAAGCGCCCGAAGAAATCCAACTGGAAGGCCGCGTCTGCAGTGGTGGTGAGAAAGTTGTATTTGGATTGAAAGTTATATTCTTTTCCGCCGCTGAAGTTTGCGTTCGCGCTCACCTGCGGAAATAAATTGGAGCGGGTGATGGCAAGCTGGGCGCGTGCGGCGTTGATGCGCTCGGTGGCGATTTGCAAATCGTAGTTTTGCTTGAGGGCGGTGCGAATGAGCTCTTGCAGCTTCGAATCCTGGAAAACCTGCCACCAGGGAAGATCGGCGTAAGAGGCGGCTTGTGACTGAAGTTGGGCGTTTTCCGCCAGGTCGCGGTACGCGGCCGGAGTCTGAACAGCGGGCCGATGGTACTTCGGACCGACCATGCAACCAGCGAGCCAGCCGAAAGCAAATATGGGAAGCAGTAGTTTCGTGAGCTTCATGATGCGCAACTCCGCTTATCTTTTGTCCCTACGCCTACGGCGCGGTGTCATTTCAATCTCCCGGCACTGGAACCGGCGTGGTCGGCAAGGTACCGCTGGCAGGCTCCTTCCCCGCACCGGACCATTTCTCCACCAGATAAAAAATTCCCGGGATAAAGAAAATTCCCACGGCGCTGGCTGCCATCATCCCTCCGATCACCGTGGTTCCCATAATCTGCCGCGCCACCGATCCGGCGCCGGTTGCAATCCATAGTGGGACGCAGCCGAGAATAAACGCGAAGGAGGTCATCAGGATCGGCCGCAGCCGAAGCTTTGCGCCCTCGAGAGCGGCATCCGCCAAAGGCCTGCCCTGCTCGTACTGATCCTTGGCAAACTCCACGATCAGAATTGCGTTCTTGGCCGCCAGGCCGATCAGCATGACCAACCCGATCTGCGAATAAACA
>Ga0073928_10004703_pt1 | contig 19886 bp, 17 predicted proteins | sample PaiPotPPA55metaG_FD_76969 | JGI IMG/M metagenome (GOLD analysis project Ga0073928, IMG submission 76969) | Iron sulfur acid spring bacterial and archeal communities from Banff, Canada, to study Microbial Dark Matter (Phase II) - Paint Pots PPA... ...
CTGGGTGGCGCTCGCGGGCGCGCTCTTTTGGGCGTTGGTGGCGCTGTTCGTCGGCACGGCGGCAGAGCTTCTGTGGCCGCTCGGCATCTTTCTATTGGCGCTGCCTCTGCTGTTCGTGCTGGTGGCCGACGCCGTGGGCGAAGACGCGGATGCGCGCGGGCGCCGCCCCGCTGCCTGGGTTGCCGCCGCTCTTGGGGCATTCCTTCTGTGGGGACTGGTCGAGCTGGAGGATTACGACATCGTGGCGCTCGGCTTCGCGGCGCTGCAAGCGGCGATCTTCGTCGTCCTCGCCTGGCGCTATCACCGGGTCGATCGTCTGGTCTGGATCGGCGCGCTGTTGGAAGCGGTGCTAATGGCCTGCTGGCACTTCGCCGATGGCACGGCGCTCGGGCCCGACCGCCTGCACGCGCTGATGCTGCCGCCGGCGACCGGCGTCGGCCTCTATCTCACCGTGGCGAGCGCGATCGGCGTTTTCTATGGCGTCGGCGGCTTTGCGATGCTTTGGCGCGCGCCCAACCCCGCGCGCTGGGCCGTCGTCTCGGCGGCGACGCCGCTCATGGTGATGATCGCCGCTTACTGGCGCCTGGAGCATTTCGGCGTGAGCCTGCCCTGGGCCGGCCTCGCACTGGGGCTCGCCGTGTTCGCCTTGGCCGCGGTGGAGCGGCTGTCGCCGCGCATGGCAGAGCCGGGATTGGGTCTGGCGGTCGCGACTTATGCGATTGCCATGACCGCGGCGGTTAGCTTGGCGATGACGCTCTCGCTCCGCCTCGGTTGGCTCACCGTGGCGTTGGCGCTCGAGCTGCCCGCGCTCGCCGCCATGAGCCGCCGCGTGCCCAGCCGCGCCTTCAGCAGGATCGCCGCAATCATCGCCGCCGTCGTGCTGGCGCGGCTGCTGCTCAATCCGCAGATCGACCGTTACGGCCTTTCGCCGCGGCCGATCCTGAACGAGTTGCTTTATCTCTACGGCGCGCCGCTGGCGGGCTTCGTGGCGGCGGCGCGCCTCTTCCGATGGGAGAGCGAGCGCAATCCCGTGCGCGTTCTCCTCGACGGCGGGGCGGTGGCGCTGGCGCTCGCGCTGGCGAGCCTCGAGATCCGTCATTTCTCGGGTGGCGGATCGCTTCACGGCGGCGGCTACGGATTGGCGGAGCAGGGGCTGCAATCCACCCTCTGGCTGGGAGCCGGGTGGCTGTTGTTGCGCTACGAGATGGGCTTGGCGCGTCCAGTACGCGAAATCGCCTGGCGGATCGTTGCCGTGACGGCGGCGATGAACGTGCTGCTGGTCTCGCGCCTCGGCGCCAATCCGCTGTTGTTTCCCGCGAGCGTCGGCAGCGCGCTCTTTTTCAATGCGCTGCTCCTCGCCTACGCGATCCCCGCGGTGCTCGCGCTGCTGCTGGCGCGCGCGATCGCCCAACGGACCGCGCCGCCGCTTGGCGTCGCCGCGGCGATCGCCGGGCTCGCGCTGATCTTCCTCTACGTCACGCTCGAAGTGCGCCATTTGTTCGCGGGCCCGATCCTCGCGCAGGGCGAGCCCTCGGATGGCGAATGGTACGCCTACTCGGCGGCGTGGCTCGCCTATGGCGTGGCGCTGCTCGGTCTCGGCATCGGGCGAAACGCGCCGATGCTGCGCCTGGCCGGCCTCGCAATCGGCGGCCTCGTGGCCCTGAAGGCGTTCCTCTTCGACATGGCGGCACTCACCGGACTCTACCGCGCGGCCTCGTTCCTGGGGTTGGGCGCGAGCCTGATGCTGCTGGCCTACCTCCATCAGCGCCTGGTGGCGCGGCCGCTCGCTCTCGCGCGAAACGCCGGATCTAGCGCCGCCGCCGGTTCCGCCGCCGAAACGCCCCAATGATCAGCAGGCCGAGGATCGCGAGGGTCGGCGCGCCCGGAAGGCTCAACAGCATGATGGGCACAGAACCCCAGCCCCCGCCCGGGCGCTGCAGCAGCGCCGAAAGCGCCAGCAGGCTCTCGCGATCGATCCGACCCCAGATCTCTCCCAGAGTCGCGACGGCATAGCGGCCCGTGTCGTACCAGCCCCAGAGATCGCTGCCCTCGGCAATGATCGCCAGGAAGAGCACGAGCCATCCGATGATGCGCCCAACGACCATCCGACCTCCGGCTGCCGGCGCTTCGTCCGCGGGCACCGGTCGTGGCGAGGCGCCGAGCCTCGATCACCTTATTTAGGGCTGGGCGAGCGCGCAACGGAATTGCTTACCGGCAGCGCCTTGGTTAGGCTCGCGCACCTTTTCGCGGGGGCGGCGGCAACGCCCGCCCGGCGGATCGGAGGGGTGGCCGAGTGGTTGAAGGCGCACGCTTGGAAAGCGTGTTTACGGGCAACCGTAACGAGGGTTCGAATCCCTCTCCCTCCGCCAGTCCAGAACAGAACTGCGAACGCCGGGCGTAGCCGAGTTTACGCCCGACGATTTGGCGGCGGAGATCACGCCGCCGCGCCGAGCGGTTTCGCTCGTTCGATCCGCTCGCGCTCGCGGAGGCTGTTCATCGCTTCCCACCAATCGCTGCGCCGCTGCACGTTGAGCCAGAAATCGGGGCTATTGCCAAACACGCGCGCGAGGATGAGTGCGATCGCCGCCGTCAGATTCCGGCGGTTGTTGCACGGCTCGTTGACATGCTTGCGCTGAACGCCCATCGCCTCGGCCGGCGCAGCCTGGGTCAGCCCCATAGGCTGCATGAACTCCTCGACAAGAATCTCGGCGACCGTGGCCGGCTCGCGCTTCGTCATCAGCATGGTTCGCGTCATCTGTAGCTGTGGTCGTCGAGATAGACGCCTTCTGCCTCGCCGCGGCTGCGATCCCAGCGGAAAACCAGCCGCCACTGCTTGTTGACGCGGATCGAGTGGAACCCCGCCAAACCCGAAGCGGTCATTCGCGCCGCGACCTTGCTTGATTCTCCAGCTCGGCCGCGAGCTTCTCGTAGCGCGCGCGGCTGTGCTTGAGGTGCCGCTGCATGGCGGAGCGAGCTTGCGTGACCGCGCCGTCGCGGATCGCATTGACGATCTGCTCATGCTCCTGCTGGAACATCTCGAGCAGGTGGCGTCTGGAGGGTGGCCCCGAGCGGCCCCAGACCGTCCGCCTCGGGATGATGAAACGGCCCAAATATTCCAGGAACCGCCTGAATTGCGGATTGCCGGCGGCCTCGGCGATCTCGCAATGAAACGCGAAATCCTGATCGACGGCATTGCCGCCCTTTTGGATGGCGGCATTGATAGCGGCGAAACGCTCGCTGATTTTCTTGACCTGCGCCGCCGAGGCGCGCTCGGCGGCAAGGCCTGCCGCTTCGACCTCGACGCCGGTACGCAGCTCCATGACGTTGAGGACGTCACGCAGCGGCGAGCGCTCGTCGAAATCCACGCGGTAGGGCCGGCGAACGTGATCGGCGACAAAGGCGCCGACGCCTTGGCGAGTGACCACCAAGCGATCGGCTTTCAAGGCTGCCACCGCCTCGCGCACGACGGTTCGGCTGACGCCAGTCGCCGCCGTCATTTCGTGTTCGGTCGGCAGTTGCGAGCCGGGTGAAAGCTTGCCGCTGACAATATCGGCGGTGAGCTGGTCAACCAGTTCGGCGGTAAGCCCGCGCGGCGCGATGAGGGGCCTCAACAGCACGGAGTTTTTTTGGGAAATCTTGTTCAATCGCTTGACCCCGAATGACGCTCAGCCCTTGACCGCTCCCGCGGTGAGCCCGTGGATCAGATGGCGCTGCAGAAAAGTGAACAAGACCGCCACCGGGATCGTGCTCATGATGACCCCCGCGGAGAGCGGCCCCCACTGCACCTCGTACTGCCCGACCATGTAGAGCAGGCCGGCCGACAGGGTGCGCATATTGGTCTGCGTGGTGAACGAGATCGCGAACAGCAGCTCGCTCCACGACACGACGAAGGCGAAAATCGCGGTCGCTGCGATGCCGGGCGCCGCAAGCGGCAGCACCACGCGGCAGAGCGATCCGAACTGGCTGCAGCCGTCGATCATCGCGCTTTCCTCGAGCTCGCGCGGGATCGAGCTGAAGTAGCCGACCATCATCCAGACCGTGAAAGGCACGGTGAACGAGAAGTTCGAGTAGATCAGCGCCTGGTACGTGTCGATGAGGCCGAGCGCGCGCCACTGCGTCAGCAAGGGAGCGATGAGCAAAACGCTCGGGAACATCTGCGTCGCGAGGAAGATCAGCAGCAGCGTATCACGCCCGGCGAAGCGGAAGCGGGCAATGGCATAGCCGGCGAGCACCGAGACAACCGTGGTGGCGATCATGGTAACGGAACACACCCACAGGCTGTTCAGAAAGAAGCGGCTGAACGGCGTGATCGGAGAAGTCCAGGCATCGACGTAGTTCTCGAACGTGACGTGCCGCGGCAGATACTGCAGCGGAGTCGCATAGAGCTCCTGCCGGTTCTTCAGCGACGTGAGCAGCATCCAGACGAACGGGCCCAGGGCGAATGCGGTGAGCCCCACGAGGCCGATCCAGAGAACCGGACCGCCCAGCAGCCGCTCGGAAAGACTGGCTGAGCGGCGGCGGCGCCTCATCAGGCCTCCTCGACCCCCTTGGTCACACGCAGATAGGCGGCGGTGAACGCGAGCATGATGAGAAGCAAGACCACCGAGAGTGCCGCCGCGTAGCCGAAGTCGAGATTCGAGTAGGCCTGCAGCAGCGTGTAGGTCGATGTGATCTGCGTGGCGTTGGCCGGCCCGCCGCTCGTCATCACGAAAATCAGGTCGGCGTAGTTGAAGGTCCAGATGATGCGCGTCGCCGTGGCGACGACGATGATAGGCCGCATGAGAGGCAAGGTGACGTGCCAGAAGCGGTCAAGCACGCCCGCGCCGTCGATGCGCGCCGCCTCGTAGAGTTCCCCCGGAACCGCCTGCAGTCCGGCGAGCAGCATGATGGCGAAGAACGGAATGCCACGCCAAACGTTGGTGAAGATCACCGCCGCCATGGCGAGGTCCGGATTCGACAGCCACGCCACCCGATCGTGCAGCCAGCCGGCGTTTATTAAGAGGTCGTTGATCACGCCGTAATTCGGCTGATAGAGCCACTCCCAGATGAGCCCCACCACGACGCCCGGGATGATCCAGGGCAGCAGCATCACGGTTCGAATGACGGCGCGCCCGCGAAACGCCTGGTGCAGCAGCAGCGCCGTCGCGAATCCGACGACGAACTGCAGCACCACCGAGCCAAAAACCCAGATGAACGAGTTCCACAGCGTCAACCAGAACACCGGGTCCCCAGCGAGACGCAGGTAGTTGGCGAGCCCGACGAAGTGATAGTCCTGCGGCTTGTACAAGACGTCGTTGTACAGACTCAACTGGATGGCTTTGCCGATCGGCACCGCCACGGTGGCAAGCAGGCACACCGCGGCCGGCACCAGATAGGCATAGCCGGTCAGCAGCTTTCGCGTCCGCAAGCTGAGAAGAGGACGGGCGCGACGGCCGCCGCCGGTGAGCGCGACTGTGGACATGGTCGATCGGCGAGCCTAGCCCATTTCTTTCGTCAGGATGTCGGCGAACTTGTCGAGACACTCCTTGGGTGAGATTTTTCCGACCATCGCCTGCTGGATGAGGGGCACGCCGTCGGAGTCGATCTTGCCTCCCCAGCCCGGGTACGCGAGATAGGGGCTGACGATTGCGAACGGGAACGAGTTGAGGAAGCCGGCGAGCGCCGGGTCTTTGAACTCGGGCCGCTCGATGATGGATTTGCGCGCCGGCAGGAGACCGAGAGTCTTGCAATACATCAGGCTCGGTTCGTCATCCAGCATGAAGCTCATGAATTGCCACGCGCCCTCCTTGTTGTGCGAGGCCTTGAACGCGGTGAGCGTCTCCGAGAAATAGAACGATGCGCGCTTTTTCGCGGGGCCGATCGGCAACGGCAGCGTCGCGAAGTTCTGTTCGCCGACGTTTTTCTTCTGCTGGCCGACCGAGCCCGAGTTGTGCTGGTACATGCTGGTAATGCCGCGCCCGAAGCCCTCGACGATCTCCACGAAGCCGTCGGTGGGCGCGCTGGGTGGGGTAACGTGGTGCTTGAGGCCGAGATCCATGTACCAAGCGACGGCGTCGACCGCTTCCTTGGAGTTGATCACCACCTTGCCGTCCTTCAGTACCTCGGCGCCGTTGGCGTAGGCGAACTCGCTCGGGTAGAGGAGCGCCCAGGTGCCGGCGCCGCGCATGCCGTAGCCATATTGGTTTTTGTCCGCCTTGGTGAAGCCCTCGGCAAGCGTCAGGAAATCGTCCCAGGTCCAGTCCGGCGTCGGCTCTTTCAGGCCGTATTGCTTCAGCCGATCGGTGCGGTAGAAGATCCCATCGAGGGTCAGCGGCAAGGGCAGCGAGACGATCTTATCGCCGATGGTCACCGTCTGCCACGCCGTGGGCTGGACGTCCTGCTGGTGCGTCCAGGACTTGACGCGCGACGTCAGGTCCTCCACGGCGCCCATGCCCTGGAACTGGCCGACCCAGTTGTCCCAGACCTGACAGCAATCGGGCGGGCTGCCGGCGGTTATGGCGCTGATCAGCTTCTGGCGCGCCTGCGCCTGCGGCACGAACTCGACCTGGACCACGAAGTCCTTCTGCGATTGGTTGAAGCGCTCCACGAGCGACGTGATGAGCGTGATGCGCGTCGGTTCTGGCACGCTGAACTGGAAGCGCACGGGCTCCGCGCCCCAGGCCTTGCGCGGTGAGATGAGCGGGGCATCCCACCAACCGAGATCGGTTGCGGAGATGACGCCCAAGCCGACCAGCGTACGTAGGAACCTGCGGCGAGACAGCAACCAGCGGTCATTCATTTTCCATCCTCCCCTTAGTTAGTCTTCGAGCTTTTTACCATTTAGTCGTATGTTATCCGATCATATGACATCTGGCAACGGGCGCTGCCGAACTGTAGCACGGCGGTCATTCGAGAACGCCCAATCGAAGGCGACATCACGGGGGGTACAGCGTAGACATAGTGCTCACTTTCACCGAACGTTACTCCGGTTCAGCCGCGTGATCCCGCGTTCGAGCAGCAATAAGGGATAGGATTACGATTGGAGTGGGCCGCCTCAAACCCGGTGGGCATTCCAGCGCACGGTCGAGCCTTCGCGGCATCGCCTTCTGGAATCGGGGCGCATCGCGTTCGTATCGGAGCGAGTGTAACTGTCGTCAAGGAATTCCTCGCCATCAGACCCGTTGCTGATGCTGCGCGTCTTCGGGGGCTATCTGGCGCAACTCCTCGACGTGCCCGCGATATGAATTTCCCTCGATCGCGTTCCCGGGTCTCAACGCCCCTGTCGGATTCGTTGTTACCGTCCAGAAAATTTTACATTCAGCGAGCGCCCCAACTCTCCAAGCCATTGATGTTCTTTACCATGAAATTCTAGCGCGCTTCTTGCATTACTTGCTTTGGCAACTGTCTTGCCGATTTTTCGGGTAACCCCGATGAGAGGAGGGACAAATGCGCTTTATCCAGCACGTGAGCACGCTCAGTGTGGCCGCTGCCGGCATGTTTTGGCTCGCCGCACCGGCGGCCGCCGACCCGTTTTTCTTCAGCACCGGGAACCCGGATGGCAAGATCGCCACCCTTTCGCGGACCGCGAGCACCGGCAAGCTCGAAACCGAAACGGCCGATGATTTCGTGACCACCACGGCCACCAGCATAACCAGCGCCACTTTCACCGGCCTACTGGTCGGCGGCGCCACCCCGCTCAACGTGAAGGACGTGGAGATCGAGCTCTATCATGTGTTTCCCATCGATTCGGTGAATCCACCCGACAGCCGTGTCGCGACCCGCGTCAATTCCCCGTCGGACAACAATTTCGCGGCCGCCGACGGGGCGCTCGGACAACTCAGCTTTACAACGACTGTGCTGAATCCAACTTTCACAGCCGCCAACTCGGTCGTTAATGGCATCCATCCGATACCCAACCAGTTCACCGGCGGCGAAGGTCCCGTGACCGGCGAAGAGGTGCAGTTTGGCGTGACCTTCACGACACCCTTCGTGCTTGGACCCGATCACGTGTTTTTCCGTCCTGAAGTTGATTTGGGGAGCGTCGGCGACTTTCTCTGGCTCTCGGCGCCAAAGCCGATCGTGGCGCCAGGCACGCCCTTTGCACTCGATCTGCAAAGTTGGATTCGCAATGATGGAGCGGGCGCGCTGGCGCCCGATTGGGAGCGGATCGGCACCGACGTCACCGACCAGGGCCCATTCAATGCCACCTTCTCATTGACCGGCTCCACGGTTCCGGAGCCCTCGGCCCTGGCCTTGCTTGTTGCGGGTATCGCTACTCTCGCTCTCACGCGGCGCCGCCGCGCCGGCTAGGGAATGATGTTGCGCCGTCGTCCGCGGAGAGATCACAGCCCCGCAGACGAGTGGCCAGCGGCTTGTTCCAGCTCTACGCGGTCCCAATTGCCGAGCGTCGCCGCCGCCTCATATGTGCTCTGACAGAAATCGAGCAGGGCCTCACGCGGCGAAGCGGCCAGTCGTGCGTCGTCATAACGCAGAAGGAACTCCGAGAGGTTTGCATTATAGGACGCTCCCGGCGGGCGAACGGGCGCAGTTGGAAATCCCGATGGTTCCGGGGCGGCGTATGCATAGAAGGCCGCGCCCGCCACCGAGCCGTCCCCCGGCCACCAGCCGACACTGCTCACCTCATGTGAATAGGCTTCTCGCGTGATCCGATCGGCGCCAGGAAGTTCGGGTGCGCGGCGACCGGAAAACCGTGTCACCGCAAGATCGAAGCTGCCCCAGAAGAAATGCACCGGGCTGGACTTGCCGATGAAGCGTCCTCGAAATTCCTTCAGGATCGCATCCACCGAAACGAGGATGCGCCAGAACCGGTTGGCGTATTCGGGATCATACGAAGCGTGCGTCAAGTCCCGGTCGAACGGAATCGGGTCCGGAATCTCGACTGGCATCGTCCAGATATTCACCGCAATGTCCATGGAACGGAGCGTGGCCATCACTTCCGCGTAAAATTCGGCGACCGATCTCGATGCGAGGCGCAGCGTCTTGGCGGTTCCGTCACTCTTCTGGATGAGCAGATTATGCTCGAGGAAATCGAACAGGATTTCGAACGTTTCTCCATCATAAGGGATGGGCGACGTCGTGAGGCCGCGTGCGCTCACATAGAGCGGGACTTGCCACCAATGATTCACATACGGGCAAAGCGCCAAGCGTACCTTGCCCACGATCTGGACCCACATGTGCAGTGTCGCGCGAGTCGGTTCCCAGGCCGCAAGCGGCAGCGCCGGCCAGTGGGGATCTCCCTCCCTCATCCTCGGCCTCCTTTCGATCTTTGCTATCTCATCTCGTCCACACTTGTAACGCAAAGTAGCCATATAATAATTCTGCGGTTGCGGATTCTGCCGTCTGTTTCGCAGATAGCTTTGCGATGAAGCTGCGTGACGTGCATTCAGCGGCAAAGGGATCGGGGCATTCGCTTATGACCCCATGCGGACATGGGCTAAAACGAGGGCTTGCCCGATAAGGTCCTCTACTTCACCCGTCTAATGAGTCGGCTACACCGCGATCGTCGGCCGCGGTCGAAATCTCATTTGGGACTTCGCGGCACGAAACGAAAGCGAGAGCGCAGCGTTGCGGCCTATCCCTTGACGCCACCCATGGTCAGCCCCGCCGTCATATAGCGGCGCAGCGCGTAGAAGATCACGATCGGCGGCAGCGCATAGACGATAGCGGCGGCCATCATATAGTTCCACGGCGCCTCGTCGGCGTCGAAGAACTGGGCGATCGCCACGCCGACGGTCATGTTTCGTGTCGAGGAAAGCAGCAGGTACTGATAGAGGTACTCGTTCCAGGCGAACAGGAGCGCATATGTCCCGACGGCCGCCAGTGCCGGCGTCATCAGGGGCAGATAGATGCGCAGGTACACCTGAGGCGGAGACGCGCCGTCCACCCGTGCCGCCTCGTCGATTTCCATCGGTATCAATTTGGCATACTGCTGCAGGATCAGGATGGCGTAGGGCGTGGCGAAGGTCACGTCGGCGACAATAACCGCCCAGACGTTGTCTGTGAGCCCGTAGACGTGCATGACCCGATAGAACGGGATAACCAGGAAGGTTGCCGGGATCGCGTAGGTCAGGAGGGGAGCGCCGGTCAGCAGCCGTACTTTGCTGAGCCGCGTCCGAGCGAGCGCAAAGCTCGCCAGCGAGCCGATGAGCATGGTGAGGAACATCGTCGACAAACCAATGTAAAGGCTGTTGCCGAATTTGTGCCAGAACTGCTCGATAAACCAATAGCCGCCGATCAGGACAACCCGAAAGCTCTCGAGCGATGGCTCGGGCGGCCAAATGACTCCAGCGAACTCGGTCTCACCTTCTTTGGGATCGAGCGCGACCAACAGCATGTTGTAGACCGGGATCAGCGACCAGATCAGGAGCGCGAGGCCGAGCATCACTGAGGCTGCCTCGGCGAGAGCCCGCCGCAGGCGGTAGCGTGGCCGGAGCCCCGGTTGGCGGGAAGCCGGGACCGCGCTCACAGCTGCACCTCCCTCGTCTGGAGCCTGCGCATCAGCATGATCGCAATCGGGATCAGCACCGGCAGGGTCGAGACCACAGCGGCCACGCCGAGCGATGGCCGCGCGGTGTCGAAGGCGTAGTGGAAACCGAGCGTGGCCAGCACTTCGGTGGAGAGTGCCGGCGCCCCGCCGGAGACCAGATAGACGGTGGTGAAGTCGCCGACAGTCCAGAGAGTAGAGAGCAACGTGCAAACGAGATACATGTTCGCGAGCAGTGGGAAGACAACATGGACGAAGCGGCGCCAACCAGTGGCACCATCCATGTCGGCCGCTTCATAGATTTCCTGCGGGATCGCCATCCGTCCGGCGAGGAAGACCACGGTCCAGAACGGCATCCACTTCCAGACATAGGAGACGATGTCGGATCCGAGCGCGAGCCAGCGGTTGTTGAACCAGAGCGGACCCTCGATGCCGAACAGCGCCGACAATAGGCTGTTGAGGAAGCCCTGCTCGCCGATCAGCATCCAGTGGAAGGAGACGAAGGCGGGGATCGCCGGCAACGCCCAGGGCAGAATGTAGACGAACAACAGGACCTTGATCCACCAACGGCGGCGCATAAAGAACCCGGACAGCAGCAAGGCCAGGAACATCTTCGCGTTCACGGCGAAGCCGACGAAGAGGACGGTATTGATGACCGTCCTGACGTAATTGGGATCTGAGGCCAGCTCGACGTAAAGCGATGGTTCGTGGGCGATCCAGAACCCGTAAACGAGCGGATGGATCACGAAGGCGAGGAACATCGCCGCATAGGGCGCGATAAAGGCGATCGCCCAGGCGAGTTCCGAGACGTGCAGGTAGCGGCGCCAGAGCGGTCGTCGAGGCCGGCTTGCCGCAACAGGTACGGCCGCGAGAACCTCCTGAGTGGCGCTCATACCGCCTCTTCGGCTATGCCCGACCGGATGGCGCTCGCGGTCTTGCCGGCAGCGTCAGCCCTTGACGCCGCCCATGGTGAGACCGGCCGTCATCCGGCGACGAAACACATAATATATCGCGACCGGCGGAACGGCGTAGATGATGGCGGTCGCCATCATATAATTCCACGGCGCTTCGTCGCTGTTGAGGAACTGCGCCAGCGCCACGGCCACGGTCATGTTTCGCTTCGAGGACAGCAGCATGAATTGGTAGAGGTATTCATTCCAAGCGAGCAACAGAGCATAGGTGCCGACCGCGACCAGTGCCGGCGCCATCAGCGGCAGATAGATGCGCAGATAGATCTGCAGCGGCGATGCGCCGTCGATCCGCGCGGCTTCGTCGAGTTCGAGCGGAATGCTGGCGCTGTATTGCTGGAAGATGAAGATGGCGTAGGGCGTGGCGAAAGTCACCTCAGCCGCAATCACGGACCAGAGATTATTCGTGAGCCCGTAGTTCTGCATGATTCGATAAAACGGAATCGCGAGGAACGATGACGGGATCACATAGGTCATGAGCGCGGTGTTGCTCAGCACCCAGCCATGGCGGATACGCATCCGGCTGATCGAAAAGGCCGCGAGCGAGCCGATGAGCAGGGTAAAGAACACCGTGGCCACGCCGACATAAAGGCTATTGCCGAACTGGTGCCAGAAGTCGGTGAGATACCAATAATCTTCGCTGGCGACGACCCGGAAACTCTCAAGCGATGGATGCTGCGGCCAAATGTCGTTGGTGAAGACGGTGCCATGCTTTTCGAGCGCCACGGCCACCATGTTGTAGATGGGCGCCAGCGTCCAAATAAGCACCAGGACGGCCACCGCCAGAGCGCTGGCTTGATTAAGGTTTCGCCGAAGTCGATAGCGGGGCAAGCGTCGCACCGGTCGGCCGGCTATCGACTCCGCGGTCACAGATGCACCTCCGTGGTGCGCAGCTTACGCATCAGCAGAATCACCAATGGGATCATGAGCGGCAGCGCCGACATGACCGCGGCGACGCCGAGTTCCGGCCGCCCAATCTCGAAGGCGTCGCGAATGCCGAGCGTCGCGAGTACGTGGGTCGACAAGGCGGGCCCGCCGCCTGAAACGAAATACACGCTGTTGAAGTCGCCCAGTGTGAAGATCGTCGAGAGCAAAGTGCAGACGAGATAGAGATTGGCGAGCAACGGGAAGGTGATGTGGACGAATCGGCGCAGCCCTGTAGCGCCATCCACCGCCGCCGCCTCATAGAGCTCCTGCGCGACCGCCATACGCCCGGCGAGCAGGATCACGGTCCAGAACGGCATCCACTTCCAGATGTGGGACGCGATGACCGAGCCAAGGGCGAGCCAGCGCGACGTCTCCACCCAGCCGGGGCCGTCGATTCCGAAGAGGGCCCAAAGCACGTTGTTCAGGAGGCCCCATTGACCGTTCAGCATCCAGTGAATGGATATGAAGGTGGGCAGAGCCGGTACGGCCCAGGGCAGCACGTAGATCAGCAACAGCCCCTTCACCCACCAGCCGCGCCGCATGAAGAAGCCCGACAGGAGCAACGCGCCGAACATCTTCAGGTTCACGCCGATCCCGACGTAGAGCACGGTGTTCACCACTGTGCGCTGGTAGATTGGATCGGAGTACAGCTCGGTATAGAGGCTGGGGCTGTGGCCGAGCCATAGGCCGTAAACGACCGGGTAGGCAACGAAGACGAGGAACAGTGCTACGTAGGGAACGACGAAGGCGATGGCCCAGGCGAACTCCGAGCCCAGGAGCCCGGCGCGCCAAGCTCGCCGGCGCACGCGAAGCGCCGGCGCTGCTCCGATCGGAAGTGCCCGAACCGCCTGCAGTTGAGTGGCATCCATGGGTTGCCTCTCAGGTCTGCACGATCGGATATTTCGTGAGGATCGACTCGATCTTCTTGAGCGCTGTCTCGGCCGCCACCTTGGGAGACATACCTTGTTGGATGATATCCGCGTGGGCGACGCCCCAGATCTGCTGCGCGTTCGCCGCAGCATAGCCAGGATTGAAAACAGCGAAGGGTGGGATGGTAGGGTTCACCAGCCCTTCCTCGACATACGCCTTGCGGTGCGGATCCTTGGGATCGAGCCAGAACGGGTCGCTCTTGATGAGGGCTGGTATCGTCGGCAGCCAGCGGCCGAGCCCCGCCTTCAGATAGGTGTTCGATACTTCGGGCTGGACGACGTACTTAACGAATTCCCTAGCCACCTCCACGTTTTTCGCGCCCTTCGGAATGGAGGCGCCTTCGACGAGGATCTGCTCGGGCATCGGTTTGCCCGCATTGTCGTGCGGCAGGCCCAAGGTCACGATGTCGTTGTACTGGTCCTTGTCATGAAAGAGCGCGAGTTCTGTCGAGATCGTCCCGTCCAAATCCATGACGAACTGTTTGGCGTGGAACGCGTTGTTGTCGTCCGCGTCGTTCCAGCTGAGCGCTCCGGGCGGAACGTAACCCCCCTTGAAGGCGGTGGTAATGTAGGTCAGCGACTTGATGATGGCGTCCTTGATCTGCGGGTCGTCCAGATGCGCTCGGCCATCCGGCGTGATGAAGCCGCTGCCGCCGTTGGCAATCAGGAAATGGTGGAACAAGACGTTGCCGTCGTTCGGTCCCACGGTGGTGGGTTGCAAGCCAAGCGAATAGATGCCTCGCGTGCTCTCACGCAGCTTTTTCTGCATCGGCTTGAAGAAATCCCAGAATGCGTCCCACGTCTTCGGCGCGTCGGACAGCTTGTGGCCGCTCTTCTCGACGAGCGAATTCCAGATATGAAAGGGCGTCGCATTTATTTTGTAGGGCGCCGCATAGAAGCTGCGTTTCTTCGTGACACTGTTGTAGTATTGGGCGGCGAGATAAGCGGTGGGATGGTACTGCGATTTCAGCGGCTCGACGATATCGGTCACGTCGACGAGCTTGTCGTTCCAGGCGTTCTGCGGAACGACGTTCTGGCTGGCGGCGTCGTGAGAGATCACGTCCGGGACATCGCCGGTGGTGAGGGCCGTGACGATCTTTTGCATCAGCGGCCCGAACGGAATGAGACTGACTTCGATTTTGTTGCCGCTCGCTTTCTCATAGGCCGCGACCATGGCGTTAAAGGCGGCGTCCTCCTCGGGGACGAAGCCTTGAGTCCACCAGACGGTCGCGGTCTTGGCCGCCGCATTGGCGATGAAAGGGCGCGCCAGCGCGCTGGCCGCCGCCAATCCCACGGACCCGCGAAGCATCGAGCGTCTGCTGAGTCGGTTCATATGTCTCCTCCTTTGCGATCCGCCGGCGTCGCGCCACTGCGCGACCCGCGATCTGTTCTTTCATGGAGCGAGTATGGAGCGAACCGCCGCAGCACAGCCGCCGGGAGCACTACCCCATGCGCTAGCATTGCGAATAATGTATTGCTTTCATGCAAAATTGTCTCTTGTGATTTTTAGTCAGCATTTCTGCCGCAATTGGCCTCTCATGCGCGCCGAGCAAAGGGGTACCGACACCGGGGGCATGGTCGGTCGATCGCCCCTCTGCTCGTCAATGGCTACTTTGGCTTAGATCGAGAGCCGAGCTCTGCTTCCCGACGTTCTCCGCTGTCATCGCGGCAATGTCAGGAATTGACCCCCGATCGGATCATCCGGAACCCTGGAAGTTCCGTCGAAGCAACCGAAACGCGGCTGACGATGCGCGCCGTTCCGGTGCGCGCTACCAGCAATCAGCGATTTCCCATCAACCCGCGGCAGGATATTCGTAGGCCGCTAAACTGCACAGAATGTGCGGGGCATTCTGGTTACGGCCCGAGAAGCGTCAGAGATCAAAGGCAAAGAGTCGGTAGTGTTTACAGCAAGTTTACTAGCGAACGCACAAATATTTGAATTTGTTAACCTTGAATTATTGTCTTGATTCTTGCTTGAGAGATAAAGACGAAAGTCTTTGCCCGATTGGGATCAGGGCCGCGCGTTTTGAGAGGGGGCCCGAGTTGGCATTTGGCCGAACAGATGGGAGCCCATCATGAACCACCGACAGTTCGCCTGCGCCTTCGCTCTGTTCTCGGCGCTCGGCATGGGGTCGGCCTGGGCGGGTCCGACCTGGGCGTTTTGGGATTTCAACAACACTTCCGGTTCGACGGCGAATGATCTCACTCTGACCTTCACCAGCAATGTCACGACCAACCTGAATCAGGTGCAGAACAATCCAATGACGATTGCCACCGTGAACGGCAAGTCGGTTACTTTCGATGCGAAGGACGCCACTCAGAATGTTCGGAGCCAAGGCAATTGCCCGAAAGCTTTTCCCGCCTGCTCCCAGGACTTCGGTCTGACGTTGCTCGATCCGGGGCCGACGAAACTGACCGCGGCCACGTGGAGTCTGATCAGCGGAGGCAATGCGGCCGTTGTCCCCCTGCCGAACCTCTTCGTGATCGTGGGTCGCAAGCCCAATGGCAACGGCGTTGTCTCGATCACCAATAGCGACACCCAGTCTGTCTTCTTCACGGGCGTCGATGCCGCCACGAATATCACTCCTAGCGCGTTGAGCGGCGTTGTTTGCGACACTGAGGTAGATTGTGAGCTCGACGCCAACCCGGCGGACAATGCAAACGCGGTTGCGGAGTCCAATTTCTCCCTGGCTCCCGGCCTGACAATGACTTTCCCGCTCGGCGCCGACGCCCTGGGCGACTATACCTCGGTCGTGTTTGAGGACTCGTTCGACTCGACGTTTCAGACTTTCAGCACGGTGGGATTCGCGTCGGATAGCATCCCCGAGCCGCCATCCTGGCTCATGCTCGTGGGTGGTCTCGCTTCAATGGGGGCAGTCGGCTTTTGGCGGAAGAATCGCGTAACTGCGCGGGCAAATTGCGCATAGTGAGCGCGCGTAAGCCCGATGCGGCGCTGCTCGAATGGACGACTTCTGGTTTTGGCACTTCTGCGACTACCCAGTTCGGCGACAGCGGGTCTGATTCCGGCCCACCCTCGCCTCATTCGATTACCTCGTCGGCTTGGGGCCCTGAGTCATGTCGGTCTGATGTCGATGTAGAGCAGGCTTCGGCCCCATGACTCTGCCCGGCTATAACGAGGTGTCGACCACTTGGCATCGACATTCCATCGCAGTGCCGCAGGTCTTGATTCATTCGGTGCAGAGACGCATGTTTGATCGAGCATGTCCCCACCCGTCGACAGAGTCCGAAACGATGACAAGTTGCCTGCCTCCGTCGATGTCGTCGTCATTGGCGGCGGCATCATCGGGTGCTCGGCTGCCTATTTCCTGGCGAAGAAGGGCCATTCGGTCGCGCTGATCGAGAAGGGCCACGTCGGTTGCGAGCAGTCGAGCCGCAATTGGGGCTGGTGCCGCCAGCAAATGCGTGACACGCGGGAGATTCCGCTCATCAAGGAGAGCCTCGCGATTTGGGGCGGTCTCAACGAGGAGATCGGCGCCGAGACCGGCTTCCGTCGCACCGGCCTCATCTACGTCACCAAGGACGCAGCCGAGCTTGCGCGCTGGGAGCGCTGGCTAGAGCATGCCCAGCAATACCAGCTCCAAACTCGGCTCCTGAGTGGGCAGGAGGCGCAGGCCATGATGCCCGGGTGCGAGGAGAAATGGCTGGGTGGCTTGCATACGCCGAGTGATGGTCGCGCCGAGCCTGCCAAGGCGGCACCCGCCATCGCCGGGGCCGCACGCAAGCTCGGCGTCACGCTCCATCAGAATTGCGCCGCGCGCGGGCTCGAGACAGAGCGCGGTGCCGTCGCCGCGGTGGTGACCGAGGCGGGCGTCATTCGAACGAGCGCCGTGCTGTGCGCCGCGGGTGCCTGGTCGCGGCTATTTTGCGGGCGGCATGGCCTCCCTCTCAAACAGTTGAGCGTGCGCGCCTCGGTGCTGCGCACGGAGCCGGCGCCCGATGTCCTGGGCAGCCCGGTGAGCGCGCCTGGCTTTGGCATGCGCCGCCGCCTCGACGGCGGCTATACCGTCGGTTTTCGTGGCGCGGCAAGCTTCGACCTGACACCCGACGCCCTTCGTCACCTATGGGCCTTCTGGCCCGCCTATGCCCAGGGCCGCAACGGGATCAGGGTTCGTTTCGGCGCCGCCTTCTTCCGCGCGGTCGGCGCGCGCAGTACCTGGGCGCTCGACCGGCCTTCGCCCTTCGAGGCGCAACGCGTGCTTGACCCAGTGCCCGATATGGACGTGCTCGACGCGGCGCTCGCCAATCTCAAGGCGGCCTATCCCGCACTCAGCGGGATTAAGGTCGCCGAGACCTGGGCCGGCATGATCGACACGACGCCCGACGCGGTACCGGTGATTTCTGCCGTAGACGCGCTGCCGGGCTTCTACATCGCAACCGGCTTCAGCGGCCACGGCTTCGGCATCGGCCCGGCGGCGGGACGGCTCGCGGCCGAGCTCATCGCCGGTGATCCGCCGTTCGTCGATCCGCAGGCCTTCCGTTTTTCGCGCATGATTGACGGCACGCGGCTGGCGCCCCAGGAGGGGCTGTAACTTCCAATACTGAAACGACGAAATAACGATCGCATGACGCTTAGCATAACCTCGACAATTTCTACTCACGGGCACATGGAAGGGGTCCCGCGTTCCAACTCGCTCATGCCGGCGCCGCAGCTCGTCGACCGAGCAGCTGCAGTGCGACGAAGGAAAGAACGGTTTCGTCTCTCTGGTTCAGGATGGAGAACGCGATCTCTGCCGTACCGCGATCCGACCGCGACGAAGATTGCCTCACTCCAACCACCTTGGCCACTACGCGGATCGTGTCTTCGGTATAAACCGGAAGCGGATAACGGACTTCATTCAGTCCCGGGGAGCCTTGGCCCGATGGAACGATCGCCCCCGTGTCGTAGAACAACCGAAAGCTCGTCGGGAGTAGCTGCATCAAATCAACAAAGAGCCGAGACGAACTATGATCCAGGCCTGCGGCCGATCCCAACGGTCCACCGTAGACCCTGCGGAATGCGATGACTTCACTGGGCGTGAATGTGAAACGCGCCGAGATGAATTCGTCTCCCACGCGGAAATCTTCGAAGTAACGCGGTTTCATCCAGCACACCACCAATCAAAGATGGACTCTCGCTCTCTCGGACTGAGCGAATGAGAGTCGCATTATCACCATACCGTACCGCCTGCGCAATCGCAGCCGGGGAATTCGCGCGCAGCGGTCCCGAGGGCGGCCGCACAGAGCTCTGCCGCTTCAGCGACTACGGATCCGCCCTTGCTTCCGAAAAACTCATCTGAGAATTGGCAGCAGGACGACGCGGGCGAGTAGATCGGGCTGGCGAATAGTGGAGAGGAAAGGCAGGCGTGCGGTTGCTCAGAGCGGGCGCCGCCGCCATTCCTCAGCCAGCTTCTTCAGCGCGGCGCGGTCCACCTTTTTCGCCGGTGTCAGCGGCATTTCGGGCAAGACGAAGACGCGGCGCGGATACATATAGGCCGTACCGTTTCGGAGAAAGAAGTCCTTGATCTCCTGCTCGCGCGCCACGCCTTGGACGCGCTCGATGACGAAGGCTACCGGAACCTCGCCTTTGACTTCGTCGGCCATCGGCACGACCGCGGCGTCGAAGAGGTCCGGGTGCCCCATGAGCACGTTCTCGACCTCCTTCGGATAGATGCTCTCGCCGGCGCAGCTGATGCGGTCATCAAGGCGCCCGACGATCTCGATATAGCCTTGCTCATCGCCGCGCACGATGTCGCGGGTGCGAAACCAGCCGTCGGCCAGCAGCCGCTCCGTCGTCACCTGCGGCAGGTTGTGATATGCCACGAGATTGCCTGGCGAGCGCACCAGCAGCTCGCCGAGCTCTCCAACCGGCATTTCGCGCGCGACGTCCTCTGGATCGACGATGCGCAGCTGGACACCGGGATAAGGCAAGCCCGTCGTTCCCCGCTTAGTGACGCCCCAGCGCGGATTGTTGCAGACGAATCCGCACTCCGTGAGGCCATAGGCTTCAAGCATCGGCGCGAGCGTGCGGGTGAATTCCTCAAGTAACTCCTCGGGCACCTCCGAGGAGCCGCAGATCACGAAGCGCAGCGACGAGCAGTCGCTCTCACGCAACAGCACCTCCTCGCGCAACATCATCTTATACATTGCGGGAACACCGGTGGTGTAGGTGCAGCGCTCGCGCTCGATCGCGCGGATCATCTCCGCGGGATGCACGTCATGCAGGATGACGACCGACCCGCCGCATTCGAGCATCGAGAAGAGTCCGCCGAACATGCCGTTTGCGTGGAACATCGGAACGGCGAGAACGCAACGCTCGTCCGGACCATAGAGTAGGGCGCGCCGCAGATTGCGCGCGGCCCAATCGATCGCGCCATGCGTTAGAAGGACGCCTTTCGGCTGGCCGGTCGAACCAGACGTGTAGGAGATGAAGGCGATATCTCCGAGTGCCTTCTCCACGACGTACCGTGCCGCGCTCTGCCCGGCGAGCCAGCCATCGTAAAGGGTAGTCCCGATCGGCGCGGTATCCATGACGAAGACATGCTGTAAGCCCGGCAATATTTCGGCGAGCTTCCGCGCCTC
>Ga0073928_10004705_pt1 | contig 19880 bp, 21 predicted proteins | sample PaiPotPPA55metaG_FD_76969 | JGI IMG/M metagenome (GOLD analysis project Ga0073928, IMG submission 76969) | Iron sulfur acid spring bacterial and archeal communities from Banff, Canada, to study Microbial Dark Matter (Phase II) - Paint Pots PPA... ...
ATCTCGAGGAGAGCCACCGTTGCCGAAACGTACTTTTCAACCCCATGTGCGCCGCCGTCATAAAAAGCACGGTTTCCGCGCACGCATGAAGAGCCCGGGTGGACGTAGAGTGCTTGCGCAACGCCGCAAGAAAGGGCGCCACAGTCTCACGCGCGTCTAGCCTGCCGCTGGGATTCCCCCGAGCGTGCCGATTGGTGCGCCGCGTTGAATACGACGCGGTGTATCGAGACGGGCGCCGGAAATCGGGGCGCGAATTCGCAGTTTTTCTACGACCCAATGGCCTCGACGTGAGCCGGTTCGGCTGGAGCATCAAGAAGGCGCTGGGCGGCGCGGTGCGGCGCAACCGAATCAGGCGGCGCATCCGCGAAATCGTAAGGTTGCATCGACAGGAGATTGCCCCGGGATGGGACATTGTGATTCATCCGCGCAGCTCGGTCGCCACGACGAAATTCTTGGCGGCGACGGACGATCTGCTGAAGTTGCTCCCGCGCGCGAATCCGCTGGAATAGCCGCGGCTACAAGAACCGCGGCGAAGTGGTGGTCGCTCGCGTTCGTTCGCTTCTACAAGATTTTTCTTTCTCCGTTTTTTGGCGGCGCTTGCAAATTTTATCCTTCGTGCTCGAATTACGCTTACGAAGCCATCGGGCGGCACGGTGCGCGGCGCGGAATCGTGCTGGCGCTGAAGCGGCTGGGGCGGTGCCGTCCGTTTACGCAGGGCGGATTTGATCCAGTGCCGGACGAAGATTCCGCGATTTCGCACGAGCCGTCGTTGGCGTCTTCGTTTGCTGGCCCGCTACGAACCCGGGACAAAAAGTGAAAGAAATGTCCGATCAGATGCGCGGAATCGTTTTCGTTATGGCCGCGCTGGCGATTCTTTTTGTTTGGCAGCACTTTTATAAGCCTCCCGTGCCACCTCCTTCGGCGAAGGGCGCTCCCGCATCGCAGGTGACCGGATCATCTGCTTCCCAACCATCGGCTCCACAGACATCTGGAACGAGTTCGGCCGACGGGGTGCAGGGTGGCAGAATCAGCGCGGCCGCGCCCGCGAATCCTGCGGTGGAGCAAGCGAGCGAAGAGAAGTCGCAGGTCGTGGAGAGCGCGCTTTACCGCGTGGAATTTTCGAACCGGGGCGCGGTGGTGAGAAGCTGGCTGCTCAAGAAATATTTCGATGACGCGAAGCCGCCACGGCCTCTCGACCTGGTAAACGCGGATGCGTCCCAGCAGCTTGGCTGGCCCTTCTCGTTGCTGCTCTCGGACGCGCAGCAAACCGAGCAAGCAAATTCGGCGTTGTATAAAGTTACGGTCGATCAAGGGCGAGAGGGAACGAGCCCCGCCGCTTCGCTCTCCTCCGGAAGCGAATTTGCCGCGCCTGCAACCGTCACCTTCCACTGGAGTGACGGGCATCTGGATATCACGAAAAAGCTCAACTTCGATACGAGTTACGTAGTGTCGGTGAGCGCACAGGCTACGCTCGACGGCCGGCCGCTGCCGGTGGCCGTCGCATGGCGCGGAGGATTTGGCGACAAGGGCGTTTACAAGGCTACGTCGCTGGTAAATGTTTTTTACAAGCAGAATGACAAGCTGAACTTAATCGCGGTGAAGAAACTTGGAGTCTCCGGAAATCAAAGCCAGCCTTCTTTGCAGGGTGGTCCTTTGCAATACGTTGGAGTGGAGGACCAGTTCTTTACCGCGACGTTTCTTGCCGACGGAACGAATCTTTCGCTGTGGCACTGGGCGCAGGACCACAGCATCGTCGAGGACGGCAAACCCGCCACGGAGCAGATCGCGGAAATGGCGGCGGGAACCGCGTCGAGCGAGCCGCTGCAGATGCGCGCGTACGTGGGTCCGAAGGACATCGGGATTCTGATCGCGCAAAGGCCTCCGCTTGAAGACCTGGTGCAATTCGGGTGGACGGGAATCGTCGCGAAGCCGTTGCTGCTCGTGCTGCAATGGCTGCACAAGTACATCCCGAATTTCGGCTGGGCAATCATCGCGCTCACGCTGCTGATCAATATCGCGATGTTCCCGCTGAAGATGAAGAGCTGGCGGTCGATGCAGAAGATGCAGAAAGTGGGGCCGGAAATCCGGTCGATTCAGGATCGCTACAAAAAATATTCGGTGACCGACCCGCGCAAACGGAAGATGAACGAAGAAGTGATGGCCATCTACCAGCGCGAAGGCATCAACCCGATGGGAAGCTGCCTGCCGATGGTGTTTCAGATGCCGATCTGGTGGGCGCTGTGGCGCGTGCTGAATGGCGCGATCGAGCTGCGCCATGCGCCGTGGATCGGGTGGATCCACGATCTTTCCGCGATGGATCCGTATTACATTCTTCCGATCGCGATGACGATCACCATGTACTTGATGACGAAGATGACGCCGCAAACCACCACCGATCCGGCGCAGCAGAAAATGGTGGCGTTGATGCCGCTCATGATGGGATTTATTTTCTTTCGCTTATCGAGCGGGCTGAATTTGTATATGTTTACCAGCAACCTGGTCGGCGTGGCGCAGCAAGTTTATTTGAATCGCACCGATCCGCTTCCCGCCAAGGGAAAGCAGCTGAAGAAGAAAAACGAATGAACGAAGGACGCACGTATCCCGGGAAAGGGCCTGGCGATAAGAGCGCTGGAGCCGGCGCGAAGCGTTTCGTGCCGAAGGAAATGCCTCGCGCGGAAGTGCATCTCGACCGCGAACGCGCGGACGCGGAATTAAAGCGCTTTCTCGACCTCGCAGTGCGCGAATTGCATCTTGCCATCGAGTACGAGATCACATCGCCCGCGGCAGCCGGGGACGCTCCCGGAGAAGCGGAAGTGGTTGTTGCATTCCGCGGCGAGGACGAAAGCTTGTTGCTGGAACGCAATGCCGATTTGCTTCTTGCGCTGGAGCATTTGGCGCATCGCTGGCTGAAACTCGATCCGCGGCTCCACGATCGCGTGCGCTTTGATTGCGGCGATTACCGTGCGTCGCGCCTGGACGAGCTGAAACTTTCGGCACGCGTGGCGGCGCAACGCGTTCGCGAGACGTCGCAGCCATTTCGCTTCAATCCGATGTCATCGCGCGAACGTCGCATCATTCACCTTGAATTGAATGGCGCGGCAGGAGTGCGGACCGTGAGCGAAGGCGCGGGCGACCGCCGCCAGCTTGTGATTTATCCCGCTACCGTCAAGAAATAGACCCCACAATTAGGTCGGAGTGGCGCGGTGTTCGCGCCGTATCGTCAGATTTCGAGCGTGTAACCTTGCTTGCCAACGTTGAAGCATTGCGTTGCGCCGACGCGATCGCTCATGCCGGCGGCTTCGTGGATGTGGCCGCAGAATAAATAGGCAGGCTGGACGCGCTCGACCCATTGGCGCAGCGTCGGACTGCCTCCGTGTTTTCCGGCGGCGAATTCGTCGAGCTTCGTGCCGAGCGGCGGGAAGTGGACCACGAGATAGAGTGGATTGTTTTCTTCGAAAGCTTCCAGCGCCTTGGCAATTTCCTCTTCGGAGTATTCGCCGGGCGTATCGAACGGGGTGATGTTGCTGTAGCCGAGACCGGCCCAGCGTGTTGCGCCCTTCAACGATTCGAGCGTGCGCACTTGGCGATGAAAATCCACGAAGCCGAAATGGTCGCAGAAGGCGCGAGTATCGTCGTGAGTCTCATGGTTTCCGGGCAACACCCACAAACGCTCGCCGAGCGGCTTCAGCACCTCGCCGCAGCGGTCGAGCCCGCGACGAAAAGTGGATAGATCGCCGGCTGCGATATAAATGTTCGCCGGCTGCGCCGCGATTTTTTCAAGCGCGCGCAAATCGCCGTGAATGTCGCTGAAGATCAAGATTCTCATTGGGTCGCCGCCCTGCGTGGATGCAAGATTTTCTGCATCCGCCGCAACAAATTGCCATTTGATTGCCAGCCTTCTTCAATTACTTCGCCGTCGTCGTCGAACACCACACGATACGTGAATGGCTGCGGTTCGCGGCGGCTGATGAAGCGCTGGTCGAAAAAATTCACTACGTGATGGCCATCTTCCATGGATGTGCGGATGACGGGGAAACGCGCGAACGACCAGTAAAGCCGGACTTCCGGAAGCTGAACGGCGAGCGCCGTAAAGGAATCGGGCGCGGAATCGGGGCTGAAATTGAACGCCGGCGCGCCTTGCTGGCGCAGATCGAAACGCGATGCGTAGACGCCGTTGTTCGCGCGAATCACACCGCCCCAGTCCAGCAGCGAGGGAGGCAATGGAAGCGCGCCCATGCGTTCGACTGAAATGTGATTCGCTGAAGCGTATTGCTCCACGCGCGTCAGAGCTGCATGATGCGCCACGCCGCAGGCAATAATGTACGCGAACATCGCGTAGGTACCCGCCCGGCACCACGCGCGGCGCGTCACGCGAGATCCCCAATCCGCGACGGACGGCAAAAAAAGTAGCGCGGCGATGACGAAAATTGCAAGCTCCGCGATCCAAGCGTGGAACGGAAAGCCGACGCTGCCGGCGAGAAGCCACACGCCTAATGTTGCAAGCGCGAACAAGATGCCTGCCCATGTTGCGCGCTTCCACCATCCGCTCCGATCGCGATAGACCCACGCCTCGATCTGCGGCAGGAGCACGATGGCCGTAAAGGCGAAATCGATAATGAAAAGAAGATCCCACGCAACGCGATTCTGCGAAATTGGGTCCCACATGCGAGTGCCGAACGACGTCATGCCGTCGAGCGCGATGTGGCTCCCGATGGCAATGCCGTAAATGACGCACAGAATTCCCCATGAGGGTGTTTCCATACCTAGGCGGCGCGCAATCCGATGCGTCAGCCAGGCGAAAATCAAAGCGAAGGCGGGCATTGCAATCCACGAATGCGTGATTCCGCGATGAAATCTCACCACCGCCAGGGGATCGCGTGAGAACGCCTCTGCCACTACGTCCACATCGGGGAAAACGGCTCCGAGCGTGGCCGCAAAGGTTGCGACGCGTCCGTGCTTTTCTGAGAAGTAGCCCTTGGCGATTAGCGAGCCGACGATTCCGTGGGTTACGGTGTCCATGAAGGGTTCAAGAACGAGAACAAAGTCGAGAAAGTGTACACGATATGCGAACGCTAGACGATTTCGATAAGCGGGGAGCGCTTGGCGATCACTTCTCCAATTGGGCGCGCGGGGATATTGCGGCGCTCGAAGGCAGCGAGCGCGGCTTTTGCCGCTTCTGGCGCGAGCGAAACGAGCAGGCCGCCGGACGTCTGCGGATCGAAGAAAAGCGCGCGAAATTCTTCGGCTACTCCGGGAGCAAAATCGACGCAGCTCTCGATGAATTCGCGATTGTTCTTCAGGCCGCCGGAAAAGAATCCACCGCGCGCCGCTTCGACGGCGCCGGGCAGATAGGCCACGCGAGCGTGGTCCAACCGCATAGAAACGCCGCTGCCGATCGCCATTTCGCGCGCGTGCCCCAGAAGCGCGAATCCGGTGACATCGGTAACTGCGTGGACGGGGCGGCTGTTCTGGGTGGCGCCATTTGTTTCGCGGTTATGCGCATCGTCGATTTCGTGCAGCGCATCGGCGGCTTCGAGGTTGAGGCGCGTCATCGACGCGGTCGAAGCTTCCACCCACGCGTCCTCCGCGTGGCCTTGCTTCAACGCGGTCGAAATCATTCCCGTGCCGATTGGCTTGGTGAAGAGCAGTATATCGCCTGGGCGCGCGCCGACATTTTTCCAGATGTGCCGCGGATCGATCAAGCCGGTGACGGCGTAGCCGAATTTCAATTCTTCGTCGCGGATGGAATGTCCGCCTACTACCGTGCAGCTTGCCTCCGTCATTTTCGCGAGGCCGCCGCGCAGAATCTCTTCGAGAATTTCAGGCGGACTAGCGGCTGGAAACGCCACAATGGTTAGCGCTGAGATTGGCCGGCCGCCCATCGCGTAGACGTCGCTCAGCGAATTTGCGGCGGCTACCTGGCCGAAGAGCGAGGGATCGTCCACGATGGGCGTGAAGAAGTCGACTGTCTGAACGAGAGCCAATTCGTCGCTCAGGCGGTAGACGGCCGCATCGTCGCTGGTTTCAAAGCCCACCAGGACGTTCGAATCGTGCTGCCGAGGGAGCCGCTTCAACACGCGATCAAGAATGCTTGGACTGAGTTTGGCGGCGCAGCCGGCGGACTTGGCGGTGGCGGTCAATTTAATAGCTTCAGGCAATGCGTCCTCCGACGATATTTCGAAGCACGATTATAGCGCCTGCTCGCGATTCTCCCGCGAGATTGAAATTCGCGGACCAACCTTACTGAGGGTTCAACGTGGCTACCGCCAGGAAAAGCTCGCGCTCCGCACCGACTGGAATTTGCGGAGAACTAAGTACTATTACCCCTTTTGCATCGAGGCCTGACATTGTTGCTGCGGTTCGCACGCACGCTCCTACAATTGTAAGAGCCACAATTATGCAGCAAGCGGCGTCCTGACGACCGCGACGAGAGCCCAAGCGTCTGTGCCGTCGCGATTTTCTCTGAAGTACAGGAACTTAAGCGATGCTGATACCGGTAGCGCATGAAAATTTGCGGGGACGACGTTGGCCATGGGTGACGGTCGCAATTATCGCGTTTAACTTCGTCGTGTTCTTCGCAACCTATGGGCGTCTTGACTCGGACTTGGCGCAAGTGGGCCAAGTACAACTGCACCTTCTTCTGTTGACCGCTCATTATCCCGACGCTCCGGTGACTGGCGACGCCGCGCGAATGGTGGCGACGTTCAAGCGCCAGCACCCCAAACCTTACGCGACGCTTGCGGGAGCGCGTCAGCGCCCCTTCGACCCTTGGGACGCGCAGATGCAGCAGGGGAAATGGACCGCGACGGACATCGAATCGCAGGCGATGGAACTAAGCGGGAAATTCGACGCGCTGCACAGCGATTCACTGGCGTGGAACTACGCGTTTCACTCCTATCACCCGACGATCAAGAGTTTCATCACGGCGCAGTTTCTCCACGGCGGATGGCTGCACATTATTTTTAACATGTGGTTCTTGTGGCTCGCAGGTACCGTTCTCGAAGATGCCTGGGGCCGCGTGGTGTACCCGATTTTCTATCTCGTGTCGGGCTTGGTTTCCTGGTTCGTGCAGGGGGCAGTATTCCCAGATAGCTTTGTGCCGTGCGTAGGCGCTTCGGGTGCTATCGCTGGATTGATGGGCGGATTTTTGGCGCGCTTCCCGACCACGAAAATCAAGTTGATGTGGATATGGGGATTCGGTCTGATCCGCGCGTACAAATTGGTGCCCGCTTACATCATTCTTCCGCTGTGGCTTGTGATTCAGGTTTTTTGGGGCGCGCTCGCGGCTTCGTATGGCGTAGACGCGGGCGTTGCGTACTGGGCGCATATCGGCGGCTTCGCGTTTGGAATGATTGGCGCGGTGGTGTTGCGCTCGACAGGCCTCGAGCACGCAGCGGATCAGGCGATCGAGGCGAAGGTTTCTTTGGTCGTCGATCCGCGGATTGTTCGCGCTTCCGAATCTATCGGCGGTGATAAGCCGGACGCGGCCATACCGGAATTGAAGCAACTCGTCGCGGATCAGCCTGATTCCATCGACGGGCACGAACTTCTCTTGCGCGCGTACGAGAAGAAGCAGGATATCGACGGCGAGAAAGAAACGCTCGCAGCTCTTTGCCGGTTGAACGTCGCTTCCGGCGACCTGCAAACGGCGTGGAACTATTACGAGCAATTTTCAAACCTGGGGGGCGAGAAAATTTCGCGCGGCGTATGGATGGAGTTGTGCCGGTGGCTCGAATCGCAAAGCAACTGGGAACGCGCTACGTCCGAATACAAGCGCCTGGCCCAGATGAATCCCACCGAACGCGTTTCCGTGCAGGCGCTGCTCGCGGCGGCGCGCATCAATATTGACAAACTGAATCGGCCGAGCGAAGCGGAACGGCTTTATAAAGCCGCGGAGACATCCGCGGTACCGCACGAAGAACAAAATGTCGTCATCGAGGACGGTTTGAAACGGTGTTCGGCGGCGATTCCGGCGTTTGGAAAGTACAGCGCCTGAGCTCATGTTCTGGTTAGGAACTCTTAGGCGTGAGCTGCAGAGCGAATCGGGATTGTGACGGGTTTCGCGGCTTGCGTGGCAGACAGCATGTGGCACTTGCCGTCGAACACGGCGCCCGGTTCGATGATTAGACAAGGCGTGTGAATTTCGCCGGTGACGATGGCTTTGGTTTTAATCTCCACTTTTCCCTTGGCTTTGATAATTCCGTCGAAGCGCCCCGCGATAATCACGTAATTTCCAGAAATCTCACCTTCCACAGTGGCGCTTTCGCCGAGCACGAGGATCTCGTCGGAAACCAGAGCTCCTTTCACGAAGGAGTCGACTCGGAACGTACCGGTACACTCAAGCTTCCCATCCAGCTTGACGCCCTTCTCGAGGAAGCCGGTCCACTCTCCGGATTCGGCGCGCTTGCGATCAAACCAGCCCATAACCAACACTCCTATTGACGTAGCATTTACGTAGATTCATTTTCCCATCAGTTGGTCGTACAGGCGAGTCAAATCACTATCGCCGTAGTATTCAAAGACTAACTGCCCCGGCTTGGCACCGCGCTTCGGATGCAGTAGGACTCGGGTGGAATATTCGCGCTGCAGGTCTTCGAGAGCAGCTTTCGTGTTTGGATCGGTCTGGAACTGTGTCGGGCTATGGTGTTGAATCGATCCACGCGACGCCAGACGTTCAACTTGACGGACCGTCATTCCCCCCCGCGCGACGCGTCTCGCAAGTTCCACGCGTGACGGTGAATCGGCAATTGCGAGAAGCGCGCGGGCATGTCCGGCGCTTAGGCGTCCATCCTCTAGGAGCTGCTGGATCGGCTCTTCGAGTTTCAACAGGCGGACAGCGTTCGCAATCGTGGCTCGGTCCTTTCCGGTGCGCGTTGCTACCTGTTCCTGCGTGAGATTGAATTCATCCGTCAGCCGTTGAAAAGCATGCGCTTGCTCGATGGGATTCAGATCTTCGCGCTGGAGATTTTCCACCAGCGTCATTTCGAGCGCCATCTCTTCCGGCACATTTCTGACGATTACCGGAACGCGACCAAGACCGGCTCGCTGAGCCGCGCGCCAACGACGCTCGCCGGCGATCAATTGATGGCGCCCGCCAATCCTCCGCGCAACCAAGGGCTGCACGATTCCGCTCGAGCGTATCGACTGCGCTAATTCCTCGAGAGCTTCCTCGCGGAATCGCGTGCGCGGTTGATAGGGGCTCGGATCGATCAGGTCGATGTCGATCTGAAACAGCCCCTCGCTAAGCGCCGGTGCCGCCGCTGTTGCCGCCGCCGTCGTGGCCATCGGTTGTGGGTTGAACGTTGGAGGAGCTTGTGGAACTGCCGCTACCGGCGCCTGCGGCGGCGCTTGCGGCGGACTCACCTGTTCCGGCTCCCGAATCAGTGCGCTGAGACCCTTTCCCAAGGCGTTTCTGGGCATTCGCAATAACCTCCTTGGCGAGTTGAATATAGCTTTCCGCACCTTTACTATTTATGTCGTAGAACATCACCGGCTTCCCGTGGCTAGGAGCCTCGGCGAGGCGCACATTCCTAGGTATGACAGACTCGAAAACCTGCGAACCAAAGAAACTGCGGAGATCGGCTGCCACCTGCTTCGAAAGCGTAGTCCTGTCGTCGTACATGGTGAGGAGGATGCCCTCGATCGCAAGCGTGGGATTGATCGTTCGACGGAGACGCATGAGCGTGTCTAGAAGCTCAGAGACACCCTCCAGAGCCAAATACTCGCACTGAATCGGGACCAACACTGAATCGCTGGCTGCCAAGGCATTGAGAGTAAGGAGGTCGAGGGCCGGCGGACAATCGATCAAAATGAAGCGGTAGCGTTCGCGAAGCTCCTGTAGGATTGCCTTCAGTTGGTATTCGCGATTTTCCATCCCTACTAGCTCAACTGCCGCGCCGACAAGGTTCTTGTCCGACGGGATGATGTCGAGTCCTTCCACTTGTGTGCGGAGGATAATGCGGTCGATAGGTTCGGATAGAATCAGCGACTGATAGAGCGTTCTTCGTGCGGGGTCCCTGGGGAATCCGAGTGCGCTTGTAGTATTTCCTTGGGGGTCGCAATCGATGACTAACGTCGACTGTTCAGCCGCAGCGATGGATGCGCCAAGATTAACGGCGGTGGTTGTCTTACCGACGCCGCCCTTTTGATTCGCAATGGCAATAATTCGAGCCGACAAGCATTCCCCCCAAGTAGATTCGCGAATGTAGCAGAGTTTTTTCCACGTTGCAAGTTGTTTCACGTGGAACACTCAGAATCAGATGTTCCACGTGGAACATTCGTGTTGTCAGGGATTCGGTGACCCCACTAGTAGGAACCTTCGCTCGGAGTTTGGAATGTGAATCGGAATACGCCAATTCCACCCGGGTTTCCCGGAAATCTTTGCGCAATCGCCCTCTCCGAGCCACAGGATCACTCTTCCATTTACCGCGAGGCTTTTCATCGCCCAAGCCAGGAGTTCGTCATGTTGACCGAGGGCTCTCGCGGTTATGAAATCAAATCCAGGCCCTTTCGAAGACAAACCGCCCATTCGGGAGCGAGCCACCTCCGCACGGTCCAGCTTAAGATTTCGAATGATTTCCGAGAGGAATGTCGCCTTCCTGGCGTTTGATTCAATCAAAGTAACACTAAGATCAGGAATGGCGATGCGCAGAGCCAATCCCGGAAAGCCGGCACCGGAGCCAACGTCGGCGAGCCGACCTCCCCGAATTGGCACAGCTGACGCTGCGAACAAGCTCTCGCCAAAATGAAACCTTACGACCTCGACAGGGTCAACGACCGTGGTCAGAGAAATTCGTTTGTTCCATCGCAAAAGTAGCGCAATGTATCTAAGAATTGAGTCGCATAACTCTGGACTGACCTCCACTCCATACGACTCTAGCTCCATTTCAATTTTATTAATCTTCATAACTATATAAGTAGTACGCTAATTGTAGTTAATAATGCATCCCGTAGGCGGCGCGGCGCCAGGAATCCAACCGTCAAGTCGGCAACGAAATGAGCAATCATGGGCGCGAGCAGGCTCCCAGTCCAAGCGCGAATCGCCGAAAACAGAAGTCCAATCACAAATGTAGACGCGAGTCCTCGCCGGCCCTGATATAGGTGAGCCAAGGCAAAGAACGCCGCGGACCCAAAAACTCCGGCAACAACATGCCCTCCGGACCAGTCCTCAAACACCCGTTGGACGAAACCCCGATAAATCAACTCTTCGCAGATAGCTACGGTCGCCACGAGAGCGAAAAAGACGAGCCGCTCGATATTGTCCTGCGGAAAAAGCTTCAGTGCCAGTTGCGGGAGTATGCCTTTGATTTCAGACGGCCTGGCCGTAAGCCGCCGCAAGCTAAAAATCTGATTGGTGAATACTAGCAAAGCAAGGATGATCGATACCACGGCAGTCACTTCGGGATTCGGAATCAAAAGCCCCAGCTGCGACGAGCGCATTCCATGAGCAGCAGCGCGCCATAAGATCACGCCGGCCGCAAGCCATTGAAACGCCACGGTGGATGCATAAAGCGTCAGGCGGTCCATCTTTGTGGTTTGCGGCGCCTCCATCAATTGGCGAACGCGCCGCCGGCCCAATAACGGTACGGCCGCGCCAAGGAAGATTAGAATGAGTGCGAAATCCCAGTGCATTGCGGGTGTGCGGCTCGCGATAGACATCAAGGGACATCAATGGCGCGGAAACAGCGAGCGGGTTCGATGAAAACACTTTTGCGGAATTAGGGCAAGTCGAACTCCTGTTGACGTAACCCGCGCGCCGCCGTATCGTTCTTCGTTCGTACTCGGAATTCTATGAAAATTCTGGTTATTGGAAGCGGCGGGCGGGAACACGCTCTGGCGTGGAGGCTGCGGCAATGCAGCGGAGTTGAAAAGGTGTGGTGCGCGCCGGGCAATGGTGGAATCGCCAATGATGCTGAGTGCGTTTCGCTGGATCTGAAAAGTGTAAACGCCGCCGCGGATCTGGCGGCGCGTCTGGGCGCCGATCTCACGATTGTGGGTCCCGAGCAGCCCCTCGTACTCGGAATTGCCGACGAATTCTCGAAGCGGGGGCTAATGCTCCTCGGTCCCACGAAAAGAGCCGCGCAACTCGAAGGCAGCAAAGTATTCGCCAAGCGGTTCATGGAGCGCCACTCTATACCGACGGCGCCGACTTACGGAATCTTCGATTCGGAAATCGAGGCGTTGATGGCTCTCCGCTCCGTCGATTGGCCGCTGGTAATCAAGGCGGACGGTCTGTGCGCCGGAAAGGGCGTGCTGGTGACGTCATCTCCTGACGAAGCTGCCGCGTTCCTAACGCGCGTGATGAAGGCCGGCGAGTTCGGCGATGCTGGGAAGCAAGTGCTTCTCGAAGAAGGGCTTGTGGGCGAGGAGCTTTCCTACATCATCCTAACGGACGGCAAAGATTTCATTTCCATGGCGCCGACGCGCGATCACAAACGCGCCTTCGACGGCGACGCAGGCCCGAATACAGGAGGAATGGGCGCTTATTCGACTGACGAACTTCTTCCTCCGGAACTCGAGCGGCAAATCCTCGAAACGGTCGTCCGGCCGACATTGGCGGGTCTCAAGAAAGACGGCATCGACTATCGTGGCTTTCTTTATTTTGGATTGATGCTGACGTCCGCCGGACCCAAAGTTCTCGAGTTCAATTGCCGCCTCGGCGACCCCGAGACCCAGGCGATTATGCTTCGCGTGGATTTCGATCTGGCCCAAGCCTGTTTACAGGCTGCGCGTGGGAAGCTCGGCTTTTTGACCGCAAAATGGTCTCCGTGTGCAAGCATATGTGTTGTAATGGCTTCGGAGGGATACCCCGGAACGCCTTCGATCGGTGTCCCCATCAGCGGACTCGATGAATCCGGGCAAAGAGTCGGGGCAACCATCTTTCACTCTGCGACTCGTCGAGACGGATCCGTGTACTACACAAGTGGCGGTCGTGTTCTGGGGATTGGATCGATATCGGAAAGGCTGCCGGATGCATCCGCCAAGTGTTACGACACGATTAGTTTAATAAGGTTTCGCGGCTTTCATTTTCGCACGGACGTCGGGACTTCGAGGTCCGCGACACGCGTTGCGATTGGGGAGTAGAGTCCGGAAATGCCTGAAGTCACCAACGTATTCTTGTGCCTGGTCCATCGATTCCCAATGAAGGAAGTAGAGGAAGCGGAGCTGGTTGAGGACAAGGGTCTGCGAGGCTGCATTCATGGCCGAAGTGGCAGCAAGCGCCAGGTGCTGTTGATGGATTCAGAGACCCTTGGGCGATTTGGCTTGCCGCCCGGCGCGGTAAAGGAAAACATCACAACTCAAGGAATCGATTTCCAGAGCCTGAGCAAGGGACAACGAATTCGCGTCGGGGGAGGTTTGCTCGAAATTACAATTCCGTGCGAGCCTTGTCCGCGCATGGATGAGATTCGCATGGGGTTGCAACAAGAGCTGCGTGGCCAGCGCGGTTGGCTTTGCAAAGTTCTCGAGGGCGGAAAAATCGGGCGCGGCGACCGAATTGAGGTTGTCTCGGCTGTCGATGTGGCGACTCCGTAGGAGCCGTGGGCGCCGTAGGGATTATAGGAGGCGGGGTGGCAAAAGTTGATCAAAATGCGGCACTCGTGGGAATCGTTATGGGCTCCGACACCGATTTTCCGGTGATGAGCGAGGCGGGAAGGACGCTCAGCAAATTCGGCATTCTCTACGAGATGGAAGTGCTATCGGCGCACCGAACGCCCGCGCGCGCGCACGAATACGCAACGTCGGCCGTCAGCAGAGGGCTCAAGGTCTTGATCGCTGCCGCAGGCGCCGCAGCGCATCTGGCAGGTGTTATGGCGGCGAACACGACGCTGCCCGTCATCGGCGTTCCGATGGCGACAACGTCGCTCAATGGCCTCGACGCATTGCTTGCAACCGTGCAGATGCCCGGAGGAATTCCGGTGGCCACAATGGCGATCGACAAAGCCGGCGCCGTGAACGCAGCGATCTTCGCCGCCGAAATCCTGGGGCTGTCGGATGCCGCAATCGCACGCAAGCTGGTGACGCACAAGGAGGACCTGGCGAAAGGCGTGGCTGAAAAGAATGTTCGCTTGAAGCAGCAGATGGCCGAAAAGAAATAGCCGCAATTCATTTTGGATTTCCACTTGCCGCGCCGCCGCTGCAACTATTCCGCTTCGGGGAACAATCCCCGAAATTTCAGACTCTGCGGATTAGTGCGGGGAAGGAGGCGCTAGGAGTGATGGCGCGCCCGGTTCGCGCTCTTTTTCTTGGCCCGGCTTCTTCGGTTCGGCCGGCGGAGGCAGAATCCAAGCGAAGCCAGTCTCTTCAGCGATGCTCGCCATCGTTTCGCGATCCTTTGGCGATGCGATCACATTAAAGGCAGCTCTTAGGAATTGGACCGCGTCTGCCGCCGACACTTTTCCACTCTCTCCCGCCACAAATAGGTCCGCAACAGTTTTCATTTTTGCGTCGGACGCGCGGATTTTCTCGAGGCGCGGGTCGTTGGCGCGCAGCAGGTCGATCAGCGAAGGCGATTTATCCTCCGGAGGGTAATGGAATTCGACCAGTGTATGCGCCTGACCCTTTTCCGGTGGCCAGAATTGCAGGTAGCGGGGACGCGGAACGCGCGAGTCCCAGTAATCGCCGTGTTCGGGCGCCTGCTCCAGCGTGTAGGTGAGCTGCCAGATTTCAGGTCCATAGGCGGGGATGTAATCGGCGACGATCAATTGCGCAAGAGGCTCGCCTGGCGGCATATGAATATTCGTGTGCAGACCCTTTACAACTTCATTCAGCCGGTCACGCAACCCCTGGCCGATGGATTCAATGTCAGCGGCTTCGGCGCCCACTTGTGCCTGCCGCAAACGCGGTGTCTCAACAACGGCCTGACTCCGCAGGTGAGGCAGCTCTTTGTCGAGTCGCGCGATATCCAACTGCGACGACGGCGAAAACCAATGCACGCTGCCAAGGATTATTCCTATGCGCCTGCTTCCGAGTGGAACGGGAACCGGCGGGCGCGTCTGCGCCTCGATGGGATTTTCGATCGTGCCGACAAGGATCGCGTCTTTACACACCGCGATCACCACGCGCCCTGCGGCAAGATTCGCGACGATTTCTTCCTGCGGCGAATCGGAAGTCGCCTGAGCCGCGGCGCGAGGCGCACTCGTCGAAAGTCCGGCGATCAGGCAGCCGAATATGATTGAGCGTCGGATACATCGTGAGAATCGGAAAGCGAAATTAGGGTTGCACGAACGCATGAAGAGGCTCAGTTCCCGGAGGTGGAAGCCGCTTGCTTGCGGGCGATCGCTTGAACGGCGGTGATGGCGATCGCATTTGCAATGTCGCTGGCCGAGCAACCGCGCGAGACGTCGTTGGCCGGCCGCGCGAGGCCCTGCAATATGGGGCCGAGCGCCGTGGCGCCAGCCAGGCGCTCAACAAGTTTGTATGCGATATTTCCTGAATCGAGGTCCGGGAAAATCAAGACGTTGGCGCGCCCCGCAACCGGTGAGCCCGGCGCCTTGCTCGCGCCCACTTCAGCAATGAGCGCGGCGTCTACTTGGAGCTCTCCGTCGATGGCCAACTCCGGGCAACGCGCCTTCGCAATGCGTAATGCTTCGCGGACTTTTTCGATGCGCGGATGAGTTGCCGAACCTTTCGTCGAAAAAGAGAGTAGCGCCACTCGCGGCTCCACTTCGAGAAATGCGCGCGCATTTTCCGCCGTCGCCAGCGCGATTTCCGCAAGTTCCTGGGCCGAAGGATCGGGCACCACGCCGCAGTCGGCAAAAAGCATTGCGCCGTTTTCGCCGAACGCAGTTTCGTTGCGCGAGGGCGCAACCATTAGGAAAAAGCTGGAAACCAGCCGCGCATCGGCGGCGAGCCCGATCGAATGCAGCGCCGCGCGAACGGTGTCGGAAGTCGAGTTCGCCGCGCCGCCAACCGTGCCGTCCGCCTCTCCGGCCGCAACGCGCAACGCAGCGAAATAAAACGGTTTTCGCGCCATCTGAAACGCTTCTTCGAGCGTGGTGCCGTGCGAGCGGCGGCGTTCAACATAAATCTGCGCGTAAGCTTCGCCGCGCGGGCTCGAAGCTGGGTCGATAATTTCGATTCCGTCAAGGTTCGCGCCTAGGCGTGCTGCCGACTTGCGAATCGCGTCGGCGCGGCCCAGCAACGTAGGGATCGCATACCGCTCGGCCGCGGCGCGCGACGCCGCTTCGATCACGCGGTCGTCCTCGCCCTCCGGCAGAACGATTCTCTGCGGATGCGTCCGCGCCCGCGCTTTCAGCCGTTCGATAAGGTGCATGGCAGCCCCAAGTTACCATACATTCTTCCAGCCCAAGCAAATCAGCAGCCACGCGTGCGTGGTATAATTCACCAAATGGTGAATCCAGCGTGAGTTTGGACGACTACAAGATGGTCCTTTACCGGCAAGAAAATGGCTCCTGGGTGGCTGAAATTCCTGCGACTGCCGGTTGTTACGCCTTGATGGATTCCCGTGAAAGCGCGCTGGCTGAACTTGCGAAAGTTTTTGGCATGATTTCCGATGAGTATCGCGAGAAGGGCCTAGCGTTACCCGCCGACACCACCGAAATCCTGCATGCCTAGCGCCACGGCGCGCCAATTTAGAGTATTTTCAAAGGAGGGGGTCTGAAATCCCCAAACAGAATTCGTCACAAGGGCAAGCTGCTCTCGGAAATACTAGCCGCGCATCAGAGGATTGTGCGCGGAGATGAAGGCGGCACGCGCGCCGATCTGGCGGGCGCGAATCTCTCCCGCGTCGATTTGTACAAGGCCAACCTCGCGTTCGTGAATTTCCAGGGAGCGAATTTGGCAGGCGCGAATCTCCGCGAAGCGAAGCTCGCTTCCGCCGATCTGAGCAAGGCAAACCTGAAGAAAGCAGATCTGCGAAAAGCGGATTTGACCGAAGCGAACTTGAGCGGCGCGGACCTCACCGAAGCGCATCTCGGCGGCACCGAGCTTTTTCGCGCAGACCTCCGGCAAGCAATATTGCGCGGCGCGGATCTGGGGGCTGCGAATCTCCGCAACGCAGAAGTGGGCGGCGCGGATTTTCAGGGTGCGAATATGCGCACCACGATTTTGCGCGAGACGAATCTGGAGGGCGTCGATCTCTCCGGCCTCGATTTGTCTACGGCGCTGATGCCTCCAGGTTACAAGCGGCCGGCTCCTACAAAAGTTCCCCAGACGAACTCCTAAACGAGGACGAGGATCAGCGAATGGCGATGCCGAAGGCGCCCTGGATTCTGGTGGAAGATTACAAAAAAGGCTCGGGCTGGCTGCGTCCTGAACAGCGGGACGTGCGGGCGCGCTCCTACTGCGATCTTCTCGAACGCGGCCAGTTCCTCCTCTTCCGCGATTTTCCATTTTCGTTTCCCGCCGAGGACCGCGAATTCCTGCTGGGGCAGGCATGGACGGAGTTGCGGCTTCATAAAAATGTTTCGTATCGTCCGGCGGAAGGCACTTTGCGCGGCGTTTCCGGCGACGCCGCTACGATCGAACGCATTCAATCGATCCTGCGAAATTACAGCGCGCACGTAGTGGATTTCTTGCAGCAATTTCTTTCGCCCTACTCTGGCAAGTGGATTGTCGATTTCGCGAGCTTTCGCCCCATCGAAGAGGAGCGCCGCTCGCTTCCGTTGCACAAGCGCAACGATCTTCTGCACGTGGACGCGTTCCCCAGCCGCCCTACCCGCGGCGGGCGCATCCTGCGCGTATTTTCAAATTTAAATTTAACGAAGCCGCGCGTATGGAACACGACAGACAGTTTTGAAACGCTTGCGAAGCAATATGCAGAAGACGCCGGATTGCGCCAGATCGCCGAAGATAATTCGTACGTGAGCCGAGCCGTGCACAATTTCGCCGAAAAACTGGGTTTCAGTAAATCCGGCCGCACGGCTTACGACGTCTTCATGCTGCGCTTTCACGATTATTTGAAAGAGAATCGCGAGTTTCAGCAGAACTGCCCGAAGATCAAAATGGAATTTCCGCCGCTGGCCACCTGGATTGTGTTTACCGACGGAGTAGCGCACGCCGCCATGTCCGGCCAATACGCCATCGAGCAGACGCTTCTAATTCCGCCAAGCGCTCTGGTGACGCCGCAGGAAGCTCCCTACCGCATCCTGGAGAAGCTCGTCAGCCTTCCGCTGGTTTCCTAGCGCGTCACAATCGTCGCAAAGTCCAGTCTTACTTGCCGGCGGCAAATTCCGCTGGGTCGCCGTAGCCAACACCCGTGCCCCGAAGCGGCATCGCTCGGCGGCGAGTTTCGATGCCCAGGCGCTTGATTTTCTGATTCAGCGTCGAGAGAGGAATCTGAAAGCGCTCGGCGGCTTCCGTCTGATTCCAGTTCGTCCGTTCGAGCATGTCGCAGATGATTCGCCGCTCCACTTCCTCGAGAATTTCGAACAGCGACGGCGACGGAGTATTTCCGCGCATGCTGATTTCGCCGGCCATGGGCGGCAGAAATTCCGCAAGCTGCAGCCGCACGCCTCGTACGATTTCGCGCGTGCGCACGCTTTCCGGCAGAAGATCGACATCCATGGTTTCCTGCGTCGAAAGCACCACGGCGCGCTCCACCACGTTTTCGAGCTCGCGTACGTTTCCCGACCAGTCGTAATCCATCATCAGCTTCATCGCTCCGTTCGTGAACGCGCGCGGAGGCTTGCCGTTCTCCTGGCAGAATTGTTCGAGGAAGCGGTCGATCAGCAGCGGAATATCTTCCTTGCGCTCGCGCAGCGGAGGCAATTTCAGCGAGATCACGTTCAAGCGGTGAAACAAGTCCTCGCGGAATCGGCCTTCGCGAACGAGCTTCGTCAAATCTTCATTCGACGCGGCCAATATGCGGACATCCACTTTGATCGTGTCCGTCCCGCCCAGCCGCATGAACTCGCGCTCCTGAATCACGCGCAGCAGCTTGGCTTGCGTTTCCGGGCTGATAGTCGAAATTTCGTCGAAGAAAATCGTGCCCTGATCGGCAACCTCAAAAAGTCCCTTTTTCGACGCAACGGCGCTGGTAAATGCACCCTTCACGTGCCCGAAAAGCTGCGATTCAAGCAGGTCGACGGGAATCGAGCCCGTATTGACGGGGATGAAAGCTTTGTCGGCGCGCGTCGAAGCCGAATGAATGGCCTTGGCGATCAACTCTTTACCGGTTCCGCTCTCGCCGCTGATAAGCACCGTGGACCGCGACGGCGCCACCTGCGTCACCAGATCGAACACGGCGAGCATTTTTTCGCTTTTGCCTATAATGCTGGGAAAGTTGTAGCGCTGCTTCAGCGCGCGCTTGAGCTGAACGTTTTCTTCACGCAGCCGGTGCCCTTCAATTGCCAGCGACACCTGCGCCACCAGCTCGTCGTTCGACCAAGGCTTGGTGATGTAATCCTGCGCGCCGCCTTTGAACGCTGCGCGCGCCATTTCGATCGAGCCGTAAGCGGTAATCAAAATGATGGACAGCGATGGATCGCGCCGGCGGATTTCGCGGAGCAATTCGAGGCCGTTGCGGTCCGGCAGGCTCACGTCAAGAAGCATCAGATCGAACGGCCGCTCTTCGAGCTTCTGAAGCCCCGCTTCGCCGGTTCCAGCGCTCGATACGTCGAATCCTTCGGAAGTCAGAAGGGCTTCGAGTCCTTCGCGGATTTCATCTTCGTCGTCGACAACTAAAATTGTTCCTCTAGGCATGGACGGCTTTCCTGGCTACGGGGAATTCGAGCCGGAACGATGTTCCCTTGCCCGGCGTCGAGCGGACGTCAACTTTGCCCGCATGTTCCTTGATAATTCCGTAGCTCACCGAAAGACCCAGTCCGGTGCCCCGCCCGGTGGCCTTCGTGGTGAAAAATGGATCGAAAATGCGATGTAGATTCTCTGCTGGAATTCCGGAGCCGGTATCTGTGACTTCC
>Ga0073928_10004706_pt1 | contig 19878 bp, 16 predicted proteins | sample PaiPotPPA55metaG_FD_76969 | JGI IMG/M metagenome (GOLD analysis project Ga0073928, IMG submission 76969) | Iron sulfur acid spring bacterial and archeal communities from Banff, Canada, to study Microbial Dark Matter (Phase II) - Paint Pots PPA... ...
CATGCGCGCTAGATTCCTGAGCGCAGCCGGAACTCGTTGGGCTGGAACTTCAAGGCGCAGAATTCGTCGGCTCTGCGGGCCTGATTGTGGTAACGCGATAACGCGTATACCGGGAAGGAATTGCGATACAGGTGATATTTCAGATAAAAGACGCACGGGAAACCGGTGCCGGTGAAGTCGTGCTCGCTCCAGGAACCGTCTTCATTCTGGTTGCCGACCAAGTAGGAAACAGCGCGGGTGATGGCCGGGTCGCTGGTATTTGATCCCGCGAGTAAACCGATCAAGCCCCAAGCCGTTTGCGACGGGGTGCTGGCGCCTTGACCTTTGGAGGAGACGTCGGAATAGGTTTTGAGCGATTCGCCAAAACTGCCGTCGTCCTGCTGGACGGACTTAAGCCAAGCTACGGCGCGCTGGCAATATTCTTGCGCGGTTAAGGAGACAGTTTCCAGCGCTCGGAGAACGCCACTGGTGCCGTAGACGTAGTTAACACCCCAGCGGCCGAACCACGAGCCATCGCCGCATTGATCTTTGAGCAAGAACTTGACGGCTTTTTGCATGGCGGGATGATCCGCGGGCCAGCCGAATCGTCCGAGGCACTCGAGTACGCGGGCGGTGACGTCGGCGGTGGAGGGATCGATCATGGCGTTGTGATCGGCGAACGGAATATTGCAGAGGAAGCGGCGGTCATTGTCGCGGTCGAAAGCGCCCCAGCCGCCATCGCGATTCTGCATGCTCAGGAGCCATTGAACGCCGCGGCGAGTTGCGGCTTCCATGCGTTTGGCGTCGGGGAATTTCACGCGTTGCAAGGCCATCAAGACGAAAGCGGTGTCGTCCACGTCGGGATAAAAATCGTTGCGAAATTCGAAAGCCCAGCCGCCGGGCTCGGCGTCTTTGTTTTTAACTTGCCAGTCGCCGGGGCCGAGAATCTGCTTCGACAAAATCCAGTCAGCAGCCTGGACGAGCGCTGGATCGTCGGGAGCTACACCGGCTTCTTCGAGGGCAACCATGGCGATGGCGGTATCCCAGACGGGGGAAACGCAGGGCTGCAGACGAATGGTTTCGTCGTCTTCGATCTCAAAGCGGGCAAATTCCCTGGTTTCGCGGCAGGTCAGAGGATCGTCGGGGCCATAACCCATGGCCACCAGCGAAAAAATGCAATTCATCATCGCGGGATAGATCGTGCCCAATCCCTCGGAGCGCTCCACGTGTTCGAGAACCCAGGATTTTGCTTCGCGAAGGGCGCGTTGGCGTAGAGGCTTCCAAGGGAGGCGCTCGTAAAATTTCAGGCCACGATCGAGGGCCAGGAAAAAATTGCGCCAGGAGATGAGCTGCTTACTCCAGTCGAAGGCGGCTCTTTTGCGGGTTGGATCTTTGAAAAGTTCATCGACTTGGGCGCGCTCGGGAAGCTGCCAGTTCGGTCGCAGCGCGGAGAGAATCATCATGGGGATGACGATGGCGCGGGTCCAAGAAGAAAATTCGTAAATGTTGATGTAAAACCAGTTGGGCAGGAGCATTAGCTCGGGCGGAATAGCGGGGACCAATTCCCAGCCGACCGCGCCGACGAGGGCGAGGTAGAAGCGAGTGTAAGAATTGGTTAGTTCAAGGCCGCCCAAGGCGTGCACTGAGGATCGGGCGAGCGTCATGTGCGGCGCATCGACCTGGTCACCGGCCAATTTCAGAGCAAAGTAGGCCTTGCAGGTGGCGTTCAGTTCAGAGGGGCCGCCGGGATAAATGCTCCAGCCACCGTCAGCGAGTTGGCGGCGGCGGACGTAGGTGGCGAGCTTGGCGATCCGGTCTGGATCGGCTTTGCCAAGTACGAAGAGGTAATAGATATAGTCGGATTCGAGGGTGGTGTCAGCTTCGAGTTCACCGAGCCAGTAGCCTTCCTCGGTCTGCAGGGACAAAAGGTGGTTGGCGCCCCGTTCGATGGAGCTTTCGAGGCGTTCAGCCCAGTTCTGCTGGCGCCAGGGTAGCGGCGCTGCAGCAACAGCCATTTCATCTTCCATGCGGACAGAAGACGCCATCAGGTGGTGGTCCCCCATTGACTCATCGCGCGAGAACGATGAGTAACTTAGATAATACTTTGGAAAGCGGAACTTCTATTCCCGTTGCCCGAACTGCGTGTGGATTGGGAAATACGGCTTCCCCCTTTTACAGCGCCTACACTAGTACTAGTAGATTATCGCTGGGATTGGCCCCAACGGTCAACGATATTGTCTGATTTGGAGATGAAAGCAGCACCGCAAAGGTTACAACTTGACGTCCGCAGGAGCTTCTAGAGCACGCCTGATGAGCACTTGAAGTGGGAGGGGCAAAGGCTCGCCTTCCCTTTGGTGAACCGATGGAGCTTGGTTTAGCAAATGGCGAGGCAGCTTCATCCAGGGCGCTTCGGTGACGGGAGCGTCGTCGCTGCCGCCTCGTAAAACCAGGGCGTCGGCGCGGTCCAGAACTACGCGAGCGGAGTCTTTGAAATCCTCACGGCTGGGATCTATCACCGCGAAATATAAACTGGGTTGGACGAATTGCAGGAGGGAGTTGCTCTCAAGAATGAGTGTGGGGGGCTCTGAGGTGGCGATGGGGTGCAGATCGGCGAGGGCCTCGCGGAGGAGCGGCAGGCCTTCGGCTAGGAAACCTTGCTTGGTTCTGAGCCAGAACGAGCGTTTTGCGCCGGCGGCCAGGAAACGGGAGCTATCGGTGCCGGTGTCGGATTTTTTCTCCCAACTGATTGCGTAGCTGTGTTCGTCGGGAGCGCAGCCGCAATTCTCGCCGTTTTTTGCGCAAACGCCGTGGCCGTATTGGGTGATCTTGCCTGCGATCCAATTTTCTTCTGGAAACGCGTGGATCACGTCGCAGACTAACTGGGTCTTACCGATGCTGCGGGTGTGGCCACCGACGACGATGAGGCGCCAATTTTGTTTGTGCGGTGCCGCCGGTGATTGCACGCTACCTGCCTTCTGCGGACGCTACTTCGCGACTTCACGGGGCTCTCCAGAATATTATGCTCGCGTGGCGTTCCACGCGCCAATCGGGAGAAAATTGCTACAGGGAGGCCTTATTTCCTCACATCGCTCTCTAGGTTTTTGATCCTTGCTGCCAATTCAGGCAGGCGGGCCTGCCATGCAAATTGTTCCTTGAACTTTTCGAGAGGCCGCGCGGGCGTGCCCCAAACGGTTTCGCCGCTGTGAATGGTTTTGCCTCCGAGGACTCCGGCCTGACCGCCGATTATGGCGCCGTCTTCCAGTTTGCAGCGCTCGCCGAAGCCGGCCTGGCCGCCGACGACAACATTTTTGCCAAAGGTGCATGAGCCGGAAAGTCCCGTTTGGGCGGCAATCACGGAGTGTTCGCCGATTTGGCAGTTGTGGCCAACGTGAACGAGATTATCTAGCTTTACGCCATTGGCGATCCTGGTATCTTCGAGGGAGCCGCGATCTATGGTGGTATTTGCGCCGATTTCCACGTCGTCGCCAATCTCGACAATTCCGGTTTGTGGGAATTTCCAATGCTGGCCTTCGCCAAACGCGTATCCAAAACCATCGGCACCGATCACGGCGCCGGAGTGAAGTTCCACGCGGTCACCCAAGCGCACGCCGTTATATAAGGTGACGCGCGCATGAATTCTGCAATTTTTGCCGATCCAGCAGCCGGCTCCGATTACGGCGTGGGGGCCGATTTGCGTGTTTTCGCCAATGTGAACATCTTCGCCGATCACGGCGTACGGGCCGATGCTAACGTTGGGGGCGATTTGTGCGAGCGCCGCGATAATCGCTGTGGGATGCACTCCTGCAGCTATGGGGGTTCGCTCCCTAAGCAATGCGGCGGCTTTGGCAAAAGCCAATTTGGGCGAGGCGATGCGCAGGACGGTTTTGCCTGGTAGTTCGAGGCCGAGTGGTGCGATCGCGCAAGTTGCGGAGGAGGCGTGTGCGCGAGGGGCGTGCTTTTGGGATTCCGCATAAATTAAATCGCGGGGGCCGGCGCGTTCTGGCGAGGCGACGGCGCCTAACTCCAGATCACCGTTTCCTTCAACCGTGGCCCCGACCGCGGCAGCTAATTCTTTGGCGGTTTTTTTCATAAATGCGCCCTCGCTAACGTTTGGAATTTCGTTTTCCGACGTGCGACAAATTAATTAAATGTGTACAGTGACGGCTCTCCTGGCGGCCTGGTATTCCAGCGGCCATGCAGCCACACCCACTGGTCGGGATATTTTCTGATAATTTCTTCGAGGACCTTGGTAAATTTCTGGGTGTTTTCGAGAATATCGCGATCCAAGTTTCCGGTGCGTGTTAACTCTACCGGGGGCTCGAATCTGAGGCGGTATTTTTTTATATACGGGTCCCAATAGACATAACCGGGGACCACCGCGGCGCCGGTGTGCAAGGCCACGCGCGCGAGTCCTGTAGTGGTACAGGCTGGGGTGCCGAAGAAATCCACAAAAACTCCTTCTCCGGGCATGGTGTTTTGATCGGCAAGAATTCCAACCGTGCCGGTGTCTTTCAAAACTTTCAGGACTGTGCGCGCTGATTCGTTTTTGAATATGGGGTGATTGCCGCTTAAAGTGCGGTAGCGGTTGACCAAGTGATCGAGCCTGCTGTTGTCGAGCGGGCGGGCCATGTAATGCAGCGGGTAGCCATATAAAGCGTGTGCGAAAGAAGAGAGCTCCCAAGCGCCAATGTGGCCGGTCAGGTATAAGACTCCTTTTCCCTGCTGATGGCCTTGGAGAAAATTTTCATGACCATCGAGAATGACGAGATCCTCGATGTTTTGTTTTGAATATCTTGGCAAGCGAGCGAATTCGGCGGCCATCCAGCCAAGATTGCGGGTCATCCTTCGGATCACGTCCGCGCGCTGGGTTGGGGTCCAATCAGGAAATGCCAGGCGGAGATTAAATTCAGCGGTTTTGCGCAACTTGGGAGACAGGAGAAAGAGGACATGGGCAACGCGCGCGGCCAGCGGCCTGGCTATTTGGCGCGGCAAAACTTCCAGGATTTTTAACAACACGCGTACAACCGCGTACTCTAGCCATTCCTTCATCGCTTATCTGGGGCGCCGCCCTCCGCTGCCTCGACAGTATGCCTGCGGGCGGCGCTACATTGCCATGGACATTGCGCACGATGTTAGACTCACGTCCGTAGTTTCTTTTTTTCGAATGAACGATACCGCACCAGTTGTGGCGACAAAACCCGGCGACGATTCCTACCGTGACATTTCTTTGCGCGGCTTTTCCGCACGTGACCTGACCTTTCGCAAGATCAGTTGGGCAGTGCTGATTCTTCTGACGCTGTACGTTTGTTACTTCAGTCATCTCGGGGCTTTTGGATTCATCGGGCCAGACGAGCCGCGGTACGCGTGGATCGCGCGAGATATGGCGGAGTCCGGCGATTGGGTCACGCCGCGACTTTATGGCAAGCCGTGGTTTGAAAAGCCGGTCTTTTATTACTGGTCGGCGGCGGTCAGTTTCAAATTGTTCGGTGTCAATGAATTCAGCGCGCGGTTGCCGAGCGCGGTATGCGCGCTGCTGGCCACGCTTGCTTTGGCGTGGCTGGCACTGCGTCTTAGCGGGTGGCAGCAGGCGCGTTGGGTGCTGTTACTTTTGCCGTCCACGGTAGGAATGATCGGTTTTTCACATGCTGCCGCGACGGATATGCCGTTCAGCGCGATGCTTAGCGTCGCGATGGTTTGCGCGGCTGTTGTGCTCGGCCTAGTGCCAGGTAATTTTTTACAGAGGGATCTGACCGCATATGCCGTTCCACCAGACGAATTGCTTGAGAAAAAACACGAGGGCGAATCCGTCTTTCGGCAGACGAAGAAGTCTGTTTATCTCAGCTTGGGTCTTTTTGGATTTTTTCTTGGCGTCGCGGTTCTAGCGAAGGGGCCTGCGGCGTTAATTCTTGCAGGGGGAGCAGTCTTTTTCTGGGCAGCGTTTACCAAACGCTGGCGCGATGTGCTTCGGTTGTTTCATCCCATTGCCATCGCTACGTTTTTCCTCGCGTGCCTTCCCTGGTACTTGTTATGCGCACGCCGCAATCCTGAGTTCTTCCGCGTTTTTATTATTGAGCACAATTTCAAGCGTTATCTGACGCCGGAATTTCAGCACATTCAACCGTTCTGGTATTACCTGCCGATTGCGATCATGGCGCTTTTGCCTTGGATATTTTGGTTGGCATGGTTTGCCAGCGGCAAAGGGGGGAAGGGCGACGGCGGGTATCAGCGACCGCAAATATTGTTTTTGGCTTCGTGGGGTGTCTTCCCCATTCTGTTTTTTTCCTTATCGAAATCGAAGCTTCCCGGCTACATCCTTCCGGCGATATTTCCGCTGGGCTTTCTGATTTCATTAGCGGTTACGCGCGCGCTGAAATCCCGGCATGTGTTGGGGCGATACATTCTCGGGCTGATCGGCGCACTGTTGTTTGTGTCACCCGGTTGGATATTTTTTTCGAAGGCACATGTTCGAGGACCGCTGGTATCGCTTTACGTGATTGTCGCGGCGGTAGGCGGCTTGATGGTGATTGTGGCGGCGTTGCTACGCCGGACGCGTGCCGGGTTAACTTTTTCCGTTGTGCTGGTACTGTTCCTGCTCAATTTGGTGTATGTGTCGGTCGGTAGACTGGATCCGCAACTTTCGGCGCGAAGTAGCGCCAGGCAAATTGGTGAGGAGCGCGCGGCTAATATTTATTCGTTTAAACTAGAGCGTTCGTGGCAGTATCAGCTTAATTTCTATTTGCACCGGGAAATTGTGGAATGGAGTCCGGGAGTTGCGGGAGACGCAGTGGTGGTGACCAGCCAGAAAAATCTCGAGGAGTTGAAGCGAAGCGCGCAAATCGTTGCGGTAATTTCGGAGCAGTCGCCTCAGGCGGAAGTTGTGATGGTTAGGCCGCTGTTTTGACGAGCCGCTACTCTTAAAAAGGACGCCGCTTTAACGCGTGCTACGCGCGGTGGCGGGCAGATGGCTTATAAAAAAAGATACAACGCGATTCTCGTAGGCGCGTTTGTCGTCATCATTCATGGCCACAAAATTCCCAAGGCCGATAATGGCTTGTTCGCGAAATCCCGGGGCTTTTAAAAACATATTTCGCGAGATGGCTCCGAGTTCGGGGTCATCCGAGGCCTGAATAAAAAGTATGGGAACGTCTTTCAGGGCATTTAGACGCGCGGACAGCGGCGGTTCCTGGCGAAACTGCATATTGAGCATGTCGAAACTGAACTCCGCGGAACGGATCATGAGCGGGAATCCGGCGAGGCCGGTACGTTCCACGCCAATCTTCACCATTTGCGCGGGAGTGTCGTACACAGAGTCGAGGACCAGTGAGCGAATGCGCGGGTCTCGCTCGGCCTCTCGCAAGGCCGCATAGGCGCCGAGGTTGTAGCCCCACACGCCGAAACTATGGGGATCCACGTCATTTCGTGCGGCGAGCGCATCGAGGGCGGAACGGAGTTCGTCGGCTTCGCGATAGCCGAAGGTGGTTGTGCCGGAATTGCCGCCATGAGCGGCGAAATCAAACAAGAAGACGTTGTACTGATGGTCCTGCAAGGCGGAGACCAGGGTGAGCAACTCTCCGCGGCTGGAACCGTAACCGTGGCAAAGCACGATAGTAGGCGCGCCGCGAAACCCAGGAAAGAACCAGCCTTCGCGGGGTTGTTGGCCCAAGACGGTGAATTGCACGGCGTCAGGACGGCCGGGGAAACTTTGCAAATTAATTTCGGAGCTGGTGCGACCGGGTTTGACGATGCGATACACGAGGAAGCCGGCAACGCCCGCGGTGGCCAGGACGGCAAAAAAGAGGAGCGCCAAAACAGCGGTGAGAAGTCTGGTGTACCAGCGTGTGGGATAACGTAGTTCAGAGAGGATGGACATGCGTGATCTGCGCAAGGTGGACGTTAAGCGCCGTTTTTTCCGTTCCTCACAGTAATGAGATAGAACCAATGCTGACAATTCGCATGCTAGCACACCCTTCCATCGGGCCCTTTCGCGAAGAGCCGGGATGTGTCGCATTTATATCGCGCAACAACGTGGGCCGGGGGGCAAGCGAGCCCGACACTGCGGCGCTGGGTTTGAAACGCGCACGCAGGCATGCCACGGGCACGGAGGCATGCGTGCATTCCCGTGACATTGCGCGAATCGGCTATCATAGGAATGTGCGCGGCGGGGCCGCTCGCCTTCCAATTCACCCATGAACATTGTCGATTTACGACAGACCACAGTCCGGCAGCTGGAATCCCTTCTTGAAGAAGAATCTCGCCACTGGCGCAAGGAATTGCACTGGGATTATCGCGGCGCGCTGGAATTAATCAAACGTTTTCTGGAGGCGCGTGCTTTAGCGGGCAGCGTGGCGTTTGAAAATGGAAATGCCGCGGGATATTCATTTTACGTGATGGAAGAACAGAAAGGTTTGATCGGCGGGCTGTACGTTTCAGCGCAATTTCCGCAATCCGCCATTGCGCAACGGTTGCTGGAGGAGACGCTTTTCGCGATGCGGGCTATTCCACATCTGGAGCGCATTGAGGCGCAATTGATGCCTTTCAGCGGACCGATCGATACTCCGCTGCGGGAACAAGGCTTCAGCCTGTATACCCGGCAGTTCATGTTGCTGGATTTGCAGAAAACGGCGAAGGGAAATTCCAACAACTCCGGCGGGCTACGGATCGATCGGTGGAATGATCGATACTTTGAACCATGCGCCAAGCTAATTTATTTGTCGTACGCCGATCATGTGGATGGGGAAATTAATGATCAATATCGCAGCGTGACGGGTGCGCTGCGTTTTTTGAAAAATATTATTTTGCTTCCGGGATGCGGGCAGTTTGTCCCGGCGGCGTCATTTGTTTTGCGACAGCCGGGCAGCGACGAGTTGGTCGCGGCGGTGCTGACGAGCGAAGTGTCGCCGGGAGTCGGTCACACGACGCAAATTTGCGTGGTTCCAGGATTTCAAGGGCACGGGCTGGGGCGCATGCTGATGCAAAAATCGGGTGATGCGCTACGAGCGTTAAAGTTTAAGGAATTGACGTTGACGGTCACTTCGGAGAACCGCACCGCAGTGCAGCTTTACGACCGGCTAGGATTTCATACGATTAAGTCGTTTACGGCTGGAGTCTGGCCGCGATAAAAGTTTCTTCGGCTTAGGCTTAACTCGACCTGCGAAGAGTCGAATCACCCGCCTCAACTCGCAGTGTGTTGCCTGCCTTTCTTTCCTCAATCTCTAGTCAATTTTCTTCAGCATTTTGCGCGGCCTTCCCGTTTTGAAAATTAGCAAGACCACTGTGGGAGAGCGATGGATTGCTCGGGGAGCAAAACCGTGTAAGTCCAACTTTCTTAGTCGAATGGGATTGGTGTCGTAAATGCAGCCAGTTGCAAATCGGCGAGCACATCTCTGACCTGAGGGTTAGTGAAGCAATCCGTGGGCTGGTGAAGCAGGGCCACTCTCGCTGAACGAATCTGGTTTCGCAGGGCGGAAAGCGGAGATGAAACGGGAATTAGAGATTGCGACTGAAGCGTCTGCGGAGTTGGAGAGCCAAGCTCGCGCGGAATCGACGCCGGAATCGCTGAATGCCCTGGAATTGCTGAATTCAAATGACGCGGCGTTGCAGGCGCCGATACAGGGTGACGTCCTTCTCCCAGAGTGGGGGGCGGTGCGAACACAGGCACGGCGTTTGGCGAAGCTGCGGTTGCTATGGGCTGAGCAGCGATTAACGTTGAACTGGGCGCTAACCGGGTTTTGCGCAGCGGTGCTGCTGGCATTCGTTATTCCCAAGCAATACGTTTCGACCGCGAGGTTGATGCCTCCGGAGGCGCGATTGGCGGGCGGTTCGGGTGGGTTTGGTGCAATTGCCGGCGATTTATTGGGAGTCAGTACCACTGGTGCGTTGGTAGTTGCGATGATGCGCAGTCAGACCGTAGAGGATCGAATAATTGACAGATTTAATTTGAAGCAGGTTTATCGGATTGGACTGCAAGGAGACGCTCGCAGGCGGCTGGAAGTAAAAACTACCTTCAGCGTGGAGCCGAAAGGCTTCGTGGTGCTACACGTCACCGATAGTGATCCGCAGCGTGCGGCGGCAATGGCCCGCGCGTATATCGAAGAGCTGGGCATACTCATGGCTCAACTGAATAACTCTTCAGCGCATCGCGAGCGTGTATTTCTGCAAGATCGGCTGCAAATTGTAAAAGTTGAGATGGAAAGCGCGGGAAAGGAGCTCAGCGAGTTCGCCAGCAAGAACGGAGCGATGGATATCGCTGCGCAGGGCCGCGCCGTAATGGCAAGCGCAGTAAAGCTACAAGGGGAACTCGTCGCCGAGGAGTCACAATTGGAAGAGGTTCGTCAGATCTACTCGGACGGGAACCCGCGCGTACGCTCATTACAGGCGAGCATCTCCGAATTGGTCAATCAAAAAAAACGGTTGATCGGCACGTATAGCGGGAAGCCTTTCGCGGACGGAGATCGTTCCGGTAGTTCTTTTCCTACCTTGCGGCAATTGCCAATATTGGGTGTGCCTTATGAGAGCAAATTGCGGGAATTGAAAATGGAGGAAGCGGTTTACGTAATACTACGAGCAGAATTTGACTCGGCGAAGGTACAGGAAGCGAGAGAAAATTCGTTTGTGGAAGTTCTGGATTTGCCTGAAGTTCCGGAGCGCAAATCGTTTCCACCGCGGCTGTTGATCATCGCCGCGGGGACGGGGTGCGCGGTAATTTTGAGCGGAGTATGGATTCTTGGGGTGGCCCGCTGGCGGGAGACGGACGGACGAGATGCCGGGATGGTGCTTGCGCGGGAGATTTTTGGAAGTATGCGATGGCGAATTGCTGTGGCGGTGGCGAACAGCGCTGGGCACAACGACCAGTCGGGCCAATGCGATGGAGACGCGGGTGGCCCGGCTAAAACATGATCCGCATGATTTGCTCTGGAGTTCGGCTGCATGGAACGGGCTGGTTCACCGCGCTTCAAGCAATTCCATCTGCTGTTGGTCACGCTGAGTGCGCACTTCATGTAGGCGAGCTAACAGGTGCTGCATGAGAGTAGAGTGGTTCCGGGCATGGAGCGCACACTCACGTCGGACGAGCACCTGGATTATATTGCGGCGCTGCTGGACGATATATTTCAGATCCCTGGAACCAAAATTCGATTTGGACTTGACGCGCTGATTGGGTGGATACCGGGGATCGGCGATGCGATGGCGGGGACGGCGTCGTTTTTGATTGTGTTTGCGTCCTGGCGGCGCGGGGCGCGATCGGTCACGTTGATGCGGATGATCGCGAATGTGCTTCTGGAAACCGCAGTGGGAGCGATACCGGTTGCGGGCGATATATTCCACGTGGTTTGGAAGGCCAACAGGCGGAACTATCGGCTACTGATGCGCGAGAGGGAGCAACCCGGATACCACACCGGGCGGGATTGGATGTTCCTAGTGATCATTTTAGTTATAGCGATCGCTGCGGTAGGAATTCCGATTGGCATTTTGATTTGGATACTGAGCTTGCATCCGGTGGTCAGATCCTGAATCCTTTTACATGGTAACGATAGTAATCGGGGTAAGAGTTGCGCGATACATTTACGAAACTGCGAGACCCAGCGAATTCTATAAAACTTCAAGCGGTCAATTCTAAGAAACTTCAAGACCCCACCCGCCACGGCGGGTAACCCCTTGAAAATCCAGGGTGGGGAGGGGAATCTTGCGCATGATTTTGATTTTGCGATGTGGGGTGCGCTGGCAGTTACGGCGACTTTGCTGAATAAAGAAAAACTTCTGACCGCTGTGAGTTATTGGCCGGTCTTTTTTCTGGCGGGTTCGAATTCGTCGCCTGCTTGCCATTGGACCAAGGCGGGTTGTGATGCGGCTTGCAGACCGAGGTCGTAACCGAACTGCGCGACTTTCGCGAGGCCGGTGAAGTCCATTTCGGGGCGGTATTCATCGCTGGGCTGGTGATAGTGATGCTCCACGTAGTCTTTGGCTTGCGCTCTGCCCCAGGCTTCGTCGTGGCCTTTGAATTTCATTCCTTCGCTGACTGAAAACGAAGGGATGCCCACGCGGGCCAAGCTGAAATGATCGGAGCGGTAGTAATGGCCGGCTTCTGGCTGCGCGTCGGGACGAATGGTCAAGCCATATTTCTGACCGGTCTTTTCAATTTGTGGGTAAAACGTGGTGCGCTCGGCGCCGCTGATTTCTATCTCTTCAGGGTCGCCAATGGGGGCGACGGCGTCGTAATTTAAATCCAAGGTTACTTTTCCGACTGGAGTCGCGAAGTGCTTGCCCAGAAATTCTGAGCCTAGCAGGCCTTGTTCTTCGGCGGTGACCGCGGCGAATAAAATGGATCGCGGTGGGGGCTGCTGACCGGAATGTTCTGCTTCCGACCAGGCCCGCGCTAGTTCGAGAAGGATGCCGCAGCCGGTGGCGTTATCTACCGCGCCGTTGTAAATGTTGTCGCCTTTCGCGTTGGCGTCGATGCCCAAGTGATCGTAGTGCGCGGTGTACATGACGGTTTCGTCTCTGCGATTGGGGTCGCTGCCTGGGAGCATCGCCAGAACGTTTCTGGAATTAAATGGACGGACGGTGCTGACGACGTGGGCCTTCAGGCGCACAGGTAATTCCACGGGCTTGAAGTCGCGCGATTGGGCTTGCTGAAACATCTTGTCGACGTCCATTTGCGACATGGCGGCCAATTTTTTTGCGATGTCCAGTTGGATCCATGATGCGCCTTGAAGGTGTGGGGTGCCATCCAACCGGAGATAGGATTTGTCTTTGCCGTTCGAATTGCGCACCACTTCCCATCCGTAGCTGGCCAAGTCGCGGCGATGAATAATCATTGTGGCGACGGCACCCTGGCGCGCCGTTTCTTCATATTTGTAAGTCCACCGGCCGTAATAGGTGAGCGCTTTGCCTTTGAAAAACTTGGGGTCGTCAGAGGTGGGTTCATTGACGAACAACAGCGCAACTTTTCCTTTTAGATCGACTCCCTTGTAGTCGTCCCATTTATATTCTGGCGCGGTGATTCCGTAGCCGACGAAAACGATGGGGGCGTCAATGTCTGTGACTTCTGTTTGAGTTTCGTTATGGATGACAAAGTCGTCGAGGTTTTTGAGTGGCAGCGGCTCACCGTTTTTGGGCACGAGCGACATCGTTGTGTCTGGCAGGGTGCTGACGCTGACCATGGGGACTTCCTGGAAGTAGGTGCCCTGATCACCGGCGGGCTTCAGGCCGTCCAATGCAAATTGCGTGGCGATGTATTCGGCAGCGATGTCGCTGCCGCGCTGGCCCATGCCGCGGCCTTCGAGAAGATCGCTCGAGAGGAACTTGACGTGCGCGCGAATCTTTTCCGCATCGACTTTCTCTTGTTTATCCTGACGAGGCGTCTGAGCGGCGAGGTACGCGCCACTTACCACTACTAAAATCACGACTGCGATCATCGATTTCCGCATGACGCCCCTTAAAGTCTTATTCCGCTTCCCCGGTATTACTTTTTAGTGCGCTCTTTGAGCAAGCCTTTTAACTCCGACATGAATTCCTGCACATCTTTAAAATCCATGTACACCGAAGCAAAACGCACGTAGGCGACCTTGTCGAGTTTCTTTAAGCCGCGCATGATCATTTCGCCGATTTCCGAGGTGGTCAGCTCGCGCTCGGTTGCTTCGTGTACGACGCCTTCGATCTCATCCACGATGGCTTCCAGTTTCGGCGTGGCTACGGGGCGCTTTTCACAAGCCTTCAGCAGGCCCTGTAAAATTTTTTGACGCTCGAAGCGCTCTCTGCGCCCGTCTTTCTTTGCGACCATGTAGGGAATTTCGTCGATGCGTTCATAAGTGGTGAATCTGCGGGCGCACTTCAGGCATTCGCGGCGGCGGCGGATGGTGTCGCCAGCACGGCCTTCGCGTGAATCGATCACCTTGTCGTCGATGTGGGCGCAGAAAGGGCACTTCACTCGGGGTCATCTCCTGTCAGATAGGCAGCGACGATAAATTTAAATCTCGGACTTCGTAAAGCTGTCTTTCTCACTTATTGTAACGGGCTTAATTCCAACGCGCTCATTTCAACGCGACGGCCACTTCTTTTTTTTCTTCCGCAGCCATTCGTTTCAGCTCGCGCAACCCCCAGCCTTCGTGAATTAACATGGGGACGCCTAGTATGCTGCAACCCGCGAAGGTAATAGCCCACAGCACCATGGCGGCAGCAACCGCGGGTTCTCTTTCTACTCCAAAAATCGTTGTGTATGCAATGATGGCGCCCGCTTGTGAGCCGCCGCCAATGCCTGGCAACTGAATCGTAGAGCCCACCAGGGTAAACGCCAGGACCAGCAAAGAGTCGGCCATACCGAGTGTGTGGAGCGTCCCTGTGAAACTTTGCGACACCCAATAATAGACTAGCGCGACCACCAGCCAGTGCAATCCGGAATAAACGGTGGCGAGGATCAAGTCTTTCCAGGTGCGGATGGTTTGCACGCCGCGCACAAAACCGAGCACGATACGCGCGAAGGAGCTGCGCCATCCGCCGGTCTGAATTGTGGCGTGCAGGCGGCGCTCCAGAAGAGCGGTGCCGTGGACGCGCAAATAAATTAGCGCGACAGCGGCAGCCAGCACACCCGCGAACAAAATTGTGCCCGTAGTTTTGGCGGCGGTTTCCAGTTCGCTGGCCACGTCACCCGTATGCGGGTACATACCAAACAGGACCAGGCCCACACCGGCAATGACGGCGACGCTGGCCATATCGAAAATCCGCTCGAGTACATAAATGCCGAAGGTGTCGGCAATGGGTAGGTCCTGCTTTTTTGCAAGTAGCAAGGGCCTGATGGGCTCGCCTGCGCGGCCCAGCAGAAAAATGGCGGCGAAACCCGCGAGCGTGAGCTTATAAATTTGCCAGAAGTTTGTGTTGCCGATATTGCGCTGGAAGACTTGCCAACGCAGTGATCTGATGCCGTAACACGAATAAATGGCCAGCAAGGCGAGAATGATGTAATAAGGATTGGCGTCGCGCACAGCGTAAAGCAATTTGGAGCCGCTGAAGCTGGCGAGGTGAAGGAGGCTGCTCGCCTGGTATGCAACGATGCCCAACGCTAGCAATCCAAGCACGACCAATACGGTTTTCCTGGATAGCGAGCGCATGTGCCATGAGCGTACTGGCCGCATGTAGACTCGTCAAGTTTCAGCGGCGCTAGCGGCTTACTGTGGTGTAGCTGCAGAAACAAATTACATTCCCGGGCGAAATTACTGCAGGACACGGAAGGAGGGATCATGCAGGAAGCTATTTTGAAGCGATTCGAGAATCCGGACGAGGTGCGCGTTTTCGACAAAGGGCGATTCGAGATTGTTCACATCGGTGGACTGACCATTGGGCGTGCGAGTTACGAGCCTGGATGGAAATGGTCGCAGGACGTTGCGCCTCTGGCGGGGACGCCGCTTTGTGAAGTGGAACATGTTGGGTTGGTCGTTTCGGGGCGCGCGGTGGCGGCGTTTGCTGATGGAACGCAAACGGAATTGACGCCGGGAAATTTGTTTTACATTCCGCCGGTGGCGCACGACAGTTGGGTGGTGGGAGATGAGCCATACGTGTCACTACATTTTATGGGCGCGGCACACTACGCTAAATAGGACAAGGGTTGGAAACTATTTCTGATTGGAAGCGCCACTTAGACGTAACATGAGTTTTATGAAGAAGGCTGTCGGCAATGCATATCATTTAATCATTTTCTTGTGGATGTCGGTGGCCGTGTGCGTGGCGCTGGCATCGCCTGTTGCTGCGCTGGTTTTAAAATTACTTGTTCCTGCGTGGTTCTTCGTTGCGCTTGTCGTCGTTGCTATAGTCTCGACGAGCAAAGGTAGTTGGATTCCGCAGCTAGCTCCATCGCTTTCTGTTTTCTCTCCGCGACCTCCCCCGATTCAGTAGCTCTCGTTACCTGCAATTCGACCGTCACCAAACTGAATTCTCCTTGCGCGTGATCGCGGCGCCGCATCACGCGCAACCCCTGTCATGCGTTCGTCCGAGGGAAAAATGTCATTCAAATTGATCATGCGCAGACTTGTTATGGCCTTCGTGCTGGGAGGACATTCGGTGCTGGGAGTTGGAATGAGCCGCGAAAAAATCGAATCGTCGATGCACGCGATGAATCAATCAAACGTCGAATTATCAGTTTCTGATGTTGACGCCGAAGGTGAACCAACAGAAGGCGCCATCGATCACGGCGAAGATGTTCATTGACTGAACTAGTTGGGGCGGTGCTTTGAACCTCTTCGGTGCGTTCCACGATCTTAGATGTTCGGATTCATACTTAATTCAAACTTTTTAGTTGGCTGCGTTGGATTGTTGATTGGGCTGTATTTTGAATTTCAAACCCAAGACCAGACCCACGCTGAAAATCGAGCGTGGGGCACCCTCCGCTTTGCATAAAGCTCATAACTCGGCTTAAGTCGGTTTGACATAACGATACGAAGCGTATTGAATTGAGGACCACGGAGTTGTTGTTTTTCTTGGGGGATTCGATGACTTTTTGCAGGCGTCCTGCGCTGGAATATTGCTTTTGGCGATTTGGTTGGACTCGAGTCGCGCTGGTGGCGATCTTAATCACGATTTGTTGGTGGCAGCCTGCGAGCGGGCAAGTCGCTGCGAGCATTGCAGGGATGGTTACCGATTCCTCGGGAGCGCCGGTAGCTTCAGCGGCGGTCACGGCGAAGAATACCGAGACAGGGGCGGTGCGAACGGCTAGCACCGATGATGCGGGACGTTATCAGATTGTTTCGCTGGCGATCGGTCCGTATGAAGTTTCGGTGAGCAAAAGAGGCTTTCAAGAAGCCATCAGGACCGGGATCCGCCTCTTAGTGGGACAGGAAGCGATCGTGAATCTCGCGCTACAGGTCAGCGCGGTGACGTCCGAAGTACGAGTGTCTGAAGATGCGCCGCTGGTGAGTGTTACCACGCAAGATATTTCCGGCCTGGTTGGTGAGCAGCAGGTGAAGGACCTTCCTCTGAATGGGCGCAGCTATGACTTGTTGCTGCCGCTCAATCCGGGAATCGTAAATTTCACGTCGCTGAAGACTGGCGGGACCGGGATATCGAATTCCACCACCGCAAATAACTTCGCAGTTGCCGGGAATCGCCCGCAACAGAATCTTTTTCTGCTCAACGGAGTGGAATTTACCGGCGCAGCCGAGAACAACATGCAGCCGGGGGGGACGAGCGGCGAGCTTCTGGGGGTAGACGCGGTGCGCGAATTCAATGTGCAACGAGACTCTTACGGGGCTGAATTTGGCAAACGCCCCGGCGCGCAAGTGGTGATTCTGACGCAATCGGGATCGAATGAATGGCATGGCGCGGCGTTTGAGTTTCTGCGTAACAATGCGTTGGATGCGCCGAATTACTTCGATCAGGGAGACGCACCTCCGTTCCAACGTAACCAGTTTGGGGGTTCGATGGGAGGGCCGCTGCAGCGAGACAAAACTTTTTTGTTCGTCAACTACGAGGGATTTCGCCAACACCTGCACCAGACTTCAGCCACGTTCGTTCCTGATGCGAAATCACGTGCAGCAGCTGTACCCAGTGTCCAGCCGTTGCTGAATTTGTGGCCTGCGCCGCCCGCGGGCGCTCCAGACTTCAGCGGTATCGCCGAAGTGTTCGGTAGCCCGCTGCAAACGATTCGCGAGGATTTCGGCACAGTGCGAGTGGATCACACGTTCTCCTCGCGCGATACGTTTTCCGGAATTTACACCATTGACGACGGCGATGATTTCACGGCCACGCCACTCGATCCCTTCAGCAGCGACTTGGTCACGTTGCGCGAGCAGGTCTTGTCGTTTGAGGAAACGCACGTTTTCTCGCCGACGCTCGTCAACACCGCGAGAGTTGGATTCTCGCGCGCAGGTTATTTCTTTACCGGAGCGCCGACGCCGGGGACGCCAGCGGCGAGCGTGCCGGGATTTCTCGTCGGGCTGCCGGTCGGAGCGGTGGTGGTGGGAGGAAGCGCGGCGTCCAATCCACAAGCCCAGCTCGGGCTGGCTGGCAGTAATAACGGCAGCAACTTGAGGATCGCGCGAAATTTATACACGTACGAAGATCACTTGACCATGACGCGCGGGCGTCACCAACTGGAATTTGGCGGGTGGTTTCAGCAATTTCAATCCAACGAAACGATTGCATTAAGCCAATTCGGACAGGCGACGTTCACCAGTTTGCAGACTTTTTTGAAGGGCACGATTTCCAGCTTCTTATTCGATCCTGCCCCCACGGAATTGAATTGGCGTTCGCTGTTTGGCGCTTGGTTCGTGCAAGACACGTTCCGGATTCGTCCGAGGCTAACCGTGACACTAGGTTTTCGGGATGAGTTTACGACTGGCTGGAACGAAGCGCACGGGCGGGCTTCGAACTACACATTCTCAAACGGTATTATCTCTACGGAGCCGCGCATTGGAATGTCGCTATTCACGGTAAACAACGCAAAATTTTTGCCGCAGCCCCGCGTCGCGGTGGCGTGGAGCCCGTTCAGCGAACGCACGGTAATTCGCGCGGGATTTGGGATGTATAACGATCTGCAGGATGCTTTGGGATATCGCACGGATCAGAATGCTCCCTTCAATCCCACCTACACAACGCCTTTGACGGTGTCGCAACTTCCCATTAATCCGGCGGGGCCGTTTCCCGCCACGGCGAAGCTGATTCCCGGTGGAGTTCAACCGGATATGAAAACGCCGACGCTGATTTCTTATTCATTGAGGGTACAGCAGCAGCTTTCGCCGAATACCTCGCTGACGGTGGGCTATGTTGGCACCCATGGGTACCACGAAATTATCGGCATCGATGCGAACGAACCATTTCCGGTGATTTGTCCGGCGGCGCCATGTCCGGCGACATACCCGTTAAGTTTTCCTAAAGGCATCGCGGGCACGCCGGTTCCGCCAGGCACGTACTTCGTGCCCACAACGACGAAGGCTAATCCCGCTATCGCGAATACCTGGACGTATTTTTCGGAAGGAGTTAGCTCCTACAACGCTCTGGAGGTGGATTTGAACCGGCGGTTCAGCGGAGGGTTAACGCTGCGTGGCGTCTACACTTTTTCCAAAGTTCTCGACGACGGCGACTCCGTGAATGCGACGACATCAGGAAACGCACCGGCGCTAGCGTCGAATCCGTTCAACCTGGGCTCGGATAAAGGTCGCGGAAGTTTCGACGTTACGCACATCGGTGTGGCGAACGTAACTTATGACCTCCCGATTGGTCGCGGAGGGCGCTTTTTCAGCAATGGAGAGGGTTTTGCGAACAGGCTGATCAGCGGTTGGACGGTGAACTCGATCGTGACATTGCAGACCGGGTTTCCGTTTTCGCCGCAGCTCAGTTACAACCCTTCGAACAACGGGGACACGCGAAATCCGGTGCGACCCTTTGCAAATCCGGCTTTCAGCGGGCCGGTGATCATCGGGACTCCGGGCAAGTGGTTTGACCCCAATGCGTTTTTGGCTCCCAGTAACATCCCGGCAAACGGCGGATTTTACGGGAATGTTGGCAGAGATACGTTGGTCGGGCCGGGCTTGGCCACCTGGGATTTTTCCGCATTGAAGGACACGCGAATTACAGAGCGGTTGAACATTGAGTTCCGAGCCGAGATTTTTAATCTTTTGAACCGGGCAAATTTTAATTTGCCTAATGCGGTGGTGTTTACGCCGTCGGGCGTTTCGCCTACGGCTGGGGCGATCACCAGCACGTCGACTACGTCGCGCCAGGTGCAGTTCGGTTTGAAATTACTTTGGTAAAGCTGCAATTTGAGAAATTTGATTCTGGGCGAATCTAGCCGCCACCTACGAAGTGGACGATTTCGTAGCGGTCGCCGGGTTGAATAGCGGTATTGGGCCACTGCGGGCGCGGGAGGATTTCGAGGTTGCGTTCTACGGCGACGCGTGCCGCGGGAAGATTCAGATC
>Ga0073928_10004708_pt1 | contig 19869 bp, 18 predicted proteins | sample PaiPotPPA55metaG_FD_76969 | JGI IMG/M metagenome (GOLD analysis project Ga0073928, IMG submission 76969) | Iron sulfur acid spring bacterial and archeal communities from Banff, Canada, to study Microbial Dark Matter (Phase II) - Paint Pots PPA... ...
CAGCAACGAGACAGAATCGAGTAACTCCTCGTGCCAATCAAACTGCGCTTCCAGTTTCCGTAACCCCTTCATCAGCCCCCCCGCTCTTCAAGCACTGCGAAGATGGTTTTTTCACAGCTTCAAACCGCGAAGGGTGGGGCAGCCGAGATTAGGGGATCTGCAGGGGCTGAAATCACTGATGAGATTGTCCAAGATGCTTTGCAGAAACGCGTACTGCTCTACGACAAGTCCGGCGAAGAACATTACAACCTGATCTCGGCGCTGCACAAGTCGGTGCGGAACAGCGATCCCGACGCGAGTTTGTACTGGCTGGCGCGGATGCTGGAAGCCGGCGAAGACCCGTTGTATGTGGCCCGCCGGGTAGTGCGAATGGCGGTCGAGGACATCGGTTTGGCCGATCCCAACGCGCTTTCGTTATGTATGGCTGCCCGCGACGCGGTGGATTTCATCGGCATGCCGGAAGGCAATCTTGCGCTGGCGCAGGCTGTGGTGTATCTCGCCCTGGCGCCGAAATCCAACGCGCTCTACATCGCTTACACCGAAGTGCAGCAGGACGTGGAGCGCACCGCGGCGGAGTCGGTGCCGTTGCATCTGCGTAACGCGCCCACGGGGCTTATGAAGCAGATCGGCTATGGGCAAGGCTACCAGTATGCACACGACCTGGAAAACAAAGTCGCCGACATGCAGTGCCTGCCGGACAACCTGAAAGACCGTCGATACTATCAACCGACGAGCGAAGGTGTGGAGAAACGGATTCGTGAGCGGCTGGAGGAGATAAGACGAAGGCGTAATTCTTCCACAAAATAAAACGCTTTCACCACAGAGACGCAGGGTCACAGAGAAAAGTAAGACGAACTCTTCGTGCTCCTGATCCCCCGAACTTCTGCGGATCAACAACCGAGAACTGGATTCGGGCTGATCCGTGGCGCATTTGTTTTGCCTTCTCCGTGCCTCTGGGTCTGGGTGGTGAAAAGGTTTTTCTTAGCCCAACCGCACCTTGTGCTCCTTCAAAATGCAACGATCCATAACCACGAACATTCCCGCCCGTCGCGCTTTCTCCGCGGCCCTTTCGTTGATTACTTCTTCCTGCATCCAAACGGCTGGAATTTTCAGCTTGATCGCCAGATCAACAACCTCCTCCACGAACTGCGGGCGGCGAAAGATGTTCACGATGTCAATTTTTTCGGGCACTTCCGCGAGCGAAGGATAGGATTTTTCGCCGAGCGATTCGCGAATATTCGGATTGACAGGGATGATCTTGTATCCCTGCGTCTGCATGTAGGCAGAGACACCGTGGCTGGGGCGTAGCGGACTGTCTGAGAGTCCGACCACAGCGATGGTGTTAGCACGTTCCAGAAGCTCGCGGATGGGGTCGGGTTGCGCGGGTTGGGAAGCCACGGCCTGTATTCTAGCGCAGGCGGCTTATCTGTTGGGGTTCTCGGTTTTCTGTTTGAACATTCGCAGCGCCAGCTTGCGAATGGTGTCAGAGACTTCTTTGTTGCCGGTGAGGTTCTTCAAATCCGCGGCCAGAAGTTGCTTCATCAGGCCGAGGGAAATATCGATGGGGGTGCGCGGATTGAAGACCAGATTCCGTACCACGCCATAGTTCTTCATGAACCGGCGCTTCAGAGGAATCGCGCGCAAAACTGATTCCAGCACATTTCTCTGGCTGGCAATTTTTTCCACTTCGCCATCGCTAATCTTGGGAGAATCGAGCACGGCGATGGCGACGAGTTTCGTGCCGTCGCGCACCAGGATAGAGCGCTCTTCCTTGGTGCCTTTCATCGCCAACTGGATGCGGCCTTTGATGTCAAGCCTATTGATTTTCTGCAACACGCTGCCGCGCTTCTCATCTTCGGGATTAACCAGCTTCTTAGGAAGAACCGGTTTTGAGACCGGAGTCGGCTGAGCCGGAGCAATTTGGGGCGAAGCGGGCTGGGCAGGGCTGGCTGAAGCCGCGGCCGCGAAGGTCTTCATCCCTGGTTCGGCAAGCAGTTCTTCGTGGATAGCGCCGATTGCTCGGAATGGCTTATCGCCCTCGGCCGCGATTTCGTCGGCATATTGCGTAAAGAAGGCGATCAACGCTTCGTCGCTCTCAGGATCAGCCTCCGTCCCGATGGTAAGGGACGCAGTCTCAACACTCCTCGCAGCGGCCTCCGTCGCGGATGCAGCAGCAACCGCGACAATTTCAGGACTCGAGGCAGGAATCCCCGGACCTGGCGGAGGAACGGCGGAAACCTGCGCGGCGGGACCCGTTTCCGCCACAGCAACCGCCGGCTTCCCGGTAATCAGTTCCTGCACGCGCACGGTTTGTATTTCGGTCAGTTCCTTGTTCGAACTCAGATCCGCCAAGAGCTGCTGTGAACCTCGCACTCGAGGGCTGGAGATCATCACGTCGATCCACTCACCCTTAAGGCTGGTCGCCAGTTCCGAGAGTCTTCCTATGGTGACAGAGGTGTTTTCGATGAGCAGTGGGAACAGCGGCGACCGTAAATTCTTGGGAGAAATCCAATAGTCGAGAGCTTCCTTGGGTGTGGTGGGATTGGCAGCTATGATTTTGGCGGAGGCTTCATCCCAGGCGGCAAGGGTAAGCCGTGCCTGTCCACCCATGATTTTATTGTGCTCAGCCAAGTACACCAGGATTTCAACCATCTCCTCCGCTGGCACACGGAGAGCGCCCTTGGACGCCGTCATCATCTGGTGCCATGACAGGGAGTTGGCACGAATTAGATCAAGCATGCGCGACATGGCTTTGGCGGAGCGCGGACCACGCCCCTTACAGGATCACCCATGGGTGGGTGCCTTTCCAGCAATTTCAGCCCTGGCGAGGTTACGGAAGGAACTGCGGGATTGTCCTTTCGGGCACGACTTCGTGGTCAATCCCTTGGGGATCAAGCCTCCGCGGGGGCCGAACCGGGTTCTCCGCCGGCGCGTCGCATTCGCAAATATGCCCGGATGAAGGGATCGAGGCCGCCGTCAATGACCTTGTCTACGTCCCCGACTTCGGTTTTGGTTCGATGGTCCTTGATCAGGCGGTAGGGCTGCAGCACATAGGAACGGATCTGCGATCCGAAGTCAATGTCGAGCTTGGAGTCCTCAATCTTCTTGGTGACGGCGCGCTTCTTCTCCATCTCGAACTCGTAGAGCTTGGAACGCAGCATACTCATGGCACGCTCTTTATTTTTGTGCTGCGAGCGCTCGTTCTGGCAGCTGGCGACCAGGCCGGTGGGAATATGGGTGATGCGCACGGCGGAGTCAGTGGTGTTCACGTGCTGCCCGCCTTTTCCGCTGGAGCGGTAAGTATCAATGCGCAGGTCGTCGGGCTTGATGACGACTTCGATGGATTCGTCAATTTCAGGCGAAACAAAAACGCTGGCGAAAGAAGTGTGGCGCCGCTTCGCCTGATCGAAGGGCGAAATACGAACCAGACGATGCACGCCGATTTCGCTGGTCAGCAAGCCGAATGCGTATTCTCCATTAACGCCGAACGTGGCCGACTTGATGCCTGCCTCTTCGCCGGGCTGGTAATCATAGAGCACGGTCTGAAATTTCTTGCGCTCGGCCCAGCGCATGTACATGCGCATCAGCATCTCAGCCCAGTCTTGAGATTCAGTTCCGCCGGCGCCCGGATGAATGGTCACGATGGCATTGCGCATGTCATTGTCGCCGGAGAGCAGGGTCTCGGTCTCTAGGCGATCTACGAGTTCGCGCAGGGCGTCAATTTCGCGGCGCAGGTCAGGTTCGACGTTCTCGCCTTCACGGGCAAGATCAAAGTAGGCGGCGATGTCACCGGTGCGTCGGACCAAATCTTCTTCAGTGGCAAGCAGGTGCTCGAGGCGCTTTTTCTCGCGCATGACCTGCTGGGATTTTTGCGGATTCGACCACAGATTGGGGTCGGCGGCCTGCTTGTCTATTTCGGCGAGATGCTGGCGAAGAGTACTGGCGTCAAAGGTACTCCTGGAGTTCGCGGACTTTGACTTGCAACGATGTGTATTCCTGCTCGAAATCCTGGATCATTATTTTTCTTTTTCTTTCCCTTTTTCTTTTCGTGTGTTGGCGGCGGGAGTGAGCGGAAACACAATCGCCCCCAGAGAAATTATCGCACACACATAGGCCAGCCAGTCGCCATGCCGGGTGTAGAAGGTGGCATCGGTAGAAAGTCCGTAGGGAGCTTCAAGAACGTTGCGCAGATTGCGCGGCACGCTGGCGACGACCCGGCCATACGGATCGATTGACGCGGTCGCGCCGGTGTTGGTATCGCGCAGCAGCCAGCGAGCATTTTCCACCGCTCGCATTCGGGCTTGCTTCAGGTGCTGGGCATAGGCGCCGCTGTCGCCATACCAGCCATCGTTGGAGATGTTCACGAACACCTGCGCCCCGTTGGCGGCAAACTGCCGGACGTCGTCGGGGAAAATAGATTCGTAGCAAATGAAGACTCCAAGTTTCTGGTCGCCGGCTTCGAGCGGAGCTCGCGAGACCCCGCGGGAAAAATCTCCCACTTCTTTGGTCAAGCCACCGGCAAAAGAAAACAAACTCTTGAACGGAACATATTCGCCGAATGGGACGAGATGAATCTTGTCGTAACGTGCGGGCCAATCGCCAGTCGGGGAAACCAGCGCCGCCGAATTGAATATTTGCGTCACGTGCTGGGGTGACATCATGGCGTTCTCGACGCCAATGTTTCCGACGACCATCCAGGTTTTCGCGCTCTGGGCGATCTGACTGACCGCGGCGCGAAACAGGGGATCGCCGCTGTAGAACGGCGCCGGCGATTCCGGCCACACAATCAGCGCGGGATGCTGCCCGCCCACCGACATCAAGCTGAGCCGGTTCAACTCGGTCAAGGTATCTGTGAAATAGTGTGTCGTCCAGTCGGCGTTGTCGAGCACGGGAATGTTTTCCTGCACCAGCAGTGCGGTGCGGTCAGCGGGGATTGCTGGCGCAGGAATCCAGCGCGCAGCTTGCAGCACAAATGCCGCAGCCAGCGCGGCCAGCAGGAGTGGGCGGCGATTGCGCCGGACCATGAAGGCGGCAGCAAATGCGGCGTTGACGATCATGATCTCAAGCGAAACTCCGTACACTCCGGTGACGGTGGCGATTCGCGCGAGAGGAACGTTGTCCACTTGGGTCATGCCGAGCAGGTCCCACGGGAAGCCTGTGATACGAGTCCGCGCCAGTTCTACCGCGACCCAGACAAATGGCGACAGTACCAGCCCATTGCGGAGCCCGGATTCTCCCCGCGCCAACCAACCGATGATCAATCCAAACAGCCCGTGATAAAGGCCGAGATAGAGAGCGAAGAGAAACAGCAGACCTACGGCGCCGAACGCGTTGATACCGCCGTACTGCTTCATAGTGCTGTATATCCAATAGCAATTTCCGCAGTACCACAGGATTCCGGCAAACCATCCGAGAAGGAAAGCTTGACCTGGGCGAGTCGGCAGAAGTTTCGCCGCGCCCTCAAGTTGCAGGGTGTCAGGACGGCGCGCGCGCAAGATTGCAATCAGCAACGGCGCCACCGCAATCCAACTCAACCAATACAGATTCGGTAGCGGAAAAATTACGACTTGCAGGATCGCCGACAGGATTGTCAACAGCCACGCGCTTCTTTCTAATCGCAGCATCGAGTGGAAAGAATATCAGGATAAGGGTCTGCGCCGTGCGGGACACCAGAGAGTTCGGGTCTCATTCCCGTCGGGGTGTGCGGTTCGTGTCAGGGCACGTCTTCAGGCGTGCCAAAAATCACCACCAATCTGTCGCGCCTTAAGGCGCTGCGGCGGCTTAAGCCGCATCATAGGACCCGTTACGAGACGGCTGAAGCCGTATCCTGACACGGACCTTTTCGCGTCGGCTTGCCTAGCCCGACGGCGACCATTTTCGCGGAACCCGAAATCCGCGCCAAGATGGGAGGCTATTCCATCTTCCCCAACTTCGCGAGCGCGGCCAACTGTTTCAAATATTCCCGCAGCGGTTTCGCCGGAGTCCCCCAGAAGGCAATGCCCTTGCCGCGCAGAACTTTCTTCGGTAAGACTCCAGCCTGGCCTCCGAGCATCACGCCTTCCTCGATGCGCGCGTGTTCTCCGACGCCCACCTGCCCGCCGATGACGACGTTGTTCTCGATCACAATGCTGCCGGAGAATCCCGCCTGCGCCGCAATGATCACGTTTTCGCCGATCAAGCAGTTGTGTCCGACGTGGACGAGGTTATCTATCTTCGTTCCTCGGCCAATGCGCGTGGTTTCCAGCGCGCCGCGATCAATAGTCGTGTTGGCGCCGATTTCCACATCGTCTTCGATCTCAAGCTTCCCAATCTGGGGGAACCTTTCATAGCGAGCGCTGGCCGCGTCGCAGACATAGCCAAATCCATCGCTGCCCAGCACCGCACCGGCATGAATGATCACGTGGTCACCCAGCTTTGTTCTGGAATAAATCGTAACGTTGGGACAAATCTGACAATCTTCGCCAATTTCGACGCCTGCAGCGATTACGCAATTCGCGCCAATCCAACTGCGATCGCCGATGCGAACGCCTGATTCGACCGAAGCGTGCGCGTCAATCGAAACTTGCTCTCCGACACGTGCCGACCCATGAACGGCCGCGCTGGGATGAACTCCCGGCTTGCGTTTGGCGGTGCCGTGCACCAACTCTGCGGCTCGGGCAAATGCAAGGCGGGGATGAGCAACGATCAACAATGTTTTGGAAGTCTTGGCCGTCTCCGCAAAGCTCCTGGCAATCACTGCCGAAGCATTCGACTGAAGCACGGCAGCCAAACTCTTCTCCTCTTCGACGAAAACAATATCTCCCGCCGAGGCTGCCGCGATGCTGGAGACGCCACTCACCTCGACGCCCACATCGCCCACCACCCGCGCCCCGACCGCTTCGGCAATCTCGCTGACCCGCCGTTTCATTGCACTTGTTGTATACGTTTGTGTGGGGAAAGGAAAGCTGGAGCATAGAATAAACGCGTGGAAAAGAAGGTTTTCTGGGCCGTCTTCATCATTCTCGGGCTGATCGCGGATTTCACGCTCCCGATCTGGTGGGCGCTGGTGGCGACTATTCCTTGCGCCTATGCCGCTTGGTGGGTCGCATACCGCAGCGATTGGTTCTGAGGCTGACATTCTGATACCGCCTGATTCCGACAAGTACACCTATGCCGCTGGAACTTGCCCTTATACGGTGGGGTCTATACAGCAGGACGATGCCGCACAAAATGGCGTTCATTTTGGTGTTGGTACTGCTTGCTGCGCTGTGTGTCTCAGGCGTTGCGATATTAATGTTCCGACCTGCCCAACCCCTAAGCCAAACCGATCTCCAGCCCCGCTTTCCGATAGCACGTCCGTTCGAGGTGCTGATCTCATGCGAGGTACACAAACAGCACGGGTGGACCTGGTACGGCGGTGATGCTCCTATTCGAGCACTCTTCGCTGGATGTAAACCGCAGGGCGATTTCTATCTCGTGGGGACACCGTCCACCCCGGAAGAAGCTTGTGCCGCCAGAAATCAACCGGAGGTGGCATTCCTGCTGACCGGGTCAGGCGATGTTACGAACGTTGCCCTGACACGCAGCTCCGGCAGTTCCTCCGTGGACCAAAAGGTACTCCAGTTGGTTCGGGACAGCCGTAATCCTGCAACCAAGTGCGGTGAATGTGCCGTCTTCGCGAAAGTGCCAGTAAGCCTCAATTGTCGACAAATCCTCAATATCACAAGTCTCAGTACAATCCCGGCTCCCCTTCCGGCCTGGTCTTCCACCTCCGATGCACCCACAGCCACTGGTCCGGATACCGCCGCACGTAGTCTTCAATAATCTTCGTGAACCGCGCGGTGTTGGCGACTACGTCGGCTTCGGTGTCGCCGGTGCGAATCAGCTTGGCGGCGGGATCGAAGCGGAGACGGTATTTTTTCAGCATTGGGTCCCAGATGGTGAAGCCGGGGACGACCGCGGCATCAGTCCTCAAAGCCACTCGCGCGATGCCGCTGGCGGTGCAGGCCTGTATGCCGAAGAAATCCACGAACACGCCCTGGCTGGCGATCATGTTGGTGTCCATGAGGACGCCGACGGCTTCGCCTTTGCGCATGGCGGCGATCAGGCCGCGAGCGAAATCCTTGTCCACCGCTTTGTTGCCGTGCAGGGTGCGATAGGTGCGGACCAGGCGGTCGAGATAGGGATTATCGAGCGACCGCATTAGCACGCCCAACGGATATCCGTAGAGCGAGTGCGCAAACGCCGATAGCTCCCACGCCCCCAAATGCGCGGTCAGGAACAGCAAGCCCTTACCGTGAGCCAGCGCCCGTTCGTAGTTTTCGAAGCCTTCATAGACGACGATCTTGCTGATGTTTTCGCGGGTGTAGCGGCGATACAAGCAGACCTCAGCCAGTTGGCGGCCGAGGGAAGTGAATACCGCACGAAGAATTTTGGCGCGTTCTTTGCGGCTCTTCTCAGGAAACGCCAATTCCAGATTGCGTTTGCCAACGTGGCGCAGCTTTCCGTGCAGGAGGTAGATGGTCCAGGCGAGCGAGATTCCCGCCGCGCGGGCCAGCGGACGTGGCAGCGCGCCAATACATTTCAGGAAGATCCATGCCAGCGCGTATTCGAGTCGGTAACGCAAGGCAATGGGTGACGGTACACCGGGGAAAATTTGCTGTCAATCCACAGAGCGACAAAGGCCGCCGCGTATTTGCGCGGATCTTCGCGGATTCACCGAAAAACTTTTTACCACAGAGACGCAGAGTGACACAGGAACCAAAATTGAGCAAAAGCAGTTTTCTGGTTTTTGCTTTCTCTGTGACTCTGTCTCTGTGGTAAAAAAGCCTTCATCCGCCGCTTCAGCGGAATCTGCGCCTGGCTCTTAGTGGCTCGTCACTTTGGCCCACCTCGCCAGGCTCGCCAGGAACGGATACGAACCCTGCGGCGAGCTTACCGTCTGTAGGGTGGTAGTGAAGGGCTGCATGTGGCCGTAGAATTCGCGGGTGCTCTCGCGGTCCACTTTGATTACCGAGCCGCTCAGCTCCAGGCCTGCGAAAACTCCCCGGGCGCGCGAGTAGCTCAGGATCTGGGCCCGCATGGTCCAATCGGTGTCCGCTGCGGCATGACGTCCCACCGGCCCGGCGGCGACGCTGGCATCGGCTCCCAGCTTGAACTTGCTGTTGAGCAGGTTGTCCATGCCCTTTTGGTTCATGATCAGCATGACCAGATCAACTGCCTGACCGCCAATCTGCAAACCCCAACTGCCGCCCTCAATCGTGAAAAACGCGGGATCGCTCCATCCCTTGGCGGTGCGGCAACTGGCTACGCCGCGTCCATAGCGCCCGCCGAAGACGAATCCGGCCTTCAGCATAGACGGAACCACGGCAACGCACTGCGCCGATCCCATAACTTCGTCCGGGATACCGATGTCGGGCGCGGTTTGGATTTCTTCCAAGATGGTCGAGGCGGATTTCACCCGGTTGGCGGCCTTATTGTCGTTATCATCAGCGGCAAAGGAGGAGACGGCCAAACCCAGTAGTACCAGCACTAACATCAACTTTTTCATAGCGTTTCACACCTTCGGGAGCAGAGATTTCTAACCTGAACACCTGATTCTAGGAGAATACTCTGTGGACGGAGGGTTTATTGCCGGGAAGCTATTGACGATTCAGATGCTTGCTCGGATATCTGGTTCGGATATCCCTGGGCAAAAAAATCGGGGTCGGCAATAGCGGACTAGCCGCCACTTCCAACCCCGTCTCCCAGGTTCTGTGGTAGGTGAAGCGAGTATGGACTGGCCGCACGGAGCCGACAAGGTTACCGAGGACAATGACCTTTAGTAACCTGCACGTTGGGTTGAGCGCGTCTTTGAAGGTGAACCATCAGTTCGCCGTGAGTCCACGCCAGGTGTTCTGCATGAAAAAGGCGCTCGCCGAAGCGAGCGCCCAACAAAATCAGGGGCTGGTTGACCCCGGATTTATTTCGCCGTCACCAGCGAATGTGTAATGGCGTGTACAGACAATGCAATCCGGTTCTGGACCCCGACTTTGCGCATCAGTTTAGCAACGTGGGCTTTCACGGTACGTTCTTCGATCCCGAGGGCGGAGCCAATTTCTTTGTTCGAGCGGCCTGCCACCAGCATTTCCAGCACTTCCTTTTCGCGGTCGGTAAAGGTCACGCGGCCGTTGGGGAAGATGCGTCCGGGTGAGGAACTGACCCGCTCGATGAACATGGACAGCACGCGGCGCGGCGCCCAAACCGATCCTTCACTCACAATCCGGATAGCCTGCACAAATTCTACTGCGGAAGCGGCTTCGTCCACATATCCTTTGGCGCCAGAGGCAATCGCTTTCAGAATGGTTTCTTCGTCCACCCCTGAGCCGGTCACGATAATGCGCAGGTCCGGGCGTGAAGCTTTCAGGCTGGCCATCACGTCAAACAGGTTCTGACCGCTGCGGTTGCCGAGCAGAATGAGTTCGATGTCCTGCATAACTGCAATTTCCGGCAGGCCGGCGGAGACCAGCTCGAAATCCGGCTCAGAATCAAACAAGGCGCGAAAACCGACGAAACGCAGTGGATCACTCTCGACCACCGCAATACGGATTGCTGGCTTCTTTGTGGGTGCAGCCTTCATAGCTGTTGCAGCTTTCATAGGTATGCCTGTTCCCCGGACTTAAGGATGTGTTTAGGATATCTGTATTGCGGAGCGATGCAAGGTTCCGTAATGTAGATCGAATTACGGGAGTAACATACTCTGCATCCAGGTTGAGCGAGGACGAGAGTCATGAAAAGGGCCTATTTGACGGTGGTTTCGGCAGTCCTGATGGCGATGCTAGTGGCGGCGATGGCGGCCGGGCAGGCGGGCTATCAGGCCAAGTTCAAGGGCGATCCGGCACGCTCCGATTCTGAAGCTGCCGCTCTGGGATACATGCGCACGTTCTTGCGCGCACAGAAAATCTACAAAAAGAAGTACGGACACTACGCAACCACCTTGCTTGATCTGACAAAGACCGGATCGTTCACCCGCCGCATGGCCGGGACCGATCGCGGCGACTACACGGCGAAATTCAAATCGCACAAAGAGAAAGACACGTTCGAAATCACCATGGTTCCTAAGCAGCCTGACTCTACCCATCGTTCATTTTTCTCAGATGAGCAAGGGAAAATCCGTGCCGACGAGCAGAAGGAGGCGGATGAGGGGTCGGAGGTTTTGAAAGCGGATTGAAACCAGAGCCGGCGGATTCCTGATTGCTGATTCAGGTTCGAAAACGTTTGAATTACCGAGTTAATCTGCAATCTAAAGCGTCATCCGTTTGGCAGGATACAGCCGAGCAAAGACTACAAAGGCGATCAGGAAGACTACGAAGTCCAGCACGCTACCCTCTGGGCCAATAGTTCCGCCGGTGAGCCAGCGCGCGCCATGGAAACTGGAGTTGAGCAGGTGTCCGGTTGCCTTCATTCCGCTGTCCCGAACCGAATAAACGAAGGTTTCGGCATAATCTCCCGCCGCATGCAGTCCGACGGCAAACCACAAACTGCCGGTACGGAGCAGGGTAAAGCAGGCAAAGAGGCTAAACACCACCACTGAAAGCGCCCCGATCCAACCTTCTCCCGGATTCCCTAGGTGAACGGCGCCAAACAGGGCCGAGAGAAGAATCGCTGCCGGCCAAAACCCGATTCCTCGCGCCAATGTGAATTGAGCGTAGCCTCGGAAAGAGAACTCCTCGAAAATTCCGACCAACACGAAGGCAAAGGCCCACAACGATGCATATTTCACTAGGGGGAAACCGGAAAGAGCGAGTGACCCAAATGAAAATCCGTGCAGAACATAAATTGCGAACATCTCTATACTTTCCATAGCCAGGCCCCAGATGGCACCCTGCCAGAAAAGCTTGCCGAATGCGGCATTGAGCGGGAGTCCATACGACCAAAACGAACGCTTTTCGATTTTCGCCATCACCAGCGTCACCAGAAACAACCCCGCGATCACAGCTGGTTCAAAAACGAACTCGAAGCTGGGAGTCATGGTTCCGCTCTGTGCCTGATCGAGCACCTGGCGAAGAGGCGGTATCTGCCTCAGGCCCAGCCGAATCGCTACCACACACATGACCCACAGCACGACAAAGATCAGGAATCTCCATCCTGCGCGGAGGCCATCCTCCCCGAAGAAGACTCTTCGGATCGGAGAAGAGGGGGGCATAACACGAGTTATTTGTGGAGATGTGGGTAAAGAGTCCGTGTCCATTGGCATTCATTCCCTTCAACTTCAGTTTTAAGATCTGAATCGCGTTAGCCCGTCGCTCCTGGACGAATCTCCACCGCCCTGCCGTCGTGGTAGCTGATGCTTAGCGGCTTGCCGCCATTGGGATAATCAAGTGTCCGGTCGATGGAGTCGCCGCCTGACTCCAGCATTCCAATTCCTACCGCGAAGTCCGCTTCCAGTTCGCTCATCCCGGGCTTCACCTGATGCTGATCAATCGCCTGCCACACGTCCGCCGGCCAATGCTTGTAGAGCTGGTGGGGATCCTCGAGGAACAGCATGTCGTCGGAATAGAACCTGTAGTCGCCGTCTCTTTCGGTGCCGATGGGGGTCGCGTAATGCTTGCCGCCCTGTTCGAACACGGCCAGAATCTGGCCCTCGCCGGGATCTTTAGGCGAGACGCCAGTCACAACGTCTTTGATCGCGAGCTTCTGAATGGGTACCAGCTTTCCGGTTTCGCGAGAAAAATCAGCGTGATGGGCTGCCGCATCGTACGGGTAGTAGGAGTAAGCGTATCCGACCTTGACCCACACCGGGTGCTTCGTCAGTTGCTTCGCGGACCTCAGATCGTAGGGATACAGCTTCTTTGGAGTGACGTAGTAATCGGGATTGAGTGCGCGCACTACCGGTTTTTTCGTTTGCTCAATCGCTTCTTCGTGCCGCTCGTAGAGAATAATCGCCAGCCGAATGCCCGCGATCAGCATTCCAATCAGCAAAGTGATTTGGATTTTCTGCTTCATTGCTGCGTAGGATAGCAGAGCAGACGCAGTCGACTTGGCTTTGGTGCGGCAAAGAGTGCCGTCCCTGAAGGGACTCCGGTCCCTTTTCATCGCTCCCGGCACTTCCGTGCCGGGCTTTCACGTGCCGCCGCTTCGCGGCTGGAGCGCGGGTTGTTCCAACCTTTCCGTTAACGTCGAACTGTGAGCAGGCGAGTGCCCAAACGAGATTCCGCATTCGGCGTGGCTTACAGCTAGAAGCTAAGAGCTCACAGCTGCTCCCCTACCTGAAACTGCTGTAAACTTAAACTATGCCAGCCACCACGCAGGAAGAAGTTCTCACCGCGCTGAAAGATTGTTACGACCCGGAAATTCCCGTCAACATTGTTGACTTGGGGTTGATCTATGGCGTCAAGTTCGATCCGGCGGAGGGCGACACGCAGGATGTCACCATAGATTTGACGCTGACTTCGCAGGGGTGTCCGGCCCACGTGAGCATTGGCGAGCAGATCAAAATGCGCTTGCTGCAGTTGCCGGGGGTGCGCAATGCGAACGTGAATGTGGTATGGACTCCACCCTGGAGCCCGGAGCGAATCAGCCCCGGTGCGCGCAAGCAACTGGGAATCGAATAGGCTTCAGACCAGCTCTTCGTCCCAGGCAGAATTTCTCGACTCCGAGACTGTCGCCAGGCGCTCACCAATCCGAGAAGCGACAGTCAGTAGAGTTGCGCCGCGCTCCAGGTAGAGCGGCAGGTTGGCCCGAATCTCTCTAAAATCTTCCGGATATTCCGATGCCAACGCGGCCAGGGCAACGCCGCCGAAAATGAAGCCACCCGCGCGGCGGCGCTTCAAAAAGCACATCACACTCAAGCCGGTAGAGCCGGCAATCAGTACCCGCTTCCAGTTCTCCATTTCTTGTTTCCGCCGACCTCGTCTCATCACGACCTCTCGACTATACTTCATGTTTTCCCTGGAGGGCTTGGATGCACAAGGTTCGGCTCGCGACTGTACTATTCTGTTCCATTGCGGCGGTGGGCCAGAGCAAGTCTCGGGCTCGCGACCTGGGAGTGCCATTCGACGGCAATCCCGGACCGCTGAATGCGATCACCGACGTGAAAGGCGTGGAGGTCGGGTACTCCACAATCATTTCGGGAGAAGGGCCGTTAAAGGTTGGCGTCGGGCCGGTGCGAACTGGCGTAACTGCCATTCTGCCGCGAGGTAAAGCATCCAGAGATGCCGTTTTCGCCGGCTGGTTCAGCCTGAATGGCAACGGCGAAATGACTGGATCGCATTGGGTAGAGGATTCTGGCTTTCTCGATGGCCCGGTCATGATCACCACCACTCACAGCGTAGGAGTGGTACATGATGCAGTCATCCAGTGGAAGGTGAAGCACGGCGAGGCCGACATGGAAGGCTATTGGTGGTCTTTGCCGGTAGTGGCCGAAACCTGGGACGGCTATCTGAATGACATCAACGGCTTTCATGTTGCCGCGCAAGACGCCATTCATGCCCTAGACTCTGCAACCGGCGGCCCGGTCACCGAGGGGAATGTTGGCGGCGGCACGGGCATGATCTGTAACGAATTCAAAGGCGGCGTCGGGACCTCCTCCCGGGTTTTGAGCGTGAAAGAAGGCGGCTATACAGTCGGGGTTCTGGTTCAGTGCAACTACGGCGAACGCGAGCAACTGCGAATCGCAGGCATTCCGGTGGGCCGCGAAATTCCGGGGCCGAAGATCTGGGGCGGCGACACCGGTTCAATCATCGTAGTAGTGGCCACCGACGCCCCTCTGATTCCCACCCAACTGAAGCGACTGGCGCGCCGGGTTTCGCTGGGAGTCGGCAGAGATGGCAGCTACTCCGGAGATGGTTCGGGCGATCTTTTCATCGCCTTTTCCACTGCCAACCCGGACGCAATTTCCTCCAAGGGGCTTCGCCACATCACCATGGTCCCAAACGGGGACCTCGATCCCTTGTTCCTGGCCACTGTGCAGGCAACCGAAGAAGCAGTCGTCAATGCCATGGTCGCGGCGGAGACCATGACTGGCATCAATAACAAGACCGTGCCCGCACTGCCGCACGACAAACTCAGAGAGGTTCTGAAGAAATATAACCGGCTTGTGAAATAGGAGGACAGCCGATTTGAATCCGGAATTCGTTTGGTACGAAGGTAATGCACTAACGTTTTCTACCTTGCGCTAGACTTACCAATCCCGCAGTGCGCAAGAAAAGGCACACAAGGCGCGTTGCTCCAAGGAACAAGTTTGAGCGTTTATCCGAAATCCGCTCCCGCGCTTACCGAAGCCGAGCAGCGCCTGCGCGCCATCATCGCCAAGGCGCCGGTCGTTTTTTTCGCTCTGGATAGTGACGGGGTTTTCACCCTCTCCGAGGGCAGAGCGCTGGAGAAACTTGGCCTGCAGCCCGGACAGGTAGTTGGCCAGTCGGTGTTCCAGCTTTATCGGCAATATCCCCAAATTCTGGAGTCCGCGCGGCGAGCCTTGGCCGGAGAAGAATTCACCAGCACCGGCAGACTTCCGGATGTTGACCTGTATTTCGAAACCCACTGGGCCCCTGTCCGCGGCCCAGAGGGAAAATTGGCGGGAACCATTGGCATCGCGGTAGATAACAGCGAGCGCATGAGAAACGAACGCGCACGCCAGGAAGCAGAGATATTGTATCGCAACCTGGTAGAGCAGTTGTCGGCGGTCACCTACATAGCCGAACTCGGGCTGGAGGGCGACTGGCGGTTTGTCAGTCCGCAGATTGAAGCTCTGCTTGGTTACACGCCTCAGGAATGGCTATCTGATTCCGCCAATTGGATCCGGCACGTACATCCCGAAGACCACCAGACAGTGAGGACCGCCGAAGATGCCACTCTGGCCGGCAATTGTTTTCGTGCTGAATATCGGATCTTCCGGCGTGACGGAAAAATGCTGTGGATCAACGACAGCGGTTCGCTGGTGCCCGGACCAGACGGACGTCAGTTGCTGCATGGCGTGCTTCTCGATGTTACCGAGCAAAAGCAGCTTCAGACACGGTTGGCGCAGACCGAGCGCATGGAAGCGGTTGGCCAGTTAGCTTCTGGAGTGGCCCACGACTTCAACAATCTGCTGACCATTATCAAGGGCTACAGCAGCATTTTGATGGAACGCAATCCCCAAGGCCCTGATGCACGCGCCGCCGTGGAAATTCAGCAGGCGGCAGATCGGGCAGCTTCTCTTACCCATCAACTTCTCGCCTTTGGTCGCAGGCAGACGCTGCAGCCTCGGGTGCTCGATTTGAATGCCATCGTACGCGGCCTGGAAAAGATGCTTCGCCGAGTGCTCTCGGAAAATGTCGACCTCACCATCCGCATCGCCGCCGGCGTTGGATTTGTAAAAGCGGATCCAGTCCAGATGGAGCAAGTACTGCTGAACCTGGTGGTCAATGCCCGCGACGCCATGCCCAAGGGCGGGCGGCTGACGATTTCAACCGCCTCGCAGCGTGTCGATTCAGACTCCGGCCAGGATGAAACGTTTATCCGCGCCGGCGATTACGTTACCCTATCTGTTGCGGACACCGGCATTGGCATGGACGCTGCTACCCGTGAGCGGATCTTTGAACCGTTCTTCACCACCAAGGAGGTCGGCAAAGGAACCGGACTTGGACTGGCCACGGTTTATGGCATCGTAAAGCAGAGCAACGGACACATCGGAGTTGACAGTGAGCCAGGACGCGGCACCACTTTTTGCGTTTCTTTGCCCCGGGTCGGGAACGAAGATGTAGCAGCGCGCAAACCAGCCATGGCACAGACTCACAAACGGGGCACCGGAACCATCCTCTTAGCCGAGGACGAACCTCTGCTGCGCGAACTTGGGGAAACCATCCTGACTCAGGCGGGATACAAAGTGCTTACCGCCCCGAACTCTGACGCGCTTAAATTGTTGCTCACAGAATACTCGGGCACCATCGATCTGCTGCTGACCGACGTGGTCATGCCCGGTATCAGCGGTCCCGAACTAGTACGCCTGGTGCGGCAGAGCCGGCCAAATATCCGCGTGATGTATATGTCCGGCTATGCCGACGACGAGATCGAAGACCTCGATCGCGATGCCGGATTTCTGCAGAAGCCGTTTACGCCCTCGGAGCTGACGGCGAAGGTCGCGGAAGTGCTGGGAAGCTGAGAACGGCGGGCTTTGGGCTTGGGCTTTGGGCTTCGGGCTTTGGGTTCTAGGCAGTCGGCTCTTCGCTCTTGGCTCTTTACTACTGGGAGCACTCCCGATTTGAGCCGCGAAGGGGCGTAAGAATGCAGCCCAGGGCGCAAGCCCTGGGTAAGCACGAAATGACGAAGCCCTGAAAGGGGCGAAAGAAACGGCACCCAATCCCGCTGTGCTACATTTCACTCCTGATGTCCACCGAATCTCACCAAGCTCCCGAACTGCTCTACTGCCCCAAATGCGCTGCGGAAATCTCTGATCCTTTGACCTGCGGAGACTGTGGCGCCGTCATCTGCCGAAAATGTGGCACGCCGCTGGAAGCCGCAGAAGACCTGGGCATGGGATGAACCCGTGTGGGTCGGACACTCTTGTCCGACGCTTTTGACTTTTTCTGTGCCAAGTGAAGCCGCGACGCTCGGCCTGACGACTGAATACTCGCTCCCAAGCCTTGTCGGACAAAAGTGTCCGACCCACACGGGCAACCTCACACCGGGATCGCCGTCTTCCTCGGCGGACTGAAAAACGGCAGCTTCGTCACCGTCGCCAGCGCCTTCTGCCGGACAGCCTCAATCGTCACTTCCATCTGCAATTGCGTTCCCGGCTGTGAGTGCGCCGTCTCGACGCTAGCCAGCGCAATCATCTTCTTCAGGATCGGAGACCATGTGGTCGAAGTCGCCTTCCCCACCTGGCGATTGCTCGAGTAAACAGGCACATGTACACGCGAGGCTTGGCTCGGAGCGGCGGGAGTTAGTCCCAGTTTTTCGTACAGTGCTTCAATTTCGAGCCAGTCGAGTTCCAGCCCAACTAATTGCCGCTCCACTCCCTGCTTTTCGTCTTTCACCAGCGCTGAGCGTCCGATGAAGTTTTCTTTAGCCAGATGCACCATCTTCCCAAAGCCCAACTCATACGGAGAATATTTCTGCGACGGAATCAGCGCCTTGCGTGAGCTGGTATAGTCCACATCAAGTAGCAACAGGCCAGCTTCTACGCGCGCCACATCGAGCGCCAGCATGCCGGTGGGATGCAAATCAAACTGCCGCCCCGCAGCACTAAGAGCGTCCCAGACTTTCACCGCGTCGTTCCAGTTGACCCAGATTTCGTAGCCGAGATCTCCGGTGTAGCCGGTGCGCGAGATGTCCACCGAAACGCCGGCGATTTTGCCGCTAGTCATGCGGAAATACTTCAGATTGGTAATTTCCGCTTCCGCCACCGTCTTCAGCAGCCGCGCCGACGTTGGCCCTTGCAGCGCCAGAGCGGCGGTCCGCTCGGAGAGGTCCTCGATCTGCACATCCATGTTCAGCCCGTTCTGATGAAACCAGCGCAGGTTGGGCTCGGCAGCGGTCCAGCGATAGCGGTTTTCGTCCAGCCGCGTGATGGTGCCATCGTCCACCACTTTGCCCTGCTCGTCGCACCAGCAGCAATAAATCACCTGCCCCTTGGCGACTTTGTTGATGTCGCGCGTAATGATGCGGTTCACCAGCTTGGTAGCATCGCGTCCGGTGATCAGGTACTTGTACAGCGGCGTGATGTCAATCAGCGCCGCCGCATTGCGGATGGCGTTGTACTCGTGCTCATGATGCACCTCGTACACGCTGACCGCGTAGTATCCCGACCACTCGCGGTAATTCAGGCTCTGGCAGAGGGGAAGGGTTCGTTCGTGAAATGCGGTTCCAATGGGCATGATCATCTCTCGATAAAAAACTCTTGACCGTGGATTATATCGGAGCGAGCGCCGCGAACAGGCCGTAGGACCTGGTCATTAAAGCGCTGGCGGGTGGTGGTCGTCGAGAGAGGGTGAGGGCGTTCCCGCCTTGATCGCACGATGGAATTGATTTGCTGCAAGTCGGACCCAGCACAGTTCCATGGCTAGAGGGACTAATCAGTCCCCAGCTCTTCGGTGAAACCAGAAAGGGGGGACCCGAATACGCTGCAGCGATCAAAAGATAAAGGACACCCACGGTGCGGTGGTAGCGCGGCGACCTGGCAACGCCGCCGAATTGAGCCCCCTTGCGGTAACGTTGGTAGATTGGGTAGATAAGAGGGAGCGGCAGCGCAAACAAATCAACTACAGCAACAGTGCATCTGAATCGAAAGTCTCGCGGAGAACAATCGCCGCGATGCGCCAGAAGATAAAACTAGGGAGAGCAACCGTTGCAACTGCCTGCCAGAGTGTTTTGCTTGGTGGCATATTTTCACATAATGCACCGAGTAGTTTGCTCGCGGAGAACCGATTTCTGCAAGATAGACTCGCACGCTAAAGGGCAGCGATTCATTGCTTCGCCTCTGATTGTGTCTTTAACTCCACGCGAAAAGCCTGTTCTCTCTCAGTGACATAACTCCGATAGCCTCCGGGATCGACAAATGGATTTGGCCCACCCTGGTTCAAGCGGGCGAACTTGCTCTCCATTTCGTAATAGCTTCCGTGAGCGCCCAAGAAAATATCACAGGCTAAAGACTTCAGCACTGTGAACGTGGTCTCGTAGTCCTGCGCGATTTGCGGATACTGCGCATTCTTCACCAGCTTGTATCCGGGATTCACGTTGGGACTGCCCACGATCACCACGTCCAGAGCCTTGCCGCCGTCTTCGGCTTTGATTTTGATCGTCCAAGTCGTACAACCTCGGGTATGCCCAGGCGTGAGATGCGCGACCAGGACCGTGCCTCCTAGCTTTACTTCATCGCCATCGTGCAGGACGCGATCCACCTTGGTTGCAGGGAACTGCGCGTCTGGCGAATCG
>Ga0073928_10004709_pt1 | contig 19863 bp, 17 predicted proteins | sample PaiPotPPA55metaG_FD_76969 | JGI IMG/M metagenome (GOLD analysis project Ga0073928, IMG submission 76969) | Iron sulfur acid spring bacterial and archeal communities from Banff, Canada, to study Microbial Dark Matter (Phase II) - Paint Pots PPA... ...
AATTTGAGACCACCGCCGATAAATTGGTCATTCCCGTCTCTGCCGGAAAAGTAGGCGACAAATTTGAAATTGATATTCGTTACGAGGGAAAGCCTACCAAGGGCCTCTATTTTATTTTGCCAGACAAAGACTATCCCAATCGCCCCATACAAATCTGGTCACAGGGCGAATCCGAAGATACGCGCTACTATCTGCCCACCTATGACTATCCAAATGATCGCTTGACGACCGAGACGGTGCTCACCGTTCCGCCCACCTGGTTGACCGTCAGCAATGGAAAATTGGTCGGCGTGACCAACGCCGCCAACAACATGAAAACCTGGACGTGGCGAGAATCTGTTCCCAGCTCAACTTATCTCATCACCGTGGTGGCTGGAGAATTTGATGAAGTGAAAGATGCTTTTCACAATTTGCCGGTCACTTACTACGCGCCTAAAGGCCGCGGCGACCGCCTACCCATTAATTATTCGCGCACTCCGGCGATGATTGAGCTCTTCAATAAAAAATATGGCGTGGATTATCCGTGGGAAAAGTACGCGCAAGTGATGGTCGACGATTTCGTCGCCGGTGGCATGGAAAATTCCAGCGCCACCACCAATACCAGCTCCTCGCTGGTGAATCCTAAACTAGCCGCCGAATACGCAACCGGCCAGGATGATTTGATCTCCCATGAGTTGACCCACCAGTGGTTCGGCGATTATGTGACCTGCAAAGATTGGGGAAATATCTGGCTGAACGAGGGCTTCGCAACCTTCGGAGAAATCCTCTGGACTGAAAACCATTTTCCCAGAGATCAAAGCGAATACCAGCGTTGGACCGACGCGCGCCATTGGTTTGCTTCTGCGAATCTGTATAACAAGCCCATCGTCCGTTACGATTTTGACGACTCCAGCGAATTCGACGGCAACGCCTACACCAAAGGTGGTTGGGTCCTTTATATGTTGCGGCACCAGTTGGGCGAAGAGGCTTTCAGTCGCGCCCTGAAACACTATCTCGAAGTAAACCGCGGCAAAAATGTGGTCACCGCTGATCTTGTGAAGGCTGTAGAGGAGTCCACAAATTCCGACGTGGATCAATTCTTCAATCAGTGGGTGTACGGAGCCGGCGCGCCGAAATTCGATATCAGCTATGCGTACGACGACACCAAGCATCAAGTGGCCCTCACCGTGAAACAAACGCAAAAAGTCGAAGGGCGTGTCGGTCTTTTCCGCGCCCCTGTGGATGTGGACATTACCACTGCCGCGGGAGCGCACCTTTACCCCATCGTGGTGTCCAAGCAGACGGAGACATTTTCGTTGCCGGCCAGCTCTGAGCCGCTGATGGTCTTGTTTGATAAGGGCGGAAATATTCTGAAAAAGGAGGATTTTCACAAAGAAAACAAAGAATGGCTGTATCAGCTTAAGAATGCCGCCGATTTTTCAGACCGCGCGGATGCGGCGGTCGCGTTGCGCACGTTGAAGGAAGATCCAGCGCACTTTGATGCTAAATCTGAAGCCAAGAACGAAGATGTGATCGCCGCGTTGGCCGACACCGCGACTAACGATAAAGCCTGGGGAGTGCGCGCCGTGGCTGCCGAAAGCCTCGGCGAGCTTGGAGGTCCGATCGCAGCCAAAAAACTAATCGACGCTTTAAATTCTGCAAAAGAACCGTGGCTGCGGGCGCGCATACTAGGCGCCTTGGGAAATTTCAAAGATGACAAAGATGTGCTTGCGAAGCTGCAGAATGTGGCGGAGCAGGATACTTCCTATCGCGCGCGGGCTGCGGCGCTGCAAGCCCTTGCGAAATTAAAAGCTCCAAACGCGTTCACTATGCTAAATTCGGTGATCGCCGCGGATTCTCCGGACAATATTCTTCGCAACGCAGCATTGCGCTCGCTAGGCGCGTTGGGTGACGAGAAAGCTGTCCCGGTTCTGCGCGAGTGGGTTGTTCCCGGCAAACCGATGGAGACACGAGAATCGGCGATCTTCAGCCTGGCGCGCCTGCAAAAAGATAACAAGGAAATTACCACCCAGATCGCGTCGTATTTGCCTGAGCCGCACTTCGGCATTCGAATGGCTGCGGTGGCCGCGTTGGGCGCGCGCGGTGATGCCTCGGCAATCCCCGCTCTCGAGCAATTGCTCAAGAGCAATGACCTGAGCATTGAAGTTGCTCCGGTGGTCAAAGAGCAGATCGCGCACTTGAAGCGGCCCGCGAAAGAAAAAAGAGATAGCCATGCCGCGGCTGGCTCCAATACAGATGACGACGATGACGAAGCATCCGGTGATAGCAGCAATTCCGGCGGCAACGCGAACCCGGCCGTGGTCGCCGAGCGCCTTGATAAGCTTGAACACTTAATACAGGAAATGAACAACCACCTGAAGACCATCGAAACACGGCTCCCGGCGGAAAAACATTAATCACAATTCTGCCGCTCAAGATTCTGCCGCTTGAGAGTTTTTAAGTTTAAATTTCCGTAGAGGAAGATTCTGTCTCGTGCCCGGCGATCAACACCCGCAAATCTCGTAAATTGTTTCCGGTCGGTCCGGTAACGATTGCGTCGTCCAACTGATTGAAAAATGTATAAGCGTCGCTGCGCTGAAAAGCATCGCGAGCGTCGAGGCCAACAGCATGTGCCCGGCTTAATGTCTCGCCGTCCGCAACGGCGCCAGCAGCGGGGCTGTTCCCATCAATACCATCTGTTCCCGCGCTAAGCACCGCGATATTTTTACCTGCGATTTTCTCCACGCAACAAAGTACGAACGCGCCATTTCTGCCGCCAATTCCCTTCCCGCGGATTGGTGAACTGACTTCGCCATCGGCGATTACCGCTACGCGCCGCTTAGGATTATTGCGGTGCAATTCTTCAAGTTGCGCTAGCAGAAATTCCGCGGCGCGCTCCACGGGCCAGTCATCGGTGGCGTTATCGCAACAGGTTATGCAGCCGGTGCCTTCAGAAGCCCCATGCGCCGGGTGAAACAGATTATCAAGTCCTAGCAAGATCGAAAAATGTGCATTTTTAAATACAGGATCATCAGGTTTTGACGTTTCAGGCACAGCCTCTCGCGCAACCCATCGATGAAACTCCTCCGGAAATTTATCGCGCAGGTCATATTCGTCCAGAATTTTTTCCGTGTCGGACCACGTGGTCGGGTCGGGCAAGGTAGGCCCGCTAGCCAGCGCCCATTCTTTTCCGGCGGGAACATCGCTTACCGCCAGTGTAATTTTTGTGGCGCGATTCGCCGCAACGGCCAGCCGGCCGCCTTTTACCGCGGAAATATGCTTGCGCACGGTATTGATCGCTTCTATGGGAGCGCCGCAACCGATCAGCACGCGGTGAATTTGTTGCACGTCCGCCAAAGTAAGCAGCGGATCGAGCGGCAGTTCAACGAGGGCCGAGCCTCCGCCCGACAGCAGAAAGAAAACCAGCGTCTGGCTGTCGCAAGCCGCTAACATCTCCAAAACAGCTTTCGCGGCGTTCCAACTGTCTTCATTAGGGATCGGGTGCCCGCCAACAAAATATTCAACGCCGGGGTGCGCCTTTGCCGACCTAACCGGCGCTGAAGCAATGCCCGCAAACGAAAAGTCGCGTGGCAAAGAAGCTCTAAGTCCATCCAACATCGCGTGCGCGGCCTTTCCGATGGCCACCACGCGTATTTTTTTAAATTGCGACAGATCAATGGCTGCCCCACCGCAGCGCAGCAGCGATCCGTCACGCACCAACTTTCGTTGCATGGTCAGCGGGATGTCTATAGCCGCCAAAGTTTCGCGGAAGATACGGCGGGCGAGTTCCTTCAAATCCGCCATGGGGATTTACCGGCTCACTTAGTTGTCTTCAACACTTCAGGATTCAAAATATTTGCGGGGCCTTTCCCATCAAGAAAATCTCGCACGTTTGTAGCCGCGATACATGCCATCTTGGTGCGTGTCTCCAGCGAAGCCGACGCCAGATGTGGAGCAAGCACAACATTCGGCCGTTTCAGCCCGGCATGGATAAACGGCTCTTTTTCGTAGACGTCCAACGCCGCTCCGGCAATCTTTTTGCTCTCGAGCGCGTGCACCAGCGCCGCTTCATCCACCACAGAACCCCGCGCCGTGTTGATGAAAAACGCGGTTGGCTTCATGCGCGCAAATTTCGCGCCGGTGAACAATCCTTGCGTTTCCGCCAGCAGCGGCACGTGCACGCTGACGAAATCCGATTGCGCCAGCAATGTATCCAGATCGCGATATTCGGCATTCAATTCCTTTTCGACATCTTCCGGCGCGCGCGCGACATCCGTATAAAGCACTTTCATCTTGAATCCACTCGCCCTCCGCGCCATCGCGCGACCGATGCGGCCGAAGCCCACCAGACCGAGGGTTTTTCCCCAAACATCGGCGCCCACCAGTTGATCCAGATCCCAGCCCGCCCACTTGCTGGACCGCGCGAGACTCTCACCTTCGCCGAGACGCCGCGCGACTGCCATCATCAACGCCCATGCAAAATCCGCGGTAGTCTCATCCAGCACGCCCGGGGTATTCGTCGCAGCAACTCCGCGCTTGCTGCAAGCCGGCACATCAATATTGTCAAAGCCCACAGCCACGTTGGCGACGATGCGAAGTTCCGGCGCGGCGCGTAACAACGCCTCGTCGACGCGTTCTGTCAGCAGGCACACCAACCCCTGTTTGTCCCGCACCCGCGCGAGCAACTCTTCTCTGGAGATGCGCGCCGGTTCACGCCAATATTCCACCTGGCATTTTTCCCGTAAGATGCGTCGCGCTTCTTCGAACAGTGGTCTTGTGGCGAGAATTTTCGGCCGGGGCATCCGTCTCCCTCCGTTGACTCGAAAAAGTACACTAGCACAGGTCCAGCGAAGCCGAGAACCTACACTAGTTGCAAGCAAATCGTGACACCGGTGATTGCAACCGCGACGCGAGCCTCACTATAGTGGGAATGGAGATTATTAACTTGCTGGCAGAAGGTGCTGCTCCGAGACTTTTGCGTCGCGATGTAATCCGAGGATTGCAAAATATTCTCGGCGATTCCATGGTGCTGCACCGGCCGGAAGATTTGTTGCTCTATGAATATGACGCCTCGATAGAAAAGGGCCGGCCCGGCGCGGTTGTTTTTCCCGCAACTACCGAAGACGTTTCCCGCGTGGTGCGATTAGCAGCGAAACACGATATTCCCGTCATCGGCCGCGGCGCTGGCACTGGCCTTTCCGGAGGCGCGCTGGCGCGCACCGGCGGAATCATGATTGTGTTTGCGCGCATGAATCGAATTCTCGAACTCGACTTGGCAAATCAGCGCGCAGTTGTGCAACCAGGCGTGGTGAATTACGAATTGACGCGCGCAGTCGAGCATGCCGGACTTTATTTCGCGCCCGACCCATCCAGTTGGAAATCCTGCACCATTGGCGGCAACGTTGCGGAAAATGCCGGCGGCCCGCACACGCTCGCGTATGGAGTGACCACCAATCACGTCACCGCGCTGGAGTTCGTTCTCCCCGACGGTGAGATTTGTCGCGTCGGCACCCGCCATGGTGATACGGTGGGCTACGATCTCGCTGGCCTTTTCGTGGGCTCCGAAGGGACACTTGCGCTGGTCACGGAAATAACTGTCAAACTCTTACGCAAACCCGAAACCGTGAAAACTTTGCTGGCGATTTTTGACCGCGTTGACGATGCTTCAGAGACAGTCGCGGAAATAACCGCGCGCGCGATTACTCCCGCTGCCTGCGAGATGCTCGATGGCTGGACGCTGCGGGCGGTGGAAGATTTCATCCACGCTGGTTTTCCGCTGGATAGCGCCGCAGTCCTGTTGATCGAGCTTGAGGGCCTGGCCGCGGTAGTGGCTACGCAGGTTTCAGCCGTAGAGGAGGTATGCCGCGAACATCACGCGCGTGAGGTGCGCGTGGCCCGTGACGAGCACGAACGCGAATTGCTCTGGAAAGGGCGCAAGAATGCCTTCGGCGCGCTCGGCCGAATCGCGCCGAGTAATTACATACTCGACGGCGTCATTCCCAGATCAAAAATTCCTCAGGCCTTGCGGCGTATCCAGGAAATCGGCGAGCGATATAATTTCAAGATTGGCAACATTTTTCACGCCGGCGACGGAAATTTGCATCCCATAGTTTTGTTTGACCCCCGCGATGCGGGCCAATATCGGAGAGCCATTGAGGCGTCCGCCGAGATTATTCGTTATTGCGTGGAAATTGGTGGCGCACTCACCGGGGAGCACGGCGTGGGCATGGAAAAAAGCGAATTGATGCCGCTGCTTTTTTCCGACGACGATTTTGACTTGATGCGCCGAATTCATGACGCGTTCAACCCAAACTCCGCGCTGAACCCCGGCAAAATGTTTCCGTTGAACAAAGGTTGCGGCGAAATTACGCCTAGAGCGCAAGCGGCCGTTCGAGCCTTTCCGCTATGAATACCACGGCAACAAGCATTGGCGCGCGGCTCGAGAGTGTTATCGGGGCAGCACGTGTGAACGCCAGCTCGGAATGCTGCGCAAAGTTTGCCGTGGATGGTGTAGTTCCCTCGGCCGCCGCCAAACCTGCCTCCTCCGCGGAAGTAGTGGAGATCGTACGTTTCGCGAAGAGCGAGAAACTGGCGCTCATCCCCTGCGGCCATCGCACAAAATTGGCCATCGGAATGCCCCCTTCGCGTTACGACATCGCGCTCGACATGACCGCACTGAATCAAATTGCATATTACGATCCTGCTGATCTCACTCTGAGCGTTGATGCCGGAATGAATTTGGCGCAATTGGCCGAAGCGCTTGCTCAACAAAAACAATTCCTTCCTCTCGCTGTTCCTTTTTTTGTCGAGTGCACCGTTGGCGGAACGATCGCCTCTAGTATTGGCTCTTCTCTGCGCCCCGGCTATGGCTCAACGCGAGATTTTCTGCTTGGCGCTGAATTTGTTAACGGCGCCGCCACTTTTACGAAAAGCGGCGGGCGCGTAGTAAAAAACGTCACCGGCTACGATCTGCACAAATTGCTGATTGGCTCGCTCGGAACTCTTGGCGCCATCACGCGCCTAAATTTTCGGACCTTTCCTTTGCCCGAGGGTTACGGCCATCTGGTGAGCACTTTTTCGTCGGTCGATTCCATCGTTCGCTTCCAGGCCATGGTTTTCAAATCTCCGCTGGCGCCCAGCTCTTTCGACATTCTCGGACCCGAGGCCGCGCAAACCGTCGCGGAATTCAAAGACGATCGTGATTCACCATTGCCTTCCTGGTTCACGCGCGGAGAGTGGCATGTGTGCGTCGGATTTGAAGGCGCGGAAACCATTCTTCGCCGATATTCTTCAGAACTGGCGCAATACGCGCAACAATGCGGCGCAATCAATTACCATTTGCTGGAGGAATCCGATGACAAACGTCTCGGTGGCGCAGTGCGGGAACTGCTGAACCTGCTGTCTTGTTCCGCCCCGGCTGCAACTATCTTCAGAATCAATGTTTTTCCCGCCTTTCCGCCAGATGTCATAAATCTACGCACTTTAGCGCAGCGCTTCTCGATTCCCTGCTGCATCTTCGCAAATTCATCGGGCCCGCTATATTTCGCCCTTACGCCGAATGACCTCGACGATAAAACGATCGCCGCTCTGACCCCGATCGCTTCAAGCGTATTCGAATACGCGGCATCGAAGGACGGCCAAGCGTCCATTCTTTTTTGCCCTAGGGAGTTGAAAGAGCAGGTGAACGTTTGGGGCCATCCCAGAAGCGACGCGCACCTTATGCGCCGTGTCAAAAACGCTTTCGATCCCCAAAATATTTTTGCGCCAGGGCGATTCGTAACAGCCATTTAATTCTGCAGTTTTCTCGACGAGCCCCAATGCAAGAATATTTCTCGAGGCCTGCGTAGATGCAGCCTACAAAGAACGACCCGGGAACAATGCCGTCGGAGAAGATCCTCCAGAACTTGCCGGTGGATTCTGCGGACTTTGCACAATTCCATCCAGTCCCAAAACATTAATTAGTCCCGCGTTGGCAGGTACAATGTACTTCGTATTTTGCGCCAGCGTATTGTTGAGCACGTCCAGCCTCTCATAATTTCCGCACGTTCCTTGAAAAATGTTTCCGCAGCATTAGACACCAGCTTGATAGCTTCGGCCTCAGCGTTCGCACGGGTGATACGCGCTTGAGCATCGCCCTCGGCCTTTAGAATTTCAGATTGTTTGGTGCCTTCCGCTTGCAAAATTTGACTCTGCTTCACTCCTTCCGCATCCAAAATAGCCGCACGCTTGTCGCGTTCGGCCTTCATCTGCCGCGACATCGCATCGGTGATGTCGCGAGGAGGGTCGATCTTCTGCACTTCGACGCGGGTAACCTTTACGCCCCAGCCGTTCGTCGCTTCATCCAATACTTCACGAAGGTTGGTGTTGATCATGTCCCGCGCCACCAGCGTTTCGTCCAGGGTGCGGTCCCCAATCAAATTGCGAAGATTCGTCTGCGCTAAGGTCGTGCACGCATAGCCAAAATCCTGCACTTCAAATTGCGATTTGGCGGGGTCGACAACTTTGTAATAAACCACCGCGTCTACTTCCACCGTCACGTTATCTTTAGTAATCAATTTCTGCGGCGGCACACTAATCACTTGCTCGCGCATGTCCACGCATACGATGTCATCCACGAACGGAATGATAAAAGTGAGTCCCGACGGCGCCATGCCATGATATTTCCCCAGACGAATAATCAATCCTTTCTCATATTGCCTCACGGTGCGCGCGCCTTTCGCAAGCGCGACCAAGCCAAAAATAAGGAACACCAGAAGAAATGCCATGAATAGAGTTCCGCTCATCGCCGCATCCATTTATTACCTCACTTTCAGAGTTACGCCCTCCACTGCTTCCACTCTTACCGTCGCGCCCGGTTCGCGCACGCCATCATCAGTAGCCAATAATTCCGCCCGCCAGATTTCGTCGCCCAACTTCACCATTCCGGCGCTCCGGCTGGCGATTCTTTTTGTCACCACGCCGGTCTTTCCAATCACCGCGTCCGCATTCGTCAGCTGATTTTTGACCGTGAGCTTCGCTTTCAACCACCTGCGAAACACTGCGAGGTAAACCAGCGACAATCCCCCGCCTGCCAAAAGTCCCGCGATCGGTGAACGCAAGATCAAGCCGATCACGCCACCAATCGTTAGAGACGCTCCCACCAACGCCAAATCCAAGCCCGTGGCCGCGCCGAGCGCCAACTCGATGGTCACGCACACCAGGCCCCCGATAATCAGAATCCAGCTGACCCAATTTCCCACAATGTCTCCTGCGGAATGCGTGGCGAATTACACGCGGGACAGTATCACTCAGTCGCTAAGCATTCAATGGCTACACACAGCCGTTCGCGTTTTGGCTGCGCTACTCGTCAAGGCGGGCTTATCATAGATAAATTATCGAAACTTCATGGCGCCCAGTCCCATTCCTGGCTTAATTCCCGTTTACGAAGATTACGCTCGATGCATTCATTGCGGGCTTTGTCTGAACGCCTGCCCCACGTACCGGCTTTGGAATCTGGAAGCCGATTCGCCGCGCGGACGAATTCATCAAATGATTCACGTGGAACAAGCCGACGTTCCCGTCACCGATTCATTCGTCGATCACATCGACAAATGTCTCGATTGCCGCGCGTGCGAAACAGCGTGCCCCTCGGGAGTCGAATATGGAAAGCTGGTTGAATACGCTCGCGCGCGCATCGAGCGCGATTATCAGCGTCCGCTGCTCTCGCGGATTGCTCGCGACCTGGTCTATCGCCGTTTGCTGCCTCATCCTAAGCGCATCGCAGCCGTGGCCCGCTTGCTTCGTTTCTATCAGCGCTCCGGACTACAATCACTCGCGCGTTCCACTGGCATTTTGAAACTTCTTGGCATGGATAAACGCGAGCGGCTGCTGCCCCGCGTTGATCATAATTTTTTTTACGACCGTCTGGGCAAAACATTTCCGGCAATTGGAGAGCGCCGCGCACGAGTTGCGTTTTTTGCCGGTTGTGTTGCCAATGTAACTTTTGCCGAGTTGAACGCCGCGACGATTCGCGTATTAACCGCCAATGGTTGCGAGGTCGTTATCCCCGATGGCCAGTTATGTTGCGGCGCGCTCGCATCTCATGCCGGTATCCGCCATGTAGCTCGCGAACTGGCGCGTAAAAATCTCCGCATATTTTTGTTGAATGATGTAGACGCTATCGTGACCAATGCCGCCGGCTGTGGCTCGACGCTGAAGGAATACCATCATCTGTTTACCGCGGACGAACCCGAATGCGGGCAAGCTGCGGCGTTTGCAAAGAAAACCCGCGATGTCACGGAATTTCTAGCCGCGCTAGAATTGTCCGCGCCACTCAAGCCACTGCCGCTGCGCGTCACCTATCAGGACTCCTGCCATTTGCTTCACGGCCAAAAAGTTCGCGAAGCTCCACGAAAATTGTTGCGCGCGATTCCTGGCCTTGATCTGGTGGAATTGCCGTACTCCGATGTTTGCTGCGGGTCAGCCGGCGTCTACAACGTCACGCAAACGGAAGCCTCTCTCGAATTGCTGGCGGAAAAAATGCGCTACGCTGCAGCTACCAACGCGCAAGTGATCGCCACTTCAAATCCCGGCTGTCTGCTGCAGATGCGCGCAGGCGCGGAAATACACCATACCAATCAACACGTTTTGCACGTCATCGAACTGCTGGACCAAGCTATTACAAAGTGAATCGCGCCAATACCCATTAGCGAGATCCATTTAGGCGAGCCGCTTTGCCGCCAACCCGCGCCACCTAATGTCCCGCCACAGCGGCCGCCATCCCATCATTAAAATTCTTGAAAAACGCATCGTATTGTCCGCTCGCCTCGGCGAAGCGTAGCGGCTTCACGCGCTCGACACAAATCTCCGTACTGTTTGGCGAGTTCTCCAGGATACCCATGCTTTCGGAAATGAAGTCCGCAAGCGGCATGGCATTCGGATCGCTTGCCTGTCTCGCTCCCAGCAATTCCGTCTGCACGTACGGCGGGATGAGCTCGAGAACCTGCGTCGCCGTGTCTTTAAGTTGGTACCGCAACGATTGCGTATAGGAATGGATCGCCGCCTTCGTAGCGCAATACGTCGGGGTCATCGCCAACGGCACAAACGCCAAACCAGACGAAACGGTCATGATCACCGGGTTTTGCTGCTTCAGAAGAAACGGCAGTAACGCTGCGTTCAGGCGGATTGGCCCAAGCAAATTCGTCGCCACCATCGCCTCCGCATCTGCAACCGCGCCCTCTTTTAAGTTCTCGGGTTTCATAATCCCGGCGTTTTGGATTACCACGTTCAGAGCCGGGTAGTCCTTCTTCAGTTTTTCCACGAAAGTGCGGATCGCGTCACTGTTTCCTATATCCAGAACAGCGGCCTTCATCCCTGGATTCGCCGCGACGGTTTCATCGAGCAACTGCTCGCGGCGGCCTGCAATGACGACTTGATTGCCTTTCGCATGAAAAGCCTCCGCCAGACCGCGGCCAATGCCGGAGCCTCCACCTGTGATCAGAATTGTATTGCCAGTTATTTTCATGATGTTTTCTCCTTCATCCCGCATAGTAAGCCGGACACGAACCAATGGGAAGTAGGCACTTCATGCGTTCCCGCAAGATTTTTCAGCAGCGCGCCCCCACTCTAAGTTCTACTCATCCAGCTACCTCGCGCCGACGCGATGCAAGAAACCCAGCTCAGCGCGAAGCCGTCTAACACCCTGTGAGCACTCAACTTACCTTTCCACACAAATGCCCGCTATTCCCGGCCCTAAAAGCCCGGGAACTTTTTACCCCTTGCCTGGGAAATGCTAGATGAAACGCATTATGCCTGATCCGACCCGATGAAAATTCGACAGAACGATCAGGACGAAGTGCTGCTCAACCGCTCCGCCAAGGGCGACGAAGAAGCATTCACAATTTTGTATCGCCGACATGCGGACATGCTCTACCGCTTTGCATTTCGCATGACCGGCAGCTCCTGGGGAGCGGAGGAAATTGTTCAGGACGTTTTTATGACGCTGGTTCGCGAGCCAGGCAAATACGACGTTGAGCGAGGCACTCTGCCCGCGTTTCTCTTCGGAATCGCGCGCAACAAGATCATGAAGTACAACGAGCGCTTGCCACGCGAAATTTCTCTGGTGGAGCGCCAGGAAGATGGCAGCCGTGGCGGGTTCACACTGAGCGATTCTTTCACGCCCGCCATGTGGGCGGAACAGCGCGAGCGCCTCGAAAAGGTACGCTCCGCGGTCATGGAACTCCCCATCGAATTTCGCGAAACCGTAGTCTTGTGCGAGTTGGAAGAAATGAGTTACGACCAGGCCGCGCGCATGCTCGATTGCCCCATCGGCACGATTCGTTCGCGGTTGCATCGCGGGCGCGCGCTTCTTCTCGCCAAGCTGGAAATGCTTCGCGACGCGCCCCGGCGCTGGAGCTCAGTAGCACGATGAGAAATGGAATATTTACTATGAACTGTGAAGAATTCGAAATTTTGGGTTTGAATTCGCGACGCGACGATTCCATCAGCGACGACTGCCGCGAGCGCGCTCTGCAGCACGCTCGAGTTTGCGGCCGGTGCGCCGCGCTCGGAGCCTCATGGACCGCCGCTCAGGTGGAGTTAGGCGCGTTGGCGGAGAGCAACCGCGTTCTGCGCACCCCCGCTCGCGTGGAGGCACGAGTATTGCAACAGTTTCGGCTCAAGCACGAACCCAGGCAGGAACGCAGATTTTTGCAGCTTGCGACCTGGGCGCTCGCAGCGGCTGCGGTGATCGTCTGCGCATTCGGAGTTTGGGATTGGCATAAATGGCGCCAAGGTTCGCTGGGCGGAAACGTTGTGGCTCACGCGCCTGCGGATCGCCATACAGTTTCCAATGCTGCGGCCGGTTCGTCCGCGAATAACGTGAGCTCAATGACCGACGATTCCGAGATTCTGATCGCTGGAAATGAAGGCAACGTCGGCAATGATTTCACCCAGTTACCGGGAAGTTCTTTACAGGAAGTGGAAGACGGCACCATCGTGCGGGTCGGAATCGAAAGAGCTTCGCTCGCCGCGTTCGGTTTGCCGGTGAATGAAGACGAGGCCAGCGACTGGATTCAGGTTGATTTACTGGTGGGCAGCGACGGCTCTGCGCAAGCGGTGCGCTTGCCCGAATAATAAGTTTCCGCGGTGATGAGTCACCGCGTCAGGAGAGAAGAGGAGAGCTGCATGAAGCGAAATGGTTGGACACACTTTATTTTGGGTGGCGCTTTAGTTTTGGGTGCGGTAATGGCGCATGCGCAAGGCCCAGGCGGCGGTCATCACGGCCCGTTTGGCGGTCCCATGGAGTTGATGGGCTTTGAAGGAATGCGCGGCGGGAAGCTAGTAACGGGCGCACCGTTTTCGGCGACCTCCACGTCAACTGCAACACAAACTTTGCAGGACGGAACGAACATCAATCGCACCATGCAGGGCGCAATTTATCGCGATAGCCAGGGCCGCTCGCGCCGCGAAGTGACTTTTACGGGCGTCGGTCCGCTGGCGGCCACTGGCGGCACACATAAAATGGTAGCCATTTTCGATCCGGTCGCCGGCATGCACTACATGCTGAATCCCGATAAGAAGGTCGCATACAAGACGCCCATGGCCGCGAAGGCCGGAACTGCCGATAAAGCGCAGAAATTCCAGCAAAAAATGCAGGCTCGCCAGCAGCAGGAAGAAGCCTCTGGAGCGCTGAAGGTCGAGTCTCTTGGAACACAAATGATAAATGGCGTGAATGCCGAAGGCACCCGCACCACGCACACCATCGCAGCGGGAACGATCGGAAACGATAAACCTATACAAGTCGTGTCGGAACGTTGGTATTCGCCTGATCTTCAAACGGTGGTACAGAGTTCGCGAACGGATCCGCGATTCGGCACTACCACTTTGTCTCTGACAAACATTCAGAAAACCGAGCCCGCCGCGGCACTATTTGCCGTGCCCGCGGACTACGCCGTCGAAGCCGGCCCGGCACATGGCCATCACGGCGCACCCGGTGCGGCAGCCCCACCGCCGCCGCCCCCAGCCAATTAACAATTTCAGTAAACCTCTTCTCTCCTTGAAGACGGCGACCGCCTTTCTGGCAGCGCAAGTTGCTGCCAGAAAGGCATCGTCGTTTTTACCCGGTAAAATTCAGCATGCAGGCGAGCGCCAAAAAAACGGAGGGTGCCCCACCCTCGATTCTTAGGTTGGGTCTTGCAGTTGACTCTTGCAGTTGGGTGCCTCAGGTTCGCAGTTGAGTTATGAACCTGGGTCTTGCAGTTGGTTCTCAGTTTCCTCTTTTCCTCTTTTCGAGTTTTCTCTTTTCCTCTTCACACCTTCAATCACAACTCCCCGTGTCCCCCAATCACAACCGGTTCACGCTCGCATCAACGCTCGCGTGGTTTGAACATCCCCGCCGCAATCCGCGTCACCATTCTGCGCGGCACCAGACGTTCCCCTTGCGCCCCAAAATAATTTACCAGCCCAGAAATCACATAACTTTTCCCCGCCGCCAACGCCTTCAACCCCGTGCGCGCCACTTTCTCCGCCGTCTCTGCCTTACGCATGAATTTTTCCTGCCCCGCCACCACATGAAATTCCGACTCCGTCGACCCCGGGCAGAGGGCGCAAACGCGAATGCCGTATGGCTTCATTTCTTCCGCCAGACCTTCCGCGAAAAGTAAGTCGAATGCTTTAGTCGCCGCATAAGTTGAAATGTACGGGACGGCCTGGAACGCTGCCGTAGAAGCCAGAATCAAAATGTCGCCGCTCCGCCGCGCGACCATCTCCGGCAAATACAGCCGCGTCAAATGCACCACCGCCGCGCAATTGACCTGCACCATGTCCAGCAAGCGCCTCACTTCCACCGAATGCAGTTCACCGTAGGCGCCGAACCCCGCATTGTTCACCAGCAGTTCCACAGCGATTCCCTGCTCGCGCGTGAACGCATAAATCTTGTCCGGCGCGCTCACATCCGTCAGATCCGCTGCAAATATGGCAGTTTCAATTTTATTTGCTGCGAGATCCCTCGCCAATTCCTCGAGCCGCCCTTGCCGCCGCGCCGTCAAAACCAGATTCGCGCCACCCGCCGCCAATTCCTTCGCCAGCGCCACACCAATCCCCGCACTGGCCCCGGTAATCAACGCCCATTTCCCACGCCACTCTGCAATCATGTCCCGCGCCTCATTTTGATAGCCCGTACTGCATAGTAGTACATGAGTTGGAAGTCTCTATAATTTGTTGACGATAATTCTAATTCCGCGGGAAGTGAGTGCCGACTCACTGTCGGCAGACTGACGGCTGGGCCAGTTCTGCAACTTAGGGCTACCGACCCTAACTCGCCTCTTGTAGTGCTAACCCATTTAGATCAGAACATTACGCACGAGCTGCTTGGTGGCACCCACTATGGAAGCTAATGTGCTACCACTGACCTCGCTCATGCTTAATGCCAAGCTCGTCGAATCCTTGTCGCAAGTCGCGCCCCCCGTTTTGACCGCATATTTGGATACCACCCCAACGGACCCGCGCAACCTCCGCCAGCCACCCCGCTATTTCATATGGCTGAAGTCGCAGTGCCAGACTCTCGAAGCGAACATGCAAAAACCCGAACGCAAAGCTTTCCACGAACAAGTTCAGCGCGTTGAGGAATATTTGACGCAAAGTCCGCCTGCAACTCGCGGCCTGGTGATCTTTGCGAACCCCAAAATCTGGCAAGTCATTGCGCTGCGTGTCGACACCATCGACGAGCTCTTCTGGGGTTTGCCCTCTGTCAGCCAATTGCTCTGGCTCGTGGAAGAACACCGCCACTGCGGAGTTGTCCTGGCAAACCGCTCCGTCGTCCGTTTATTCCATTACTGGATGGCCGAATTGGTGGAAGAGCATCGCGAAACGCCGAAGATCGACACTTCCGAATGGAAACGAAAAGATCTCAAGCCCCCTTCGCAGCCCGGCGTCGAAATGCTCCGCGGCTCGCACCGCGATGCTTTCGAGCGCCGCATGGAAGCGCAGTACGCACGGTTCTACTCCGCGGAATCGGCGCACGTACGCGCCTGGGCCGAACGTGAAAATCTAAACCCCATTTTTCTCTTTGGCCCGCCCAAAGTAGTCGAAATGCTTCATTCCGATTTGCCCAAAGCCATCCAGTCCCGTACCGTCATGGTTCAGAAGGACCTGGAACACTTACCCATCGCTGAATTCCAGGCGCGCGTTGAATCCGAACTGCGGCAATGGGAACTGGGATACGAACGCAGTCTCGTAGATCGTTTGCTCGATGGCTCCGGGAGCAAGCGAGCCGTCCTCGGCGTGGATGACACTCTGGTCGGTTTACAGGAAGGATTGGCGCGCGACACCGTGGTCGTCCGCGGCATCCAGGAGCAGGTACAGCAATGCACAAACTGCGGCTGGACGGACCGCGCGCCGGATAAGACTTGCCCAGCGTGTGGCGGCACCCGCCTCCTCACCGCCCTTCGCTCCGTGCTCCCGCAGCTCACCAAGCGCTACAAAGTTCCCCTGGAAGTCATTGCCGACGGAAATGGCGAGAAGTTGCGAAATGCAGGCGGTATCGGCGCCCTGCTGAAATAACCTCAACAAAATATGTAGCGGACGCCCGTCTAAGCCGCTGCCGTGATTCTTACTAACAAAGAGCGATGGAAAATAGCCAAGGGAGTTTATTTCGGCGCGTCGCTGGCTTTTAATAGCCATTGCCGCAAAAGCGCTGCGCTTTTTAGCGGCACCTCGCTAAACGCAAGTCCCATCCCCGAATTCGAATTCGCGTATACCACCTTTGCAGTCGCCGCGAACCGTTCCGATTCCGCAAAAATTTTAATCACCACTTCGGTGCCCACTGGAAGCGTCTTCGGTGTATCTACGAAACACCCATTAAGGCTAATTTTGACCACTCGGCAACCGAGTACTCCTCCAGATTCTGGATGGATAATTTCGGCAATGGCGATGAAAACGTATCGAGGACTTCGGGAAATTGCATATTCCATTTAAATTCCTTGTTGTACAAACGTGATTTATTTAGCCACGAGAACGCGCTGGGCCGACGCGAGTTTCTTGCTTTATATGCTAAAAACGTACCGTTTCCAAGCGGCGTCCGACAGCATGCCACTTTACTTATCCACAACATCCACTAACATCATTAGTCCTCCCCCTCCATGCTCTTCGACGTTATCTTTCTCCGTGTGGTGCGGAATGTGACAGTGAATCAACCATTTTCCCGGACGGCGCGCCGGCCAGATTACATCGTAGCGCTGGCCGGAACCTAGATTTATCGTATCTACTTCATAACGCGCCGAAGAAGAGAGCGTGACTCCCTCTCGGGCCACCACAGTGAACGGTCCGCCATGCACATGCATGGGATGGATGAAATTGTTGCTCGTTCCGATGAAACGTAGCTTGATGCTCTGCCCCACTTTCATGTGAATCACATCGGTGGAGGGATACGCTCGACCGTTGATCGTGAAGTAGTTCGGAAGGCCACCTCCATGAGCATTGCAGGATAGGTTAAGCCTTCGCGGACCAGCCATTCCTGCAGTTGAATTACATACTCAAGGTCGACCTTCGGTTCGTCTTTCTCCGGCGTCAGCGGATCGATTATGAAAGCTCCGTATAGGCCGAGTCCTTACTGCCGGTCTGGGTGGTCGTGGCTATGATAGAAAAATGTTCCAGCCTGATCTGCGGTGAATTCATAAGAGTACGAATCGCCAGTGCGAATGGGGTCTTGTGTGATGAACGCTGGGCCGTCCATCTTGTTCGGCAGGATGAACCACGATTCGGACATGATCTCCCTGCGAAACTCGAATGCGCGGACCCGGAATCTGTCCATTGTAAGCAAATGCGTCCACGGCGACATTCGGCAGAATGTGCCAACGAATAACCGAAACTTCCGAACTGAAAACTTTCACACCATTTTCGATCCTTGGTTCTAAAGGCTGATCACCTCTTGTATCCATCCCATACTCTCGCGTGACGAGGCGTGGATGAACGGCCGCCATCTCCTGCATTTTCTCGGCTGATGTATCCCGAGGCATAATCATTCCGGGCGGCATGATCAGACCGCCGACTTGTTTGGCGCTCAGGCGAAGATTGATCCAGTTTGCAGGCGCGATTAGTCCAGTCGACAGCAAAACGACGGATATCGCAGTCACAGAGAATAGCTGCAGAGTCGTGACCCCACTTACCATCGAATGCGTTTGTTGTTTTTCTGCGCCGTGACCAGGTTGGTCGTGAGCGTCGGATTCCGAAGAGTGTTCTTCTTTCGTCCCTTCGTATGGCACGAGCAGATCAAATGGACCGCCTTTCTTCCGTTCAGTCATCAATCCATGTTTAAGCTGCTCTGCGACCAGCCATACATTGACGGGATATGCAGTCGCGAATCCCACGATTACGCCCAGCGACATCACTCCCCAAAACAGCAATTCGAGGGGGTCCATTGCGCGCATGTCCCGGCCCATCATCAGAAAGCTCATTAGCGATCCCATTCCAGCCATCATCGCGTTCATGCTGATAAATTCAGGAAGAAAGCTGCGGCGAACATTTTGCCAATACGTTCCCCCCATCATGTCCTTCATGAAGAGAGATTGGAAAATAAACAGGCCGAATCCGAAACCTGTTGCATACTCGACGATGAGATCAAGCCACATCGGAAGACCCAGCGACGCCGTTATTACCGCGGCAAGAATAATTCCCGTTGCATCACCCGCAACGCAGTGGATCGTACTGCCGACGCCCTGCTTCCATAAAGGTTTGACAAATTCCTCGTGAGTACCCGGACAAGGTTCTTTGTCTGCGAGGACATAAAGTAAAAGTCCGAACGGACCCATGTACAATGTCACGAGCACAAAACCTGCACGCATAACGCTGGGTTCGGGGTTGTGGCGCCATTGGTCGTAAGCGACGTAAGCCGCAGACATTGCGGCAATCGTGAACCAAACAAGTAAGGCGTAGTCGATAGGTTGTATGAGCATCTCTCGCCAAATAAACAAATTTGTTTGACAGTTATTTCTCTCCAGACCGCTGCGCCGCGTTTGCCGAGCCACGGCTTAATCTGTCGCTACCTGAAAATGGCCGAATCGCTCGAGAGAGCAACTCCTACAGGACGTGCACCGTAAATTGGTTTCAGCACATCAGCTACGCCATGCGTAGTGAACTGCGCCCCGACGGCAGAAGCTATGTGTGGCACATCGAAGTCACGGCTATAACCGAAGTTGTAAGCTTGAACGCGCCCGATTGGTTCCTCGCGGAAGGTAGATGGAAGTGCGTGCTCACCGATCAGGTGCATTGACTTAGCTTTGCATCGAAATAGTCATTGTTAGAAGTTATAAATTTCCGTAGGCAAGTCCGTTAGGCCAGCCTAAAATTACTCGTAACCTATCGAAAAATAGCGGACGGGCCTTAAGCCGGATGCTGTGCGGCGTTGCATACGGTGGGAAAAGCCGAGCGCGCAGCGCCCTTGGAAATCGCTTCGCGATTCCCACTTCGTGTGCTACGAAAACCGGACATCTTAATTTGCTAACGGCAACTATCTTTTTTTATCGGCCACTCGCGTAGGTCGCGAATTTGTCTCCAAACATTGGCTGACCACTCTTTGACTGTTCTTGTGTGACATCGTCTTGGATTACATCCCAGTGCTCGGCCAGAACGCCATCCTTGATGCGCACAATGTCCGCGGCAATCCAATTCACAGGAGCACCGAATCCGCTAAATCGCCCGTGCACGATCACGAAGTCTCCCTCCGCCACAATCGTTCCGGGCTCATATTTGAGAGTAGGCGGAAGGCTCTTGATGAGATCGAACAGACCCTCACGACCGGGAGCAATGTGCGCGCTATGTTGGATGTACTGAGGTGACCAAAACTTCTCGGCCGCCGCGTAGTCACGCTTGTTGAACAACGTATCGAACGCTTCCAGGGCAAGCGCTTTG